>Ga0209127_100384_pt1 | contig 15271 bp, 11 predicted proteins | sample LakSupMetagenome_FD_187469 | JGI IMG/M metagenome (GOLD analysis project Ga0209127, IMG submission 187469) | Freshwater microbial communities from Lake Superior, Canada - Sta WM archaea (SPAdes) (version 2) | ecosystem: Environmental > Aquatic > Freshwater > Lake | place: Lake Superior, Canada...
GCATAAAGGCTAGGACTACCAACGCTCCTGAGACTCCATCTAATGATACGCCCTTTAACCCGTCTCCCTCAAGCAACGCAGCCTCGGCTGACTGTACATGAAGCATATCCCTTCACTCCTCCTGCCCTTCAACCTCGACGCCCTCCTCTGCTCCCCCCTTCCCCGCATCACTCAACTTCCACTCCCCATTCGTATCAGGCGAAACATGCACCGTATCCCCCTCACCCCCACCCTTTTTCCCCGTCGCACCGCCCGCCTTCCTCCCCCTCTTCCCGCCCCCGCCGCTGGGCGTGACGCTCTTCTCGGGGGTACTCAGCCCCGCCGCCTCGGCAGCCATCTTCCTCTCCAGCCAACCGGGAGGCAGTCCCGGCCCACTGGCCGCGTTGCCGTAGTCGCTCTTCTTCGTGCCCTTGGGCCACCTCCCCGGCCCGCGGCCCGTCCCGCCCGACTTGCGCTTGACCGAGCTGCGCGGCCGCGACGACGAGGCCGTCGAGCGCCGGACGCCAGTAGAGGTGCGTCGGCGGACGCCACCACCCGGCCGCCGCACGCTGCCGGCTGTGCGGACGGCCGGGGTGCGGACCGCTGCCGAGGCGCGGCCGCGGTTGACGTACCGGCCCGTGGCGTTGAGGGGTGGGAAGACTTCGAAGCGGGTCGGGGGGATGGTGGTGTAGGAGGTTGTCCAGTCGGAGGAGGAATGGTCGGCTGGGGTGGGGTCGTGGTGGCTTGAGGAGGAGCCGTTGGGGTGGGGGACGTCGTTGATTTCGGCGGCCTCGACGGGCTGCGGGTTTTCTTCGTCCATGGGCTGCTCGGTGGCCATGTCTTCTGGTTCTGTGGATTTCATAATTGTTGCCTCGACGGCACCGTCTTCTTCGGCAGGCGCGCCGTTGGTATGCACGTCTTGTGCGCCGCCGTTGGTGACGACTTCAGACACGACTTCCAGCTTCGCCTCGTCTTCGTCTCCCTCGCGTGGGGCAATGGCGTTGATGGCCGGCCCAAGCTCGAAGTTCGAAGGGTAGCTCCGGCCCATAATATACGGAGTCCACGTCAACGCACTTGGCTTGAGCTGCACATACTTCTTTGCCTCCCACTTGGCCACGTATTCACGGCAGTACTCGAGGTCCACACGGAAGGCGTACAGGCCCGTCAGCGGGTCGCGCACCAGACACCGCAGACCTTCCAGGGCAGACACCACGTCGTCGGCCGTCATGCCCGTGTCGTCCGAGATCTGCTTGATGCTGAGGCCGCGCTTCTGCGACCTGTCGGCCGGTATGTGCTTGAGGAGGTAGCGACACATGATCAGCCGCCAGTAGTTGCGGTACGAAACGAGGCCCATATCTGACAGAGGCTTCTCTGGCGAGCCCGTCTTCTGCTCGACCCGTGTGAGGAGGTAGGAGAAGTCGATGAGCAGGTTACCGTATCCCTTGCGCTGGTGTATCGGCAGGGTGAGAATGCACGACACGTTGTTCTGGCTGCTCTGGCGCTTCTCTTTCGAGAAGTATCCGACGAAGTGGTACCCCCACTCATCGTACTCGCAAAGGACGTAGAAGAGGAACGGCTCGACGTCGTAGTATAGCGTCTTGGATCCGAGGAAGAGCTTCGCAAGTAGACATAGGTTCTGGCAGTACACTGGGTTTTTGCGACCGTCGACCTCAAACACCGAGACCGAGTTGTGCCGGTAGATCTCATCGCCGGGCGGGTGTTTGGCGGGGCACTTGAGCTTGTGCCGCCAGGCGACGTAGTCCGAGTTCATGTACTTCAGGCAGAACTCGCAGATGTAGAGGACGCGGTTCCGGCTGTACTCCTCCGGATACGGCGCGGCGTACCACGTGTCGATCTCCCAGCCGCCGAACTCGATGCACTCGATCTGGCTTGCTGGCCCGGACGCCTTCCTCTGCTTTCGGACGGGCACCTCGGTCTCTGCCTGCATGGCCAGCAGCCGCTCTCGCCATGCCTCCTCGGCTCGCTGCTTGGCCTCGTCGAACCGGCGCCGGTCGTCGTTGGTCGGTAATGTTTTGGAGGTGTCTGCCTCTGCCTCGGTGAGGATACCGCCATATGGCTTTCCTTTCAGCTCGTCCGTCTCCTTATCATAGAAGGAGTAGAAAGGCTGCGAATAGCTGCTGGACATGAAAGGGGCGGTCAGGGTAGGTAGCGGGTCTGCGCTGGTTGCAGTGCCTCGTCTAGCCCTCCTTCCACTTCCCCTCCCCGACTGCTTTCTCCGCCTCTTGGGCTTCTTCGATAGGATCTCCTGCAGCTTGGTCGGCCTGACCTTCAGCTTAACCACCAGAGACTTTCGCGTCTTCTTTACGATCGAAGCACCATGCAGCGGCGGCATTTTAAGCCGTAGTGATCTCGACGACTGCGGCCGGGAATGCTCGCTCGCACCGTTGGTCCCCTCGATGCTCTGGTCCTCTGTTGTGTTCTTGCGGCGCTTCCGTAGCGCCATGACCGACTCCTCGGCGTCTGCCGACGAAGCCTTCCGCTTCCTAAGTATGCGGGAGCCGTCCATCGGGTCTTCGTCGAGAACCAGGTGGTTGAACATGGAATGCGCATCTGGCTTCGAGGCTTTCTGAGCCGGGAACAGATCCCGTGCCACTTTCTGTGCGGTTGCTCGCCGACTGGAGGACGGTGAAATTTCATCTGCGCCATTCACTTCTTCCTCGTCTTCCGCATCGTCCTGTGATGCCTTTTCGTCTTGGTCGGCCGAGGCGCAATCCGGGCACTTCCAGTTCTCCACGTCTGCCCGATCGTCAGCATATGCGCTTCCAACAACAGTCTTGGTGTCGGATACGTACCTTCCGGGCCTTTCAGTGCATCATTGTCCCGGGCGCATTGCTGGTGAGCTATACAACGGTGTCAGCCAGTGTTCACAAACTAGACAAGATAGAAACACGGCAACCTACAGTTTTCCCCACAGCTCGTGCAGGCAAGGTACACCTCAAACTCATCTGCCGGGTCGTGCTGCTCGTCTTGTTTGCAGAACATGCAGAGATCGTTATCAGCCGCAGCATCCTCTTCGTCCTCATCATCTTTTCCCTGCTCCACTCCCTCCCACTCTTCCTCGCTCTCGGACTCATCCTCCTCGTCGCTCTGGCCTCCAAAAGCTGAGCTCCCGCTCTCTGCGCTCTCGTCGTCCGTCTCGCCAGGCTTGATCTTCACGGCCCCGACACCTTCGTCGTCCTCTTGGTCCTCCTCTTCCTCCTCCGTCACACGTGACTGGCCGCGTCTCCTACTCCGTCTTGCCGCCGGCGTTTGAGTATCTAGCTCATCCTCATCGTTCTCATCACCCTCTTCCTCGAACTCGTCGCCTTCAGCATCTTCTTCTCCGGCTTCCTCGTCCGACTCGCCTTCCGCATCCTCGTCCCCGTCCGCTTCGTCGTCTTCTTCTCCTATATCGTCGTCGCCTGCAGACTGTTCTTCTCCCTCGTCGTCACCCATACCATCACCTTCTTCAGCAACCGCAGCAGGCTCCCGGTGCTCGAAGGCCTGGTCGGCGTCAGGCATATCCTCGTCCGCTTCGACGTCGCCCTCGGACACCATGACGCTCTGCTGGAGCTCCTCCTCCATAGCTTGTGCATCCATCGCTTCGGCAGACATTGTTTCGCGTCCGCCACCAGCTGGACAAGGGCGTGGCAACGGTTATTGGCGATGCCGCAACGGGGCCTGCGCTGGTAGTTCCACGGCTGGTATTTGCAATCCTTGAAGAGGCCACATGCCTCTGTCCGCTTATGCTCCAACGACGGTAAGAGGGAGCTCGATGAGGACCTGGTAAGGAGGTGGTGATATTCTGGCTACCTAAGCTTCGAAGCCTATCGTCGAGCGGCAGCGTGGAGCGAGACGCGCAGTTGTAGTCGGAAGTGGAGGAAAACGGGTCGTTTTACCGTAGCAAATGAGGGTTGCAAGTGGTTGACACGTATTGCCCGCGTTAGAATGTTGTTTGGCTGGATGTTCGTAGCGCAAGGCTGATGAAGCTTCGACTGTCCTCCACGTCGACGTGCTTGTTCGGAGCGTGAGCCTTGGAGCTTGTTGGTGCACGGATCCCCTTTGGGCTTAGCGTAGTCATCAAGGAACCCACCCCCGGAGCTCAGCAACCTTGCCTTAGTCATCCGGTCAATGCCGAACCGACCCAATTGGTGATGCGACTTCAATCGGACCTCACATCAAGCTCGACAACCGTCCTACTTGCCGCCAGCAGCACACGATTTGAAACATTTTGTTGGGAGCTGGGTAAGCGACCTGCCCGTTAAGATTGACTCTTTTGCGAGCTAACAGAATTGGCGTAGATCCACGTCGTCGCGATGCCCGTTCCCTTCGAGACTCTGATTCCCTATGGAATCATCATTGCTGTGAGCCACGACCCCCGACCGACACAGCCCGCTCGCTTTTCAGTGCTACTACGAATGCTGACGAGTAAAAGATGTTCGGTGTGACCGGCGCCGGTCTCTCCAAGATCAAGCACATGCAGAACGGTGGCAAGCGCGCTAGACGGTCGATTGACCAGTGGGACAGACAAAGTACGGACACAACCGGCATTACGAGATCTTGTGTACAAAGTCATCCTATAGCATCGCTAACGCCAGTTTACAGTGATGGAGCGCGACCGGAGACTGACGGGCATGTTGCGAGGGCAAACAGACAGTCCAATAGCGCCGGACGGGTTCGAGCTGAGTAACGCCTGGAAGGTACGTGTTATGCTCTCTTGCCCTTCGCAGCATGGGATACTGACGCGTTGTGAACTTTAGACGGAGAAGAGGATTGCATAGGCTGCCAGGAACTCAGGGGAGATGGTGCATACAACATCACGGTGGGAGAAACCGCGATCAGGAAGCGTCTCTGTTGCCACAGACTACGCAATCCAAATATACCATCAGTCAAATCTGGATCTGCGGCCTATTCTTGTTGAGACCCTCTAATAGCATGCAAGCCTGACATATCGCCTGGCTAGACATGTACCCGCAGCGTTCGCAGGTCCCTAATGTCTGCTGCCCGAGTACCTTGGCCCCGCTACCATTGCTCCTGACAGGGAGTCTTACGACGTCGGCCTTTGGCTTTGCTATCCTCGGCGGCTGCTTCGCCGAGACATCAACCTCCAGTCCCTCCGCCGCCTCACTCTGCCGTAACTGCTTTTCCATGTCCGCCATTTCGCCTCCCGAGCTGCGGCCGTTTGCCGAGCCACATCCGCCAACGCCGTCCTCTTCCGCGGCAACAGCCGGAGCCGCGTCAGCGGTGCAGGCACAAGACCTCCCTGTGTTGACCGGCACCAGCCGAGCCATATCCTCACCGCTCCGTACGATATCCAGGATGGCAGTCGGCCGCACCCTCTCCAGATTCTTGATCAGACCTCTCGCGCTGCCCCTAAAGGCCTCGGGGCTGTATATGCACTCGGTGCTGAAGTAGTCCAACTTCTTGTGATGCGCGTACAGCACAATCTCCTTCTCGTAAGCGTACTTCAGCGGCTTGCTCCGCTTCACGTCCGAGCTCGAATCTCCCGTCACGATGCTCGTACTCCGCGACAGCCGCGCCAGATCACCCCTCAGCAGATTCATCATGACCGTCTCCGCCACATCATCCGCGTTGTGGCCCGTCACGACATGTCTGATGCCGAGCATCTTCGCCCCGCGATCTAATGCCTGCCGGCGAAACACCCCGCAATAAGTGCAGTTGCCCTTCTTCCCGATGGCCTCGACCACCTGATCCATGGTCCAGCCGTACAGCTCGTCGTACCCGACGATCTTGAGGGGCATGTCGTACTGCGTCGCGTTGCGCTTGACCGTCTCGAGCGAGTCGTCCCGATAGCCCTTGATGCCCTCGTCTATGCTGAGGAGCACGAGGTCGAGGCCGTATTTATGGCGCTCGTTGAGGGTCTTGAGCACCGAGGCCAGCACGGTCGAGTCCTTCCCCCCAGACGCCCCTATCGCCACCTTCTCGCCGGGGAAGAAGAGCTTGGAGGAGGTGATGGTGTGGTGGACCTCGTCCTCGAAGACGGATATGAAGCAGGACTTGCAGAGGCGCTGGTGGTTCTTGGGCCGCCGTATCAGGGCGCGCTCTGTCTTACAGGCGGCGCATAGTGTGGGGGCCATCGCTGATTTCCAGGTTCTCTTTGAAGGTGAGAATTGGTGATGGGAGCCAAGAGGAAGAAGGGTATTTGTCTACCACAACTTGGTGTGCGAGCTCTGACCCTGAGACCAAGGCAAACCTGTATGTGTCGCACTGACTCTTCAAGATAATTATTCTCAGTTTGTTAAGGTACTTATCCTAACTGCTTTGTGTTCAACTGGTTCAAGTGACTCGAGACTTTCAGATGGAGACGAGCAGACTGACCCACCCTCGGTGTGGCCCTAGACATACTGTGTACACAGTAATAGTACACAGTAGACTCACGCTCTTGGCTCTGGGCTTCCAGCACGGACCACTTCAACCTCCACCTCTCCCGAAGTTCTGCCGCGAATTCTCAACCCTAAGAATATTCGACCTCCACACACCTTCATTTCGATCATTCTCTTTTGGTCTTTCGTGAACTCTTTTCGGTCGCCCGTCAAACTTTTCTACTAACCGACCGACCACCAACAGCACCTCGATCACAATGGCGGTAAGTACCTGACGATTCGGATTCAGTCTGCAGATACTAGATGCTTGCTTGCGAGCTCTAGATATTCTGAACGCGTGCTTTCGAGCATCGCTATTTCCGCTTGCCGGCCAGCAATGGCAGGCAGGTGATGATTTGGCTTGAGCTTTTAATGCTGGCCGGGGAGGGAGGCAGAAATGCCCCCAACCCGCCACTGCATCGCTCACTAGAGTACAAAGAAGATCACCAGTCAATGGAACACATTTGCTGATTGTCTTCTTTTCTCAATGACAGCCCAAGTCCGGAAAGAAGGCCGCCCCGGCCCCCTTCCCCCAGTCCAAGGCTGGCAAGAAGGCCCCCAAGGTTAGTACTAGATATAGATGTCACCCCGACAAACCTAGTGCCCGGCTTTGCTAACTGGAATCAAAAAGAACCCTCTGATCGAGAAGCGGACGCGCAACTTCGGTATCGGCCAGGACATCCAGCCCAAGCGCAACCTCTCGCGCATGGTGAAGTGGCCCGAGTATGTCCGTCTCCAGCGCCAGAAGAAGATCCTTCACATGCGCCTGAAGGTGCCCCCAGCGATCGCCCAGTTCCAGCACGTGCTCGACAAGAACACTGCCGCCCAGGCCCTCAAGCTTCTCAACAAGTACCGCCCTGAGACCAAGACGGAGAAGAAGGAGCGTCTCCTCAAGGAGGCCACCGCCATCAAGGAGGGCAAGAAGAAGGAGGACGTCAGCAAGAAGCCCTACGTCGTCAAGTACGGTCTCAACCACGTTGTCGGCCTCATCGAGAACAAGAAGGCCTCGCTCGTCCTCATCCCCAACGATGTCGACCCCATTGAGCTGGTCATCTTCCTGCCCGCTCTCTGCCGCAAGATGGGCGTCCCCTATGCCATCATCAAGGGCAAGGCCCGTCTCGGAACTGTCGTCCACAAGAAGGTCGGTTCATCGTCTGCTGTCTTGATACGAGAATCATCGCACATTTACTGACTCCTTTCCAGACCGCTGCTGTCCTCGCCCTGACCGAGGTCCGCTCCGAGGACAAGAACGAGCTGTCCAAGCTCATCTCGGCCGTCAAGGAGGGATATCTTGAGAAGAACGAGAACGCCCGCAAGCAGTGGGGAGGTGGTGTCATGGGCATCAAGGCCCAGACGCGCATTGCCAAGCGCAAGAAGGCCCAGGAGACTGCCCTCAAGGTTTAAGTCTTTTGCGTCTTTCGTGGTCGGGTTGTAATGATGCATTGGGATTAGGGTCCGGACATGACAAGGCGTTGCTCTTCACGGCGTATGGAATACCAAAACCTGATAGGGTCAATATCATTTGCTTGCTTCCACCCGCAGGCAGACAATCCAATCCCATGCCTTCATTGCCTACCGGTTCTCTGTGATCTGTGTCCTTAGCGGTATTGGCAGGACCAAGCTATCTCAACCCTAGTGCAGGTGACTATACCGAGATAGGCAGCAAACTATGCACGACCTTCAAATCGGACATGGCCTCGTGCGGCTGAGGGTATATGCCTGCGTATATATATAATGGGACGCTGTTGCTTAACAATTGGGAGAGGTGTCCCGTCGCCATCAGGACAGCATGCTTTGCTAGGAAGCATGTCCTATCCCTCGCACATCTGGCAGAATCTACGCGAACTCATCTCTCCGACCGCCATGTCGTTCTCCTACACTTCGGTCCCCTTATACTTCAACCACATCCGCATTCTCACACTCTCTCCGTCAGAAAGTGCCGAAACACGGCCAAGCTGCAGCCTTGAGGCCGTTGACCTTGAAGAGGCACCGGCCTTCACTGCGCTGTCCTACGCGTGGGGCGATGCTTCGCAGAGAACCAGCATCCAGGTGAACGGCAAGGATCTCTCCATCACCTCGGCGCTCGCTTTGGCGCTCCGTCATCTGCGGCTGCCAGACCGCGAGCGCAGGCTCTGGATCGACCAGATATGCATCAACCAAGCAGACGACGATGAAAAGGCTTCGCAGGTCCGGCTTATGCGGCAGATCTACTCCGAGGCAGAGAATACTGTCGCGTGGCTCGGTGAGGAGAAGGACGGATCCGACGAGGTGATGAGGTTCATCCAAGAGGCCGGACGGGAAGGGTTCAAGATCGGACTGCGGGATGTACCACGGGACGACTATGCCAGCCTGAGATGGCACGTCACCGCGGCCTTCAGTAACCTAGACAGTCACGATTTAGATGTCGCGGAGGGAGATCCGCTGGGGAAGAAAAAGACGGATTTGTGTAAGCTCATCGACTCCAGGTATAGCGAGCAGTGGGATGACATGCTGGACCATCTCTACCTCCTATTCGCCCGCCCATATTTTCGGCGAGGCTGGATCAAGCAGGAGGTGGTCATACCGAGGACCCTTATCCTACAATGCGGCCGGCAGACAGTGGGAGGCGACGAATTCGTGTCATTTGTCCGCCTGGACTCCTTTATCTCGGAAGCGAAGCGACAGCAATGGACCGCCCGTATCACGAGGATGCAGCAGGAAGACCGAGAAGCCCTCATCAAAGGCAAGCTCGACGCCGCCGGGGCCAGGACTAGATCAGAGCGGTTGTCCGCTACGGTCGCCAAAGCCCAGGTCATCAACTCCGCACAGTTCAACGAGCGGTTTGGTCTGGGCCAGACAGTCGGTATCCGCAGTCGGTACCACATGGGCGGGCACTGGCAAGAGGAGATGACCCTAGCCTTTATGCTCAAGACGTTCGCATCAGACCTCGAATTCACAGACCCTCGCGACCGCATCTTCGGTCTGCTGGGTATGGCATCTGACACCTCGGCCATCCAGATCCAAGTGGACTACACCATCCCTTGGCAAGAAGTCTACGCCGACGCCATCAAGCGCATAATCCACGCCGGCTACGTCGACTTCCTCTACGACATCTACTCTGCCCCTTCCCCTCCCACTTCCCTCCCATCCTGGTGTCCGGATCTAAACATCGCCAAGGCAGGCATAATCAAGAAATACACCTTCCTCTCCTCCCACCCCTTCTCAGCAGGCGGTCCCCCCCTACCGTCCCACCGCGTCCCCTCCGCACAGCAATTCTCCTCCCCGCCCACCCTCCTCATCCGCGGCTTCCAGGTCGACACAGTCCTCACCACCATCCCCCTCTGGACGCCGGACTCCTCAGGCTCTTACTTCGCCGACAACCTCACCTCCCTCAAATCCGTCCTCACCAAGCTCTACGACCTCTCTAAACTCTCCCGAAGCCAGTTCTCCTCCTCCTCCCATAACCTCCCCCCCTCCATCCTACCCTCCCGCCGCGCCGCCGCCGCCGCCGCCGCCGACGAGAATTCCGCCCTCCGCACCGCGATCCTCGACCACGAATCCGTCTCCCCTTCTTCCTCGGGAGGCCGCAAGCGCCGCGCCACAGTCCCCCGCATGCACGCCGCCATCGCGGACCTCGCGCGCGGCATCCCGCAGCTCCACGGGGCGGAGCTGCGGGACTACCTCAATCAAGCGCAGGTGCTGCAGTACCTCGCGCCGTGGTTCGGACAGAGGGGGTTCATCGGGTTGGGGCCGAGGGAGACGAAGGCGGGGGACGTGGTGGTGGTTTTTTACGGGGGCAGCGTGCCGTTTGTGTTGAGGCCGGATGGGGCCAAGGGGGGGCCGACGTGGAGGGTTGTTGGGGAGGGGTATTGTGATGGGATTATGGATGGGGAGGGGGTTGGGTGGGGGGAGGAGAGGGTGTTTACACTTGTCTAATAGGAAAGGACAGAAGCGGACGCGAGGTTTTGATATTTGAGTACCTGCTAGGTAGGTAGGTATGTACCCCGCTGGGATAAGCCCTAGACAGCTATTCCCCTTTGTCTTCAGATATGGTAATAGACTCGGGCAAGGAGGCAATTCTGGATAGGTATCTAGGTATTATGTCGAATACTGAAGGGTGCTGGCATGCTGGCAAGAAGCATATCAGGAAGCAGGCATGCCTTGACTTACCTGACAATATTAACCCACGTACCTTAGCTTTGCATAATCTGTGTGGTCCTGCGAACTATGGTGTAGTAGTAACGTACACGGATGGCATTAGGATAAGCTTCAACCTTTGATCGGTGTGGTGTCTGAGCTCCCTGATGGTTTGTGGGGGAGCGGCGCCAACACGCATCACTAGTGCAAGATCGTCAGGGACGGCTGTCCCTGGCGAATTGCGGCTGATGAACTACGTGATTTTTGAGCATATTCAAGGCCGGCTGAATTATTCGGCGTCAAAACAGGAACTGATTCAAGTCGGCTTTTTGTGTGGTATGCCCAGACCGGGGATTTGATGCTCGGCCAGGGTAGGAGAGTGATGGGCAACGGTTTCATATCCAGCTCGGCGTAACTGCAGCTTTGTCGCCTTCCCAGCTTGCGGTTGATGCAGTCGTCAACATCAGAGGATTGAGAATGAATTTGCTTGCGGCACTGATACATCTGGGGGAGGCGTTGGATATCGAGCTCGCAGACTACATCCGAAGAGACGGGGCGGTGATCAAGGTTAGGTTGCTTACCTTTGTTGGGTGCATTTGGCTTCGAGATGAAGAAGTTACGATGGTGATACCGCTGCCGCTCTGGTCCACCGTACCCTCCGGGGCCCGTCTCAACCGGGAGTTGTGTCAAGGTTTCAGCTTCACCGGGACAGTTGTCCATAGGCACATATATGACGGCCTGTCGCCGTCGACAGTGTGCTTGGCGGTCTCTTCCTTGCTCCTTTTCTGTTCTACACGCATTCCTTTCGGTACCCTACGCCGCAATTTGACTTAGCAGACATACTCTCGTCCCACGCCGGCTAGAAAACCAACAGGTTGCGAGATCGATATCCAGTACCGACATCGTGCCAAGGCTCGTACACTTAGACCCGACTGAACGGCTACACGTGTACTACTGAATGGCCTTCGAGGACTTCCCGAGTCCCGACCTCCAAGATTATAAGTGAGAGCGATCCAGCATAAGAAATCGCGCTCCACCCAAACCCGGACTCCGGAAAGCGACCTTAGCTGTTCCCCCACCAGAGCTAATGAAGACCGCTCAACGGCTCACGCCAAAATAACCTTATCTGCCCGCGCCAGGCGCCCCGGCGGTCTGCTTGTCGGAAACGCACATAAACTCCCTCCTTTCCCCTAGGTCCGGGAGTTTTTGGAAGAGCTTGGTGTATTGCTGAGCAATTGGCCCTTCAGTCTCCCTATAGCCTATTACAATGGCGTACGCGAATGACCGTAAGTCGAATGCATCCAGCAATGGCCAGAGCTGGATGGTCAACCGTGGGGCACCACTAAACTAACATCGAAACAGAGGACACCTTCCTCTATGCGCTAAGCTCGAATAACGCTTGGGCTGGCTATAAGTCTCACCAGAACCCGGAGTTCTTCCCCAAGCTAGCCAGCGGGCAGTCGCCCAAGATTCGTGGGTTCCCTCAGCAGTAGCACCTAGAATTATTCGGAGCATGAACTGACACCAAGGGGACACAATCAGTCTGGCTCGGCTGCTCCGACTCGCGCTGCCCGGAAACCACCATCCTGGGCATGCAGCCCGGCGACGTCTTCGTGCACCGCAACATCGCCAACATCATCAGTCCCACCGACATCAACACCAGCGCCGTCATCGAGTTCGCCGTCGTCTACCTCAAGGTCCGGCACGTCGTGCTGTGCGGGCACTCGGCCTGCGGCGGCGCCGCGGCGGCCCTGTCGGACTCGCGCGTCGGCGGCGTGCTGGACACCTGGCTCACGCCCCTCAAGGCCGTGCGCAACGCCCACCGCGAGGAGCTGCAGGCCATCCGGGACGACAAGGCGCGCGCCATCCGGATCGCCGAGCTCAACGTGCAGCAGGGGATCGACGTGCTGATGGCCAACGCGACGATTCAGGATGCTATCGAGGAGAGGGGGCTGGATGTCCATGGGGTGTTGTTCGATATCGGGACGGGGCGGATCAGGGACCTTGGGTTTGGCACGAGGAAAGACGGCGGCCGCGGTGGGTCGCCGGACGAGGTGGTGAGGGGACGGCATGCGACGCTCGTCTTCCGGGGCGGGAACGCGAGCATGAAGGTTAACAGGTGAGATTGGAATTACACGCAGCGCGGCGTTGGGAATGGGCAGGTCCTGGGAAGGCTGCTGGAGAGCCGTCCTATGTTTATTCTGGAGTCTTGGTTAGCTCTGCATTGGTTACGAATAGACTTACTTGACGGTCCTGGCCTTGTCGACCTGATGAGCACCTTTATGTGACGAGGAACTCTTGTTTCGGTCCAAGGTGATCAGCCCTTCTTCACCTTTCAGCCTCTAAAGCCGAGTTACGGAGTTATTAGATCCATCCTTTTGGCGCCCGCCCTCCACTTATTATCCCAACGAGTGGATCACGGATTACGTTGACGCAATCCTCAAGAAAGAGGTCCCTTGGCCATTCTTGGCGGCTGTGTCTACAAACATTCCTGCTGTGTACAGGTCGGCCTGTTCTTGATGATTAGGAATAGCAAAGTGGGACGAGACGTACAGGCAAGACAGCGCAAAAAGCCGGAGAAGAGGCGCGTAGGCGTAGTCGGCATGGCGCATCGCTGCTAGATAAGGATGACTTCAGATTGCCGCGGGCATCCTGGAGATAGACGAGCGAGTCCTGGATGCGCCAACTCCATCTTCACTCCATAAAACTCTCGGCCAAAGCTTGCCTCCAATCTGCGCCGTTTCTTCTATCGACAAGCTTTTTCGACATACCCCTCGGAAACGCAAATAACCCCGCCAAGAGCCCGCTAGATCCAGCCATGTCTCTCGGACTGCACGTCCTGACGGACGACCAGATCAGGGATCTGCTGGAGAACCTCACGGTGGACGAGCTGGAGACGTTTCGCAACGAGCTTAGAGGGACGTTGCACGCGTATTCCACCGGCACAAACGCCGCACTAGCCGGCCTCCTGCACCAACCCGAGCGCATCACCGTCGACTCCGACCTTAACGGGACCAAGACCCTGTTCATGCCCTCGACCAGTCCCGGAGGCCACGCAGTCAAAGGTACGTAACGCCAACTCTCTCCCACCTTATCCCGCAATAATTCCAGAAATAGAAAGCATTGCTCACAGAACAAAAACAGTAATAACCCTCTCTTCCTCCTCCGCCCAATCCCCCTCCGACCCGCGCCCCCGCGTCCGCCCGACCGGCGCGATAACCCTCTTCGCCACCGACGGCTCCCCGGTCGGCATCCTGCACGCCTCGACCCTGACCGCCTTCCGCACGGCCCTCGCCTCGGCCTGCCTCCTCGTCCGGCGCAACAAGGTGCACACCGTCACCGTCTTCGGGTCCGGGTCGCAGGCCTACTGGCACGTCCGCATCGCGCTCATGCTGCGCGGCTCCACCATCCGCAAGGTGAACATCATTAACCGTAGGTTCAGCGACGGGTGCAAGCTCGTGCTCAAGCGCTTCTACAACACGCCCTCGCACATCAAGGAGAGGGAAGGGTGGAAGGATACCGAGTTCCACGTGCTTACCCCGGGCTACGGGGAGTACCAGCGGCTGCTGGCCGAGGAGGTGGTGGCTGCCGACGTGATCTTCTGCTGCACGCCGAGCACGGAGCCGCTGTTTAACGCGAGTATACTGACGAGCCACGAGGGGAGGAGGAAGGGGCGGTTGATTGTGGCTATCGGGAGCTACACGCCGCTGATGCATGAGCTGCCGGTGGAGTTGCTGCTGCAGGCTACCAGGACTCACCAGGACGGGCACTTCCACTATCACAAGCATGCTGTCGAGGGAGGCGTTGTCGTGGTGGATACGCTGGACGGGGCGCTGAAGGAGGCGGGCGAGATTATTGAGGCGGGTTTGCAGCCTAAGCAGCTTGTTGAGTATGTGCAATGTCATATCCCACGAACAAAGTAATCTGCGTCATCCATACGGCTGCTAACATATGGCAGACTCGGCGAGCTAGTCATGCTCCAGCAAATCACCATGGCCGACGAGGACGACTCGGAAACGAGGAGTATCGTCAGCGCACCGAGTTCTGACCGGATCGAGAAGCCCGGGTCTTCCATATCCAGCAGCTCGGCCATGTCGAGCGTCTTCGGTTCCAGCAAGAAGTCCGGATCGTCAAGCAGAGCGTCTAGCAGGACGCCCTCTCCTTCCGGGCGGAAGGGCTCGTCGATACTGGGCATGCCGCTGCCCTTCAACCGAAGGAGCTCGAGTCGCGGCGACGTAGGCAAGCAGGAGAAGGAGGACCATCTGGCTCGCTGGCTCCAGGGAGGGAATGTCATCTACAAGAGCGTCGGGCTGGGACTGATGGATCTGGCCGTGGGCATCAAGCTGATCCACTGCGCGAAGGAGAAGGGGATCGGTACGCACGTCGACGGGTTTTGATAGATGCGATCATGAAGATGCCTTCTTGGGAATAGAGGCGGCATTTTTCGCGACAGAGAGATGACCGACGTACGCTGTGACGGTCAGATGGTATGTGACGAGCAGAACAGCGACCAGATAGATAGAGAGCTGTCCGACTCTGCCCTAAGCTTGGGAGAGCTACTTTGGCTATGTATATTTCCCAAAGTCCAGGTTCGTTGCGAGGCTTAGTGTAGAGTACGTTGCGGCAACGCAGAACGGCGAGACTGGGCGGGACGATTACTCACAACGCAAGGACGTCTACATGTTCTCGGACAGGCTATATGGAGTTAAGAACACTATGGCACGGTAATAGCCCTCCCATCATATATTGCGACAAGTGAGAACAGCCAAGATACCTAATGATGCCGACCCAAG
>Ga0209127_100385_pt1 | contig 15257 bp, 10 predicted proteins | sample LakSupMetagenome_FD_187469 | JGI IMG/M metagenome (GOLD analysis project Ga0209127, IMG submission 187469) | Freshwater microbial communities from Lake Superior, Canada - Sta WM archaea (SPAdes) (version 2) | ecosystem: Environmental > Aquatic > Freshwater > Lake | place: Lake Superior, Canada...
GAAACAAATAAGTCAGAGTGGGAAGCAAAGATCAGGAGGGATGCCCTCGAGACCGTGAGTGACCTCACAAAGGAGCTACAGTCCTCCGAGAGGAATGCCGCCGAGACTATAGCAGGTCTGCGGGACAAGCTGGATGACTTCGCGAAACAGAACACCGAGGCCGCCGAGATGATAACAAATCTCGCGGACAGGCTGCAGCTCTCCGAGGACGCGCTCAACCAAACGATTGCCCAGCTGCACGCACGACGTAAGGAAGCAGACGATGTCGCCGTTGAGCTTAGGACGATCAATGCGCGGTTGAGGGAGACGGAGGAGAAGTGCGAGACATCGACCAAACGAGCGGAGCTGCTGCGACATGGCTTAGCTGCGGCTGAAGCACGACGTGCTGAAGCTGAAACTACTTTGGAGGAGGTGCGAATGAACCTCAACACCGCCTTGGGGAAGCTGAGCGAGAAAGAAAAGGAGTGCGCCACTGCCACCAAGAAAGCAAATCAACTGGAGTCTCACTATCCTGTGTTCGAAGCCAGGCTTGCTGAAGCGAAACGTGTGTCGGACACCGCGAATACGAAGCTGACCGACAAAAGCAAGGAGTGCGAGAAGCTGCAATCTGATCTGTGTCTGTCGGAGAAACAGCGATCAGAGCTACAGAGGAGTTCGAACAGCAATATCTCGAAGCTGAATACTCAGATCAGACAGCTTGAGACGCAGCTACAGGACATGGAGCAGAAGTACAACACTGCAGCAGGCCGATCTGATGAGCTGCAATCCAAGCTTGACGTGGGGGAGGAATCCCGGGGCAGCCTCGAGATACGTTTGGAGGAAATGGAAGGGAAATGTAATACATCGGATCGGCGGGCGGCCATCCTGGAGGCCGATCTCAAGAAGTCTATAGAGCGACATGAAGAGGTCGAGACAAGACTGCAGGAGATGACTGAAACGGCCAACGCCGCAGCCCACCGGGCTAAGCAGGCGCAACAAAAGTTGGATTTCTCAGAGACGAGCCGCCAGGTGGACGCTACGCGGCACAGTTCAGTCGAGGCCGATTTCAGGAGACGGCTGCAGGAGATGAGTGAGCAGCGCGAGACAGCCAGTCGTTGGGCGGCCGAGAATCATGAAGAGCTCATACAATACCGGGCAAGGGTTCAGACGGAGGTACGATCAGAGATCCAGACTCTCAAAGGGGACCTGGAGAAGAAGGAGGAAGAGATGAGGAGGAAGAACGAGAAGATCGAGACTGAGACTCAGTGGAGGGAGCAGCTACAGACTGAACTTGCCAAGTGGAAGGAGACAGCCTCGCAGCGGCATTTAGAGGCTGAAGCCGAGATTGCCAGGCTCATAGATGTCAGCGAGTCAGAGCTGCAGAAGATGGATGAGATATGTAAGGTCGCAGCCCGGCAGACCGTCCGCTGCAAAGCCGAGTTCGAACAGGCGGAGGAGACGAACCGCAAGCTTAGAGCCGAGGCCGCACTACTCCGGGAGGAGGGCTTGGCGCAAAAAGTATCCGGCATGGACAAGGCAGAGCAGGTGGGCGAACTGCAAGAGTCTCTGCAGCGGGTCGGGGAAGCATGGAAGAAAGCCGAGGAGGATTACCGGCGCGCCAAAGAAGCCCAGCTGCGGGCCGAGGAAGGGCAACTCCGCGCTGCCAAAGACCTCTTACATATCCAGAATCAGCTTGCGGAAGTTCGCGTCCAAAAAGGCGCCAGCGAAGAACTGGTTGCAAGCCTCCAAGCCAGACTCGAGAGCGTGACGGCAGAGCGCGACAGGGCACTCAAAGACCGACATGACGCTCTTGCGGACGCATATGAACTCCAAAAGCAGGCCTCGGGTCTCAATGAACGCCGCCTCAAGCAACAAGCTGCGGAACGGGCGGTGATAAGAGAGGTTCTCCGCAGCACCAGGACGAGGTTCAACGCCCAACGTCACCTCATGGGCGTCCGTGAAGTGCCCCTGAACTACGGGCAGGGGTGGATATGCTGGGAGGGATTGCCCGACCTCGTCGAGAATGCCAAGCTCCAACGCGATCTTGGCCCTATGAGCTTCGACTGGCTGCGTGTCACCGTGTCGCTACTGAAAGAAACGGAGCAGATTGCTCAACGATGGTTAAGGGTTGGCTGCTGCGCCCATCCCTCATTATCGCGAACCTGCTGACAATAGACAGGAATACAATGAACAGAGAGAAGCGAAACAACAGGTGGAACGGCAATTGGAGACGGTTGCGAAGCAGTGGCAGCTAGCGACCCATAGCCTGGATTTTGCGTCGCAGCAACCAGGATTGCCACCATCACCGCAGACCCCAGGAGCACCTCATGGTTACCAGGCGCCCCAGGGGGCTGCACAGCCACAGGGGTCGCAGCCGCAGTGGTCTCCATTCCCGGCCTTTCGGCCGCAGACCCATCAGCCGCAGCGTTTCCCGCCACAGAGCTTTCCCGCGCAGGTCTTCGCACCGCAGAACTCCGTGCCTCAGAACGTTCCTCCACCTAGTAACCCAGCGCGGGGTTTCCAGTTTCAAGGCTACCACTTCCAACCACAAGGTGTGGCATCACAAAGCTTGCCACCCTGAACTTGCCTCCACAGGACTTCCCTCCATAGAAATGCAGGACGCTGGGAGCAAAGGGGCGACAGACGGGCAACTGAGGTTGGCCGTGTTGGATTGCCATGAGCAGCCACTATTGTATGTACTTGCCCCAACACGAGAACGTCAGATAGTACCACAACACAGCCGACAACATCATTACCTCGCCGTCTCTCCTCGCCATCCGTGACTCGTACTCTCCACACCCTAAGCTGAAAGCCCCTCCATCACACCTCAATCTCCACCACCTCACTCTCATACTCCCCAGTAAGCACCCCATCCCCACCGGCCAGCATCTCCAACCGCTCCGTCCCAAGCAACTCCTCCCTCCTGACCCCGGGCCAAACAGCGCTCCACCTCCCCCGAACCCTCACCTCTGCCGGCCTCCCACTCCCATCCCCCCTCCACTTCTCAGGCGCAACAAACCTCTCCCCGACCTCCACCTTCCTCTCCGTCTCCTCCCCCGGCTCGAGCGTGACCAGGCTGTCTTGGGGAGGCGGCATGCGCCGCTTGACCATGATGGTGGGGATATCCAGCGGAGCGGACGCGCCGGGCGGAGTCACGGTGACGAGGCCGAGCTGCACGAGCAGGGCGTCCAGGGGGGAGTTCCAGGTTAGGATCGTGAACGGGGTGGAGAGGTTTGTGTTTTTGACGGTGATGAGGAGGGTTGGGACGGGGGCGGGTTTGAGTTGGGAGATGGAGAGGCGGAGATCTCTTAGGGAGGGAGATGATTGGGACATTGTTGTGTCTGTTTAGGGCGCTGATGGTCGGGGGATCAGATCATAGATGAAGATTCTGGGAGGATGATGAGAGAATGGGTTGGAGTTTGGTGGTGAAAGGGTGGATGGGCGCTTGTCGGTCATTCATCGACTTGGAGCTAAGCCGCTTTAGGCAGTTGGCTCAACCAATGATGCTTCATGCTTGTTTTTGGGAATACATCTCGATGTCCACTCCAGTAACTGACAAAACGGTCACTCTACACTGCATCCCTTCTCAACCTGGACGACCCAAAGGACGGTCTCCTCCCTCGTCCTTACTGAAAGTATTCGTATCACATTGACAATCCAGCATGACGATCGACACGGCTGTGCCGCGGTTTGGCAGGCGGTAAAAGTGCCAAGCCTTAGCATCTTGGTATTTGGGCTCGCATGCTCTTTTGACGAACCTGGTTGGCTAACGGGGGTTGATAGCACTGAGGAGAGGTTAGATTTCCAACCTTCTAGGGACCCCACCGCCAATATGTCGACAAGTCATGCGCCTCACGTCGGGGAATCGGTTGAAAGATGCCATCTCTGCCATGGCACCTTCTTCATGTGTGGGAGCCGGAACTGCAACGAATCAGGAAGGAGGTTGGCAGCTCGGTCCAAATCAATACCGAAGCCTCGTATTGTCTCCCAGGACTCTTAGCTTCTTCTTGAAACACAGCGTGACGACACCTGGTTGGCGCCACAACAACCGGCATCGAACTTTATATTGATGTCGCTTACACCCTCGCTACGACGCTGCGGCACTTCTGCCGGGGACACATGCGCAGTAGCCCCAATCTACACTATCTCTGGTCCAACCACCCTGGCTTTATATAAGCCGCTGATAAGAGGCAAACACCAACGACGTCCGCCGCCAAGACGTGACGAGGCTTCGAGATGTCATCGACACTCCAGTGGGTTGCGAGAGGCATGATGCCAAGAGCTTCGCTGCGTCCTTCCTTCCGTGGGAGGAGCCGAGCCTATCGCCGTTACCTGGTTTGGCGGCGACGCAGGTGTAGATGAGCTGCATGCCCTATCTGGGACGGGTGCTCCAGGTATCTTGTCGACGTGGAGATGCCCTTTAGCCGGTATCTCCCCTCTGCGCAGAGTACGACTTGCGCAATCCTGATAGCTGATTGTGATATCGAGGTAGCCAGGTAGCCATGTGCCCAGCCTGGTACGAGGGGCGGCTGTGTGCCGAGAGGGAACCGGCGAGTCAACATTCGTGGGATCAAGATGGCCATAGCCTGGGGGCGGCCCTTCAGACTCAAGAGCCTTGACCTTCAAAGTCCCAGAACCTCGCCGCAATATCTCATCAACGCCATACCGATCGGCAGACGTCGACCCCTGTCCTATGGCCCCCGGTCATGATAAAGCGGCACTTGAACTATATGTGCAAGGACCACATGCGGCATGCTCGTCTCTCTGCATCTTGGATCGGCACGAATTCGATATTAGATCTCCAACAGAAGATCCATTCGACCCCAACCCCTCGCAGCATCGCCGGCGTTGAAATATAGTGAACCGCAACGCTACTCGGAGGCGATTGCCTGAAACCGTGGCCCCCGGCATCCAGCGTCGTGTCCGTCTTGTCCCCGGTCGCCAACACACGCCGGGGGAGGGGGAGCCGGAGTTGTAAGGTTGTAGCGACACTATATCCTTATCGACACCGGGTTTTCGTTGAGTCGGTGCATATAAGGCAACGAGCCGCCCGTTTCCAACGTCCTAACAGGCTCACCGCTCACGACGGCACCGAGACACTCACGAGGCAAAGAACCCCTGACTCTGTCCGCTTCTAAACGCCAACATGAAGTTCCTCCAAGGACTCTCTGTCTTTGCTTCGGTGGCTAGCGCCGTCTCGGTTGACCTCGGCAAGCGAGAATCTCTCCTCGACGTAAAGATCCAGATGGTTGATAATTCCCTCGTGGAAGCTACCATCACCCACACCGGCACCCAGACTCTGCGCCTGTTCAAGACGGGCACTATCCTCGACTCGGCCGCAGTCGAGAAGACCGAGATCTTCTCCGGCTGTAAGTCTCCCTCCCTCCCTCTCTCTTTAAGTTGCACCGCTGACATAGCCCAGCATCCAAAATCCCCTTCGACGGCCTCCGCCTCCGCATCATGACGTCCAACCTGGACGACTCCGCATTCCAGCCCCTCGACCCCGGCTCATCCCTCACCACAACCTGGGACATCGCCCAAGTGCACGACCTCTCCTCAGGCGGCCCGGTCTCCGTCGCCGCCTCGGGCTTCATCCCCTACGCAACCGGCAACTCCACCGTGCTCTCCCCGAAGCCCCTCCCCTTCTCCTCCAACACCCTGACAGCCACCATCGACGGCGCAGCCGCTGCCCTCGTGCGCCGGCAATTCCACGCCCTCGCCGAGCGCCAGGCCGTCCAGTCGGACTGCACCGGCACCAAGCTCACCGCAACCCGCACCGCCCTGTCCGAGTGCCAGCAGCTCGCCGCCGCCGCCAGCCAGGCCGCCTCCTCGGGCGACGCCGCCAAGATGACCGAGTACTTCAAGTCGTCCTCCTCCCAGACGTGCAGCACCGTCGCAGCCGTCTTCGGCCGGGTCGCGGCCGAGTGCGGGTCCGGCGGCAGCGGGGTCTCCAAGCTGTACTGCAGCGACGTGTACCGGTCGTGCAGCAGCGGCGTGCTGGCCTACACGCTGCCAAGCCAGAGCTACATGGTCAACTGCAACCTGTACTACAGCGCGCTGAGCAGCCTGAGCCGGACGTGCCACGACCAGGACCAGGCCACCACTACGCTGCACGAGACGACGCACCTGAGCCAGATCGCGGGCACGACGGACCAGGGCGGGTGCTATGGGTACAGCTGCGTCAAGAGCTTGAGTGCGGCGCAGAATCTGAAGCATGCTGATACGTATGCGCTGTTTGCTAATGCGATCTATGTGGGTTGCTAGACGGGCACTTCGTCTTTATACGTGTACATCGGATGGCATCCTCAAGCGGATACAGTGAAGGTGACGCAGTCTTGTAACAAATGAACTACTTTTTCGCAATGGTACTTTGCTACTACCTAACCCACTTCGTTTCCTTTCTTTGCGCCCATCCTCAAATCCTCCCCCGATGCAAGAACTTGTTAGGGATATCAACGTGCTTAGCACGGAGATACTCGCACAAGTTCTTACCCAGCGTGTCGTACTCACTGGTGGAGTTGAACCCCCTATCCAGATGGTCCCTCACCAAGAAATGCACGGCCCTGATGCCGGGAATCTCGAACCTCTCGATCTTCTTCCCCTTGTCGCTCAGGTCCAGCAGCCGGTGGCACCTCTCGATGCTCAGCAGGCTCCGCAGCCAGTCCCACTCGTCGTCGTGGCGGACATAAAAGCCGACGTTGGCGTCGCTCGCCTTGTCGCCGGAGCGGCCGCCGACGACCCACCCCAGCGGCCCGCGCGTCGTGGGGCCGAACGAGTCGAGGTCGACCGGGTCCGCGGTGTCGTAGCTCTTCTGGTCGCGCGGGTAGTCGGCGCGCACGTTCTTCTGCACGGGGATGGGGACGCTCTTGCCCGCCCAGGGCAGCTCGACCTGGTGCTTGACCTCGGTCTGCGGGAGGAGGGTGACGAAGTACTCGTAGTAGACCTTGCCCTCGGACTGGCGCTGGTCGTTGCCCAGGGTGGCGCCGGGGCACGACTGGAGGAAGTTCTCCATGCACCACCTGTTGAAGCCGGGCACGTCGAGGGTCGACTTGTCGACCAGGCTCTTGTTCTTGGTCTGCACGAAGATGCGGAAGTCGACCGTGGCCACCTCCTGGTTGCGCGGGTTCTCCGGGCAGTAGCCGTTGAGGGTGAACTTAAGGCAGGACAGCTCCTTGATCGCCTTGGGGCCGATCGAGTTGCGGATCTGGCGTTCGGTCCACTCGGCCTTGGCTTCGAGGTCGAGGCCGACGAGGTAGTAGTGGAACTCGGCCTGGTAGCCGCCGAAGGCGGTGATGCCGACCTTGGTGGTGGATGGAGCGGGGAGGCCCTTGACGCCGGTGACGAGGACCTTGTCCTTCTCGAGCTGGGTCATGACGATGCCTTCCAGGACGGCTGTGACGTCGGAGCCGTAGTAGAGCGGCCCCTGGATCTCGTAGAGGAGCTGGGAGGAGACGGTGCCGACGGAGATCTGGGGTGTTTGTCAGCGAACGCAACTCATTGAGGGAGGAGGGATAAGATTGATGCTCACCTCACCGCCGGTGTTGGCCTCTTTGGTAAGAATGCAGCTGCCATCGACGTTGACCTCGGCGATGGGGAAGCCGATGTTCTCGCAGCCCTCCATGAGGCTCTTGAAGCCCGAGTAATATCCTCCGCAGACGTAGGACGAGCACTCGATCAGGTGACCGGCCACCAAGGAACCAGCAATCTGGTCGAGGTCGGTCTCGCGGTCCCATCCGTGCCACCACATCGAGGCACCGACTGTGGGAGCGGCATCAGCCACACGGCCAGCGATGACAATGTCGCAGCCCTGCCGGAGCGCCTCGGCGATGCCAGCACCACCTAGGTAGCACCTATTCCCAGTTAGACGGCTGTTTCTGCCTCCCATGATTCGGAGGAAGGGAGGACTCACTGAGCGCAGAGAATGTCATATCCCCACTCCTTCAGCGGCTTGCCCGTCATGAGGCTGACGAACTCCTCGCCCTGGTCGTACAGCCTCTTGACCGTGTCCGTGACCTCGTCGCCGTTGATCCAGCCGACCTTGAGGTCGAGCCCCTGGCGCTTGACCTCGTCCTCGACGAGCTTGGCGAGCTTCTCGGTGTCGCTCGCACCGGCGTTGACGGCCAGCTTGATCTTCTTGTTCTGCATGTGCGGCAGGGCGGGTATCAGGTTCTCCATGAAGGTCGGGTCGAAGAGGCCGGCGACCTGCTCCGGACTCAGCTTGCCCTCGGCGATCAGCTTCTCGTTTTGCACCTTCTCGGCGCCGTGCAGCGTCATGGTGCACTCGGACAGCCAGTCGCCGATGATGCAGTCGACGTCGCAGTTCTTAGCCACGTCGCCGATGGCCCGCTGCCGGTCTGAGAAGCCGCCAGAGCAGCCTGCGATCCGGATACCGCGTTTTGCGGACGGCATCTTGAAATTGTGCAGGGGTGGCCTGGCTTGGGGATTGTCGACGAGGTGAGTGAGGCGATGGGGGTAAACCTTAGACAAGGCTCTCTCGTCTACGCGTGTCGTAAAGTGCCAATTGCCAAATGGTAATCAGGACAGAGAGCAGGGCCATACATATATGGCACCTGGTCGCCGGACATAAGAGCACCCAAGCTCCGCATTGCCTGCAGGCAGGCATATGCCTATCCGGCGTCGCTGCGCTGGGTGAGGATATCATGACCCTCGGGAGCCATGCCGGAGCGGGGGCCGAGAGCTGTCACTACACCCCAGAAATCTGTCACGACACTCTTCAATAGGGTGGATCCACTGGCTTGCGAGGCACACATTACTCGAGCAAGCCGTTTAAGGTTGTCATGGGAGGGTGTAGTGACTGACAAGTTGCCCATGGTATGCTCGCGCAGCTCGGAAAATGACTTCCCCTTTGTCCTCACTGTCCGCATCGGAGTCTGGGGAAGCTGGACCATTACTCCACATTCGCATCTAACCAATCACAAGACGTCCTAGTTATTCCTTAGCCCCTTGAGGTTCGAGAGGTCTTCTTGGCATATCAGGGAAGATGAATTCCTTTTCCGGTCTGTTCAGGAAGCCGTATGAATCGAGCAAGTAGGACGCAGGGAGAAGTCGTCCCCTTATCCCACCTGCTCCCATCCAAGGTTCATTTCTTCCGCTCTCGGGTCTGAAGTTATCTCTGTGATTGTGTTGAATTGACTGCTTTTTTACCAGCTCTCTGCGACGAGACTGCCATGACCGCAGCTGACAGGTTGTCGGGGTAGCCAAGTATTGTGGTTCTGATGTCCGACACGCTCGATGTGACAGACAAGCTTCTCGACTGTGCGAATTGTGCTTTACACAAGGGCGCAGTCGCATGCGGACCTGCTGCTCCCCTGGCACGGTCAGCACCTCCAGCAGAGTGATTCCGCCGAGCACAGCTGCAGTCGCATCATGCTGTCAGTCCTCTGCCAGTTTGAAGACTCAGAAGCCATCCGTGCACTACCCGCGGACGGAGCATGGTGGTCCCGAGAATCTGTAGAACATGCCTCGGAAGAACACTCGCATTCCTGGTATGTTATCCAGGAGCGTCAGACAACAGGACGTAGTACTCGTGCTTCGGAAAGACTGACATGACCGTAGGTGCTGTCGCAGTCGTAAAAAGGGTGAAGCAAGGGCAAAACTAAGAGAGCTTCCCGCCGACTCATTCGAGTCTGCGCAAGGAGACATCAAGCCAACACAAGGGAGTATTTCCAAGTAGCAAACCCTTGGACGAGCGACGAGACCTGAAATGTCGAAGTCAGCCCAGAGTAGGTCGGTCAGAATTTGGCCCTTCGCTCCGACTCTGCGAGATGCAAGGTCATTCGGCGTGCTCCTACTGTCGTTCCTGCAACGATTCAACCTCCACGGCATTCAAGGGCTGATTGGGCAGACGTGAACACCGCTCCTTGCATCAGGAGGATGGGATCCAAGTGCTGAGCCACAGATGCGGCACATGGAGGTGCAGTCCATCGCAAGTCGCAGAAAAGCGACCTGGAAGTAACAGACATTAGCCTTTCCGTGTCACAAGGCGAACCCATACATGCCTTCTTGCGCACATGATGATGATGGTGTCAGAATGTGGAAAGTCGAGGGATGTGTGGGCACTATCCGGCGGGCTACGGAGTTGCCTGATCCAGGCACACGGATAGAACCGCTTACAAGATAATACAAAGCTGCAATATAGCATGGAAAGGAGCCAGGAGGCTGGTTAATATATGGCACTCTGACGTCTCATGCCCCCCCCCCCCAACGCCTCGCTGTTTGGCTGTTTATCGATAAAGTGAACAGTAGGGTAGAACACGGCGGGACCACGGGCCTCTGACGGCATGCGCAAATCCCTGTCCCCCAAGGGATCACGGTTCCTAGGCAGGGGAGACAATTATGAGGGATGCAAAAGAGGATGGGCTTGAGTAAACAAACACTTGTTGCCAGCAGTACTGTAGGTATGTACATCGGCTCCTTGCAAGGCGCAAAGGTACCCCGCCTGTACCTGAATCACGACCCCTGGCAGACAGGGCGCCTTTGGCTAGCGCATTGTGGCTAGCGCGATCGCCTCGAAGCTTGACGCTTCCAGCCTCCAGCCTCCAGGGTTACCTTACCTCAGCCCACAGTCCCGCGCGCTCCGAGGTCCTGAGTAAGGTAAGGTAAGGAAGAGTTGCAGCCAGGTGGAGAATCTCAAGCTTTACGCCTCTGCACCAAACTCGACGTTATCATCGTAGTACGTGGCAGGCCCTTCAGGGTTGCGCAAAGACAGACCAAATGGAGATGGGCTGCTGAAATAACACAGGCAGGTACGTATCGCTAATCTGGAAACACCGGCGATCATCCGTACCTGACCCTGACCACTGCCCCGCAATAGGTACGTACCTCTTACTGCAGCACTGGATATTAGCGCCAGAGATAAGATAAAGTCTGGTGGGATGACTGGACGTTGGAGGGGTTGCGTCACCATCAGGAACATCAGCGAAGCCATCGACATCTGTCGTGTCTCGCAAGCCCCCTTACCTTAGGGCAGGTAGCGTGTACCACAGTATATCTACGCTGTCGCCATGTGGGAATGGCTGTTTCGGATGTTTCAACTTCGCAAAGGGTCAAACTTAGTCACCGAGTTCGAGGGAGTGGTGGGAGGGAGGCTGGACGATATGCTGACATGAAGGTTTTATATTGTACTTTAACCTCTGGTCTGATCACCAACAATTGTGCTGAACAGCTTGGCTCAGGGCAGGCATGCCGACTGGTTGCATTGGCGGCATCTTCTTTCTCAAGTGGTTGGTTGGTGCAACCTGTCTGGACCTTTTCCCCTGGACCGGGTACCGTGCGTTCGGCTTACCACAGTACATCGAGGAGAAAAAACGACAACAAGAGGTCAAGAACAAAGAAAGGAACCAACTGCATCACGTTACCTTGGCATGCCCATTGCCCGGCGTCTATTCGGTACATCGACAGGGCTGGCATTGGTATCCGTTGCCGTAAAAGCCGTGGACTACTGTGAGTCTACACTAGCAGAAGACTGTTGCTGGGCATCGTGGGCTGATCTGCCTTGTGGCGGCCACTTGAACCGCTTTGGCATCCCCGAACCCACCCACCTCCAAGCACTAAGCGTCCCTCGATGCTGGATTTCATCATCATCAGACATCAGCAGCCTCCATCTACCCACCATCTGCATGCCCCTCCCTATCCAGCAGTTGCTCGACAAGATATCGTCGCTATCTTGTGTTGCATGGAAATGTATGTCCATGTACATACCTTAAAAGGATAATACCCCGCCGAACAAGCATCTGCCTGGCTGTGCAATCGGCCCAGTTGTTATGTTATTTGACCATGCCTCACAGATAAATGTCAGCAATACTTATTCCTTTGTTCCCTCGGGTGGAGCTGACCTGGAACTTCTCTTGCAGATCCGTACCTCGCAGCAAGCCGCAGCAGTTCCTGAGCGTCGCCTGGCATTTCCGCCTATGCCTGTGCCGCCTTGGACCGCTGTGTGGGGACTTCCAAGCCACCCAACCAGGCCCCGTCCCTGTTTTCTAGGCGAGGAGGTCGCTGGCTTCGGTTGTTGGTTGTCTTACTATAGCTGGCACACCCATTCGCAGTAGCCGTCCTTTCCTGCTTCCGTCTCCTCCGTGCTTCTCCTCTTCGCCCGCCACAATCTTTACCAAACAACCTCCATCTGGCCCGATTGCGGTTCCTCCTCCGTGATCAAGGGCCCAGCTGATTGATATACTCATCTTTGATTCATGTCAACCTCCGGTCCGTGGGCCTGTTGTCGATTCACGATATTCTTCAGTCTCTAGCTCGTTTTAAGTCTCCGCCGAGTGCCAGGCCCCGCACTTTCAGAACACCCCCCCTGCATTACTGGGCGGCCAGTGCGGATTCACGCGCATTCTCAGCCTCATCCGGCCGTCTCTCCGCGGCGAGTGCGCATATAACGCATCGTTACCCCTCCTCAGACTGGCTTGCCATCTTGCTGGGCCACCAGTCTCTCCCTCTCCCGGCCATCATCGGCAAGCCCGACATGTCTGGGTTCCGCTCCGTCAACACCACGGCGGCCAAGCGCTCCGACCTGCCAAGCAACGACGAGATGCGAACGTCGTCACCTGTCCAGAATGACGCACGAGCAACGACACCACAGCGAGGATCCCAGCCACCGCCAACACAACCGCAAACCCCCGCAGTCGACGAAGCCACAACGCCGACCAGAACGACCTTCTCCGCCACCACAACTGGCATGTCCGCACAACGACCGTTGCCTAGCTCTCCATTCCCGGACTACATCTCCAAACTTCCCGCGGCAACGACTCCGGAGCGGACCAGCTCCCAGCGTTCCCGGAAATCGAGGAGAGCCTCGAGAGACTCGGGAGATGTGGATATGGACGAGTCGGGAGGCGAGGATGCTGGCTCTCCCGGCGACAGCGGCAGCGGCAACGAGACGTCGACCAACAAGAAAAAGAAGACGCAGCGCTTCTACTGTACAGAGTTCCCTCCATGCAACCTGAGCTTCACAAGGAGCGAGCACTTGGCCAGGCACATCAGGTAAGGCATCCAATTTCCTTGTCCCTGCTAACAACACGTCATCAGAACGCACCAAGGCAGTGACTAACACTCTTCGAAGGAAACACACGGGCGAGCGACCCTTCCAGTGCCATTGCAGCCGACGATTCTCGCGACTCGACAACCTGCGGCAACATGCTCAGACAGTCCACCAGAACGAGGAGATACCGATCGATTCACCTGCGGCCATGGGCACCAGGTTCCAGAAGCAAATAAGGACCGATAAGATGCGCCCGACGCCAGGCGGAAGATCGAGAGCCGCTACTTCCACTGGCGTTCCGTCAAGTCGAGGTCACCAAAAGTCGCTCTCCACATCCATCATCGGCTCCAACGTGGCGGCTATACTGCCCAGTGAGGCTCGCCGAAGACCGCCCGCCATCGTCATGCCCAACGACGTGCGCGATCCGTACTCGCAAGAATCACGCCAGGTCCTCTTTGACAGCAACAACATGCGCGGTCCCCCGTCGGAAAGCGGCTATCGCACGCCCACGTCAGCGAGCTTCTCGACGGGAACAAACAGCCCGGGATGGGGTTCGACGGGAGGGCCCTCACCCACCCCGCTGCACGCCCGATCCCACAGCCTGTACAACTCATATGACGATCGGGTTCCCGGCCGTCGTCTGAGCCAGCCATCGAGCTCTCACCCCATCTTGTCCTCCCCTTCCCGACAGCAGTGGGTGCAGGATAGGAACCCGCCATTGTCGCCCTACCAGCAGTTCTCGCCTTACTCGGGAAACAGCAGTCTCCTGCCGTCGCCGACAACGCCGACATCCAACTGGTCTCGCAGAGAGTCTATATCCAGCGTGGTTGATGACGCCAACCGTAGGCGGACATGGCATCCGGATACGCGTCACGATTATGTCGGAGCGAGTCGCCTGAGCCAAGTCATCAACACCTCCCAGCTGGGTGGCTCGCCAGTGCCTCCCCCTTTGGCGGACCGCGACCATCACGATCCGGACCAGGCCCTTCGCCTCCCCGGTATCGAGTCGTTCGATCCTCCCCAACAGCAGTCAAATATGGTCCCTAGGCAACCTTCGCCGATGATGATCGACTCAGGCTCGGATATACCAAGGCGCCCGGCACGCAATATGCTCATGGACTCGCGGGAGGTGAGCGACCACTCCGACACGAGCCTTCTTCACCGCGGCATATCGAGGTTGAACATCGATCAGCCCCCTCGAGATAGCGCGACTGCCTGGGCAGACGAGGTGTACGAGGCCGTGGACCAAGTCCGTGCGAACCACGCTCCCCAGGGCGTAAGGTTCGATCCCGAGCCTGTTATGAACAACAGTCATCAGCCACCACCACGCGTGTTCAGCAGACATCAACATACGGTGTCCGCCCCGATCAACTCATACCACGACATGCCCGTCCGCACGACTCGTCAATGGGAGGCAAGCCGTGGCCCGGTGCATACCATCCAGGAGCGGAGAGAACGCCCTAATATGATGCATCCGAACATGAATGCCTTCCAAGGATTTCCTGCCCGTAACGAGCCTCCGGTCGTGCATCAACAAGCACGAATGCCTCCGTCCGAGAATGGATATCCAGAAGATCGTTACCAGGGACCAAGACCGTGGGAAGCTCGCAACGGGTATACCGGTCACCAGCAAGCACCACGTCTGGAGCAGCATAGCCGAGACGATATGAGAGGTCTTGAGGCTCTGGTAGCCGTTGCAACCAACGAGAGGTTCCAGGAGCGAGATTGAACTCGCGGCCGAACTCGGTCGAGAAACCAAGGGGGGCCTCTGGGTGGTACGAGGCTAACGGAAGCTTACAGCAGACCAGTGAGAAGTGACCAAATGGCTGCCTGACTCCGACAACCTGCTGAATACATCTCGGTGGTGTTGTAGGAGCTCGACTCTGGTATGGGGAGAGACCAGCGAGTCACCCCTCAGAATACGAGCACTGAGATACTCAACCATCAGCCAAACCTTCCTCCTGTGCTTGGCCTCCGGTTCGGCACCCGTAAAGCCCGATAAGGATCCACCACTACTACCACCACTTCGCCCGACACCACCTCTATCGCAATATCAATGTCATCGGTGATACTGGTGAATCTGCCATGGCATGTCAACAAGGACACATAAAACACGCAGAACATCGCTATGGGACACCGACCGCCACACATCCTATTTCTTTCGACTTGAGCAGCTTCTCTCGGACACCATCTGCAACCGGTGTTCACAGAAAGCATTACCACACATCGCTTCTTCCGTTCGTGTCTTTGCTCGCTAGCTTTTCTTAGACGTTCG
>Ga0209127_100386_pt1 | contig 15245 bp, 5 predicted proteins | sample LakSupMetagenome_FD_187469 | JGI IMG/M metagenome (GOLD analysis project Ga0209127, IMG submission 187469) | Freshwater microbial communities from Lake Superior, Canada - Sta WM archaea (SPAdes) (version 2) | ecosystem: Environmental > Aquatic > Freshwater > Lake | place: Lake Superior, Canada...
TTGCCGCCGTCTGTCGTCTAGTTAGGTGTCAAGGATGCTCGACCGGGAATGAACCTTGAATGTCTTCCTATCTGAGCCACGTTCCTCTTCGTCGAGACACCCTGGACTTCTCACCACCCACGATTGGGATCCAGACATACCAGTACGAGTTATAAACATTTCTACAGCAAGGTAATCTATCCCACTCTATCCCCATCGAGCACCGGCTCCTCGCCCATCCCAGTCCCAGGCTACTTACTCCCCAAGCTTCAACATCTCAAACTGCTCTACCGTCCTCTCGTAATTCTCCTTGGCCGCCCTCGCGTCCGCCAGTTTCTTCGATTCGGCCGCCCTCACCGCCTCACTGACCTTCTCCCCCCACCCCTCCTTCCCCATAACCTCCTCCTGCTTCCGGATACTCGCCTCGGACTTGGCCAGCTTGCCCTTCACCTTCTTGATCTCGGCGTCCACGTCCTCGGCTATCCTGCCGCCCACGTCGAGCAGCACGACGATGTCGGCGTTGATCACCACCACGGCGCACCCCTTGGGGGCCGGGGTCGACGCGTCGAGGGCCGTCACCGAGGAGACGGCCTTGCCGGCCAGCGTCTTGATGGCGGGGATCTGGGCGCTGACGGTGGAGAAGGAGGAGGGGGAGGTGGCCTTGACGTAGGCGACGCCGTCGGATTTGATGGCGTATTCGGCTGCTAGGGAGCGGATGCCTTGGGCGCAGCTAAGGGGGGAGCGTTTAGCTTTCATGTACAGTACAAAAGACAGGAAAGGAGCAGAGAACTTACCCGACACCAAGCTCGTACTCCTTGGCCTCCTTCTCAAAGTTGAGCGAGGCGTCGTACTCCGGGTACTCGGCCAGCATGATGGTCTTGGTCTCGTCGCCGGCCCGCCGGGGCAGGCGCTGCCACAGCTCCTCGGTGATGAAGGGCATGAACGGGTGCAGCATGCGCAGGCTCGTGTCCAGCACCGTGTACAGCGTGTTCTGCGTGCTGGCCTGCTCCTCGGGCGTGCCGTCCTGGATGATGGTCTTGCTGTTCTCGATGAACACGTCGCACAGCTCGTCGTAGAAGAGCGTGTGCGCGAACCGCGTCGCCCGCGAGAACTCGCGCGCGTCCAGCGCCTCGTTGACGGCCCGAGTGGCCTCGTTCATGCGGTGCAGGATCCACTTCTCCGCGAGCGTCAGGTTCGCCGCGTCCAGGGTCGGGGCGGCCGCCGGGGAGAAGTCCTGCGGCAGCTTGCCGAGCACGTACTTGCTCGCCTGCCAGACCTTGTTGCAGAAGCGCCGGTAGGCGGCCATGACCTTGATGTCGAAGTTGATGTCGCTGCCGCCGGTCGCGTACGAGATGAGCGTGAAGCGGAGGGCGTCGGCGCCGCACTCGGGGATCCCCTGCGGGAAGGCCGTCTTCTGGTACTTCTCGGCGCGCGCGATCTCGTCCGGGTGCAGGTTGCCGTGGCGCAGCTTCTCGTGCAGGGCCGCGAGGTCGATGCCGCTGATGATGTCGAGCGGGTCGATGACGTTGCCGAGCGACTTGGACATCTTGCGGCCCTCCGAGTCGCGGATGAGGCTGTGGCAGTAGACCTCCTTGAAGGGCACCTCGCCCGTCAGCTTGAGCGAGAGCATGATCATCCGGGCCACCCAGAAGAAGAGGATGTCCCAGCCCGTCTCGAGCATGCTGGTGGGGAAGAACTTCTGGAAGTCGGGCGACTCGATGTTGGGCCAGCCCAGAGTCGAGAAGGGCCACAGACCGGACGAGAACCACGTGTCCAGGCAGTCGTGGTCCCGCTCGAGAGTGAACTTCTGGCCCGGGAACTTGGCCTCGGCCTTCTTCTGGGCCTCCTCGTCGGTCTTGCCCACGACCCAGGCCGAGTTGTCGTCCTCGCCGGCATCCTTGTCGAACACGACGCGGTACGCAGGGATCTGATGTCCCCACCACAGCGATCTGGAGAGCGCCCAGTCGTTGACCGACTCCATCCAGCGGTGGTAAGACTTGTTGGCGCTCTCGGGCGCGATCTTGATGCGCCCGTCGTCGACGGCCTTGAGCGCCTCGTGGGCCATGTCCTTCATCGACATCCACCACTGCGGCTTGAGGATGGGCTCGATGACGTCCTTGGACTTCTCGCACAGCGGGATCTTCATGGCGTTGGGCTCCTTCTTGACGAACAGGCCCAGCTTGGTCAGCTCGTCCACGACGGTGTACCGGGCGTCGAAGCGCCGCTGGCCCTGGAAGGGGCCCGCGTTGGCGTTGAGGGTGCCGTCGTCGTTGAGGATGTTGATGAACTCGAGGTTGTGCGTCTTGCCGAGGTTGTAATCGTTGGGATCGTGTGCGGGCGTGAGCTTGACGGCACCGGTACCGAACTCCGGGTCGACGTAGGTATCGGCCACGATCTTGAGCCGGCGACCCTCGATGAAGGGGTGGACGGCGTACTTGCCGACGATGTGAGCGTACCGCTTGTCTTCGGGGTGGACGGCGATACCGGTGTCGCCAAGCATCGTCTCGGGACGGGTCGTGGCCACCTCGACCGTCTCGTCCGATCCCTCGATCTTGTACTTGAAGTGGGTCAGGACGCCAAACTCGATCTTCTTGTCGTAGCCAGGCACGCTGAGCATCGTGCGGCCTGGAATCTCCTTGTTCTCGACCTCGAGAGTCGAGAGGGCCGTGTTGAGCTTGGTGCACCAGTTGACGAGCCTGTTAGAGCGGTAGATGTATCCCTCCTCGAACAGCCGGCAGAACGTCTCCTTGACGGCGGCGCTCAGGTTCTCGTCCATGGTGAAGGCCTCGCGGGACCAGTCCATCGAGCCGCCCATCAGCTTCTGCGCGTGGTTGATGTGCTTGTGGTACTCCCCCTTCCACTCCCACACCGTCTCGGTGAACTTCTCCCTGCCCAAGTCGATCCTCGTCTTCTTCTGCCTATTCCACAGCATCTTCTCCACCACGCTCTGCGTGCTGATGCCCGCGTGGTCGCAGCCCGGCACCCACAGGGTCTCGTACCCCCTCATCCGGTGCCACCTGATCAGCGTGTCCTGCAGGCTGTTGGCCAGCGCGTGGCCGCAGTGCAGCCGGCCCGTGACGTTGGGTGGCGGCAGCGGGATGACGAACCGGCCCTTGCTAGGGCCCGGGCGCCGGTTCTCGGGCTTGAAGAAGCCCGAGGCCTCCCACCACTCGTACCAGGCCGACTCGACGGCCTTGGGCGAGTAGGCGCTGAAGTGCGGGTCGTCGAGCGGGTACGTGATCTTCTTCTCCCCCGGCTTCGTCTTCTCCTCCCACGCGGGGAGCTCCGGGGCGGCGGCCTTGGGGGCCTTCTCCTTGGCGGGCTTGTTCGTGTCGGCGCCGGCGGGTTTGGAGCCTTCGGTGGCTTTTGCTGCGGCGGCCTTGGCCTGCTTCGCGGCGAACTTGGCGGCCTTTTCGGCCTTTTTTCGCTCGTTGGCTAGTTCCTTCTCTGTTTGTTTTGGCACGGGCTGTCAGTCTACCCAATGTCTCCCAGCTGCGGTGGGAAACCGCGTGAGGGTCCTTACCAGTCTTTGGCTTTTGCGCCGTCTCTGCGGCGGGTGGCTGCTGGTCCGCCATGCTGGGCGAAGACAGGACTCGAGAATCTCGGAGAAAAGCGGTCGGTGTGGTGTAGAGGGCGCGTCGAGGGAAGAAAGCCGCAGATCCCAGTCGACCGAGAGAATGTTGTGCACTTGACCGACTTGCAGTTCGCAAAAACATCACCAAGCTGCAACTCGGCGCCTCTTGAGGGTTGTTCCGCGTTTTTGCAGTTTGCCCCAGAATAATTGATAGGGCGGGGTGAGTCACGGCCCGGCTATTCTTCGGCGTCGCAGAATGACTGTGTTTGGTGACTCTACATACACCCCTAACCCTCGACTGGGGATCCTTTGCACAGGCTGAAGAGTCCACAGACGAGCAAAAACACACGACAGTGGAGATATCACGATAATTATGTATACAGATTATATACTTTCTTGAGTATCCCAAGTCCTATAGGTGCAATGCATTAGGTCACACCTCATGGGCAGGCTGCTAAAAGCGAGCGACGACGACCTCCCACCCCTCCCCCTCCTCATGTCAAACCAAACATCCTCCTCCTCCATCCGTCAATGCTTCTTCCCTCTCCATCTCCTCCTCATCACCAAAAGACAAAGGAAAGTAGTGAATGTGTTTGTTTGTTGTGCCGTATCTCGATCTCAACCTGAAGCCAACGGGAGGGGCAAGACGCAAACTCCCTCGATGCATGCAATGCGCGTCGCGATGTTAAAGCAGTCGAAAAAGGCAAAAGGGGGGTATCAATCTAGTCGATCTCGATCTTGTTGTTGTGTGCGATGCTGTCTTTTCTGTTTGCTGAGAAAAATATGTGCTGTGGAATGAATAAAAAGCGAAAACTAGACGTCATACGTCGTTGGTATCTTGTCGCGTGCTTGAATAGGGAAAAAGAAGTCGGTGTGTTTTGGAGTGGGGATGGTGTTCCGGGCGCTCAGTCGTCATCGAAGAAGCCGGCGTGGTCGAACTCCTCGGCCTGTGCGTCCGAGTCGTAGGCGCTCGAGCGCATCATGGGCGGTGTCACCGGAGCGACCAGGGATGAAGACAGGGCCCGTCGAGGAGGTGTCCCTCCGAGCGGTCGCTTCTCCTCCTGCTTCGAGGTCATGGACGGACCACGCGGCCGACTACTGCTGGGCCGCTGCTGCGATCCGGTGAAGCGACGTCCGGTGCTGGCGAAGGCCGTGGGCTGGCTGGGTCCAGCTGCGTTTGCCGGAGGGGTGTTGCGCAGGCCAGAGGCTGGAGGCGTCATCAGACCACCAAAGAGGCTGTTCTGCGACGATGCCGGGCTGGCCTTGGAAGGTGTGGAGCTGCGCGCCGAAGCCGGTGCCGGCGAGGATAGAACGCCCGAGAGACTGCCAAAGGCGCCGGGCTCCCGGTTCTTGCGCCAGTTGCCCCAGGCGGCAGCCAGAGGACCGACGGCCTGGGCGACGCGAGGGGTCGCGGCATCCCTGATCGTAGCAGCGATGTTGGGCAGGTTGATTGCCGATCCGCCGTTCATGGCCCGCTCGCGCTCCTGCTCCTCCATCTGCAGGTTGGCTTGCAGACGGATGGCCGCGTCCTTGACGGCGTGCTTGTCGTAGTCTTCGGCCCCGAGAGCTCGGATGATGTCCTGGAGGTCCGAGTGTCTCACGGCAAGCAGCTCGCGGAGCCAGATGATCTCGTCGTCGCGCTTCGCTATCTTCGTCTCCGCCTCGGGATCGGCCTTGGCGAGCTCCGCCTCGAGCTCCTCGAGTCTCTGCTCGCGTTGCTGAAGTTGCTCTTGCAGCACCATGATGGACTCGCGGAGTGCTTGCGGGGAGATCTTTTCCGGGAATTGCATGGCCTGAGACACAGACTTGGCTGCCGGTCGTGCGGAAGCAGGCTCAGGACTGGTGATAGACGACCTGCTCGCCTGAGCAGCCTGAGCCGCCGCCTTGGCAGCTGCCTTGGCTATCTCAAGCTTCTCTTCCAGATGAGCCACCTTGTCCTGCAGATGCTCAGACTTGGACGTCGAGATGCTCAGCCTCTCCAGCAGGTTCTGCTCAGTCCTCTGCGCGTCCTCGGTCGTGTTGTTGAGTTGGCGTTCGTAGCGCGCCTGCAGATCCTCCATCTCGTTCTGGTGCTTGTTGTGGAGCTCTTCCAGCTCCCTGCGATGTCTATGACCGAGCTCCTCGACCTGGGATTTGCCGGAGTTCTGCGCCTCCTCCAAGAGCATGTCGTAGCGAGCCTGGGCCGTGTCGGCGTCCAGCTTGACCTTATCAAGCTGCGAGCGTAGGTTGGCCAACTGGTCCTCAAGCTCCTCGCGGACGACGTTGACCTGGTGGTTGGCGTCCTCCACCTCGGCCTGCATGGACTCGCGCGTGCGCTGGACCTCGCGAGCGCCAGACTCCCTCGCCTCCTCGAACTCGGCCTGGAAGCGACGAGCAGTCGTCTGCAGCTTGTGGTTCTCTGTGCGGAGTTCCTCAATGACGCTCTCGAGCCGCTTGGCGTCGCTGATGGCTCGCATGCCTTGGCGCTCGTTCATTTCCAGCCTCTCGAGCTCAGTCTCGATCCGCTCCCGAGTCTTGGCTTCGGCTTGCAGTCTAGCATCGAGCACCTCCTGCCGTGCCAGCAGTGCTTGCTCCTTCTTGGTCCGCCGGGCATTCTCCTCCTCGATCTCGCGAGCCGCTTGGGCCATGTCATTCTGCAGCGAGAGGAACTTGGAGCGCCAGTTGTCCCGCATGAGCTCGTTCTCCTGCAGCTGCGTGCCCAGGGTGTCGAGAAGCTTGCGCATAGCTCTGTTCTCGCCGACGGCATGCGACAGATCATCCTCGTGTCGCGCAGAGGCATCCATAAGACGCTCGGCCTCGCCCTTCCAGTGGCGAGCCTCCTGTCTCGCTTCCCTTCCGTCCGCCTCGGCCACATTGAGCTTGTTCTGCAGCTCACTCTGCGTCTGTTGGGCATTCGCCTGCGCAGCCTCGAGCAGCGTGAGCCGCATAGCGTTCTTGCCATGCGCAGCTTCGAGCGACTTGACGCACTGGTCCTTCTCCTCGACCAGCTCGCGGAGCCGGTTTTCTTCCTCGGCGGAGATGCGCAGCAGGCGCTGCACTTCCGAGAGCCTGTCTTCGGCAGCCCGTCTACCCTGGAGCTGCTCCTCGGTCCTCTCCTCCTGCTGGTGGAGTTTATCCTCCAGGTCAGAAAGACGCTGGTCAAAGGCGCTCTTGTTCATGATCTCGATCTCGATCCTGGTCTCCGCCGACTCGAGGCGTCGGCTGAGGTCGGCAGAGCGTTCCTCCGCAGCTCTCCTAGCATCGACCTCCTTCTCGACCCGATCGCCCTCTTGACGGACCTTCATCTCTAGCTCATCGATGCGCGCTTGCAGCTCCTTGTTCTTCTCGTTCGCCGCGTCGAGGAGATCAGGTGCCGGGGAAGGCGGCATGCGACGTTCAACAGCCTCTTCAACGATGTTGCGGAGGTCTTCGCCGCGGAAGTCGAGGTGCAGAGACTCGCTGAATTGTTCCTTCAGTTCTTGGAGGGCGCGGACAACAGCAGAGTCTATGGTAGCAGACTCGACTGCAGGTGCAGCGGCAGGTGGTGGTGTGGCCTGATGAGGCGCACTACGCTGCTGGATCGCCAAAGCCTCGAGAACAGCAGCACGGATCTGCTCCATCTTACGGTCGCGCCTGGGACTCAGCGACCGTCGCACGGGCGCCTCGTCATCTTCGTCATCGGCATCGCTCTCTTGCACTTCGGCGGACGTGCTGCGACGCTCGCGGCGTGTTGAGGGTGATCTGTGAGACATGACACCCAGGGCCTTCTTGATGTCGCTGAGTGTATCTTCGAGCGGGTCAAGACGACTTGCCAGGAGGTTGCCCACCAGCTCATTGACTCGCCCGTCGAAGAAGTTGGCGCGCGCCTCGAGCTTGGTCTGTTCGTCCTCTGTAAACGCACCGTCCCAGTCGCTAACAGGTGAGGTGGCCGTTCCGCTAAGCCGATGGACGCCCACATCGTACGATCCTGTAAGCTGAGGCGGATCGAGGAAGGGGTCTTCCAGTTCGGTGGAGAGCATGGGCTGCGGGACCTCGCCGGGAAGAGCCCTGTACTGCCGCGGGCTCGGACTAGGAGCGTCACTGCGGAAGAGATTCTGCGGCGGTAGATGCAGAGGGGATGAGTTGGTGACAGCCGCGAGGGATATATGTCGGTTAGGGCTAGGCTGGAGCCATTGCGGCGCATCGGCGCCCTTGTTGACGCCCATGTTGGGGTTCTCGTTGAGGTGGCGCATGATGGCGTCGATATCCTCCATGCTAGCCTCTTCAGGGACAAACGGGCTCTGCGCATCTTGTGGCTCGTTGTTCGAGATACCGAGTGGCAGTGACTGAAGCGTGTCATCTCCCTCTTCGATCGGGGATACAGGCGGAAGCTTGTCAGCTTCATCATCATCGTGAGCGGAGGCACTCAGGACAGGGCTCGAGGCAGATATATCAACAGCTTCCGCAGCTGGTGACGAAGGCAGGGGTGACGAAGGCACGGCAAAACGAGACGCGGCAAGGCCCTTGACCGGAGGTGGTGTCGCGGCGAAGCGTGAAGCAGCCAGGCCTTGTTGCACAGGCACTGCCGCCGGTGAGGGTGTCCGCGACACAGGTGCTTCAGCAATCTCCGGCTTGTCTCCATCTTCGGCAACGGATTCCATGGCAGGGGAAGTGATGTGGTCCTCCTCGTGGTCCGCTGCATGCTGCGCGAGATCGTCCGATGCCTTTTCAGCAGCTTCTTGTGGTTGTTCCTCGACCGACAACTCTTGTGTCAATTCCAGCGTGTTATCGACCGAGTCACGGAAGTCCTCATCGGCAGAGTCGTTGTCTGATGGCTCAACAGGCGGTGCAAACATCGTAGCGCCGGGAACGAAGGGCTTGGCAGTAGCCGACAGGGACTTCTTATGCCCCTTTTTGAAGACATCCTCACCGAACGGGCGAGCGTCGTTAAAGCTCTGTAGATCGCGGTTGCTCTTGAACTCGAACGGCGTCCAAGGAATAGCCCCCTGATCCGGCGACGTCTCTGACGGGCTAACGGTTGCCTTGGTATCAGTCGTCTCAGACACCATAGTCGATGAGAATGTGGTGTCGGCTTGCATGAGGTTCTCGTCGAAGGACCTGTCACCCTCGGTGTCCGCCTTGTCATGTTGAGCTTCTGGCTCGACTTCGTGCTTTGGCTCGGACTCGGGTCGTGGCTCCGGAACCGGGGTGCTCTCGTCTGCTGGCATCGGAGCAAATAGCGGCAGGTGATCATCGTCCTTGTTGCTGCCACGGTGCCTCTTGTACCGTGTCTCGTCAATGTCGATGATCCGTCCGTCATTATCCTCCTGGTATTCAGGGCGAGGGGACTTGGACTCGCGACTGTCGGGCCGCCTGATAGGCACAGCCTTGGACTTCTTCGCAGGCTTGATGATGTCCGAGCTGGAGAGGTCGATACTTCCAAAGATTGAGCCGGGACGGTTGCTAGCGGACTCGCCGCCCGAGACAGGGCTGTTGATCGAAGCGGACAACGAGTGCAGCGGAGTGAAGGCCGGTGCATCAGGGCGGAACTTGGGGCCAGTAGCCGAGAAGCTGAACTCGCTCTGGCCTGGGGAGAAAGCAGGTGCGTTGACGTTGATCTTGGAGGTGGAGACCGCCGGGAAGCTGAAGCTGCTCGAGCTGGCAGACGGCGGAGCATTGATCCCAGCGCTGAAACCCACGGGCTGGAATGCGTTGACGCCGGCGGAGAAGGCAAACTGTCCGGGCTCAAACGTCTTAGCAGGGTTGAACTTGAACTCTGGTGCCGCAACGTTGAGCTTCGACATCGAGGCCTTGCTGCCATGGCTAATGCGTCGCTGGCCGCCAGACGTGCTGCCGCCCTTGGATTCATTGTCGGTCCAGGGGTTGCTGGTAGCTGAGAACGTCCTCTGGTGAGGCTTGCCGATTTCGAAGGCCTGGATGGGCGTGCCCAGATTGCTTGGGTTTGTTTCGATCTCCGACTCTTCAGCGTTCCGGTTCTCTGCGATGGGCAGCGCGCTGGGCTTGAAGCCCCCATCGTTGGCCATGTCATCCTCGGTGAAGTACTTCTGCGACAGCGAGTGGCCGCGGCTGTGGGGTCTCGGATGGTGCAGCACCGTGCCTTCGGAGCTGTTAACGAACCGAGGAGGCTGGGCTGTAAATTGCAAGGACGGATCTCTGGTGTGGCCCTGAGGAACGGCGGCCTCCTTGTCCTCGTCCTTCTGGTCGTAATGCGGACTGTAGTCGCGGTCATTGTCCAGCTGGGAACGCATCTGCTCTTCCAGGTGATACTCCGCCTCGTCAATCTCCTTCTGGAGGCTGTCGCTGGAGTTATGTCGTGCAAGCGTCGTCGGTTCAGGGGTCTTTGATGGGCTTTTGCTGGGTGCTTCTTCCTCAACCTCGCGCAGTTCCTGCAGCCGCGGAGATGCACGAGCAGAGTGCTGGAGCTGAGGAGGCATGAACGGGTATCCCACCGACTGGTGACGCTGATGCATCGGACCGGGCATCCCATCGGGAGAGAATGGCGAGCTCGGCGAGCCCAGTGCACCGAAGTTAGCGAGCGACGGAGAGCCGCGCCGGTGCCCTTGCTGCACGAGCATCTGGGGGGACCAGGCAAGATTGTGGGGCGACGGGATGGAAATCGACGCTCGAGGGTTGTATTTCCCAGGTGGGAAGCCGGTCGGCGAGGCGACGGATGGTATACCAGGGCTGTGCACACCGGAGGAACCAGGCAGGAATGGAGCTCCGAAGGGGAATCCATTCGAGGCATGGTTGCTGGAAGCAGATGAGGTTGGTATAGGTGGCGAGAAGGGCAGTGACGATGGATAGTGGGTGATGGAAGGTTGTCGGCTCATGGTAGAACCGGGGGAGATGGAAGGTGGCGGAGGATCCTCATCGCCAAAGGAGACACCCAGCGCTCTAAGTTTCGCCTCCTGTAGTTCCTCGACATATTTCTTCCATGCTGTTCAATCACGTTAGCCATGAGCAGCAACACATAGTAGTGGGATCGACTTACCATTCAGATCAGGCAGGACGACCTTATAATTCCGGTCCGACCTCTCCCTAGCAACGTCGTCGAAATCCGGCCACGCGCCCTTACTTTGGGAATGCTCTGGCGACGAAGAAGACACGCCATCGTGGCCGTCCAGATCGAATCCCCTGGTGTTGTAGCCCAGCTGCTCCCAGGACTTCAGCATGCCACTGACAGCAGATTCGTCCAGAGGCATCGGGCGGTCGCCGGGTCTGCCACGTTGGTCGTCCCGCGGAAGCAGGACCATTATGCTCTTGCCCTTCCACGGGATCTTCTTCTTTATCCTGGGCGTCGTGTTTGTCGCTTTTCTCGTGACAGTCCGTTGGGGAGTGATGGGCGGGTTGTCTTCGCCCTTGGGGGCTTCATCGCCATTCTTAGCCCCAACGTCACCATCGCGCTTCGGAGTTTCCGGTCGCTGATCTTGCGACGCTCCCTGAATGCGCGGCTCGGTCGCACCGTCGGGGCTGCTGGCCCCCTCAGCAGGAGACATGTTGGCGGCGTTGTCCATGGCGAGGAATTGCACGCGAGCTTGCTTCAGCGTCTCGTTGCTTGACCTGGTCCTAGGATACTTGCCCGACGATTTACGGGAGTCTGTTCGATCCCGAGACGCGTTGGCCCTTGGAGTTCTGAGATTCTGACCGTCTTGAAGCCAGGCTGCTTCGTCACCCGAGAATGAGCCGCTCAGTGAAGAGTTCTCACTACCGTTACCGTCGCTAAGCCAATGTTGGCGTTCGATATCCTCGTCCTCGCCTACCGTGTGATAGCGGATCCAATCCTCGGTGATCCCGCGCTGAGGCCGACGTGCGCGATTGGCGAGAACGGCGGCTGCGCTGATCAAGGAAGGCTGCTGGATATCGGACCCGTCCGAAGAGATCTGGCGGAGGTAAGGGGTCTGAATGTCGAGACGGTGGATCGGGGAATCGTCCAAGAGTTCGTCCTCACTGCTTAAGCTTTCGCTGCGCAGATTGGGTGGGTACGGGGAGCCGAAAGACAGAGCGCTCGGCAGACCTCTGTTATCTTCGGCACCCGGCGAGGGCGTCCGGAGCAGGCTGCGCACGTGTTCCGGGAGTTTGGGTGCTCGGAGAGGTGGAACCTCGGGCGACGAGACCTCACCGTCGTCCTCCGCTGTTGACGCGCTGGAGAGTGCAGGTGACTGCGGTGGTGAGAAACTGAGGGCGGGATCTTCCGGAGGGGTGTCCTGTGCAGGGGGTGCACTAGGAGCAGGGCGTGGCGATATGGTTGGCGACGTGGTAAGGGGACTCTAGTCGGCGAGAGCTCAAGGTCAGCAACGGAACCAGACAGCTAGCGAAACAGCGAGACTCCGGGGGGCAGGAACAGGTAAAAACAACGAACATCCAACAGCAAAACTGGCCGGCTGACTGACCATGAGCGAGATAGATATATCCCGTCTTACCTCGACGACAGCAGCGGAGACGAGCTAAGGACCGTCTGCCACTGTATCTCGATTGATCGCGTCGTCTGGGGATTCCTCCGCGTCGTCCGAAGAATCACGGGGAATTCAGCAGCCCCAAGTATTGTTACGGAGTAATGCGGTCGGTGATCCGTGTGTCGCGACGCGTTTTCCGGCGGTAAGTCGGTCTCGCAGGGTTCCCGGCTCGACGCAGACGCAGGAGAATAATCGACGGGCGCAAAAAGTCATCAACAAAATCAGTCCACGGCGAAATGAAAAGGCTCGGCGAGAATTAAAGGAGTGACGAAACGACAAGGGACCGATCGGAGTGGATTGGCGTGCGCATCGGATCGGAATGAGACCAACAGACGTGACGCAGCTCTGTTTGGTTTGGAAGGGGATGCAAGAGGCAACAAGTCGTTCAAGGACAGCTTGTTGAAGAACCTCTCTCCACTGTCAACACTACGAGAAAACCAGAGTGGAATCGATCAAAGGGGGGTCGCGTTGGCAGCCAGGGCTAATGAACTTTTTGCTGGGAACAGCTTCGCTGGGTTTAATGACACGTCCCTGCCGGGTCCACGTCCTAGGCCAATCAATTTCGCTGTCGGGCTACACTGATGGCAGGTACGTCGCACATGATGCTGAATTCGCTGTGCCGTCACCCAGAGTAAAACGCATATTGAAGTACTGGCTAACAATCGACATTGACAGCATCGAAACGTTTTCTTTGGGCCACGATCACTGGCTGGGGGATTCGCGGGGACTAGAGTCGCTGGACAATCTTATTTGCGGAGCAGCTTTCGGCCTGTCGTCCTCGGCTGGCCCGCCCCTTTCCACTGATCTCTGCAGCATCGAGTCCTGCGCGCATGCACAAGCAAAGAAAGACCAAAAGTGTTGTCTTTCAGCTTAGCATTCAACTGATCGGTCGTCGAGCCGTCAAGAACATGCATCTCAGCACTTGCTGTTGGCGCTGCAGCATCTGAACTCTCACGACTCTGACTGAACCCCTGATTTCACAGTGGAGCCAGGAACAATTCTAGAAAAGCCTCAATCTCGGGTGGCCCCGACGGTCTCCTTTAGCGGGATCGTGAACGAGACAGACTCAAAGGTGTAGTTGTAAGCAAGGTAAATAAAAGTCACACTTTTGAACGTGGTTCTGTCTTGTGGATGCTCATGGATGATATCTCGTTGTTGGCCGAAGTTGGGCTCGCTATCATCTGTTCCCGACTTCTATAACTGTGTCTTGCAGACCTCGACCCTCCATTCCGTTGCCCCATCTAGCGCGTCGCGGGCCGCGCCGGGTCTCAGGGACAGGAAGTTAAAGTGACGTAGGTGCGAAGCTCTAAGTCTACAGTCTAGCATACAATGAAAGGAAAAGAGGAAATGCGAACACAGGACAGAGTGGCAAGCCCTTGGCTGGCAGGTCAGCTACGAAGATAATGCGGCCGTGGCGACTCAGGATCACGCCGGGAGTTGACTTAAAGCTCCAATAATTGTTGCCCTCGCATAAATTCACAGTTTGCGTGTCATAATACCGGATGCTCACTGAGCATACTTCCCTCCAGCTTTACAGCTACCGTGACCGAACCGACACCAAATCAAACTCCCAACTCCCGAAGCCTCCTTTTGCGCCTCCCCATCAACCCTCCATGCCCTGTCCTCACGAATCGCAAAAGATATCAAACTCAGCCGTCGAGCTGAACAGCGTGTTAAAGCTCGTCTTAGTCGCCGTCTCGATAGCCGCCTTGCACTGGGCTGTTGCAAATGACAGTTCTAGTCAGCATCGTCTTTCTTCAAAAGGCTGTGCATTTCTCTCCCCCCGCTTTCAACCACTGACTTCGCGCTCTGCCCTTTAAGCGGTTGTACAAGGCGAGGTAAAGGACAGAACTTACTCGACTGCTGATCGCACTGCCCCACGCTAAACTTCCCCGTCTTGTTGTTCGCCATGTCGGCGCACGTGTTGTGCTGCGTGTCGCATGCGCGGTTGGCGGCCGTCTTGAAGTCGTTCTGTAAGTCGCACTATTAGCATAGGTAACGCTCTGCCTCGCCCACCTTTCTTCCCTTCCATTCCGGCCCATGACCTCAGCATCTCCTGTATTTTCCTATATCTCCCTCCCCGCCCCCGTCACCTCGTCCATTCCCCCCGCCACACCGTTTGCTGGAATGGCACATACAAACTTATCCCCCTCAACCTCGAACGGCTGCTTAGGGTCGTCAGACTGCGTGATGGCCGGGGCCGCCGCGCCCCCCAGGGCGCCGGCGAAGACCTGGAGGTTGTTCACGCCGCTGCCTCCCTGCCGGGGGAGCAGGCCGAGGTTGAAGTGCAGGTCGTCGGATATCTCGTTTGCCACCACGGCTGACGCCACGGCGGCGAGGAGGGGGAGGAGGAGACTGGATCTCATTGTTGCGAACTGTAATTTGTTCCGGAGAATAGATAGAATGGGAGACCGGGTAGCCGATGGTGACCTCGCTTGAGGGCACTGGGTGAGTAAGGTAGCTGGACCGGACGCCTTGAGGATTTGATAGGGAATGTGACAGTAACGAAGGTTGGATCGAGATGATGGAAGATAGTTGTTGAGAAGCAAAGGAGACTATCGAGACCTCGCGATTTCGCCCTGACCTACCCACCATTTCACGAGTCATAGATTGGTGGCTATTTGTTAGCCACACTCACGTCGATGTGCTGCATCTGAAACCTGCCTCTTGTTCACCGGTTATGCAGGATCGACGACGCTGAAACGCGATGAGACGGTTCGCCGAGCAAGCTGCACGTGACCCCAGCAAACCCTCGATTTGTGATGCAAATGGGGGAAATCGATTGATAAAGAGATCTTGCATCAACCCGGCCAAGATGCGGTTCGAAAGTCTTTTTCATATGGTCTTGATTAAAGGTGATAAGCCTGGTACATACATAGATAATAACGCTAATGCTTGAGACCGTCTGATGTCCTCTGTCCTCCCCGATGAACTAAAGGACGCTGTGTCTCCAGCGAAGATGTGACGCTGGGGTCATGCAAAGCTGCTTCCGCTCAGCCCAGTCCTCAGTCCACGTCGCCCAGCTCTGTCCATGTCCGTAGACCAGAGACATGCTTAGCAGTCTTCGGCCAAGTCCTCCGTGCCACTTCATGCAAGGAAATCTCTCTAGCAACTCTTCTTTTGAGCACAAACGATGAATGCCGACCGGGATCACGAGGGATCCATAACTGAACGCCAATCCGCCACACAAGACAGACTTCCAAAACAGACCAATAAGAAAACAGTGTGATGGCTATTCACAGGGCGGGTGTGTGTGTGTG
>Ga0209127_100388_pt1 | contig 15221 bp, 15 predicted proteins | sample LakSupMetagenome_FD_187469 | JGI IMG/M metagenome (GOLD analysis project Ga0209127, IMG submission 187469) | Freshwater microbial communities from Lake Superior, Canada - Sta WM archaea (SPAdes) (version 2) | ecosystem: Environmental > Aquatic > Freshwater > Lake | place: Lake Superior, Canada...
GGGTGATATAACCGTGGACCTACATGTTCCTCGTAGCAATCTCTACCACATCCGCAAGCACAATCTCCTTCATGTGCCTCCCGCCTCTCTCACACGCACACTCGATCAAGTTGGCGGCATCACCCTGATACCTCCTCACAGTGGTGTGGTTGTGGCCATCGACGAGGCCAACCTTGCGGAACGGAGATTCCATCAGTGAGCCCACCTAACCTTGACTGTATTGCTCTTCGTCTCCAGCCCATGGAGAAGCCTCAAGGTGTGAAGGCTCGATTCTGGCTCCGGTAGGACCTGTTCGTGTACCTCCGTAGCTGCTCCTGCCTGGTGCCGGGCGAGGATGACCATCATTTTCAATCTCATGGGCCAGGTCGCCCCTGCCGTGATGTCCGTCGCCGTCGAGATCGCTACCGGCCTCAAGTAGTGGTCGGTTTACTCCCCGTTCGTCAGGATACTCGTCGTTTCCTCCAGTCAATCGCTTGATGGCGAATGATATCCAACTGGGAGCCCTGCCATTGCCGCGTCCACATGAGCCAGAATGTCTCAAGAGGAGAATATTAAGTAGCTGGATCATTATTTGTCAGCTAGACGCCTTTAGAATACCAGGTTGACATTTAAAATAATGAAAGAAGAGACCGAAAGCAATAATTAATAGAAGATATTTGAGCGCCGGTATCCGAGGGGGCTCGAACACATGGCCTGACTATTGGGAATCTGGCCGACACCAGGGGCTATCGCTACTTGAACAGGTAGAAGTCATTACCTCTCGATCATACCATTTGCACCAAGCTGACTCGGTAGGGGCCAGAACCGATAATTCACCTAATAAGGGCCCTTGCGTCACACGAGATTCATTCGCCAAGCCGTCACCAGGAACCACTTCATCACTTGACAACTCTGGAAAAAGAGTTCTTTAACTAACCTGTAACACCCCAACCCCAACAACAACCCCAAACTCCACCCAGCCCGCCGTCCGCACCGCCCCGGTCCAAGGTCCCGCACAACTCCCAGCGCGACCGAACTGCGCCGCACACCCGGGCCCTGGACGGTCCTTGCTGGGAAACGGCCAGGCCCTGTCTCGGACGGAGTTGAGCCCGCAGCAGTCCAGGGTATCCTGGATGCGGCGGATGGCGGCTGCGTCGTGGGCGGTCCAGAGGGCCTGCCAGCGGGTGGAGAGGAGGCACTGCCGCGCCGGGGAGGGGATGGTGTAGGAGAGGAAGATTGTGGCCAGGATGGTGGTGATGACCGTTTGGAGGATTTGGAGGGCTGGCGGGAGGATGTTCTGGGAGGACTGGGGATGGGCAGGGTGGGAGCGCGAGCGGGCGTTGAGGAAGAGGGTGTTAATGAAAGATAGGATCGGGAGGATGATGGTTGGGATTGTTGAGGCTGGGGATAGGGGGAGGAAGAGGGCTGTGGCTGTTGCGTGCTCGTATCTGAAAGAGTGCACTTGGTGAGTGGGATGCTCGCTTTCCGCAGGGCAAAGAAGAGCAGGATGTCACTCACATGGCTACACCCAGCAGAAGGAGAGAGACCTTGGACTTGTCAGTATCAAGGATTGTGCGTATGCGGCTGCTTTGGTGGATTCGGGAACGTACCGCGCCGTAGACCAATGGAAGACTTGCCATGTTACTTTATCCTGGATCTGGATTGTTGTAGGAGGATTGATTACTGGAAAGGTTGAGTCCTAAGAGTTGACGAGGCAAGGACCGTTAACTGGGAAAGGAGGCAATATATAGCCTGGTGGCTACTTGCAAGGCCTATCGCTGGATGGAAGACTCGGTCTACCTTGCAAACGCCGGAGGCCCATCGTTATATGTCACACAGCATAATTAGCAGCCAATGACGACGATATACAATTGTACACTTTGAAGGCATCAATAAGTGAACGTAAGTTGTTCCCATGATTTCATATTTTATGAGACTACAGGTATCGTGGTATGAAGTTTGTGAGAATGCTAGTACTGGAGGCCGACTTGAACGCACAAACAAAACCAGGTTCGGATTATCTAGACCTAAGCACCCGGACGGAGTTCACCTACCGCAGATTGAAGTACAAGTTTCGACGTATATATCATGGGGAGGAGAGTAGACTGAGCCTAGGGCACAAAGTGGTAGGAGAGGGATCGAGAATTCCCAATGCCGGGCAGACTGACCAGAGAGCATAATTGGGGGCTTCTGATGTGGAGGCGACTTCGCCGGGCTGATCCGGCGACGAACGGCCCTCTTCGGCCCCAGATCCACTGTCGGGGTTTATGGAATAAAGAAACGGGGACAGCCGCTGATGAGGAGTGTCGGGGGTGCCAATATTCGACGTGATACCGTCCCGCGTAATGGATAGTCAACGCAGATATTTCCCATGGCGAGGGGTAAGACGGTCTAGACTGTTAGTCGTAAGGTAGCCAGCCACTTGCCATGAGGTTGCCACAGCTGAGCATGACAAGAACGCAACAAGTAGAAACAGGATGGAAATGGGGCTAAACCGGGGATGTAAGATGGAATGGTCACGCGAGAAAGCGAGAGGATTGGGCAGGTCCATGTCGCATGAAGTACAGCACGAACCAAGCTGCACACCAACCTGGCTAGTAGTCGCGATTATTGAGGCGGCAACCAGATAATTCCCAGAGATCAATGCAATGCCACGCCGTTGATCACAGCCCCGGAGTGTGCATCGAACCCCGGTGAAAGTAAGTGTAGATAGAGGAAATTGCAGATCACTGCCGGTGACGGTCCGAGCATTTCCAGAACCTAGTGCTAGTGCTAGACTCTTAAGTCTACGGATAGTATACTTAGCCTAGTCTAGGGCCGCCTTCAAATGGATCGCTTTAACAGTTTCCCAAGATGATATGACACTACAGCGCATCATAGTGTAAATAGCCGACTGAACTGTAGGGGACAGCTTGGTGGGAGAGCGAAGCTGCGAACTATTCTGCCAATGATCATGTCGGCAAGCGTTGATTGTGCATCTGCCTATAATTCACGAAAGCCGCCTAAAGGCGTCAGTAATCGCTTGCAAAGAGGACATAAACATGTCTCTTACGATCGGAGGGACTAGAATCTGTCGCTTAAAGGGTGGTTATTCGAAAACCCGTCGTTTCAAATTTGCAAACGCGAAATTGTTACGAAGATTAAGGTACTTAGCAGAGTAGCTGCGTTCTGAAAACCCAGACAAACCGCTGTCGATTTTGTTGATAACTCAGGTTGGGCCAATTTGCCCCCCCGGTCCACACGGTTGAGAATGACAGCACATACCTACCTTACTCCTCCGGATCTTGCCAACATTTCGCAGTCTTGAACCTGGCACCATGCAGAAGGCACTATACCACTGGCTCTTAGCTCGGTCTGATAGAGACAGCATGGCATCACAGTCACCTCCTGCTTTCTCCTTCCTCCCTCGATGTGAACAACTTGGACGTGCCCGACACACATCAGTCTTCTGGATAGCAGCAGGAGTGGCAACAAAGTCGCTTGTACATTCAGTCGAATCAGTTCTCAGCATTTCGGACACAATGTCACAGGCAATGGTAGGCACGTAATTCATTGGAGAATACAAAGATCTGGGGAAGACACTCAGAGATGAGGGAATGTCCGCGACCTGTGAGCCCGAGAGGCGACGAGCAATTAAGCTCCGGCTCCCGGGTCCCTGAAGTTGCGATTTTGATATTTTCTCTCCAAACGTAACCCAGGCCATGGTGAACGACTCTGGATTGGTGTCCTTCAAGATCTGCAAGGATTTGGTTTCGTCACACAGCTCTAGCTGCACTGTGGACTCAGACCCCTACTCCCCCGAAGCTCACTTCACACAGGTCGGATGACCCTAATAAGGTCAACCTGGCCCTGGACCAAGTCCATGCTGCCAAATGACCTTGTCCGTCAGACCATGACAGTCTTCAGGACGAACCCCTTCTAGAGGGCACTAGCCACGGGGAATCACCCCCGAGTGGCCAGGGACCCATCCAGTTGAGGCGCTGTACCTCGTCTATTTGCAGCAGCAGTCCATCCAGCCTCAATCCCGAAGGAAACGAGAGCGGTCAGGATGCCATGGATGAGGTAGATGCGGAAGATCTGGCCAGCTTCAAGTCCATCAGCGGCTGTGAAAAACCATGTCAGTAACATAAGTGGCACGCGCTGTGAACAGCGCTGCCAGCCACGAAAACAAGACAATGTGATCGGAGAACTCACTATTGAAGTTGACCAGTCCGGCTCTCCTACGCACAAGGTTTTAAACCCAGGCGAACAGCAGTGAAACAAGTGAATGTGCAATTGTTAGGTTGGTCAGGGTGACCACCGGGAAAGTAGGGGAGAACATAGTAGCAACTTATGTCAATTGTTGGTGAGCTTGAAGAAAGAAAAAAGAAGAAGAGAGGAAGAAGAGGAGAGAAGAGGGAGAAATAAATACTCATGGCCAAGCACCCAAGAGTGATCCGTGGAATCGAACAGGACTGGAAGAGCATCAAGATGAGAGGCAGGAGCACCAAGTCTGAGGCAGGCACTTCAAGCTTGAGAGGCAAGAGCATGATAGCATCAACAAGGAGTGGCGAGTATACCGTAATAATTATAATAGAAGAGGAGGCAGCAGAAGTTGATTTAAGATAGGAAGGGCCAGATACCTAAGGTACCTCCCTACCTTACCACCTGGTAAGGTAGTTGACAAGGATTGAGAGCTCCATTCGATGAGGCAGCGAACCCAAAATTATTGCCATGACCCAAATTCCACCTGGCGCCTCCACCTGGAAGTCCCAACTGGAACTCCAGATGAAAGAGGCGCAAACTTAAGGACGGCACCAGCTGGGTCGTACGATTCAATGCAGTTGCCTCAAGGACTTCAATGCAGCCCCTGAAATCTTCTCTGGCGGCAGGAACAACAGCGTAAGGTAAGCAGGACCCTCGCGGAGCCCACTTCAACTTCGGGTCTCCCAGACCATCAGGGTGACGGCACGCCAACTTCTGTACGGGTTGCAGGAAGACTGGAAGGAACTGGGGACTCCAACTCCTCAGCAACTGCCCTCAGTTTAAGGTATTGGGCAAGGTATTGGGCAAGGGCTGGGAGCATCCATGTCCAAAAAAGGTATATTTAAGTGATTCACGAGAAAGGCAGCGACTGGAACTGGAACCTGAAGAGCATCGAAGATGTCCGGGCAAGCCGGGGATATCAATAGAAGGATTTGCCGCCCGCGTGAGAGCATTGAGATGGGGCCTTTAGCAGCTTTCTATGTTCCTTCCACGTTGGGGAAGGGAAGGTAGAAGTAATGTGAATGTCTGTCTGCCCAGACTTGCTGCCACTTCTTGTGTACAAGGTCACCCTCCAGCAGATTCCGTATCCCATCCAGTTGCTTGCTGTGCTCCGACTTTTCGAATACCGACAGTACCTAAGGTACCTTACCTTACTTAACCTGTGTAGAGGTACCTCTACCAATGGGTTGATTGGCCTGGTTTATGACAGTGCAGGCGAATTGGAGGCCTTCCGGGTTGCTCCTACCGCTGCCACTCCATAGCACAGTTAAACTTAGGTTGTTTAGGATTATCTTCTATGTGCTCCGTGGCTGTCAGTCTATACCTTAGTAACTTGCAGTCCGTGACTTCGATACTCATATGCTTCTCCGCGGCATCTGGAAGCGCTTGGCGTGTATTCTGCTGACCGGCTAGGGCCCATGCCTGTTTAAGGTGTACCATTGGGCAGTGGCTGGGTCGAGGATGACCACGCACGTGGTGGAACACACAGGTCATGCAAAGGAAGTAAAGAAGCGGTGTGGCTTAAGATAGAACTACCTTAGTGGGCTAATACCGAGGGAACCTTACTTTCGTCCTCCTGGTGCCGAACGATGCTTCTGCCTTCTCGCGCTGTGCTTCTGTCCGTGGAGGCGGAGGTGGTGGGTTCATCGGCCTCGTGCGTGTTCTACGAGGACCCGTCACCCGTGTGGGATGTGGAATGTGTGCTAGAGGCAGTGTGGTGGCTTTGTCTGCTAGAACCGGGTCGAATCCTCTCCCACACCTTGGCTGCGGCATTGGGGTCCTCTCGAGTCGACTTCTGAACTTGGGGCGTCTGCCACGAGGCGTATCGGGATGTAGTACTCTGACGTGTCGGCATCGGTGGGCGCCTTGGGGGTGGCGGAAAGTTGCTGCCGGCGCTGGACCACGGGCTGCCCCTGACACCCCAGGTAGCAGTTAAACCCCGGCCGACAGCCTCGCCTCATCAGCTTCCTAGTTCGACTGTCGAGCCGTCCGTCGGTTGCAAAGGACTTGAAACCAGTAGAGAGCAATAAACATCACCACCATGGCGGCGCAGCTGAGGGCAGCAAAGGCCAACAGGAACCGATCGATCGAGTTGTGCCAAGGATCTAACAAGCCGAGAACCATGAACAAGAACGGAGGTAACATGAGAGACAACACCGTGTAGGAACAGATGCCGGCGAACAGCGTAAATAGGGCCCCCTGGGACTTCTGGTCTTCTTTTGATTGTCCGGGAGAGGAGTAGAAGAATCCCACCCTGTCTGGGATGCGTAGGACGCGGGACTGGAGATCGTATCCCCCGCGAAAGACGGCCAGGTGGAATCGTTCGTCGGTCTCTTTGGGCCTCCACCTGGCTCCTCCGAAGGTTAGGAGGATGCCTACAATCGTGAGTGCGGTGAGAGGGGGCGGTGCGTCGAGTGGAACGTTGTTGTCTATCGGGGACTGGCCCATGGCGACTGGTGGCTCGTTAGAGACTCTCTTGGAGGTTGCGGGACGAGAGTGGTGGATGGTAGGTAGGGACACCTTGCTGAGGCTTGGTTGATGCCTGATGCCGGAGAGGTAAGTGGCCGGTTCGGTCTGCGGTCTGCGGTCTGCGGTCTGCGGTCTGCGGGTCGGAGAAAGACTCAAAGGTTGAAGCTGCGAAAGACGGCGCTTGATGTGGTGATTGAGCTTTGACGTATAGTTGGGTCTAGTGCTGGAGGAACCGACTGGGAGAAGAGGAAGCAGGTTAAGTCTGCAGGCGGTTGATGGCTGTCGAGCCGATAGGGTTTGGTAAGGGTTTATGGAACAGAACAACGTTCTGATGGCCTTTCTCAAGCTGTCCTCAAGAACAAGCTTTTCGCCCGCATTGCAGGGAGAAAGTTCCAGCAGCTGCACTGCGGCAACCAGAACCCCTTCATGCAACTCCTCCGCCGGAAAGCGCGTCCAACACCAGCCGAATATGGGAATAGAGGTACAACATACACTGCGTCATGTTCACAAGGATGTCCGAGGGGTATAACCTGGAAGTCCGGGCCTCACGAGGTCTGGTGGTGCAGCACCCTACCGCCTACCCTACCGCCTACCAGCCTACCTTACCGGGAATGGTAGTCCCTCCCTGTCTCAGTTGTGTTGTGGCTGTCTCACACTTTTGTTAGCCACTCTGAGCGCAGCGAAAAAGTGCCCACAGGTAGTGTAATCGACCGTGTCGTACGGCATTTCCGAATCTGCAACCTCGTTGATTGTCGAGGCAGATTTGGCTCGGTGGAATTGGTGTCATCGCTCAATGTGGGAGGTACCGAGTCACATACCGATTGGCCAATCAGAGCCCACAACAGGATGTGCCCAGCGCTCGGGCCCCCCCGCTGCGGGCAGACGGTCAGCGGGCAAGACATTTCGCGGGAGATATGCCACAATTTTCGAGTTTGAGTTAGGCATGACATTGTCAGGAGGAAGTTTTTATTGAGAGAATACCTAGCTTTCAGTTGTCGTTCGACCGCGTAGTGGAATCAGGCCAAATCCCCTGCTACGTATCGATCAGTGACCTCCAGTTAAGGTCCCGAGCGGAATGAGCCGACGCAGGTACCCCGAATAAGGTAGCTTGCTCCATCACCGGCGGTGACCCACCCGAGCTCTTCGGGCACGCAAACCACTGTGAACCTCAGGGGCTCCACGGCTGTATCGCGTTGCTTCACCTTCACGCAAGGTACGAACGAACAACGCAAACGTGCTGGTCAATCGCTGCTGGATCCTGCATCTCCAGTGGCACGACAGCAGCTGTGACGCCGGCCTCCGCGTCACCGACTTTTCCTGCCGTTAGCCGAACCAGCAGCTTTATCGAAGTACGAAATATTTCTAAGATCCGCGACTTACCTCCTAACGACCGCACGACCGCTCACCCCAACGCCTAATTGGCTGGCCAAATCCTCATGAATGCTACAAACAAAACAGCAGCAACCACAGAGCACGAGTGCGAAGCGACGGACTAGGAACAATTACAACTGACCCTGCTGTAAGGTCCTAGCGTGGTCCTGGCCGCGCGCGGAGACCACAAACCCGTGCACCACCTCCTCGGACGGGCACTGGACACCTGAGCTTCCCAACTCTTGTTCTGGAATCTAGACATCTCACCTTGAGTTCCCGACGCTGATGCGCCTCTTTCACAATGCCTTGGCAACCACTGCCTCGAATCGCGTTTGCCGTTGCGAGCTATCCATTCACGCCGACTAGCCCCGCCGACCTGCCTCTCGAAATCGGCGACGAGCTCTATATCATCGAAGAGACGCCGGACGGAAATTGGCTACGCGGATATCTTGTGGCGCCCCCGAGCTTACTTGCTGGTCTTACAAGCGTGAAAGGACAGACTCTTGAAGCGCGCGTGTTCAGCGGCATCTTCCCCCGCAGCTGTGTGGAGATAAGAGAAGTGTTGGGCGAGACCGACGGGAGCGACGACCTCGAAAGCGAAGATGGCACACTCCAGCCTCCCGACGTCCAGCATGTTGGAAACGACTCGGCGAAGAGTGGCTTGGCAAACGACGGAAAGAAGAGGCGGAGAGACAGGCTAAAAGGACCCGAGATCTCCATTGTCGGCCTGGGGGACGGCAAGACTAGGAAGCTAAAGGGGGAGTCGGATGTTAGCAACCGGGGTCACAGTCAGCTGTCTGTTCCGGTCAAGCGCGAGCCCGGCGAGCCACGGCCTCCGGCTCCAGTGCCCATGCTGAAGATCGGCGACGAAACACCGACCTCGGCCTCGGAACCGCTCATTGACGAGATCGCGTCATGTCTACGGGAATGGCACTCGACAAACCTGCACGAACTGCTCCTCTCGCGGCAGTATGGAAAGCTCGACAAGATCTGGCAGCTCATCACGACTCTCAACATGGCCAGGCAACAGTTCCTGCATAATGTACTCACGACCCACGAATATGGAGTCCTGCGCGAAAAGACGGTCTGGGATCTTGTGCGAGTGAACAAACTCTGTGGCGGAGAGGTTATCGTGCGTGACCCTTCGGCACGCGGACGAGTTCTCACCGGGGATGACTCGGTCGTTGAGATTACCAAGCTGCAGTCCACCATGAGTCTTCTCGACGAACCGCCCACGGCTACGGCCGAACTTACGGCGTTACATCATCTGTTAGTCGATGTTAAGGGCTTCGCTGGGGCTTCGTCAGAGTCGGCAACGCTCGTTCTTTACCTTGCGGGAAAGCAGGGTGATGGCAACATTACACCTCTCTCCGAGAGCTACATTATCGAGGTTCCAGCTGGCGGTCAGATGGGTCATCTCACTAGGAACACGCAAATGCGCACCTTGTTTGCTGATCTAACGGCTGCTGACATCGGAGACGGGCCATCGTCATCAGAGATCTTCCTCGTCATCAAAGTCCGTGCGCAGCAGCAGATCTTGGCCGCTGCACCGGCCTCGAGGTCAGGCTCCATGACCCAGAACATGCCGTCGTTCTCGAAGGAGTCCACGAAGCCGCCGCTGAGCTCGGGCAACAAATCAATGCGTAGGAGCTTGATGTGGGCCGGCAAGAGTACGCGGCAGGCGTTCTCTAGGGGAAATCCGAAGCTCGACTCCCTGGAAGAACAACCGGAACCGCGGCCGCCGCCGTCAGGTGCGCCCAAAACCAGCGAAGGGTATCCGCCGGGCACAGCAGGCTCAAAAGCAGGGCGCGAATCGGCGGAAGCGCAGAGTGCCACGATGACTGCTGAACGCACAGTCGGCGTCGGGGTGCTCAGGCTCAACTCCATCATGAAGCATGACGAAGATGTCGAACACGTTGTCAGTATATGGTCGCCGGCTTCGAGATTGACTTCGGAGACGAATGGAAACGGCGAGGAATGGGACCCGGTCTTGCGAGACATCATCGACTCACGGACAGGGCAATATGAAAAGTCCAGGAGAGCAGAGCGGCTCCAGATACACCTGAGAGCGTTCAACAACCCTGATGCGGACCTGCTTATCAAGGCCACGCCGACTGTCTTGTCCGGCATCTGCAAGACAAACAAGATTGGCTTTGCGGGGGCGCCAACAAAGCCACGGTCTGATATTTATGTCACCGTCGACGAAGCCCTCCTGTCGCGGCAGACTTTGCTGTCCAGATTCGGCTCAAGTCCGGGCCCGCCACCAAGCTCGCTGCATGGCAACAATCTTCAAGTCACACTTGAGGTCAGGAAAGCGACCGGCGAGCGAGTCGACAACTGCATATACGCCTCTTCCAATACTGAGGCTGTCAGCAGTTGGAAGACGGTAGCGACGGAACGGGGCGAGCCGTGGCGGCAGACAATAAGGCTCTTGGTAGCCCCCCAAGATGTTGCTGGCAGCCACATCGTATTCCACATCTCCGACCTGCCCAATCACCCCTTTGCCGTCGCATACCTCCCGCTCTGGGACGACCAGGCCTTCATAAGAGACGGCACGCATGGGCTCCTCTTCTACAGGATAGACGAACACACGGCGACACCACAGCAAAATGCCCAGGGCAGGGGTGGTTATCTCAGCCTGCCTTGGACGTCGCGGGGAAAGGTCGAGCACCAAGCTGATGTCACCGGTCCTTTGGCGATGCTGCGCGTCGAAACATACCTCTGCAGTACACGGTTCTCCCAAGACCGGGTCGTCCTTGGCTTGCTCAAGTGGAAAGAGTCACCTCGGGAAGAGATCCCGGACCTCCTCAAGCAGTTCATATTTGTGGCGGAGATCGAAGTCGTGAAGCTGCTGAACGATGTCCTCGACTCGCTATTTGGGATATTGGTCGAATATCAGGGCAACGATGAATACGAAGACCTTGTGTTTACCGCGTTGGTCAGGGTTCTGGACATTGTTCATGATCGGCGGTTCAACCTCGCGCCGCTCGTCGACCAGTATGCCGAAAACAAGTTCAACTACCCCTACGCCACGCCTTGTCTGGTCCGGTCTTTTACCCGCCTCCTCTCCAACCCCAGCGAACCGGAGACGGCGAGGAAGCTGAGAGCAACCTTCAAAGTGGTCCGGCATATCCTGAAGTTTATTACGCATGCAAGAGGACAGCAGAAGGTCAAGGAGGCCGACATTGGCATAACAGGCTCAACTGCCGGCGCTGGCTTTACGCGTCACCTTCGAAGCATTTTCAAGGCCCTCGACGCCATGATGCGCAATAACTCGCCTGTGCTTGTTGGGAGCCAGACCTTGGCAGTCCAGCACTTCCACACCTGGCTGCCCGAACTCGCGGGCTTGCTGACCACGGAGGAGATCCTCCACATCGCCATCGACTTTGTGGACTCGTGCTCGAATGTCAAGGGCAAGCTGATCTTGTATAAGCTTGTGCTCATCATCAACTATTCGAAACTTGACCTGTTCTCTCACCCTGAGCAGCGGTCCGCCTTGAGCGCGAACACGGTCAGATGGATTGCGCCGCACTGGGGCACTCCGGAACAGGTCACAGAGCAGTGGAAGGAGCAGGTCCGTCTCTGCTGCTCAATTCTGGCGAGCCAGGTCGACCATCTAGGATCCGAGATACCAGACCATATTCCCAAGATTATCGAGTCATATCTGGCTATCCAGGCTGTCCCACTGAAGCCGAGAAACAGGCTCTCGCTGCTCTTTCCGACAGCATACCCCTTTCCGACAAAGCCTACGGCGAGCGAGGTTGCTTTCGACGAGGCTCTCATTGAGCTATCAGCGGTTCTGTCATCCTTGTCAAACTCGCCGACCGGGATGCAGCTAGAACTTGCAGACGACGATATCAGTGTCCTTGTCGAGAACACGCTTCGCGTTCACATGAGCATCTTGGAGGGCGAGGCGTTTCCCGTGAGCTGGCTCAGCGTGCACATCTTCCACCACAAGTCGACCATGCGAACGCTGAAGTATCTCGCCGAGACCATATTGCTGGACTCTTTCCTACCTCACCCGGACGAGGCAGAGGACTTCAACACCGATCTGTGGAAGATGTTCTTTACCACCTTGCTGAAGTTGGTTGGAAGCCCATCGCTTGCCTTGGAGACGTTCCCCGAGCAGAAACGGAGGGCTGTCTGGAAGATTGCGGGTGATGTCAGAGAAGACGGCGCGGAGCTGCTCCGGAGGACATGGGAAGCAATCGGATGGGAAACGAGCCTGGACGAACGCCAACGCTACGGGCTTACCAAGATGGGTGGCTACCAGGTTCAGTACGTGCCGACATTGGTCGGGCCTATCGTCGAGCTGTGCCTCAGCGTCCACGAGGGTCTCAGGCGGATGGCGGTCGAGGTGCTACAGACCATGACAGTCAGTGAATGGACGTTGAGCGAGGATCTCTCGGTGATCCAGACGGAGATGATCGATTGCTTGGACGTTTATTTCAAGTCAAAGCCCATCACGGAAAGCATACTGCAGAAGCTGTTCGTGAACGAACTGCTCGGACGGTTTGAGTCACTGGCCAAGATCCGGGACGAGCCTCTCTACGCCGCCTTGCGGGATCTGATGGGCACGGTGGACGAGTTCCTGGACCTGCTCGTTGCAGTGCATAGTGGCGATGGGGCAGGAGAAGCGACTCATCTCATCCACCGCCTGCGACTCATGGAGTTTCTGCGAGACATGCAGAAGGAGGAGATATTTGTCCGCTATGTCCACCAGCTGGCGACCCTACAGGCCGATGCCAGGAACCACACGGAGGCCGGGCTTGCGCTACGACTGCACGCGGATTTGTACGACTGGGATCCTCTAAAGATAGCTCCAGCACTCTCGGACCCCGTCTTCCCGTCGCAGTCGCACTTTGACCGCAAAGAGAAAGTCTACTTCGAGATGATCAAGCACTTTGAAGAGGGCGAAGCATGGACGAGTGCCCTGGATGCATACAAGGAACTGCAGGTGCAATACGAGACGAACGTCTATGACTTCGCGAAGCTGGCTAGAACCGAGCGCGCGATCGCCACCATCTACGAGACTCTGGCCAAGAGCGACAAGCTCGTGCCCAAGTACTTCAAAGTGGTCTACAAGGGGCTTGGCTTCCCTACCAGCCTCCGCGACAAGGAGTTCGTCTTCGAAGGGTCGCCCGCCGAGAGGACGTCCGCCTTCACAGACCGCATGCAGGAGCAGTATCCTGCCGCCCAGATCGTGACGAGCGAGCACATTGACGATGTGGAAGGGCAGTTCCTGGTGATCTCTGCTGTCAGTCCTCACCGCAACTTGGGCCACCACGTGTTCCAGCGCGCGCGAGTTCCCCTGGCCATGCGTGACTATGTGCTGTCAAGCCACCCACAGACCTTCTCGGCCACACGGAAGCGTAACACGAGCGGCCCCGTCACGGAGCACTACGCCGAAAAGACGGTGTACACAACCGCCGAGCAGTTTCCGACTATACTGCGCCGCAGCGAGATCGTCGCAGTTCGAGAAGTCAGGCTGTCGGCGAAGGAGACCGCCCTCGAGCGCATCATTCGCAAGACCGCGGAGATGACTGCCGTGGAGAAGAGGCTTGCTGATGGGGAGGGCAATGACGAGGTGATGCAAGTGCTGGTGGACGCGGTCAGCATCAGCGTCAACCCCGACTCGGAGAACAGTGTCGTGATCTACCGGCAGCTGCTGCCCAATGCCCCGTCCCGCGGTGAGGATGAGGACGATGAGCTGGAAGAGGTACAACCAGTCGAACTGGATGCGCAGGAGAATGCGATCAAGATGGCGTTGATAGACCATGCGATCATGGTCAAAAGGTGTCTTGCTCTGTTTTCGAAGACGAACAGTCCGTCCCTCGCCCGCCATGTCGAGGACATTCAAAAGTGTAAGACAAACAGCTCGCAAGTGATCAATGAGAGCCCGTTAACTAATGCTCATATCATTTAGACTTCGAGAGCACCTTCGCCCCAGAGATCGCATCATTCACCCCTGCACAGCCCATCCGCTCACCAAACATCACACCTTCCCCAACCTGGCCGCGCTCCCCACCGTCAACCGTGCACACCCCTACCCTCCAACAACAGCCTTCTTCAGGCGCCAGACCCAACGGCGTCAACCCTGGAGAGGAAGTATCCGTCGTGCAACCTGTCCAACTCCGGCAAGGCCGCGGCGCCCGTCTCAGCTTCCTCGGCGGACGCAAGAAGGACCAAACGCCCCAACAACAACAACAACAACAACAGCAGCAGCAGCAACACCCTCCTCCCCCGCCCATCCCACAGACCAATGGCGGCGGCGACCACCACCACGTCAACGGGGACGCCGAGTCGGCCACCAGCGGGCACAGCCGCGGCGGCAACAAGGAGCATCCCAACAGGATGAGCTTCTTCAGGAGCAACAGCACCACCGCGCAGCCGCCGCCGCCCGAGGCCGTGAAAGCCGAGCCTCCCCGCGCGGCTGGGGGAAAGCACAGCGAGTGGGTCGTCGAACACGCTCTGGTGGGGGACAAGGGCGGCGCGACGACCGCCGCGCCCAGGAGGAAGAGCTCGGACGCGAGCCGGACGCTGCTGAGCAGCAGCAAGGAGAACCACGATCCCGGCGCGGGAGGTGGTGGTGGTGGTGGGGAGCGCAAGGTGGGCAACGTGCGGAAGAGGCTTAGCATGCTGAAGCTTGGGAAGAAGAGCAGCAAGGGGAGCGGGCTTATGGGGAGTCTTGATGAGGAGTAGTAAGTGACGGGCGATGGCGACTCCAAGGGGGTCTAGGGACGCCGGGCTTTTCGCGTTTTGTGTGGCGAGTGGAAGGTTTGTCTCCTTTGAAGAGTTCTGGGATATACCACCACTCGTGGGTCTTTCTTCTCTTTGTATTTGGTTTTGTTGCGTTCTGCGCTGTAGCTACTGCTCTCTTCTCTGCTTTAGCGACATCTGCTGCGCTCTGGATACCCCCCCTTTTACCAACGCCATTGCGGTTTTTCTTTTTGCTTGCGAGTTAAGGACTGGATTTCCGGCCGGGCTTAGAGACCTCATCTGCGGACAGGCTCAACATGGGTTGTGGTTCTCTTCCTTGCACATTGTTGTTTGGACTCTGCTCTTCATGTACATGAAAGCTTTCTTGTACAGTACTATAATCTGGCGCCGACTTGTGGAGGCAGCGGGAAATGGTTGGCAAAGAAATGATAAAGCTC
>Ga0209127_100389_pt1 | contig 15185 bp, 22 predicted proteins | sample LakSupMetagenome_FD_187469 | JGI IMG/M metagenome (GOLD analysis project Ga0209127, IMG submission 187469) | Freshwater microbial communities from Lake Superior, Canada - Sta WM archaea (SPAdes) (version 2) | ecosystem: Environmental > Aquatic > Freshwater > Lake | place: Lake Superior, Canada...
CGATATTCGGTCTCTGGACTATTGTGGTAACTAACCTCAAAATATAGTCACGTGTACGAGTACATTCGACGGTGATCGACTTTCTACTGTGGTAGACGTCAAGTGCACTGCTTTGACCCATGCTGGTTCCTGCTGCTGTCCGATGTGCTTAACATTTTTGACAGTTTGCCACATGGACAGCTACAAACCCATTGTCTTACGTAAGCATATCCTTCAAGAGCTTCTGCAAAAGCAAGAACGGCCGCTGGAACAATAATTCAGCGACAAAGCTGTGCTGTTTGATACCAGTGAGGTCCGTCAGGAATATGCCCCGCTTCGTAATAAGGGAGCCATGACGGGTCGAGGGATGACTGTTGAAGCACCAGACGGACGAGGCCGGGAGGGCGAGCTTTGCCCTGCGGATGGGTCCGCCGGATTTCCAGGGTCCAGGTGGGGGTTAAAGAGGTACTTATCAGTACCTAACAGTGCAAGACAAATACGCCTAAGGTCAGGTACAGGTACGCCGCGTCCAACAGTCGACCGACCAATGGCAACCTAGAGTCAATCCCCAACATTTCCATCCAACCCAACAAAAACCACGGCAAAACGGGATCTGGGCAGAGGCGACGACGACTGGCCAGATGCTCGCCTGGAAATCCATTCCTCGGTTGAAGGGCTGATCATGAACTTGTGGTTATCTAGACTTGTGAACTGATGGAAGGTGAAAGTAGTGCCATTGCTCAAATCAATCGCTTGTGATTGAGGTGCAATCGCCTCATGCCAACCTCTGGGTTGATGTAAGTCGAAGTCAACATCGGACGTCATCTCCACCTTGGACTGCCCAACAGATCCCCCTCCCAATTCACAGACTGTACTTTGTACCCAGTTCATGCAGAGGCGAAAAGCACGTTTCATCCGAATAGACCAGTACACTAACCGGTCCCCAAAGGAATCTTCTACCTCTTCCTCGTGCTGGCCCCGCCCTGCCAACCGTTTACCTGGAAGTTCAGCAGAAAAAGTGCTGGGCCTCGGAAGGGTCACTGGAGTAGTAGTCTCGTTCATTCGATAACTCACTACCGCCCCTACTACTACACTGGGCCTGATATAAATGTTTCTTGCCTGTGCCGGCCCCTCCTCATTCTCCTCTTACTTCCACCATCCCATTCTTTAGCTCAACCTCCGTCAACCGGACCACAACATCGAGGTTGTCGAGACGTCTTGTGACCTCAACATCTTCGAAGCCTATTCCCCCAAGATGGCCTCGTCGTCGGCCCCTGCCCCGGTGCAAGCTGAGGCTTTCCCGGACGGCACCAGCGACTATGTGCCTCTCCGGAAGAACACGAAGCTCGACCCCAAGAAGCCTCACATCACAGACATGCCGATAACCTGGAAGAACTGGTACCAACATGTCAACTGGCTCAACACCATCCTCATCATCATGGTGCCCATGATCGGCCTTATCTCGTCGTATTGGGTTCCCCTGCGGATGAAGACGTTGGTGTTCTCCGTTCTCTACTACTTCTATACCGGTCTCGGTATCACAGCTGGTAAGTCATCAAGCTCCCGTTCGGACCAACCTGTGGGTTGCCCGGTATACTGACAAAACGCACCAGGCTACCATCGCCTCTGGTCGCACAGGTCATACAAGGCCCGACTTCCGCTCCGAATTTTCCTGGCCGCTGCTGGCGCTGGTGCCGTGGAGGGCAGCTGCCGGTGGTGGAGCGCTGGACACCGGAGCCACCACCGTTACACGGACACCGAGAAGGATCCCTACTCGGTCCGCAAGGGCCTGCTCTACTCGCATATCGGCTGGATGGTCATGAAGCAGAACCCCAAGCGCATCGGCCGCACCGACATCACCGATCTCAACGAGGACCCCGTCGTTGTCTGGCAGCACAAGAACTACCTCAAGTCCGTCATCTTCATGGGTCTGGTTCTCCCGACTCTGGTCTGCGGCCTGGGCTGGGGTGACTGGATTGGCGGATATGTCTACGCCGGCATCCTCCGCATCTTCTTCATCCAGCAGGCCACCTTCTGCGTCAACAGCTTGGCTCATTGGCTCGGTGACCAGCCCTTCGACGACCGCAACAGCCCTCGCGACCACGTCATCACTGCCCTCGTCACCCTTGGCGAGGGATACCACAACTTCCACCACGAGTTCCCTAGCGACTACCGCAACGCCATCCAGTGGTGGCAGTATGACCCGACCAAGCTGTTCATCTACATCATGAGCCTCATTGGCCAAGCCTACGACCTGAACACCTTCCGCTCCAACGAAATCGAGAAGGGCCGTCTCCAGCAGCAACAGAAGAAGCTCGACGCCAAGCGTGCCCAGCTCGACTGGGGCATCCCGCTCGAGCAGCTGCCCGTCATCGCCTGGGACGACTTCGTTGCCGACGCCAAGAACGGCAAGGCCCTCGTCGCCATTGCCGGCGTGATCCACGACGTGACCGACTTCATCAAGGACCACCCCGGCGGCAAGGCTCTCATCACCTCGGCCATCGGCAAGGACGCCACGGCCATCTTCAACGGCGGCGTCTACAACCACAGCAACGCGGCACACAACCTGCTCTCGACGATGCGCGTGGGTGTCATCCGCGGAGGGTGCGAGGTGGAGATCTGGAAGCGGGCACAACTCGAGAACAAGGACGCCATTGTTGTCAACGATTCGACTGGCAACCGCATCATCCGTGCCGGCGTCCAGGTCACGCGGGTGGCTCAGCCTGTCGCTAGCGCTGACGCCGCGTGAGCGTAGGGCATGATTTTATGACGTTTGGGTTTAGACTTTGGCTGGACAGCGTACCTGTTCGATTGATTTTCTCTGCCGGGGTTGGTGTTCTCCTTCGACAACTGATGACTGGCTTAGAGGGGGGTGGGAATGGAAGAAAAGCAGCCGCGAGAGCCTGCAACGGATGGTAGATAGCTGGGGAGTTTCGAGCTCCCTGTTAACATACCTTCATTGATACCTTGATAACATTACACGTTCATATGACTGAGCCACTGCGAACTGTCTACCGTGACCTGCCTTGAGTGTTTGCCGCGCACGGCGTTCCAGATTGCGACGTGACTGGTGTCTTGACAGCCAACAGAACCACGCTAATAGAGAAAGCCATAAAACTTCGGACAAGCTCAACTTGTGATTTGTTATCTTTTTCTAAGGTAGGTATCAACGTATATGCTTTAAAAGGCAGCCACCAAGGCCAGCCAACGAGAAAGTCCACCGGCCAAACCGGCATAACAGAATCTTCGCCATCAAAGTGCCGGATGACCTCGGACCTTTACAAATGGCCCCGTATCCTAACCTCCAGCCACCTAAGCGGCACATAGAACAGCGCCGTAACCACAAACGCCAGCTCGAACCCGATGTCGCCCGTCTTCTCCGCGATGGGCCCCGTGTACCACACCTCCGCCATGCCGGGTACGACCAGCCCGAAGCTGATGACACTCGCGCCCATCGCCGCAAGCCCGGTGGGCAGCCTGCGTCCCACATTCCAGATGGCGTGGTCGTACGTCGAGAAATCCATCCGCCTGAACAGGACCAGCTCGACGATGATCACGGCGTCAAAACACCCTGCCCAGTAACCTATCAGCGCGAGGAAATTCTCCAGGCTCGTCTCCCACCTCTCGGCCGCCCTGACGGCGACGGGGATCATGACGGCGAACACGGCCACCGTGAAGACGAAGCGCGGCACCCGCGCCAGCCGGGGGAGCAGCATCTGCAGGTTCAGGGCGACCGAGTACATGCTGATGGCGATGTTCCCGACCACGGAGAGCGCCAGCAGGACGACGACGAACTTGCCGAACCCCCCGGCGGCGGGGGCCAGCATCTCGTAGAAGACGCCGCCGACCCCGGAGACGGCGTAGGCGGATGCCCAGGAGGGCACCTGGGGCACGGCGCCGCCTATCGCTGCGCCGAGGATGAGGAGGGGCACCGAGGGGAGGAAGAAGCCTAGGTAGGTGTAGGTGAAGATTTTGAGCCTGGGTATTTGTTTAGCTTGGTTCGGGTCGAATAGGATTGTGGAAGTGGTTACAACTTACTTCGAAGCGTGCGTCGGGTCGTGGTAGACGGAGTAGTCCGACACGGTGCCGCCGAAGGTGAGGAAGTAACCCGCGATCAGCCCGCCGTACGACAGCACCTGAGGGGCGGTAGAAGGCGGCACCTCGCTCTGCAGGTGCAGATACTTACCGCCGCAGCCGACAGCGATGACGAGCGAGATGAGGCTGGGGATCCAGGTCCAGCGCTCCCAGAAGTGCAGGGCTTTGTAGCCCATGAAGGAGGCCGCGAAGGAGACGAGCGAGACGATCACGATGCCAACGTTGACGCTGACGTTGGAAGGGTTGAGGGAGGCGATGGCCTGCCCGCCGACGATGGCGGAGATGAGGGAGAAACCGGTTACGGTGGCTGCGTTGAGGAGGAGGGGGATGGTGGCGAGGTAGAGGCTTTAGGGGGAGGTAAGTATCTCTTTGTGGAGGTTTGGTGTTTGCCGTGGTAGACTCACCCGAACGAGTACCGTGCTTGGACTTGCTGTCTAAGCCCCGTGTTGGCGCCACCGATGGCCATGAACGCGGGTGGTGCGCATGTAATCATGGCGAAGAATAAGATTACTAGGGCCGAGTCCCGCAGGCTCATGCCAAAATCGAGTGTTGCCAGCATGCCGGTCGGTATTCTAGGCTTGGTTGTTAGTGCCACTCAGATCGGTAACAGGGGTCAAGGCACTCACGGCAGCAGGCACAGCAGACAGGTGAAGAACATGGTGAACAGGTTACTGTACTGCCTATTTGTCCTCTGGAATAGGGGCACCGGCTTGATGCCGTTCTCCTCGGCTCCTGTGTCCAAAAACCTCTGATACCATCTCGGGTGCTCCTTTGGGTTGACTTCGTACACCTCGCCGTCGTTGACCCTCAATAACGAGATGAAGCCGCTGGCCTGAGGCTTGTGGCTATCACTGGTGGCCTCTGCCTGTTTCTCAGCATCCTGGACGGGAGTTCGTGTGCCTTCTTGGGAAGATAGTGAGGATGTCACCATCGTGTAAGTCCGATCCGGAATGAGAAGGTCTTGGCGATAGTGTATTCAGGCCGAGATCCACAGATAATAAACTTGGAAGCGACTTCTTTTCTGGTCAATACCGGCCTTTATGCTACCCCTTTAAAACATGTTGATGTCGAGAATATTGCGAAGTTCAGCTATCGCGATGTGGGCGTGGGTGTGGAAGACTCGTTGCCTCAGTTCTGGTGGCGGTGATTTTCTGGCAACCGGGCGGTTGAGCGATGGAAGAGTCTGTCCAGCAATAATGCGAACTGCAACAAGGTTGCGTGGTCTTCAACAATGCACTTCAGTCCAAGCAGTCCGAAGCAAATCTCTTTCCTCTAAACGTAGACTTCTCATTTCGCTGTCTTCATTCGTCGTTATATCATCAAAACTAACTTTTTACCCGATTAGGTAAGAACAGCCACCAATGGGGCCCGATGCAACGCTACACCTGACTTCCCTCCACAGTCCTGACACTCTTGTATGGTAACATATGTCTGTGGTTGACTACTACGTAGGGTGTTGAAGGGATCTTTGGTCAGGGAGGGTTAGGTTACCATAACCCTTCACTGCCTTTCACCTCCTCTGGCTTCTCCTGGACTGTGTAGGAACTCGTCTTGATCGGTGCTTACCTGCCTCGGCTTCAAGCATTGCATATCCTTTCTAGTGTCAAACCTGTCAAAGACCCAAGATCGTACAGTGTATATCAACACTGACATGGACTGAGATGGTATGAATGCTGGTCCCGTCGCCAACGAATAATAAGGGGTAGCCCGTGCTTGTCAAACCGAGGGTGAACAGAATGACTAACCCAGGAACGACCACTCACACACCACCTTGAGAAAGGATCGTATACGTGAGACTAACAATCCAAACGTTCATACATCCAGTCTATAGCTGCATAGGGCTTCCAAGCCTACTTAACTCGAGGAATCGCGCGACAGCCGAGCCCGTGTAACCTTCCAAGCGGTGTCATGACTAAGGCACACCAGTCACGACACTTGGCCTATCACACTGCCAGCATGCCGGGGGTGACTTGAGCCGCAGACCCTGCGGAACCCGAGACAGCCTCTATCCGGCGCCTCTCCGCTTCAATAAAAGCTTGCGATCGCTCCCGTTGCGTAAGCGCCCTGTCCGCGAAAACGAACACTCCCCTCCTCTCCTTGAAGATCTCGTCCATGTCCTCTAGCGTCCGGCGACTGGTCTCCGGGTATAGTAAGTATACGATGGGGAAGAAGGAGAAGCAAAAGCAGGAGAATACTGCGCCACATGGTCAGCACGAGTCAAGGTAGTATGGATGGCGAAAGAGGGCTGTGAACGCACAGAGGTAGAAGCCCCATCCCAGGTTATTGACCCCGGTCTTGGTGAACTGCACCACGATAAATCCGCCCATCCAATTGGTCGCAGTAGCAGCCGCGGCGCCTCTCGCTCGCCAACCTAGACTGGTGATCTCAGAGTTGAAGACCCATGGTACCTTGGCGAAGCTGGTTCCGTAGGTGAAGTAGTAGAGAAAGAACATCGATGTTGTTACTGCCCCGAGAGTTCGCTTGTTGTCTGGATGATTCGCGGCTTCCTTGAGTGTTATAGCTGCGATGAGATAACAGCAACTGGTAGCTAGTGAACCATACAGTAGCAGTCTGAACTGCGTGTTAGCAGTGCCTTACGGTGAGCATGCGGTGTCTGACATACTTTCTCCTACCTACCAAGTCTATCAGGGCGAGACATAGGAGCGCGGCTCCGAGGTACAATGTCGCGTTAGCCGCCGTGAGGAGGCGCGCATAAGCACTCGACACCCCAACGGATTGAATCAGCAACGTGGGGAGATAGTAGCCCATGGCGTTTACCTACATCCTGGTGCGTTAGCCTGTATCCTATTGCCGCCGATGGCCCGGATGGGGAGCCGAGTGGGTTACTCCTGTAAGTTGCTGCATAAGCTGGGTCCCACAACTTTTTCCCGACGACATGTCAGCTTGGTGTAGGCACACATCGGCATAGATGACTCAGCTCACCTTAGCAATAGTCGGCGCATGTTCTGGTTGGAATCTCGGAAAAGAAGGACATCTAAGGTCGGGGCGCGATTCTTCCTTCCCTCCTGGATGCTCTTTGAGATGGACGACAGCTCATCATTCAGCTTCCTATCATCCAGAGCATGGGACTTTCCATGGAGTCTTGCCAGCGACTGGACGGCATCTTCCTGTCTGTTCCTAAGCAGCAGCCATCGAGGCGACTCCACTACCGAGGGTAGGAAGAGAGAGACAATCAGTGGGAAGACGAGCTGGAAACCAAGCGGAAAGCGCCACTGTTCGGGGCCGTTATTGGCATACAAGCCATAGTTGATCCAGTTGGCCAGGCAAAAGCCAAGGGTGTTGCAGACGGAGCCGAGCACGACCAGCTTACCCCTGAGCCGTGAGGGGGATGTTTCCGCCATGAAGACGGGACAGGTAGACGAGATCACACCCATGCCGAACCCGTTCATAATGCGTCCAACTATCATCTGGGGCAAGTGGAACGCAGCGATCTGCAGTATGGCTCCCATGACATTCAGGGACAGGCCCAGCCAGACTGTCTTCTTCCTGCCGAGCCTGTCCCCAAACGTGAAACTAGCAATACACCCGAAGAAGGCACCAAGCTAAGGCTAAATTAGTGAACACACCTCTACATAGGGATTAGATTAGTGGTGATGATCACGTACTGAGAAGCAGCTTGAGGTGATACCTGAAATGTCGGCTTTCTTGGTCTGTGGAAAGAGCTTGATAAAGTCCGCCGAAATGAGAGCCCCCGAAAATACGCCCTGCGGGAATCAGCCTCGGCGAGGGAGGGCACAACTTGACTAAGGTGACGCACCTGATCATAGCCGAAGTGCGCCATGGAGACTTGAGCGCCTTCATCAGCAACTTGCCACTGGCTCCTACCAAAGGACAGTGTCTTACCTGAGTTGACAACGGCCAAATAGGCGATCAGAGCCGTGCCCTCGAGGCCCCTCGGGCGCTTCCCCAGAATGCCTGCCGAGTTCATCTTGGATATGGCCGGTCGAGGAGGAGTTCTTTCTATCTATGTGTAGGGCGAACACAAAGCCTCGGCTCTTGTCAATTTCTCACTGGCTTCGACGGATATATAGCCAGGCTTGCTTGTTTGACAATGTGCCATCTGCGTAGGGTCGGCATGGCACCTTTCTTTCTATTGCCACTTGCTGACGGTGGCTCATTTTGTCCCCATACATGTAGCAGGTTCCTTTCTCCGTCGTCCTGTTGGTATAGCATTGGACGCCACAGATGCAGGGTAGCGTCACGCGGGATCCTTTTCCTGTGTTGATAATCTCCCTATATGCAAAGTCTGGCTGTAGAGGTTGTGGTTGACGCCGGTGAGCCTGTTCTAGCGGCATCTGGCTTGTCGCCCATAGAGCAAAGTCAACGCCACGCCCAAGACGGAGAGGCTAGGAACTGCCATAGCCGGATCGACCGCTCCTCGACATGGCTGCGACGGAAGTCATGGAGCTGCCGTGCTTGCCAGTCTAGCGACAACACCGGTCACAAGCCTCAGGGTCGCCATCCCTTGCCGGTTTAGGCAGGAACGTGGAGCGACCGGATACCACATCTCGATCTCAGCCTTAACACAAATCATTGGTAAGACAGAGATGAAGCCAGGCTTGGTCAGGAGAAGTCTAACGCCGGCAACCACGGCCATGGTTCGGCATTAAGGGAAGCCCTGTAGAGAGTCACCGACAGAGACCATCGAGGCTTGGCTCCATTGATGCAGGGAATAGGACTGCACTGCTTTGTGCGTGATATCAACCTTAGTGATCGTTAGTCAAGATGCACAGGTCGTGGATACGTTGTTGGAGAAGGAAATAGAACTTTGGAAGTCACAGAGAATATTCAGGGAAAACTCGGAAAGGATGTTGAAGCTTTGGATATTAGACAAGTCAAGGCAAGCTAAAGCTGAGTTGACGCGTCGGTATTCTCGTAATACCGGTATCTTACGGAATGGGATTGTGAAGGTTATGCAAGAGTCCGAGATGCCGGTGTCGAGATGATTCCATGGGAAGCGTGAACCTTACACTTAATTATGCGCGTTCGGCCGGGTTCGGTGAGCCCCAGTTCAATCTCTGGTTCGTGCGCCGGCCTACCTTACCGTGAGCATGCGACATGGCTCACCCGTTAGTTCTCGGCGTTTCCGTGAAGACAACCGCGATCTTTGCTGCGACAATCGTTGGACTTCGGGACAGCGGGACCGGGAGGAACGGATTACCCAAGCATGACACGGTACGAATCGTCAAGTATTGATGAGTAAGCCGGCGTGTCCTTCCCTAGGTAGGCTGCCTTACCTAAGGTAAGGTAATGAACGAAACACAAAACTTAAGTTGGACCTCAGTTACTTCGCTATCACGGGTCTTTGTCATCTCAATGCGCCCGAACTTGGCAGTTTACCAACGGAAAAGGACCCAAGGAATCTGCGACATGGTATTCTCGGCTTTGCGGATGGAGTCGTGCTTCTCTTGCCCCCTGTGCTTCCTTCCCATCCTCATCCGAAGCGGTACTTTGTCGTTCCTCTGGTCCATCCCTACGCGCTCGACCAATCGCTCGCGCCGCCTTCGTAAGGTCCTTGATCGAAAAGGCTCTATCTGGAAAAGAACTGGCGACGAGACCCGGTGACCCAAACATGGGATATGCCGACTAGTTTTTCTTCAAGATTTGTCAGTTTTGTTGCGACACTGAAGCCGAGTTTTCCAAATCCCGTGGGGAGTCATGGCTTACCAAAACCTCGCGAAATTGACCAATGCCGTGATCAGCCTCAGGGCGGCTGAGCTGGAGTGGTGGTCGTCGCTTGCATGCAGGCTGGATCTGGACTGCTGTAGTGGTAGGATGCCATGGGCCCTTCCAGAAGCGGCTAGTTTCCGTTTGGTTTGTGAAGTTATTTACACAAAGGGCGCTGGCATACGTGCCAAATACTTCGGTACTTGACGTGCTCACCTACAACGCACCCAGTATCTTCAAGGCTTGCCTCCCTGATGACTCTCTCATCCCTGAGCAGCTTAAACTCCGTTGGCTGTGATCTCAATACTCATGCTCAAGTCGGGCCGTGCAGAGAAAACCGACTGACAGCTTGCTTTCGTCGAGCTGGGCAATATCCTCCCCTAAGACATCTCTTTTCTGACGCGCCTCGACAGTCTCGGACCGTCATCCTCAACTGAGCTATACGTGGACTACCACCCGTTTGTTGCTCTGTTTGTTTCACTCTCATATCTGGCCGACCATACTGGTTAGGGCTCGCAAGTTTCCAAGGGTCCAAGGACCGCCCAGCCAATCGCTTGCTGTACCTTACGCTATCTCCCTAGCACAGGATTCTGGAAGGACGTAGTGCCTCAGACTCAGCGTCTGCCGCCGTCGGTTGGACCGTAGCTCGGTCCTCAACTCATGGATCAACACATGATAGATCCATGAGAAAGGGTGTACCCTCTTCGATCTGTATTGGCCCATCTCACCCTGATATTCTGCATTCTTCACAGCAGAGCTGATAGATTGTCGGGGCCAGGCGGACGAGCGGCGTTACTCGGGACTGTACTGCACGTCGAGAAAGAAAAGGGACGCCAGCGGCGCCTTTCCGTCATATTTCATACACAGCGTGACGTCTCGGACAGGGCCGATTGATATCCGGAACACTTCATTAGCAACGCCACACAAACACCAGATGAACTACACGAGGAGACGTGCGTCGCCGCCCTGTTTAAATCCTAAACAATGCCTTGAATGAGACTAATTTGTCAACACTCTACAGGGGCCCTCTTGGCTTGCGACTTCTGTCGGCATCGAAAGCGAAAGTGCGACGGCGCGAGACCAAAATGCTCAACGTGCGAAGAGAGCAACGCAGATTGTGTCTACAAAGAACTTCCCGCTGACAGGTATGAACTCGCCACTTGATCCCTCTGCCTTGCCAAGTGAAGCGAGGGCCTGAGATAACGACTGACCGATGTTTGCCCCTAGAGTTGAATCCGCCAGTCCCAGCGCAGTCGTGGATCGCTTGACTCGGATCGAAGCCCTCCTTGAGGAGCAGAGCCAGAGACTCGACGATTTTGCCCGGGGGGTCCCCCAGGACACTCCCGGCTTATGGTCTCCTCGCGCCACTCGCGCCCTTAACCCCCTTGACCTGTCCCACTCCCCCCAAATTGGGGCTGCATCTCCTGCTTCTGCGTCCAATCGGTCGCAGGAGAACCTGCTGGACAATAGACTCCACGAGCAGGCCCAGTTCCTGATTCCCTATGGCCATTCCACCTCAGCCAATTCCCTTCTTGCATGGCCCCGCGTCAAAGCACTCATCGGAGACTACCCCGAGGACTATTTCTTCACTATAGAAGAGAGTCTCCCTCTGCCTACCTGCCTGGAACTCCCAAGTGATACGGAACAGGAATCACCGTTATCTGTCCTGAACCCGACCGTACTGGACTCGCTTGCTCATAACTATTTCTCTGGTGTCCACCCAAACTTTCCATTATTTTCCTACCAGGAGTTCTGTGGTTTGCACGTAAATCTGTGCAAACATGGACCGGAGAATACGCCGCAGACGGCAATCTGCCTCTGCGTGTACGCTCTCGGATGCCTTGTCACACCTGGAGATGACCACGTTGATCTCGATGTGCAGGCGAAAAGAGACCAGCTTGCACTCCAGTTCTTTCAGACTGCGCTGCGCATCATCCTCCGACACACAGTATGGAGCTTCCGTCCGAGACTGGAGATCTGCCAAGCACTGATCCTTGCCTCGTCCTACTTTGCCCACCTCGGACGGCCACTGCACAGCTGGAAGATGGCCATGTACGCTTCGCATAAGTTTATGTTACTCTACGACAGGTATGGAGACGGAGAAGAGCTGTCCTGAAACCCTTGGAAATCCGCTAACTAGGAGGCTTGCAACCAGAATGAAGAGAGTTGGCACCGTGACCGACGATAACGACAGCTACATGCGGGTATTTTGGAGTTGTTTCATGATAGAATGGTACGGATCACTCCAAGCTCTCCCAACGTCTTCGTACTGCGTTGACTAACTAGCACGATAGCGATCGAGCGGCCGAGCTGGATGTCCCTCGAAGCGGCATCGAACCACAAGCAGACAAGATGCCGCTGCCAAGAACGCTGACCATGGCTGAAAACGACGACATCCTTTATTTTGTCGCGGAGACGGCTATACGGCGACTCCTCAACCGAATACACAGCTCGCTGTACTCCAGAGAACACGCAGACATAAATGCCCTGGCAGAGGTTCCAGCCATGCTCAACAACATCAGCCTGCCAAAGCTTCTAACGCTGAGCGCTGAACTCAACCGCCAGCTCGAAGAGTGGTATCACTCCATCCCTAGCAGGATTCGACCGCCCATAGGGACCGAGCGAGTAGCCAACGACAGAGCCAAGGTGCTCAGAATACGGTACTACGCAGCAAGACATATTATACACCGGCCCTTCATTCTCTACGTCGCACTCCAGCAAACTGCCACCCCAACGGGGCATATGCCGGGTTCGCCACTGCCAATCACCGCTCTGCCGCGAGTGGTACAGGAGAGATGTCAGATCTGTATAGATTCCTGCCAGAAGTACCTCTACAACGTCGTCGAGATGCTGGACAAGCGGTCACCCTACCTCTGGACCTTCTCGCAGAGCTGCATGGCCTGCCTTCTGGTTCTCCTCCTCTCGAAGTCGTCGCCACTGCTGGCACCTTCGACCCCTGACTTGAGGCCGCTTACGGCGCTGGTGCTACCCCGGCTGACGCGATGGGCGACGCCAGGCTCCAGCTTCGAGGCAGAGGTCAAGATTTTGGAGTCGCTGACGCGTAGCCACCCGCCCTCGTGAATGTGCCTGGTCGCCGCTGGCCTTTGTCGCCACTCCGGCGGACATATGGAATGGCCAGGAAATGAAATGTGATATAGTTAGGCCACGGAGTGAATTCGTGTTTCTACGCCACTTGGTCATCTACGGTCGTTCTGAACTTGACTTGATGTTTGTGGGACGTCTTTTAATTGTCGTGCTGAGCCCAAAACGCCAATACATCCTACCACTTCAATACAGTTTTCAAACAGAGTGTACGAGAGCTAGATGATATCAGCTCTTTTGGACTAGTCTTGCAAATGATCAAACGTTGGCCTAGCCCCTGAGACAGCCAGCCTAGACAACAAGTGGCGGCGACAGCAGTCGTGAGTAAGCACACTGGCAGCCACAATCCCAATCTGTCATCAGGGGCTTGGCAGGAAACCAGGTTCTTGCATAACCAAGACAATGGATCACCTAACCTCAGCTCGTTCTACGTCATCGTGTCCTTGACAAATAAGAGACCCCTCCATATGGACACTTCTGCATGATTCGGGAGAAACTGTTAAGGAGGCTAGGCTTCGAGATGACTCGCTCCAGGGCGGATGGTCCCTATGTGGCAGCTTGGACTTCTCACCGCTACAAATAGGTGGTGACTTTCGGATTCCGGCCGCGAGAAAGCGGTGGGCAGTTTCATTAACCGCTATTCCTCCTAGTCTCCTGTTGGAAACATCGAGAATATCTATACGGAACCAGACTTAACGCCGACGACACTGGTTCACGTCTGGAATCGTTTAGAAGGAAATGTAAACGATGTAATCATGCCTCGGACTTTAGACGTCTAGCGGATTCGGCCTTTGAATGTCAGGTGACAGGTCGCTGCCCGCCTCCGGTGTTGACCAGCATTGCACGCTGGAGAGCTGCTGTTAGGTAGCTTACAGCTACTTTTTGGACGGGTTTACGAAACGTCTATGCTAGAGCGGGTAGTCTCGCCCTCACAACCATGACGTCTGCCTTGAAGGGTTATCGCCGACGACCTTCTGTCGGACTCTCCGTGCCCTCTCATTGAAAAGGCGCTCCACGCGACCCGAAAGTGGCTTGGCTGTCATAATTGATCTCAAAGTGGCGAACAAACGGGCAAGACAGGATGTCAAGGCAGCAAAGCGCCGTGATGAATCAAGAGCCCAACAGACGACAGTGGATAATCACTGCGGTGTCAAGAGCAGGCGGAAAAGAGTCCTCTGCAGGCTGCTGTTATCGCCGCTTGACCGGGAAAAGGCGAGACAAAGTGTGTACTACCTAATTTGGTTAGGTGGTGGTGACTCGCAATATCGACGTCGTTAGGGCGAGTGGTCGAGGTTGATACCCAGAGCCACCGTACCAACAACGAGGGTTAGGGTCACTGAGCGTACCAGCCACTGCGGCTGAAGTCTCGGGAAGAAGCCACAGAAGCGGGGAAGGAACCCTGCAAAGGCGCCGTTAGGCGGGCGCTAGCGCGTAGCGAATGCATGACAGGCATCATGGCCCATGCTGCCCTGAAACCCCCCGCCAAGGCACCTTCAGGATAACCTCCGAACCAAGCTCTTTGCCTGCATGTCAAGCTGCCGAGCGCATTCTAGCAAAATACCCCTTCCACCTATAGCAGAGAGCTAGCACGCATCATCGCTACAGCCGCTGTTCGTGACATATCACCTGTCCTACCTGTCCTGACCTCAGCCACGTCCTCAACCGGCTGCCGCCTCCCGGCCGTGTGACGTCTATCCGTCAAGATGGGGGTCTCGGCCATTCAAGAGCAGCATGATAGTATGTACCTGACCCTCCAAGCCATTGCTGTCCGAGCAAGCCAAGAACCTGACTGGCCGCCACTGTAGTCCTCGTCGATACCATCAAGAATATCACCAAAGGCGATGTGAGTCTCCCGGCGCGCAATCATTCCGAACCGCCAAACCCCCGTTCCAAGTTCGGCTGTTGACAAAGCGAATCGTTATAGTGGAAAGTGTTGGTGCTCGACGAGACCTCCAAGAAGATCGTCGACAACGTGGTCAAGGAAGATGACATCCTCAACCAGAACATTGCGAGTACGCTTGAGAGCTACCCTCCGGCTCGGGCCGTCCACGGACTGATGGTCGCATAGATATCGAACGGATCGAGGAGAAGCGGGACATGAATCCGACGATGGACGCCATCTACCTGCTCTCACCGCAGCCACACATCGTCGATTGCGTCTTGGCCGACTTCGAGAGGCGCAGATATAGGAGGGCATATCTCGTCTGGATAGGAGTGCTGGATCCTCAGTTGCGCCGGCGCATAGACTCATCGCCACTTGCGCAACAACTACTGGCTGGTAAGTCTCCAGTCGATCCCCCCCCCCCCCCCCCCCCCCCCCC
>Ga0209127_100390_pt1 | contig 15183 bp, 18 predicted proteins | sample LakSupMetagenome_FD_187469 | JGI IMG/M metagenome (GOLD analysis project Ga0209127, IMG submission 187469) | Freshwater microbial communities from Lake Superior, Canada - Sta WM archaea (SPAdes) (version 2) | ecosystem: Environmental > Aquatic > Freshwater > Lake | place: Lake Superior, Canada...
TCATCGCTGATGGGGACGGCATCTTGGTGATTAGGGTTGAACGGACAGGTAACAGGTCCGCCTGGCTGATTGCCGCCACTCTGTCCAGCTTTAGCTCTCGTTTTTCTCTCGCGAAATTAATTTCAAGACTAACTTGTTGGCGCTTGACATGTCGCCGAAAGGCTGGGTTTGAAGACTCGGAAGTGCGATCTAGGAAGGGGAAGGCCGTCACCCAAAGTGGAAGACAGATTAAAGCTACAATAAACTTCATTGTGATATTTCAAATTCGATTGATAGAATGAGTGTTTAGCCCGCAATATCTCGACTAGGAGCCACGAGATTCTTAGGTTAGGCACAAAGCCTCTTGTGCTCGACTCGATGATGGGATTCACTAACGGCTATAATGGTTCACCGACATCAAACGTATGTACAAGATCCGAAAGAAACTGCGTCACTTGTTCATGATGCAGGAGCATTTGCACCTTACTTTGCATGTATTCGAACAGGGATATGGTGTAGTTCCAGCCCAAGCCCCATGGGGTGGCGATCCTTCTGTTGGGTTGCATTACCATGGCCATGTGCGGGGATATTGCGACGATTTTAATCAGAGCACCTTTTATTCGTTGACATGTTGAACTCACTCGGCCGAGGCCCGGCACTTAAAGTAAGCATATGATCGGTGCCTTTTGCTTGTGCTTGACTGGATGACGTGTGGTCGAGGCCATGGCGTTGTCCTGATACGGTTGGATGTTCACGGAGGGAAGATGGCCCTTGCTCATGAGTTTCGAAGGAAGCAACACAGCCATGTTATCTTAAGTCATGACCATCTCCAATTGAACAGTTATGAGCTTGTTTTCATGTTCATCCCCATCTCCTTGCGTGCTTTGGCTTCCGAGTCAGGAGCATCAAAACACAGCCTGATGAAGTACCTCGGCATCCTTGCTTTGTGCCTTTGGGAGCTTGCTTCCGCCGTGCCACTCGACAGTCGGCAATCAGAGACTCTTGATTACGAGTACATTATTGTCGGAAGCGGAGCTGGAGGCGGACCACTGGCTTGTCGACTTGCCATGGCCGGTCACCGCACCCTGTTGGTCGAGGCGGGCAACGACCAGAATGGGAACATCAATATTTCAGTGCCAGCATACCAGGCAGTTGTCACACAAGATCCTAAGTTACGATGGGACGTGTTTGTCAATCACTATCAAGATCTGGAGCGGGCGAAGCGAGATCCAAAATTCACCTACGAAACTGGTGCCTACCAGTATCATGTCGGTAACAACCCACCGGACGGTGCAAGTCCCCTTGGGATTTTGTATCCTCGTGCTGGGACATTGGGAGGGTGTGTCAGTCACAACGCACTCATATGGATCACGCCACACGCGAGTGACTGGGATGGCATAGCCCAAGTCACCGGTGATACATCATGGGCTGCTGTCAACATGAACAAATATCTTGACCGGGTTTATGAGTGGCAGCCTCACCAGCCAACAGATCCAAGCATTCTACTCTCGGATTTGAAGTTGAGCCAGCACATCGCAGGTGGAGCTGCGGTGATGGGCGTCGGCCCCGACCCATTGAATGCAATTACCGGGCTTGGAAATACACTCCTTAACGACCCTAATAACCGGCTGCTTCCAGCTCGGGATAGCCTTGAGGGATTCTTCCAAATCCCGCTCATCATGAAAGAAGGCACTCGAACATCGGTCCGGGATTTCATCAGCTCTACGGTTCAGCAGGGTTATCCACTCGACGTTCGACAAAACTGCTTCGTCACGAAGATTAATTTCAACACCTCAGGAGAGATGCATATTGCGACGGGAATTGAGTTTCTTGACGGCGAGTACCTCTATCGTGCAAGCCCACTAAGCGGCGGCCAGGGAACTGCAGGATCTGCTACCGCCACGAAAGAAGTCATCATCTCCGGTGGCACTTTCAATACGGTCCAGCTGCTGAAACTGAGTGGTATCGGTCCCAGGGCTGAGTTGGAGAACTTCAACATCTCCGTCATTTCTGACCTGCCGGGGGTCGGGATTAACATGCAAGATCGTTACGAAATCCCTGTCAATGTAAAGCATGGCACAGATTTCGCCATTCTCAACGGCTGCTACTTTGACTCCAAACCTCACGACGAATGTTTGACTGAGTGGCAAAATAACCCCTACGTCCTAGCTCAGAGAGGAGCATATGCCTCGGATGGACTCGCCGCCGCCATGGCTGTGAATTCCGACTTTGCGTCGACTCCGGATATCGACTTGTTCATCTTCGGCGGCCCCATTGACTTTACCGGATACTTTCCTCAATGGGGTGACGCAGCCGTGGCGTCACACGCCTACTTCTCCTGGTACACGCTCAAAGCTCACACCCGCAATCGCGCCGGCACGGTGCAGTTGAGGTCAGCGGATCCCCTTGACACGCCGGTCATCAATTTCAACTAATTTGATACCGGGACCACAGCTGGCGGTGCAGACAATCTGGACTTACAAGCTATGGTGCAGGCCATTAACATGTCACGCAAAGCTCTACAGGAATACAACAACTACTTTGTACTCGGAGGTGACGGCTTCGTGGAGGAGAATCCAGGCCCTGATACTGTCTCAGATGAGGATCTTGGGCAGTATATCAAGAATCAGGCCTGGGGTCATCATGCCTCATGTACGTGCGCCATGGGGTCAGATAGCGATCCCAATGCGGTGTTGGACTCAAAGTTTAGGGTCAGAGGAGTCCAGCGACTACGGGTTGTGGATGCAAGCATATTTCCACGCATACCGGGGGTATTCATCCAGTCAGCTATTTTCATGGCAAGCGAAAAGGCGGCTGATGTAATTCTCAATGGTTGAAAAAATATACGTTCCAGCACTATCTTCAATATTCTACCGGCTTCCAGCTCCATCTTGTGAGGTTTGTAGTTGGCCGGGCACATCCGGATTTGCCGATCTGCATGTCCGGAAGTTGCCCGATCTCAACTTCGAAAAGTCTCGGAGATTTATTTGCCCGTGGAGTTTCTAGACTCAATTACCGATAGCTAATCGACAAGTGCCGGTCCTTGACGAACACCGGGTTGTGGTTCGCATTCGTCAGCCCCATTTGAGAACTTCAAGGCGTACGGTGAACAACCAAAGGCTGGAAACTCAGATTCAGGAGACCGCATGACAGTACCGCCGCGGCTTTGGACGCAGTCATGTGTCGAATCGTCAGCGCAGACCGAGGTGGTCTCGTCCCATGATCCGGCAGTCGTGTCGTGGCAGCGAGCCCCGCCAAAGCTTACAGGGGCAAAGGGGCAACCATGCACCACTGGCACCCTACCGGATACGTCAGTGTGCGAGCTAAGTGATGATCGTCGTTCATAAAAGCAGTATGCCAATCAGCGTAGTAGAAAGTACGGCTTGTTCCATATCCTTGGACACGAAAGCTTAGGTAGGCGCTACAGCACGCAGTGATGAGTTACTGGTAAAGTGAAGGGGTCTGCACTTCGTCACTTAGGGGGGCCTTGGACTGCTAGCGGCTGATACTCCCTCTAAGCTCTACTCAACCACATGGCTCGTGCAACCTCGGGGTCTCTGAGAGGTAGAGATCCATGTGAGAGAGGACCCGGGGGCAAGGGACGCGGACTTACAGAGGAGTCATCTTCGCAGGGTCAGCCTCCCTTCGTCGGCCTCCAAAAAAACAGCAACGACTTTGCCTGTCAATGGTACGTAGCCCAGCTGCGTCTCTCACGATGTTGATGTCCGTGAGATTTCGAAAGTGTGCTTTGTTAGCCACTGCCATTGTCAACTATGGTATCTCTACCCCTGTGCCCAACCATCAAAAACGCCTCGATGCCACATACGACTATGTCATCGTAGGTGGAGGCACAGCAGGCTTAACCTTGGCAGCGAGAGTCTCAGAAGATAGCTCCACTCGCGTTGCTGTGATCGAGGCTGGTTCTTTTTATGATATCACGAATCCTCTGTTGTCATCTACACCAGCTGGCGATGTCATCTTCGCTGGAGCCTCTCCGTTGGACACAAATCCTTTAGTCGACTGGAATTTCCTCACAGCGCCGCAAGCTGGTGCCAATGACAGAGTTGTGCACTATCCTCGAGGTAAATGTCTTGGCGGTAGGTAAGTAAATGCAGCGTCGACGAATCCTGATTTATATCATGTACTAAGATTTGAGACCAGCTCGGCCCGCAATTTCATGATATATCAACGGCCAGACAAGGGCTCTCTTCAAAAATGGGCAGATGAGGTTGGCGACGAGAGTTACACATTTGACAACCTTTTGCCCTATTATAAGAAGAGCTGCCAGTTTACACCCCCATCTCCAACCCGGGCCGCCAACGCCACAGCAGAGTACAATCCAAGTGCGTTCGATCCAGCAGGCGCTCCGCTTCGAATCTCCTACGCAAACTACGCGGGCCCCTTTTCCAGCTATTTACAGCCATCTTTCCAGGAAATCGGCATTCCTACAACCCAAGACTTCAACAGCGGCTCAGTCATGGGGGCTCAATACTGCAGTAGTACTATCAATCCAGCTGACGAGACGAGGGACTCGTCTCAGACATCGTTCCTGGCTGCAGCCCAAAGCCGCCCGAATTTGATAGTCTACTCATCGACGATGGCAAGCAAGGTATTGTTCGACGATGATAAAAGAGCCACTGGAGTTCTTCTCGCTACGGGGGCGACACTCCTTGCCGAAAAGGAGGTTATCCTCTCAGCCGGAGCCTTTCAGTCACCGCAACTTCTAATGGTCTCCGGCATTGGGCCAGCAGCCACACTAGCCGAATACGATATCCCTATCATAGCAGACCGGCCAGGCGTGGGTCAGAATCTTACAGACCACGTCTTCTTTGGACCAGCCTACCGCGTCAAGGTGGAGACCTTCACCCGCCTGGCGAACGATCCGGTGTATGTAGCTGCTCAGTTCGTCTACAACTACGGCGTTCTCAAGCAAGGACCTCTCACGAATCCAGTTTGCGACTTTCTCGGGTGGGAAAAGGCTCCCCGCGATCTCATCTCTGCCGACGCCGGGGCTGTACTCGACGGCCTACCCGCTTCTTGGCCCGAGATAGAATACCTCTCCGGGCCTGGGTACATTGGAGATTTCCAGAGCCTACTCCTACAACAGCCGAAAGATGGGTACCAGTACGCCACTATTCTCGCCGCTCTGGTGGCACCACAGTCGCGCGGCACCGTGACAATTGCTTCCAACACTGGCTTAGACCTACCCGTTATAAACCCCAATTGGCTTACCGATCCTACTGATGTGTCAGTAGCCGTAGCGGCGTATAAGCGCGCTCGTGAGGCGTTCGCAACAAAAGCCATGGCAGCAGTTTTGGCCGACCCAGTGGAATACTTCCCTGGACCAGAGGTGCAGACCGATGAGCAGCTCCTGGGGACGATTCGGGAGAGTTTGTTCACAGTATATCACGCTAGTTGTACTTGCAGAATGGGCCGTGTTGACGACCCGAATGCTGTTGTCGACAGCAGTGCGAAGGTTATCGGCGTCAAGGGATTGCGGGTCGTGGACGCAAGCTCCCTTGCATTGTTGCCCCCGGGACATCCTCAGAGCACGATATATGCCTTTGCGGAGAAGATGGCAACTGAGATTATAGCTGGAAAGTGAGTATTATCTTGTGTCGTCTGGAAAGGGGCCAATCTACGGTATGACGGCCTAAAACTTGATGGTATAATGTCCTTCAACAATCTCTTGTTCGTCTACGAAGGGCTCAACCTTGATAGACCCCATCACAAGTCTGCGGTGAATCTTTGTAGCAGAGAAAATGCCAGGCATTATCGTGACGAAACTTGAGAGCGGTCACAAAAGTAAAGCCCCATACACGCGAATCTAACATGCCCGCCGGCTACTCTTGACAAAGTTTGCTTTCAATGCAGCTGGAAGGTCGGTGACAGTGTTGCCGATGAATCAGTTTCTACGTCCTGGAAGTTGATCGACATATCATTACGTGAAGTTTCCAAGTCGCCCGAGTTTTCGTGGAATGGGGAGAGATGGAGATCAGCAACACTCATCTGTCAATTGACCTGGTGTCCGACAAAGATCACCACCGGATCACACCCCAGTATCTTGGTTCAGCAAATACGCTTCATTCACATTCTCTGCTCCTCTCTTTTTCGATGTGATCAATAAGCATGTAAGCGTCGCTAGGCTGGTCGTGCCACAATCCCGTCCTGGACCCCTAGTCAGAGCTCTCTCTACACCATTGCCGGTAGGCTGTCTTCCCCGGGTACTTTCGATGATTTGGCGGATAGGACCTTCTGTTCCACCTCTTCCATCATTAGGTCCGGCAGGTGTACGGGTGCCCGTTGGAGCCGTTGTCCTTCGTTTTCGATATTCCCTGGCAGCGGTGGGAAGAAGGCAGCTAACAGCTCCTGTGCTTGCTCTGCATCATCCTCCATGACAGACCCGTCATGTCGGGTTAGCGGACGCACCTTGTCGCCCCTGTGCCGCTGTCTGATTGCCATGTCTCCGTGCCTCGTGTGAGGAGGCTGCACAAGGACGTATTCGTCCATGAGGTTGGTGATCAGGTCTCCTTCGCCTCGTCTCAGTGGTGAGACGTCGTCTCCTCCCCAGAGCTGGTCACGGCGGTTGAAATCGCCCGCTAGAAAGATGTCCAGGAGGGTATTTAATGCCATGGCGTCCCAGGAGCCATTCGACATGGTCACGTGGGCTGATCACACGATTGGCTGTTGTGGGTCCATCGCGTGAGGTTATCTACATGTCGGTTCTGCATGTCCTGTTTTGTCCTGTTTGTAGCTCCTTGAGCTACGTCATGTCAGTCAACCTGCCTGTAAGTACCAGATAGGACGAGCCGTAGTAATTATTGTCTGATCAGCCTGAACCTACTCTCCATGCTGCCGCCCCGTGACAAATGTGAACGAGAATTTCGAGAAGACAAAGCAGGTAAGGAGCCGAAAGGAGCGCGTTCGACACTAAATAGAATTCTCATTGTGTTACCATATAGTGGCAGAAAAGAGAACCTATACACGACTGGCAAGTTGGACCCGCCCGAAATGACTCCCTGTCCTAGGTCACGCGACAAGTTGTCAATCAGCTCATTGCGCCGCTCTCATTTGTACGTGTACTGTGTAGGGCACTACCAGGCTGAGACAAAACACATGTTCGTCGGACATTCCAACAGAACCGCGGACCGAGTGTTATATGGAGCTATATGGAGCTAAAGTCAGAGATAAGCGAGTAAGATGGACGTAGTCGTTCGACGCCATTCACGCCACTTCCGAGATATCCGTCAAACGCCTGACACTAACTATATTAGTACCGAAGTCTAATTACAAATGCCGTACAAATGACGGTATTTTGAGCTTCTCTGCCTTTATCGGTCTCGTTATCAGATCTCGATGACCATGATGGGAATCTAGCGTCGCGCTTACATTCTGCTTCGGGGCCTCGGTGCCATCAGATGTGCGAGATGCCCACACTGGAGACCCGAGGTGGGACTGGGTGTTGTGGAGGGAGAACCTCGGGACTGCTTCAAGGAAAGGACCTAAGATGGCCTTGGGTCCTTGTTCCTGAATGTCTAGCATTGCCCTTCCTCGTCCCTTTGCTTCTTGTTGGCGGCTGTTGTGGGTGCTCAAGACCTCCTTTCTCCCGCCCGAGGGCTATACATTCCAAACCACAGACGCCATGGCAATCGGTGCGGTACTCGAGCCGCTCTTGATAGTGACCTTGCTTGCAGGCGGAACCCTGGTTAATCGGGATACGTCTCGTACACTCTCCCTCTCGTCTTCAACACGCCCAGTCTCCCGACGACCTGGTCCTTGGGAGGACCTTGAATATGCCTTGAGGGAAGACACATCATTGGTGAAGGATGACGACAACGAAGAGAAGGAATGGAGCACGTCGCTGAGCAGCTCAGAGTTGTCGGAGGATGATCCGAAGGCCACGCTGCCTTCGCCATGGCGCAGGCGTACTCTGAGATTCTGGTGTTGGGAGAGAAGTGTGATGACGCCGAACACCAAGCTTCACCAAGATCGGCTGCTCAGCCGTCTGCTGCGGCAATACCCCTTCCTAGTTGAGGTCTGGTATTGGGCCCTGATTTACTGGGTACGCACCACTTCCACCCACACTGCCCCCGTTCCTCGTAGACGCGTCCCCAAACAAAGTCTACTAACACTCCCCAGGTCTACCAGCTTGGCCGTGCCTTCACGGCTGTCACTCTTCAGACGTCCACGGTCGACACCGCTCGCGAACATGCGCTGCAGGTAATCCACCTCGAGCAGCACCTCGGCATCTTTGTCGAGGCCCCGTTCCAGCAATGGTTCCTCGCCCATCCCGTGCTCATGAGGTGGACCAACAAGGTCTACTCCTTCATCCACATCCCGGGCACAATCCTCTTCCTGATCGTGCTCTTTTACACCACCACGACCCGGCCCAAGCGGAAGCTTCGCGAGCAGGATGCGTGCCTGAACCACCGGACGGCGCGTTTAGCCGACTTTGGCCCCGACGTCTATAGCAAGAGGAGGAATACCATGGCCATGTGCAACTTGCTCGCCTTCATCGTCTTCACCTTTTGGCCGTGCATGCCGCCGAGGCTGCTGAGCGACCCGGAGTACGAGGGGCCGGACGCGGCGGAGGCCAAGAGCTACGGGTTCGTGGACACTGTCCACGGCGCGGACGGAGACAGCAGCGTGTGGACGACCAACAAGTTCTGCAACCAATATGGTGAGTCTCCATTTGCCTGCACCCTTGAGGGCGCTGTTCACTTCTATCGAAAAAGCGCACACTAACACCCATGTTAGCTGCTATGCCGTCCCTCCACTTCGGCTACTCCTTCCTCATAGGCCTCACCGTCGCCTCGGTGCCCCTCCGGAGGAGCGGATGGATGGGCTGGAAGCGCGTCGCGATCGCGTGCGCGGGCATGGTCTACCCGGCCGTCATCCTCACCGCCATCGTCGCCACGGCGAACCACTTCGTCCTCGACGCGGTCGCTGGTGCCGTCGTATGCATCCTTGCGTGGAACCTCAACGGCGGCCTGCAGAACCTGCTGCCGCTGGAGGACTACTTCCTCAACGCGTTGCGGATACACAAGCCTTAGGGTGGTGCATGGGTGATGTCACGAGCGGACACACACAAGTATCTTCTCTAAAGTGGAATGGGCACTATAGTACCTTAAAGTTCTGGAAGCTTAGCTTGATCTACAGCATCTAGCGTCGTCCCTAAGCATAGTTCACGTAGACAGATTTCATCACTCTAATAAGAATAGAACACTTTGTTAATAACTGCCGAGAGAAACTAAGCTGGAAGCAAAAGGAAGAAAGTATTTGCTCTCTCATGACCCCAAGGCGTCCGGCAAGAGTAGGAGAGAACATATGTAGCTATGACATAGATTAGGATGGATGAGTTAAAGAAGCGGCGAGTCGATAGGCAAATCCCGAGAGGACCAGTCTTTAAAGTGACCCTAGCATCGTTGATTTAGCAGAGGTTGTTGTATCGACTCCAGTTTGGCGGCACGGGTCGAAAGGCCGTACGCTTACTAGGAAGTCACATCCAAGATGCGCACGCAGTGAAAACCTGTGATCGTAGGTGGAAGTTGGCGGCTTCACATGAATCCTGTGGGCGGGGCGGCAACTATATTGCCAGCAGTAGCTTTCATCTGCTGGCTCACGTCAAGTTGTCGACATTAGCTGTGGAGCATCTGTCGGGGTTTCAGGCAGCCAGGCTTGTCTTGAGGATAATATCGCTACAAAAGACAATGAGATCTGCCGCTTGATGGTTGGTATCAGCGAGATTGCATTGCCAAACGTTCGGCTATGGTATCCGTATGCCCTTTGTTCGACCGCAAGCAAGCAGTTAGTTCAGGTCCATGTGCTACCACTTGACAAATCACTTCCTGCAGTAATCTACATATGGCCGTAGCTCCGACGGGAGCCAGCCACAGCTCCAGGTCGCTGGCCTGTCAGACCTTGTGAGAAACCAGGAACTGGTGGCGCCGCGCTACCTCTGGCTCCGACTTTGACGAGTTAGCAATCTGTCACTGTTCTGTTCATTTGGATGTTACTCACCCCTTGAACTGATCGACGGCGCACTGAAGCTGTCGTAGGTGGTAGCGCCTGTGCCACTCATCCCATGTCCTGAAGCACCCAGGCTAGGTCCGAGTCCCACGCCTGAGAAGCGATTCGGAACCCTCGGTGGTTGAGGATCGTAAAACCTCTTGCTAGGGTCGGTATTGACTCCCGGCGTTCCTCTGTGGCTTTGACGTGGTGTGCCAGCAACAACGCCTTGGACACTAGAAAGGCCCATGCTCGTGGTACCCGGAATCCGATGACGCTGGCTGCTTCGGGGGGCTGCGTGCACTTGGTCTGTCAGCTGTATGCGACGGTCAGTCGCAGCCGGAGATGCGCACCTTGGGATGGATTTCCTCCTTCGGTGGTGTTCCGGAGAGGCGGGAATCCTGGAATAGCACTGCCGTAGTAATTGTCCCTGCCACTCTGTACAGCTGATGCCATTTGAGGATTGATCTGCGCGCCGAGCGGGTGTTGCCCAGTAGGGTGAGCGTTTGTATACCGAGGACTGACACTCGTCCCCGTGGAATACATGGGTCGGTGAAGGGCGGGCTGCTGCTGGTCAACCAGTGTTGTTCCGCCGCCCGTGCCAGCTTCAATGACATGGCCACCAAACTGGGATGCAGTGTGCTGGATCTCGTCCAATGTCGCATTGCGCTTCAGAGTCTCGTACAGCTTCTGGAACCGGGCAGCTATTGAGCTTTGTGTTCCGACTTTCGACGCCAGTTCTTCATTCGCCTGCCGGTAATGCGCAGCCTCAGCCGTCCTGCCTAATCATGGGTTAGCACTGACATCGTCCAAGTGAGAGATAGATATAGACGGCCCACTTTCGATCTCCCTGGCCTGACGGTCTGTTGTGGCCTTGTGTTCGCTGAGCTCCCTCTCGTACTTCGATGCCATGAGTTCATTATCGGCGGTCAACCTTCGGTTTGAAGCCTCCAAGTAGGCCCTAGAAGGAGCAATCAATGATCAAATGATGCGAGAGGTCAGTGGGTTCGGGAGGGCGACGCTTACATCTCCATGACCATCTGATATCCCCAGAAGCTCAACGCCTTTCCGGCACACTCTATGATGATCGCAGGACTCAGTCCGCCAAGGACATTCGCCTTCCACTCTTCGGGGGGATTCAGATTGTTCCGAAACACGTCGTTCTCATTTGGCAGTTGCGTCCTGCAGGCCGGGCATACGCGCTGTGTCGGGTCTTCGCTTGTAAGACCGATGCGGTGGGCGCAACCAAGACAGTAGTGGTGGCTGCCGTATCGCATGAGCCAGCTATCTTCAGGGCTGGCGCGAATAGGAAGATTTTGATACGTACCTGCAACACGTCACATAAGCCTCGTCTCTCAGCTCAACGAAACAATCGAGAATGTTGCATCTGAGATACCGTTCCATTTCGAACCAAGTCTAGTGGAAGCGATGGAAGCGCTGAAAGCTTGCAAGGAGATGTCCGGCTGAACAGCATGAATTAGACTCCCGTCGGATGGAAGTGGAAGACTGCGACGACGCGAGCACTTTTTCATCATCGACCGCTGTGTCGTTTGGAGGGAGGCGCAACTCGCAGCTCTTACCTCTGGCAGGCATCACGGGAAAGATGCAGCAGTCGCCACCCAGCGTCAAGGCATCATATAATACGGCATATGCCTCCATGTCATGACGAGAAGTCCTGCTCGTCGCTCCTTCCTCTACCTTCTGCTCTGCCTCATCATCCCGAACTCGAAGCGAGCGTCTTAAAAGTTGGCCTTTGCGGCAATGGAAGTTCGATCACACACTCCCGCTGCCCAGTGAACAAACCACCCGTTCTTGTGCCGTTTACAGATCATCGCACATCTCTCAACACAGTCCATAGCCCTCTCGACACGGCTGGCACGCTCAGCACTGAAGTTAGCTCAGCTTCAATTGGCTTGTTATCGGCCAACAAACAACTCGAACACGGCAGGTCTCGGCCAGATAGAATACCATAGCGTCCAGTCAAACTGCAGTTGTGTTTGAAGGGCAACGACACTGGGCACGTTCCCAGCGCCGTTCGACTGGTTGTGGCCAGATGGCCTGGCTTTGATTTGGCACAGCAATTCAATCAGAGTCGTGAGAAGACACAGTGCAACATTCCAGCACAAACGATATGCAAGTGGTGTTATTCGACACCGTCCCTTGCAATTATGTCTGAGCGTTGATAGAGCACCACTGAGATCTAAGGTCGATGTGTCCGTGCGCGCTGGATAAAAGCCATGATCACGGTAGCGACCAGCACTAGGAGTCTAGGACCCACGCCAAAGAACCAGCCCGAGGAGCCCAGCCTTGCCTGCTGGTTTGGCACAGCTGACGTTTCGTGGCCTGATAGGTACGGCTGCATTTTGAGCTTGTTCGATCGCTGAGTCGAACGAGGTGTGGCAAGGAAATCGTCAGAGAGTAAGTGTGTGTGTGCAACAGTGGACCTGACACACCGTGATTCCCATTTCAACTTGTCACAGCAGACGCCTATGTGTGTCTCGCGGTAAGCCCGACAAACTAGTTGGGTGTGAAATGTGATCAGGTTCTCATCGAGTGTCGACCAAGAGGGTATGAGTGGGTCGTCTTGAGGTACGCACGTCTACCTGCAAAACAGCAGGAAGCCTACGACCAAGGTTGACGCAGAGGTGTCGGCGACAAGGAATATGGACTGCGTCCCGAACGCAATGGTCAAATACCATCATCGCCGCTAGTGTAATTAACTGAAAGATGGCCCAAAAGCTTAGCAGGTGAGGGGAATCCGGGAGGTCTTAAAATTCGCTGCTCAGCCTGCCTGCGCAATGCACCGCAAACCCTGATGGCTGTCGGATCGAGACCTTGAAGGCGGAAACCGACCGCTGCCTGTCCAACTATGAGACACTGACCTGATTCCATTGGTCCCTGGGATATGGTGCAGTCGCGTGGTCTCGCTGACACGACATATGCAGAGGGCCTCCCCGGGACGACGCTCCAGAGAGGAAGACGGAAACCATCCGCTTGCCTGAAAGCTTTGAAGAGGGTGCACAGTCACAGGTTTTCAGCGGTGAATTTCTTGCTCAGCACTCCTCCAGCCTGCCTCTAACCTGATCAGGTCCCATGGCTGGTGGTTCGTCATCTCCTCATATCTAACCCTGCACCCCAGCAACTTGGTGGACCCTTACCCCGCATCAGGATGTGGAGCACGACAGGGGCAGGTTCACATTGCCGCTCAAGTACCGAGACTTGCTGTGCGGAGAACCATGGCCTTAGTCTTGACCTATCGGCCCCTTGCGCCAAGGTCTCAGGTACAGCAGCACTTCGAATCTCGCGACGGGCCGTGACTCCAAATTGCGTCAAAAGGTCCAGACGACAAGCCGCCGCATTTTGCCAACCAATCGCCCCGTGCGGCCAGCCCTGCAAGCGCACCAGCTCCACGTCTTGCGCGAACTCCAACCTCAAGTCTTGTACACCGAGATCCGTGCGCCTTTCTGGAACGACACGTCAGGCACTCAGGCACCGCAGGGAACGCATTAGCAGCACTGACCCTGGCGATATCCTGATTTCAGAATGTGTGTATCCGCTCCAAAGAAAGGGTGTCGAACATGCACATACATCTCCCTACACTGCTGATCCTAGCTCTTGGTGGCTGATGAGCCGGCGCGATGACATGTCGCGTCGGACTTGATTCACCGACTCCAGCCCACGATTCGCCTCTCCTCCAAGCGAGGGGCCTGACCGTCAACTGACCTTCTTAAACCCCCTGCTTAGCCGCTGACCCTCCGCGGCTGCTCACACTTCTGGGCGCTATGTCGAGGACTGGCTTCTTGATCTCGGACATCCCGGAAGTGAATGCTCTTCCAAGTCTGGCTTAGAACCCGCAGGAGAAGCTCACAGCGCCCCCTCCAAACAGAGGCTTCACTGTGACTTGGCTACAAGATCTATGTTTCTCTGTTCGAATGCCACAGGTGTCACAGCAGGCAAGACACTTGCTCCATCATACGTACCTCAACGACACCCTTGCCAGTCGAGGAATAAGGTAAGCGCCGGCACACCCTAACTCAAGCCTCGACTTTTGGCCCCCTACATGCGCCTCACGCCATCCAACGTCGCATTTTATTTTACCTCATTCCCGCCAGGAGTGCCGGATCACTGAAGCGATGTGCCGGCGCCAAGGTGACATTGGATGCTGCGATGCGGAGGGGACGTGCGCGCGTCACAGGCCAAACAGCACACACACTGCATCCGCTGCCTTCCAGAAGCCCTTTCCGAAGCTTCCATACCAGCCTTAGGTACGTGCATGCATCAGCCCTTGCGCGCTGGCCGTCTGTGTGATGAAGGGGGTACATTACCCACCGCCAAGATGGGGTGAGGTGCCGGTGGTGACGACGCTGGCGGGCCACCACACAGTATTGACCCAAAGATGCCTTAGCACACCTGTGTTTCTCTCTCTTTGTCTGTCTTTGCTCGGACCTGTACTCTGTCATTCAGCGCAGTCATCCGATATTTCGAGGATCCTCTATGCCACTTCCTAGAAATAGAAGTGTATCGAGGCAAAAGGGCCAAGCCAGATGTCTGTTGTGGAACAAACGTCTCGACAGCTCCGTGAAGTACATATACATATGTAGCTACGCTACAACCGAGCCACGTATTTAAGCATAGTTACATCCGATATGCGACCGAAGCCGCCCAGATCCAGATATGTGCGCATTAGCAGAGACAGGAAAACAACAGATGTAACCGCATTACTCATTTCGGGTATTCAGGTCCTATTCCCCCTCCCCCCGCCCCCAAAAAAAAGACTCCCACATGTGCCGCGCTGTCCACCAAGCGTAAGCAAAAGAAAGCAATGTACATTTCCCTCTCCTAGCCGAGTCACTCCACATCCCTTTTTCCCTCTGTCGTACAACAAAAAGCAGCGGGCGTAGAATCCCTGGTATATCCAACTGAGTCCCCAACCTTAACCGCTCGAGTGTGCGAGACAAAGGTACATACATCATCCATCATCATCATAGGGTAACATCGCATCTCAACATATGCCGCACGAAACAGAAAGCACCAATTCCCGCATTCCCGTACCTGTACCCCGCATCCTTTCCCCGACCGGTTGCAGGCAAAGATCCGAAGAGGTACCAGGTGGGACGTACTCAAACAACCCTCTCAGTGAGATCCGTAAAGTGCAGCCCGTAAAATGGCTCAATGAACGTAAGCAAACCCATCCAT
>Ga0209127_100391_pt1 | contig 15180 bp, 13 predicted proteins | sample LakSupMetagenome_FD_187469 | JGI IMG/M metagenome (GOLD analysis project Ga0209127, IMG submission 187469) | Freshwater microbial communities from Lake Superior, Canada - Sta WM archaea (SPAdes) (version 2) | ecosystem: Environmental > Aquatic > Freshwater > Lake | place: Lake Superior, Canada...
TGAGGGTGAGGTTGGCTGGGTGGGAGGGGTGGGGGAAGGGTGAGGTCACGGTTAGGGCTGGGGGTGATCTGGTGCGGGTGAAGCGTGCTGATGCTCGTGAGAGTCATTGAGACTAGTTTGAAGGTTGGCGGTTGTTTTTTGGGTATGTACATACGAAGTTCGGGCGGTCTTGATTGTTGCATTTTGTGGTGGAGCAGGTAAAGGTACGGGACGGTAGACTCTTGTTTGATGCCATGACGAGTAGACTCCGAGGATACTCTTGAAGTGAGAGCAGAATACTGGCAAAGTCAAATAAGGTAGGCAATCAAACCCACATGGGAGAAATATCTCGAAGTCTTAGCATCCGTCTCTTCGCATTCACGACGTCGCGCCATTGTAACAGCCTCTCAACTCGACGAGTAGCAAAACGTGATCAGCTAGATAACACAATGTCTCGTATCCAAAGACCAAGATATGCGCGGCGTATACCTAGTGAAGAACATAAGCACCAACGATCCCTTCAGGAAGTGAAGCCGCGATGTCTTCACTCGCGCGCACGGTCCCAATCCGGCATATCCTCCGTCCCATGTCGGGAGCTGAGCAGTTCGGACGGACCCGAAGATCTGGAAAGGTGTGGCTTGCGGCACCGCGGATCGTCTAGACCGGATGAGGCATAGCGCCCGTAGATGCACGCCATCCATCCCGCGTCCCACTTTTACGTCGGACGACGGGTCGATATCAACAACTTTCATGGAGCGTCATGGAGGAGAACAGATCGCTCGTGGCGGTCGCGGGCTTCTCGCGCTTTCTTAATTAACTTGGCGAGCTTAGTGCTAAAATCGTCTGGTCATGGGATTAATTGCTCTTTCGTTGGTCGTTACCCTATATGGTCGTCCAATGTTCTGTCGTCACCCTCGCTACGTTGTTCGTTTCTCTGTCGTTATGCGTCCCTCGCCGAACAGATGATTATATAGGTCATTCGACCGTACTCAGTATGACTACTTCAGGCCTCGCTCTCACCGATGACTCTCCCATCTCTTCTTGAACCCCTCAAAGTCCACATGCACCCTCAGCCCCTTATCCTCCACAGTCCTCGCCACAGCCTCAAGCTCACTATCGGCCATCTCCTCCCTCAACGTCCCAAATGCTTCCATATACAACCTCTTGCTCCCCGGACAAGCCGCGACAGCCCTGTAGAAGACCTCCTTCGCCCTCGCCCGCAGCTCCTTCCTGCCGCGGCAGAACCGGACGTAAGCCAGCCACAGCCAAGAACAGCCTCTACAGGCATCGCTCTCGACGGCGCTCTCGAACGCGGCACGGACGGAGTGCGCGTTTCCGACCTGGAGCTCGTACCGGATGGCAAAGACGCGGCTGCTGATGCAGTCCTGAGCCTCGGACAGGACCGTGTCGCGGAGGAGGGCCTTGACGGGGTCGTCGATGCGGAGGCTGGACTCGGCCCAGGTGAAGACGCTGAGGAAGATGCTGTTCTTGGGGAAGAGGGCGACGTATCTGTGGAGTTGTTCGCGGATGTAGATTGGTCGGAAAGGGCTGAGAAGGGTGTTAGTGGGTTTCCTGGAACGAGATTGAAATGGTGGGTTTTACTGACCCGTGAGTAGCGTGGTAGTAGACGAGGCGAGCGGCGAACTGCAGGAAGCGCTCGTGGGTCGGACTATGCTGCAGACTGCGGGAGACGAGCTCCGCTGAGAAGGCGTTACATATGGCCATGGCGGCCGTGATGTTGCCTTGGTCGGCCGACTGCGGCTCTCTGCTGCTTGCTGCGGTATCCGCTGGGCTCAGGTAGCTGAGCAGAGCGAGACTGATGGCGTAGTGCAATGATTGGTCTGGACTGCCCGCAGACAGAAAAGAATCTCGCTGGCTGACCAGTCCGGACCTCATCTTCAGAATAAGAGCTGGAGGTGGTGGCGTGTCTCCGGCCTTGTCAAGAGGGGAACACAGTCGGTGCAAGGCTTTCGTCAGCTGGGAAGCATCAAGGTCTGTCCAAGCCCAAGAGTTCCTGAGCATCTGGCCCGCGGCCCCTGAAGCCAGCCCTTGCCCTATAGCAGATTCTAGAACCTTGTATGCCGTGTCGATGTTACCGTTCGCACTTTCTATCAGAGCGTAGGCATTGTAGAGCCCTACGTTAGTGGGATACTGTTTGAGCACAGATTTGGCAGCTTTCTTTGCTGCCGCAGGGTTATTAACCCATTCTAGGGCCAGGTGATACTCCGCTAACTCCTCGAATCCGACGGTACGAACCAGTTGGCGAAGCGTGGAGAGGACGTATGAGCGCTCGATAGGCTCGTCGTGGTCCGGGTACAGCTCACGCCAGCTCGCCAGGTAGTTGAACCAGTTGGGTCCAGTAAACAGGACGTCCGGGGAAATAGAGAAATGCAGGCCGTCTTGCTTGAAGTTCGGCGGCTGTCTTTTCCTCTCTGCAGCGATATCGACGGGTTCCGTTGGGCTGAACAAGGACTTCTCGAAGTCTCTGCTGCCAGCGTATATGAAGGGATCATCGATAGCGGGATGTAGGATAACACCCTGAATACCAAATGCGGGAGGCAAATGACAGAACAGGAGGTATGCGTCCAGAAGCTGTCTCCGGACATGCTTGAATAGATGAGATGGGAAGAAGATGAGCAGTCTCTCGATATCAGCGAACATGACCACTCTATACGGGTCATCATCGGTGCCTTCATCCACTGTCTTGGCTGGCATCCTCGCTTCTAGAGCCTGCTGGCTTTCTGTGGCAGCCCAGGCCTGGTAGAGATCGCTCGCCTTTGGCGCAGTCCCTGGCTCCTGAGGCTTCGGCTCGGGTAGGTCGCCAACACCACCATCATCCACGAACTTCTGCCAGCCTGTCGCGTGTGCTTCGCCGATGCGAGGCACCTCGTTCTCCCAGAACTCGCCGAGAGATGTCATCGCGGACCCCCTGCTCTCTTCAGGGAGCGAAGGGCGAGCGAAGTGTAGTTCTAGCATTGCTTGCCATGCCCCGACGGCGAGATCGAGAAACCCCGCCTCATGTAGAAACCGCGTCAGCCTCAGGAAGACGTAGATGGCTTGCTCAGCCAGATCCTGCTGATCTGCATCCGCGTCAGCCTTCCCAGACAGCTTTCCTTCAATGTATCGTAGTCTGTCGACAAATCGTTGCTTTATGTCGTCAAACGAGAAGGCAGCGATGTTGCTGAGCTCGAAGTCAATGCGGGACTTCCACAGGGCAAAGCTGTCTGGGTTCTGCTCAGTCACCTCAGCCCAGCGTTTGGCGAGTTTCTCGGACTTCCACACCCTTGATCCCTCTCGCATCAGACCAACAAGCAGCTTCTCGCGGTCTTCTATTGATATGGCATGAGGAAGAGCCTTCTCGAACATAGAGGCCTTGATGTCAGCGAGGGCTTTAGTCTCGTCCCGCGTGAGGACATGATAGTCCTCCTCACTTTCCCGGAAGAGCACCTCCTGAAGGCCGATGAGCTCAAGCCACGTCTCGATATCGGCGGGTCGTTCTTTCACCTTGCGGGAGAGTTCGATTGCCCTCCTCTTGGCCGGAGTCACGTAGTATCCTCCATCATCAGCGGCGTCGCTGTCCGACTCAAAGGCACTGTCAGAGTCGTGGCCAGCTTTCGCTTTGCCCTCTATGGACCTGTACGTTTTCCTCTCACGGTCCGAAGCAGAGTCCTCCTCCTCGTCGTCTCGCCTCCTGCGCTTCCTTGGTGGTTCCAGAGCAATAAAGTCATCGTTTACCAAAGACGGGGTTTGGTGCGTGGAGCTCTTGAAGAGTCTGGATTTCGTCTTCCCAGCTAGAGCGAGGAGACTCTTGTCGCGGAAAGCTGAGCGCCCTTCGCGTGAAGTGCGAATGGTGAAGTATTCTCGTGGTCCGTCTTGAAGTATCTCCAGGTATCCATCCGAACCAAGGAGTATCCCTCTCCTGATCCGGCGATAGACAGGAACGCGTGACCGGTCGTTGCCTCTATATTTGATTATCAGAGGATCGCCCCGCTTGTCAAAAGTGAAGAGCTCATCGGCACCATTCTTAGTTGGGTGCACCTGTTCTCTGGCTTTTTGCTCCCGTGACTGTAGCCTTTCCGAGGGCCTCTCAGAGGGCCTCTCAGAGTGTCTCTGGGAACGACTCTCGAGATCTGAACGGCGATCGTCTCTATCTGCGTTCGCATAACGATGATATGACTTTTGCCTCTTCGCATCTCTTGGTTCGCCTTCGACCCTGCGTCTCGCCCTGTCACTCGTCGACCCTTCCTCGTCGACTGTGACCTGTTCCTTCGGCTTGAAGGAACCGAATTTAGGCACAGTCCGTGGTTTGTTGTCTTTCGACGACATTGTGATTGGATTAGAGATGGCTGTTGGATCTGATGCCGGTGGTTAACCAGGGTACATAGCTAAGGTAGCCTAGCATTGTCGTTGCACGAGATACATCCAGATCATGTTGTCACAGCCACATAGGAAATATCGTACGCTCCGTAGCCCAACAGTGTGAAACAACAAATGTCTACGTATTGTTCGAAATGGGTGAAGCTGCTGTGGTCGCAGTAGCGTCTTGGCAGTGGGCACTCGGTGGCTTGATTGTGTGGCTGATCGTGACAAGCCGGCAGGGGGGGGCTGTTGCTGACTGACAGGCTGCAATGTGGGGAAGTGAGACACTAAATCGGGTCATCACTCCAGCACCATCATTTGGCGCAGAAATCCATCAAGGTTACGAGACGAGCTTCATACGTGGCAGCTGGACGAGTGGCTGCTTAATCGCGTCAGGAAAGCGTGCCATAGGGATGGTGTGGATTAGAGTTCCGTTGAAGAATCTTTGACCAGTAAACAGGCGCTTTACGTGTGGTTTGGCAAGGGCAGATCACGGTGCTGAGGTAGAGGAGATTCACGTGTGCTAAACCCCCCCTGTCACATTCCATGCTCCAGTGACCTCAATTTGACGGCAGCCGACGGCAACGTCAACGCGGGTCTTGCATCATCCTCGATACGACCGGGTCGTGAGAGCAGCGAGGGTCACAGTACCGTATCCAGCTCCGATCCTCTCTTTATGGACCGAAGTCGTGCTTGTATGCAGTGATCTGACTTTCCTTTTGTTTCGGAGGTATTCTTGGTTCCCACTCTGGAGTTTGCGAAGATCACAGCCAAGGTTCGAAGTGTGCAGTCGCGTCTCCCGCCGACGCTTTGGTTCCCTCGCACATACGGCAAATGCAGCAGTGACAGCAGCAATATTACGCGAACATCGGATAGGACGAGGTTCGGCAACAACTTCCCTCTATCGGAGGATACTTCATCATTAAGTGTATGCATGTGTATCGACAACCAAACTGCCCCGACTGGACACGGCCGACAACAGCATGGCTGACCGCCAAGTCGACGGCGAGCTCCAGCTCCCGGAGAGCAACAATGTCAGCTTCTCCCTGTCGACTCCCACATCTCCAACTTCACACCGACGACAACACCCACGGCTAGGGATGAGCAGGCGGAACTCAGTAGAGGGCCCCGACGAGCGGTCTCCGCTGTTACAGACGGCCAGATCGCGCATGCGAATACAAAGTTCCTACGATGGGACGAGAGCGCCCAATATTTCTCGGAATGATAGCTATACAGGTGAGTGCTGTGCTGGGTTACGCGTGTCGGTGATGCGACAACTTGCTAACGGCTCGCTCTCTTGGAACAGGCAGCATTAAGAGTGTTCGCCGCCATCATAGTCGCGCAGGATCATGGGGCTCCCGACTGATTTCCGCCATCTCGGACCGTGCCGAGTCTGCCCTAGCCGAGTCCAAGGGCTCCCTCTTCCCCGACGAGCGCGTCTGGTACGATCAGTTTACATCCACCGACTGGGTGCACGACAGCATAGCAGACGCCTACCGCGTCAAGGCTCTCCGGAGCAGGAAAGACTTCTGGGGCCGCGTGTACGTGCTCTTCGACGCCGCTCAGGGCTGGATTCTTATGGGCCTCGTCGGTGTGATTGTTGCGGTAGTAGCATACATCGTGGACATCTCGGAGAGCACCGTCTTCGACCTCAAGGACGGCTACTGCTCCAAGGCCTGGTATCTCAACGAGAAGAGATGCTGCCCCCTAGGGCCGTGCACCGACTGGCGAGACTGGGGAGAGGTACTCGAAGGCCACTCCATGGGCGAGCAGTGGGCTGAATACGGCGTATACGTCTTCTTCGTCATCACGCTGGCTGTGTTGTCATGTCTCTTGACCTTAACTACGAAGACCGTGGTTCCGTCGGCATACCGTCTCACCACCCTCGACGAGAACCTGGCTGCTACCACAGCGTCTCCTCCGCGGCGGCCGGAGGACGCTGAAGAAGGGGAGCCGAGTGTCAGCCCCACCCAGATCTTGCCCAGGCCGGAGGCAGAGATACCGCCTATGATCTACTACTCAGCAGCCGGTAGTGGAGTGGCCGAAGTCCGCGTCATTCTTAGTGGTTTCGTCCTCCACGGGTTTCTCGGCCTGAGGACCTTGATCATCAAGTCTGCCGGTCTAGTCCTGAGTGTCGCCTCCGGACTGAGTCTCGGAAAGGAGGGACCGTATGTGCACATCGCTACCTGTGTCGGCAATGTCGCTTGTCGGCTGTTTAAGAAGTACGATGGCAACGATGCCAAGAGACGAGAGGTCCTCTCGGCCGCCGCTGCCGCTGGTGTTGCAGTTGCTTTCGGCGCCCCTCTCGGTGGCGTCCTGTTCGGTCTGGAAGAGGTGGCCTACTTCTTCCCTGCAAAGACGCTGTTCCGGACCTTCTTCTGCTGCATCACCGCGGCATTGACGCTGAAGTTCCTCAACCCCTACGGCACACACAAAATCGTTTTGTTCCAGGTCCATTACAACGTCGACTGGGAGTATTTCGAACTCGGGACCTTCGTGCTCGTCGGTATTCTTGGCGGTGCAGCCGGGGCGCTCTTCATCAAAGCCTCGCGCCACTGGGCGAAGAAGTTCCGCGGCATCCAACTCATCAAGAAGAATCCCATCCTGGAGGTTATTCTGGTGGCTCTGGTAACAGGTCTCACGAGCTACTGGAACGTCTTGACTAAGCTGCCTGTTGCCAAACTCCTGTACAACTTGGCTGCCCCGTGTGACGAGCGGGATAACAACCTGGACAACTTGGGTATCTGTCCCTCGAGCATCGAAGAGATACCCCCAATACTATGGAGGTTGTTCTCGGCTTTCTTTGTCAAAGGTCTACTGACGATCATTACTTTCGGAATTGTGAGTGCCTTCTTTCTGGGGACTTTTGGAATCGATGCTGACAGTGACGCAGAAAGTACCAGCCGGTATATACGTCCCCTCCATGGTTGTTGGCGGTCTTATGGGCCGCCTGATCGGCCACGTCGTGCAGTGGGTAGTCATGGCAACTCCCTCGTGGGAGGTCTGGGGAAGCTGCCCTCTCGTGGCCGATGGGACGTGCATCCAGCCTGGCATATACGGCTTGATTGCTGCTGGCTCCACGATGTGTGGCGTAACTCGTCTCTCTGTCACGCTGGCGGTCATTCTCTTCGAGCTCACCGGTAGCCTCGACTACGTGCTGCCCTTCTCGCTCGCGATCCTTGTGGCTAAGTGGACCGCAGATGCGATCGAGCCGCTCAGCATTTATGTAAGCATAGCTTGTCCTGGCCGCCGCCGCGCTTGTGCTCGACTAACAAGGCACAGGATCTCCTCACCGAGATGAACTCCTACCCCTTCCTAAACAACAAGCACAAACCCATATTCACCGGCGAGCTGGCCGATATCGTACCGCGAGTGCGCCGTGAACGAGTAATTGACATCTCATCATCTCCTCTGGTCCCGGCGACCAGCCTGCGCAAGAAGCTGGAGCTACTACACCAGGCTGGAGAGCTCGACGGAGGACTACCGATCATCCGACACGACATCCTGGTCGGCCTCATTCCCGCACCGGATCTGGAGTTCGCTCTGGACAATCTCGAAAACGAGGGATCGGATCTCTGTCTCATGGCCAACGTGCCGAGCATCGACGATTCTGATGATGGACATGTCGATAAGACCGACTTCACCCCTTACATCGACCCGGCTCCTGTTGCTCTCGATATCAGGTCTCCTCTGGATCTTGTCTACGAACTGTTTGTGAAGCTTGGCCTGCGGTACATATGCGTCCTCCGGGATGGCCGCTATGCTGGAATGGTAAGTTGCCTCGGGATGACTGTCGGTGTAATGGCTAACAACGTGTCTAGACGCACAAGAAGACTTTTGCTAAGTACATGAGAGAGCTGGAGGAGAAAGAGACCGGCTCGTGGTAGCCTGGCATAGGGTGCAAGCGATTGACCGGCGTTTGATCCTTTTTATCTGATTATTATTGCATATATGGGCGTGCACTCATCGGCGTTATAGGGGAGGCTAGCCAGCCAGGTAATTGAGCTTTTTGCTCGCACAGGTTGCATTTCGATCTGCATTACAACGTCGGGGTTACGTTAGGATACCAGGGGAAGAGCATAGGATACATGCTAGAGTGACCGCAAGGGGGCAATGACACGCATATCTTATACTCTTGATCCGTCTGTAGTGGCAGAACTGGGCAATGTTGCGAACGACTGCAACTTCCAAGAATGATACAGGTACACACATATCGCCTCCTCACGTTATGTGCCTCAGCTCACTTTGTAGCAGTTGTCTCCTTGCTCCCCTTCGCAGCGCAGCTCGGCAGACAAAGTCGGTCAACCAGCAAAGCGACAAGTGTGTCTCTCGTGGCTGTATAACGGTTTCACTTATCATCTATTAAAGACGGCTATCGACCTTGTGAAGTTACCCAAACATTACCGGCAACTCAAGAATCCCCTACTCTTCACCCTCTAGAATTTGAGCACAGCCCGGTACCTCAACTTATTGTCTTTCAAGTCCTTAAAGACCCTGTCGACAGTCTCGGGTCCCTTGAACTCGTACAACTGGACAGCGGGCTTGATGCCATGGCGCGCTGCAAACTCGAGCGCGTCCTGGTGTGTGGCCTTGGAGGCGACCAGGCTGGAGTGGACGTGGTAGACCTGCCAAAAGAAGGGGTGGGCACTATGACCAATGTCGTCAGTCACCTTTCCAGCCTCTCGATAACAGACTGACCACTTACGGGAATGTCAACGGTCCATGAGTGGGCGCGGCAAAGGGTACGATAATGCCGTCTCTGGCCAGGACGTTCTTCTTGGCGAATCTGTCACTCCGGTCAGCTACCAATGCAAGGCGACGGTCGGGGGAACAGAACATACTTGTTCCAGTCGGGATAGTTGGCCGAGGAGACAAGCAGCACCTGTACCGGAGCCGAGACCTTCTCGGGCTCATCCAGCTGGACGAACTCGCTCGCCCCGTACCCCCTCGCCTCCGCCTCCTTATCCTTGGAGCTGCTAAACACGACAACCTCACACCCCATCTTAGCCGCGTACTGTACAGCGAGATGTCCCAACCCACCAATACCCACGACACCTACCCTGTCCCTGGGCCTGACATTGCCCACCAGCGCCGCATAAGCCGTGGCCCCAGCACACTGCAGCGGCGCCGCATCCTCGCTCGACAGAGCCTCGGGTATCTTGTGGACGAAGCCCTCCTTGCCGACGTAGTACGCCCCAAAAGTCCCGTTGTCATAGTCCCCCTCACCCACGACGACCCTGTCGTAGCACAGGATATCCCGCCCCGTCAAGCAGTAGCCGCACGCCCCGCAGCTGTCGCGGTGGAATCCCCCACCGGCGCGGTCCCCCGGCGCGACGGTCGTGACCCGGTCGCCGACGGCTTCAACGACGCCGACGCCCTCGTGGCCGAGGGCTAGGGCGGCGCCGTGGCGGGAATACTCGTAGTCTGTGTAGCAGACGCCCGAGTGGGTGATGCGGATGAGGACGTCTTTGGGGCCGAGTGGGGGGATGGTGACGGGGGTGGAGGTGAGTTTGCCGTTGAGGGTGCGGATGACGGGGTAGGATTTCCCGGTGAGGGAGGACATGGTGATGGCTGGTGGGTGGGAGATGGTAATTGTAGTTGTTAAACGCTCAGGTTGTTGACCCTGGGGCTGCTGGGACTACGCTAGAGCTGTGTTGCTAGACGAGGCGAAGTGCTGAGCTAGGAAGAAGTATCGACGTGGCGTGTGCGAGGGAGGACAAAATATATACTCGATGGCGAGACCAAGTTGTGATACTCACAACACCTGGTGACACCCACGGACTGGGACGAGATTAGTGACGGTCATCGTCCGTGGCGAGTTGACATCCGTCCAGCTCCGCGGCCAAGGTAGATGCCCACAGCGAACCACCAGAAAGCGCGATCATGTCTTCGCATATCTCTGGCGGTACTGACTCAGCCCGGTGCCTTAGACGCTCTGATACCGAAATCGGTTCCGCGATAACTTCCCGGATATGTCGTTCTGCTCAAGAGGCAGCAGCATGTTTACGTGGTCAACGAAGTTGGCTACTGCTCGACAAGACATCATGCCGTAGAGATCAAGAAAGATCTTCTGGAATTACTGATATAGTCCCAAAACTGCAGCAGAATTTGTCAGGGTGGGAGCAGACAGGTATCTTCCACACACTGATCGCACTGAGGAGTGGTCCTCTTCGCCAAGCACATTGGAGGGCACCGCTGTAAAGCCTATCATTTCAGGCTCGTCGTAAACGCAAGAACGTAGATTCCGTCCTAAAGGTCGACATAGCGGATCTTGGCTCGAAGTTGAAGGTGTTCGATGCTTCGGAGAGACACCTCATGATTAGTGAACTCCTACCCTAACCCTGCAAAGATTGGTCATCACAGCATTCTGCGCCGAGGCTGATCGCTGGAGTTGCTAAATGCTTCCTAATTCTCAGTGAGTCAGTATTTCGTTGATCCTGTGCCAAAAAAAAAGTAGTTGATCCGGGCAAACACGCATGGACGCTGAGCTATGTACCAAAAGGGGGTTGCGTTAACAGACTGTCATAAGTGGTGGGACCAAGGGACAGCCGGACACAACAACTTAAAAGCGAACGAGTAGGGTCTAAGGACCGACGTTCTTAAGCTATAACGACTTACAAAAATAAGGTCTAGACTCTAATCTCTCCAGAGCCAGCTAAGATATACCTCAGCGAAAAAGCCACTTATACCGTCTGTCTGCACCCTACCAACGTCCGTCCAGTTCCTCAATGCGTCAACGGATGCTAACAGGGGCCAACGTACGCCATACCCAATATCAACACAAGACAAGAACACGAGGGTCTCGAGTCTAGGGAAACAGCAAGTCTGCGGCCTGGTCCAAACGCTTCATAGCCTCAAGCATACGTTCCCGCGCCTCGTCCACAAGCTCTTTGAACTGGTCCCGGCAACTTCCCGCTTCACCCGGTGCAGAGGGGCCGGGACTGAGACCAGTGGTCTTGGCATCGAGGAGACTCCGATCCAGTCCTGGAGCCGCAAGCGGGTTCAGAAAAGCCAAGGGGTCTGGAGCAAGTTCGGACTACCGAAGGACCTCCGCTGCGCCAAAGGCGTCTTTGATGCTGAAATTTGCCGGATTCTCGACTTTGGTGCACCCGCCAGGCCCGTTTATCAAGGCAATGTGGTCTTCCAGTTCGTACTTGAACTTGAAGGGGGTGTGACAGCGTGGGCACATGTGCGGCCATACGGGATGTTGCGGCTGCTTACCTTTCGAGGCGCTGTGTGACTCTGCTCTGGCCACTTTCTACGCTTGGTGTTCATCCTGATCGCCCGGACGCTTATCATCGTCGCTTCGCTCCATCTTTAGTGGCTGCCTGTCCGCCTCGGGCCTAGGGGAACCTACTTTCTCCTGGGCTGCCGAACCCCTCCTCAGTGAGCGCGTGCCTCGCCTTGGCGAGCGCTTGTTGTCCGTAGGGCATCCAGACACGGTGCTTCTCCAAAAGGCCTCAAAGGTAGCCAGCGTACTCTGCGATGGTATTGAACTTCTGCTCTTAGCGTTAGTAAAACTTCTCGGTGGAACCATGGCAGCCGCCGCGTCAAACTGACAAACGGCGCAGGACGCGGAGCGGGAGAATCATAGGGGTGGGAGAGGGCATAGAGGTCGTCCGTAACCCCCTCTACTTCCACATTGTCAGGGCTGAGAGGAACGTTAGTTGTGCAGTAAGAGGTTGGTTTGTCCGGGTGATAACTCACAGCTCGATGCACTGAAGGCCAGCTCGTTCGCAGGGCAAGCGCTGAAAACCATAACCTATGTACTTGCTTCGGACGCTGTGGTAGCAGTGCATGGCGCCATAAGCACAGTTGTAGCATGGTGGACTGTGACGAGACTTGGCCCCTTTTAGCAAATGCCTATCATAGCTTAGTCGGGCGTCCTCCCAATGTTTCTCGTACAGTCTTGAGCCTACAAATCTTCCGGTTCTGAAGAACAGGAGGAGGCTGTATCTGCCATTTTTGATGAGCTGGAGGCTGTTCTGTTCTCTTAGATGATTGCAAGTCAAAAATAATACTGGGATAGAATTAAAAAAATATTTTTTTACCAGGGAATGAATAGTTGTGCGAGTAGATGGAACAAAAGTCTTGCCAAACTTGAAGACTAGATTGTGGTTCAGGTTCTCCTAAGCTGGAGTCTGTCTCTAACAGTCGGTGCCCTGGTGAGGTGCGACCCAGGAGTCCGGGCCAGGACTGGGAGGAACTAGCAGTGCTGAGTTGAACGGCAGGAATTCCTAAGGGTGGTCATAGCTGACATGCAATATCTGATCATCACCTACACAATGAAAGGGCTTGGTGCTACTTACTCTGAGATCTCGCGCTGTCAAGCTCACAAGGCCTTTGATTGGTAACCTGCGGTTCGTAGCTCCTTGCGCTGCAGACGTCCGGAACTCGGTGTTGACCAGCCTGCTGGGAAATCTTCTGATACGGAAACGACAAGACTTCACTCTTTCGGTACAGAAAACTTGAAAGGGAAGCAAGCAATTCTGCACTTTTCCTCGTATCGTCTGTATTTGCCTCTTCAGACGTTCAAGCACTTGGATCATTCTCACCAGAGATTTCATGCTCGTCTTACCTTACCTTCCGTATACCTGTCGTCTGTCATTTTGGTCTCATTCTTGGATCGTTCTAATCCTCAGCTCAAGTGCGTTGACTCTTCTTGCCTTGCATTCTGCAGGATTGACGGGACAGGCTTGCCACAAGTCCACAACAATTCCAAGGAAACTGGTCACTTGCCATCCGGTATTTCGAAATAAGAAAATTGATTCCCTCTACACCAGCTCAACCCCTCCTTGTCTTCAGCCCTGCTAGCCAAGTCTCCCCCAACGTTCTCCATTGCTGACCAACCTGGCAAGGTTTTACTGAATCAAAATGTCCACTAGTTCTCCAAACAGCTCCTTAGCACGAGAGCGGCGAGCTCTGACATCCTCGGCAGCGGCATCCACTTCCGCCTGGTGATCTGCCTCCTCAATATCCTCCTCAATATCGCCGTTATCTTGTGCGTTGGCAGCTTCGTCATTAAGCTTCGTCATTGGAGCTGCCGAAGTCTTCGTCTCCCTCCCGCTCCCATCCGTTACGCTGCCATTTGCCACAACCGGGACGGTCCAAGCGCTTTCTCGCAGGCTTTGTTTCATCCTCGGACGGCTGGGCCATGAGGGACTGGAGTATGTTGCGCAGATTGCTAGAGAGAAGGCCTGTCGTCTACTTTGAGAGTTAGACGTCCAGTAGCCAGACGCAGTTCAACCATTGTGGAAGACTCACGAAACGGTCCGCACCGGAGTTCATCGCCGCAGTAAGCGCCCTGCCATTCTCGACTGCCGGTGGAGGACTAGTACTGCCATCAGCAACATTCTATATGTCTTCAAGCCGTGAAACTCACAGTTCTTCGCAGTCGAGGCCCTGGTCGGCGCAGTCATAGCAGCCATCGACCTTTTTGGCGGTAGCATAGCACACTCCAGTTGTAAGGGCGCAGCGTTGGCAAGGGACGCTGTTCAGCTCTCCGCGGATGGGCCCAGGAGGAAGCGAGCTGCTTCTACCGTTAGCCAGGTTTTTCTGCTTGAAAGCTTGAATTGTACTTACGACTTGGAACCACGGCGTGGTGATGCCCTTACACCCCTCTTCTTGACGCCAGCGCGAGCCGACTGTTTTAGCTCGGCCGACGGTGGCTTTGGTCCGCGTGAGGTCGTGAACATACTTAATGGCTAGACGTAGTAGCTGATTGCCTAGCTTAGAAAAAGAGGAAATCGGTGGCGGAGAGGGTGAAGGATATTGGAGCGAGCTAGCCCAGGTAACGAAGAGGAAGGAGTGGCTTAGTCCTTGCTTTCGCTCTGCTGGTAGAGATAAATTGGAAAGAAGATGAATGGCCTTTTCCGAGAGAAGGAACCTCGACCAGCAATGGCTCAGCGTACCAAACCCGTTCCGCGTGAAGGCAGGTCTGGAACACAAAAGCCAAACGGAACTTACGGAAGGAGCGCCCAGCCGTTCATGTTGGATCGGCATACGCTTACTACGCCCTACATTAGACCCGACTTGCTGACCATCTGCGTGGGTTCCATACTTTATCATGGTCTACACGGAACTCGCGCTCGCGCACTGAACTAAATGTGATACTTCCTGCCTCTCTACGTGACTCAAGTGTGAATGTCCTACCTTCTGAGATTGCCATTGAACAGTGACCTTGACTGTGACCCGTATTCGATGCTAGCCTAATACATCTTTCTTTTTCAAATCATGTCTTACAAGCCAACACTAGCAAGCCATAGGAACACCGGGGCTCTAGGTGACAGGCCTTCTGGCTCCAGACTTACAAATACGACAATCAAATTTTTCGGTCAGGTGCAAACCAGTTGTACATACAGTGCAACTGACAAAGAACGGGAGCAACCGTTTGTACAGTACGACCGGTTTTCCGCGCGCCTCCAGCCAGTGACACCAGAGTGTGGACTTAATTACTGTCCTTATATATCGGAAACTCCACGCACCGCCCATGACCCCCTTAGCACTTCGGAGCAGTCAGTCAAGGTAAGCTAACGACAAGTGGGGACCAAGATGCAAGGTTCTCGCTGATCAGTCAATGGCAGCTAGGCTGCCCTCCCAAGTGCGTCCCAGGTCTAGCCTAGGCTAAGCGGCTCGTGTAGGAGGCCATGGCAGGCTGCTAAAATGCTGCTTCGCTGATGGCTGAGGATGCGAGGAAGAACGGAGAGACTGACAAGCAGAAACAAAAGAGCGGAAACACTCAGAGCACTAAGCAGAAAACACATTGCGCCAACACTAGCTTTGGTCATGAGAAGCTTACTTGATGGGCTACTGGCATGGTATATCACTCAGCTAGCTTATCGT
>Ga0209127_100392_pt1 | contig 15166 bp, 9 predicted proteins | sample LakSupMetagenome_FD_187469 | JGI IMG/M metagenome (GOLD analysis project Ga0209127, IMG submission 187469) | Freshwater microbial communities from Lake Superior, Canada - Sta WM archaea (SPAdes) (version 2) | ecosystem: Environmental > Aquatic > Freshwater > Lake | place: Lake Superior, Canada...
AATCCAGCTCTCTTCTTGCGTGCTCGACGTCTCTTATTTATACCTGCGAGTTCTTCCAACGCCGCCGTATGACCAAGTCTAGAAGCCATATACAACTAGACTTGTGAAGCTCACTTCGATACACACCAAGCAATGCCGCAATCGTAAGCGACTATTCCCGGAGTACCACAAACCGTCTGTGTTGGCAAGACGCTGACTCAAGCACCATATCATCATCAGAGCCTGACTTTATCATGATTACCCATGGTGAGATCGACGTAGCATGAACCGGGAACCACCGTGGTGATATTTCTCGTCTCGACTACCTCACTGGGCGTGTCGTATACATTGTAGGGTAAGCGCCCTTCACCAAGACATTGTCGCCATTTATAACCACCAGCGTAGCGCTGACACTCTCACACGACAGTTAATATATATAGGTCAGCAGTATGAGCATCCGCACTGCCGTGATCGTCTGTCGTACTGCATCGTCTCAAGTTCCATGCTTCAACGATTGGAGCTGTGATATCCAGACATTGGAAAGCCTCGGGTCCCATGCCTAGATGCCAGCCGAGACGCCAATCCGGCCCTCAGCATGATGGAGAGCAAATATACCCCAGGTGCAGTAGGTCCTGGCAGTCCATCGTCGTGTCACCATGCTTCCGATCACTAATACTCGGTCCCAAAGCAACAGTGTCTCGGGCATGGTGTTCTGCTCGCGGATGTGTGAGCCGGTTTATCAGAATCGCACTCCACTGACCACATCACGCACCTCACGGGGCTTTGGAACAACGAAATAGGGTAGTCTCGAGCCTTCGTACCGCTAGAGATACATACCCACCCCTGAAAGTCCTCACGTCCCCCCTAACACTTCGCAATCGCCGTCCCAGCCACCAGTTCAGCAACCATCTCCTCGCTCGCCTTCTGACTAATCATAAAAGTCGACACGACGGGAAACACGCCCGGGATCCGCGCAAACGCGCTCGCGTCCACGACTCTCAGCCCGCTCACGCCCCTGACCCGGAACTTGCTGTCCAGCACGGCCATGGTGTCGTTGTCGGCGCCGATGCGGCACGTGCTGGTGGGGTGGTGCCCGAACGTCTGGCGGTGGATCCAGTCCTCGTCCTTTTCCGGACCGGTGCAGGTCCCGTCGGCGGCGATCTGGGTGCAGGGCGGTTCCTTGGGCGTGATGCCGATGCGGAGGAAGATGCGCCGGACCCAGGCTACGACGTCTTTCATGGCGGCGAGGTCGTATTCGGCCCCCGTTGCGCTGGTTAACCGCCCGTTAGCCTTTGGTACGCAGGGAGATAGCCACAGAGGGGAAGAGACTCACTAATGGTTGAAGTTGATCTCGGGCGTGTCCTGCGGATCGGCGGACCGCAGCTTCACCCAGCCCTTGTTGTTGACCGAGGAGCCCTTGACCATGCTTACGCCGTAGGGCTGGGCGGGTTCGGCGGGTAGCCTGGCCGTCTGGTTGTCCGGCCAGAAACCTATAAGGATGTTAGTTCAATCGCATATCCCACCATCCCGCAACCTAGAACCACAAGCGGGCCACCTACCGCGAAACAAGAACCCCTGCCCACCCATAAGGAACATATCCCTATCCGTCCCGTGAGCCGGATGATTAGTCCTAATCATCGCCACGCCCGCGTCGCCCGTCCCCGCTGACCCTGAGCCCACAATCGGCATCTCCTGGTTGTCGTGCATGTTCTGCCCCACGCCCGGCAGGTCCTTGACGACCGAGATGTTGAACTGCCTCAGGTGCGCCGCCGGCCCGACGCCAGACAGCATTAGCAGCTGCGGCGAGTTAAACGTCCCGCCGGACACGATCACCTCGCGCCGGGCTGTCACCGTCTTCTTGGCCGCCGTCGAACCGGGCGCGCGGCGGTTGTCGGCGCTGTAGAGGGACTTGCCCTCCATGTACTCCACGCCTGTGGCGCGGGGGAGGGTACCGCATTTCGAGGAGGTGTCGAAGAGGATCCTCGTCGCGAGGGAGGTCAGGCTGACCGTCAGCGGGACCGAGGTGTTCTTCTGCGCGGCCTGGATGTAGTCGCGCGAGCTGTACCGGTTGCCGTTGGTGTACTGGTGCTGCACGAGGCCGTAGATGCTCGAGGTGGTGTCGCGGTCCGGGGACAGGACGTTGGGGTCACGCTGCAGGAGGTCCGTCATGGGCATCGTCAGGTTGAGGTCCGTGGCGTAGGCGGCCATGACCTTGTTGCCCTGCAGGCCCGCCCGCTGGGCTTGCGCCTTGGAGGGCATGCTCGTCTGGAAGAAGCCGTCGAAGCCGTGGCCGGCGCCGGCGGTGGAGCCTTTGGTTAGGTAGTTGTTGTGCTCGATTCTGGTGAAGATGGAGCGCATGTTGTCGGCTCTGGGTGGCAGTTAGCCGGGGTGTCGCGTCGGGAAAGGGAGACTATCACTCACTTCCACGTTGCGTCGCCGGTCAGTTCATACACGTAGTTCCAGTCGCTGTCGCTGGGCAACCAGGTGCACATGGCGTTGATCATGCTGCTGCCTCCAAGTGTCGCACCTCTGGGGTAGTAGACGCCCAGAAGCTTGGATCCGGCAGGCGCACCGGTCCGTCCGACCCAGTACCTGCCTTCTGGAGTCTTCCACGTCAGGTGAGAGTACTGGTTGTTCCTTGGGTCGTCCTCCGGGTAGTGGTTGACGAAGAAGTCCCACGTCACGGTCGGCGTGTACTGCCCAAAGCCCATGCCGGGGCTGGTGTCTCCTGCTTCGATCAAGAAGACAGAGTATCCGGCCTTTGCGAGGTTCGCGGCCAGAGGACCGCCGCCGGGACCACTGCCAATTACCACGTAGTCATATTCGGTGGCCTGAGCCGCGGCTGGTGCGGCGATGGCTGGGTTGGTGGCCAGGAGTGTGAGGGCGAGCACCCTTGCGAGCGCGCCTTTCTTGGTGTTGGACTTCATCTCGACAGGCCTGCTGGGTTTTCCATGTGCAACAGTGCAATAGTCCGTCCCTTGTGGGAAGGTGGACTTTTATCAGTCCCAGCAGCGTCTAATTGTCAGCCCAAATCGAGTCCCCCGACAGCAAGAGGTGCACGCATTGTTGCAAGGCCACTCTCTTCCCACTTCAACCGCCGTCCAGTAAACAGCAGTCCCGGACAACTAAAGCTGGTCGCCACGCGTATGCCAAGCTCCGTAGACGAGGAGTTAACATATGGATATGAACCAGGTCAACGGGAGTTAGGAGAGATATGTGGAGGCTGCTGCCGCAGTCGCCCAAACAGTCCAGCTGGGGTCGATCGACACCATATCGACCCCTACCAACGTTACCATGCCGGAGGTAATGCAACACTCTCCGCCCACATCCGCTTGAGTGCCCAGCCGGGTATAGACTTGGCTCCAGGACTCTCGCAGTGGGTGGCGTTCGGCACATGGGGCTTGTGTGCCTGAAGGCCTAGACTCAATGACCGGCGGGTAAAACAAGGCGGCTTTTGCTGCTCGACCCGGGTTCTTGGCATTCACTGATCTACCCTACCTTAACCTTAAAGCATGCCATGTCGAGATTGCTGTCGCTTCCGTGTGTCATTTATCCGCGACTAATGACCCAAGCTGCAGCAGAAGGAGGAGTGGAATCGGAGCTGCGAGTCAGAGAACAAAGAAGACTCATCTTGCTTGTAAACCGACACGAAGCCAACATGCGCGAGACATTAAACTGAAGAGCTGCGCCGTAGGGACTGAGCCGAGCGCACGACCATGCCAAGAACCACTTGGGCCAGTTGAGGTGAATTCAAGGGTTGTTGGCGCAAGTCAGCCAATCACGCGCTGGGATGATGAAGTGGTAGAAATCTGGCAGATGCGACGTTGGTGACTGCGCCTCTCCGCTGTCGTAAACTCGCGATGGCTTCAGGTCAAATAACGCGTAGGATCCCCGGTTCAAGAACTAAGTTACGATGATTCTTTGACGCCCTCTGACCGCTTCCTTATTGATTGAACCCCTGGACAGGAGGCGCCATGTCGGACCATCAACCCGCGGCTGCCGTGCACATCACAGCGAGTGAAAGGAACATCAGGAGACGCACCACGGGCTTCCGTTGGATCTACATCCCGTTCCGAACCGTGATGCTCGGTCTGGAGATCTCGACGCTTGGTTATCTCATATGGTTGTCCAAAACGTATAGCTTCCGGACCGGGCACTACTCGTGTGCCTTCGCAGCGGTAGGTCGACATGGCTGACGGCGGACGCCAGTCCCGTCCACTTGGATCAAGACTGAACCTTGGTGCGTAGGTTGTCCTAGGCCTGATACTAGACGCAGCAGCTTTAGGCGTCCTGGTGTTCAAGAGAGATCCGAGTGTCTCTTCGGGCACGCATCGCGGTTATTTCAACTGCGGCGATGTTGTCGTCCTCATTGTTACCATCATCGGATGGTTGTTGATCTTGTTCGCCGACTTCAACATGGAGCAATCGCCGCCCAGGATGCCGTACAACGACTATGAGGACGTGGGCTGCTTCATGATAATGGGTATATGGTATGTCCGCTGGAATCCGCTGTACAAGTCGTCGTCCCCGCTAATGCTGTGTGCTGGGCAGGATTGCACACTTCGTACTCTCAGTCCTCAACTGTGTTGAACACTGCGCTGCTTGCGGTCAAGCAGGGAGAGCGAAGCGACAGACCCGGCAGGTTGTGTACTTGGTCCCGGTCGTGGGGTCGCCGCAGACGAGGTCATGAGGCTTTTCCGTATTGCATTGACCGAGAACGCAAGCTGTCTCGATGCCCTGTGCCGGAGCGGCATGGCCATTGTCGTTCAGCGGTCCGTGTTGCTAGGAAGTTTGAAACTGGAGGAGTTCGGACGGAGTTCAGAGTACGACAACGCCCAAGGTAATGGTAATTGTAATATTTAATGCCCATATTGAAGAAGGAAGGAGACTTGCGTTGCATTAGGGTTGATCCAGTGTCGTGTTGCGGTGCTCTTTGTTGGGCAAATCTACTTTACCCTACGTAGGACACCGAAGTATTGGGCGGGGTTAGGGTACCCCACAGTTGTTGATGCTAAAAATGGACGCAGCACTGCCACTGGCTCCAAATACAGAAGCTTAAGCCTCTCCGAATCTCACCGCGCTTGATCTTGGACCTTTGGCGCGTAAATCATCAAGTTCGCTCCCAACAACGCGCTTGTTCGGGGCGAGGAACACCCGGAAGGCTTATGATAGTCATTGACAGTTGCTGCGATGGGCTCTTCGCCGGTTTTTACAAGCTGGTGCGGTGCTAAGGCGGAATATTTCCCAGTTGGCTCACCTTGCTGACCGTCAGCCTCGGGCTGAGCTGGAACTGTAGCCATCCGAAAGTAGGTGCCAACATTGTGGAAAGGATAGCAACACCAGCACGGCCAAGGCTGGCTATGGAGGGGATATATATCCTGTCGACGATGTCCTCTCAATATGCTCATGTAAATCATCATCATCATCATCATCGTGCCCAACAACCCCTTGCATCAGCACTCTATCCAGCATCGAGCATCGAGAACTTAGCACCACACAGCGTCCATTTCCGCTTAACATCTTATTCTGCCGACCATGTTCTTCCACACTCTCGCCATTGCCGCCACGGCCCTCTCCGCAGTGTCTGCCCTGCCTGCGCCGGCAAATCACTTCACCACGTCGTACGGCGAGCCCACAGCCGTCAACCAGGCCGAGGTGGCAGTCTCAACCACCGCTCCCTCCTCAACCTACACCTCCACGCCCTCCAAGACAGTCTGCCTCACCGGCGTCACCCACACCGTAGCAGTCGGCCGCGGCGGGCTCAGGTTCGACCCGGACAACGTGGTAGCCGACATTGGCGACGTCGTCGAGTGGCACTACCTGCCGGCCAACCACTCGGTCGCCCAGTCATCCTTCGACAAGCCGTGCCAACCCCTCAACGGCCATGCCTTCAACTCCGGCTTCTTCCCGACCAAGGAAGGCCAGAACCCAGAGGTGTTCCAGATCGTGGTCGAGGACAAGACTCCCATCTGGTACTACTGCGCCCAGACCAAGGGCAACCACTGCCAGAGCGGTATGGTCGGAGTCGTCAACCAAAAGTTCGACACGCCCTTCACGCTGGCTGCCCACAGAGAGCTTGCTGCGAAGACGAATGTGTCCACCACGCTGCCTAACGTTCAGGGCGGGTATCGCATTACCAACCCTAACCCGCTGAGCGGTCTGTAAGAGCGACCTGCCAGCACGCACGTCACCCTCATCATTTTGTTTCCACTGCATAGCGACGGATATACTTGGTCTCCTGCATTTACATGCCACGACACGCATTTCACCAGCATTGTTTCACGCTGCATAGCGACGGATAGAGTTGGGACATCAGCATTTCAAGGCGAAAGGGGGCAAAAAGAGAACACTGGACGATCGGGAATTCGAATCCCGGACCTTCTGTAGTGACATCTTAGCAATGCGAAACAGAAATCATACCCCTAGACCAATCGCCCTGTGACCGGGTCGACACCCGTGTTGCGGGGTGCGTCCAGTTGAAGGCCTATAGATTGAAAACCCATGCGTGGCGAGTTGGATTCAGGCGGCGTATCACAAGCGTTTACCTACAATAATCAGTTTACTAGTTAGAATTGAGATTTCACAATAGCAACCCTTGTTGGCCCGGTGGCTTCAATCCTTTCCAGTGCGTTGTGGTAATAGCAAATGCTGCGGAGCGGTCCTCATCGTTAGTCAGCCCGCCATAGGCTGCTTGAAACACGTCCACCTCCATGTCAATCATTCAAGGTTGAATGGTAGCAAACTTCGATGTTGGTTTGCCGGCGTGCGTTTCTCGCCTCTTCCTTCCCTCCTCGTCGCTTCCGGGCCGATGCCAACTCAACTGGCCCAAGCGGGATCTATCCGGCCGGGCCGTTGACTGTTAAGAAAGGTATTGACGTGCCGAGATTGCGGAGCTGTTCGTGGCGCTGGCGGATGGCCTGTGACGCGATCCAGAGGGGCTGAACCCGACGAATTTCCATCCATCATCCAATTTTCTACTCCTGTCGACAAACAACTAAGACCTTGGGGCCTCAGGAAATTCGCATCGTCTCTTAAGTTTGCAGCTTCGTCCCACGCCAAATGCAATACAACTCCTTTCCATCCTGCAGCGCCCTGGCCAAAATGCGATACGCGCGTACGTGTCGTCCCCGGAAAACACCAACACCCAAATCAAAGGACCTCGCAGCTGATGGCTGGTCGCCCGTATTCTGCCAGGTTGTCTGACAGTTTGCTCAGGTCAATTGTCCAGGCTTGAAGAGGGCTGGCCCTTGCCCAGGTCTGCTGGGAAACACAATAGCTGTATGTGTCGTCGCACAACGTTGCCGCAAGCGTCCAATCGCCGCCGTTTCACCAACAAAGACCGCATCCGCCAAAGCAGGCAGCCGATCCTGGAGCCATTGAGCCATCTGCGCGACGAGGCTATCGTCAGCGAGTCCATCCGAGAGATGGTGCCGGGAGCAGATCATCCGCAAGGGCTACTGCACGCGCCTATTTTCGACCTTTCATTGCACTTGTCGTTGAACGCACACGGCTGGGGCTGTAGGTCCAAGAAGGCTCGTTGCATCTGCTGCAGGCAGCAGGGCATTGTGCCGTTTCTTTCACACCGCTCGAGTCCTTCTGCCTGACGAGACCGCCACGCGCTATGAACTGGCACAGTCCAAACCAACTGCATAGCGAGCCGAGCTTGCCTTACCAGCCTTCGGGCACTCAGCCACCATCCACCGCTCTCGACAACTTCACTGGCTGGCACCTTTATGTTTGCTGCACTGAGTTTGTACCCAAAACAGCAAATACCGAGGCAGCCCTGTGTGGACGATTTCTCTCTGCCGGTCCCAAACATACATGTGGCCAGATCGCGGTTGTCTCAGGCTCCGGGCAGGCCTTGGTCCAACCTTCGACACCTCGCGTATCATCCCGGTCAGATATTGATCAAGGTCTGAAATGCCGTGAACCTTCGCATCAGCGCGGTGCTCCAATCATCGTCGCCGGGCTCGCAGTGCTCTCGTCGCACAGCACGATTGCCCGATTCACCCGTCCAAGCTCCTCGCAGGAAAACCGCCACTTTATGAGACTTGCTCGAGGCCGTGTCAGATGCCCAGCTTTCAGTCGCGGTGCATCCAGAGGGTCCTGCTGTCAGTAGCCGAGTCTCTATTGAGACCCGGGGCGATCACTCCGCCTCTTGCCTGTCGACTATTGTCTCTCGCGGTGTCTGTCCGTCGACTATAGCCTCTGTTCCAAGCTTGTCTGGCTTCGTGCAGCTAATTCTTCCCCTGCATCTCAATAGTCGATGCATTGTCACCCCAGATGATGTTCAGCCCCTGCTACATATCGGAATCGCGAACACTTCGGACTGCTTCCTTACGGAGCTGAAGACCTTTGTCTGCCCCTTTCATCTTGCTTGGGGCGGTGGCTACTGTTTAGATGTCTTGTTTCGACCAGTGTCGAGTCCTTGGCAGACTGGCGTCGGCCCTTCCCCACCAACCAACCGCCATCAAGCCCGGAAACAGCAGCTTCCATCGGCGGTGCTTCCACGTTTCTGTCTTTGACGATCATCTACCCCAGCTCAAGGACATGCTTTTTTCCCTGGGCCTGACTAGGATTAAACTAGACTAGGGACAATCCCAATCTTGGATCAGGCGATCGGGAAGCCCCAGTCGGCGCCATATCGGGTCTCAATGGCCAATGTCAGTCTGTCTTGATCGCTGCAAGTGCCAATGCCGAGTCGTCATGATCCGGCAACAGTTAGCCAGCCGCGCTTGTACAGAGCTACACGGTAGGTACCCAAGACGGGAAGGGTTCACCTCACGTTATCGTGTTGGCTCTCGGTAGAGTCTGGGCATCTCGATGTATCTTACTCAGCACCTACACCCTCCTTCAATGCTGGCCTTACCCCAAGTGTATCGCGTCTCTCCTCTGTTGTTCCTGCAGGCTGTCGAAGGCGCCACCACGAGGGACAAACCACCACACACCAGTCTCGTGGTCTCTGTCTAAGTTTGGCCCTCCACCTCTCTCCATGCCGTCGATCCAATCCCCTTCTCACCCCTACGCCATCCCAAAAGCCATCTGCATCTACATCATTGGCCTAGGGGGGGCATTGGCGGTATCGAGCAGTTCCCTCCATCATTTCGGACCCCTCTTATTTCACACCTTCCCCTCCTCGTCCCCATCTGCTTCGGTCGACATGGACGACAATGTCTTCGCCCTTCCCGACGACACGCCAACCTCCACCAACAACGACTTCATGAACCTCACGGTCGAACAGCGCAGAGCCCTTCAGACTGTTGAGAGGATCGGAGCCTCTCTAAGCCTTGTCGGGGTCTGCCTAATTTTTGTCACGTTCGCTGCCTTCAAGCGTCTACGTACCGTGCCCAACACCTTCATCCTGTTCGCCTCCATCGCCAACGTGGGCGCCAGCACAGCATGTCTCATCGGATACGATGGGCTGAACGCAGGATACGACTCGGCCCTATGCCAGGCTCAAGGGTTCCTCTTGGAAATGTGTGTGAATCTCTCAGCCTGCCGCGGCATGTCTACCGCTCCCCGACATACGGCTTATGGCTGTTATGTCGCGTTCATGAGCTCGTCTAATCATTCGTCCATTGATATAGGTTTATGCAGTCTGATCCATGGTGGTCCCTTGCTATGGCCGTCAATGTCTGGATGGTATTCTTCCTCGCCGCCAATCCGACCTCGTTCCGGCAATATCTCTGGATCTACTGTCTCGTCTGCTACGGGGCGCCGGCACTCCCAGCCATCGTTCTGGTGCTAATTCGAGGGGACCCGAAAGGACCGGTATACGGCAACGCGACAGTAAGTCTCCTCTTCCGTCAGAAGAGTGCGGATGTGGCAGCTTGACGCTGCAGCAATCCATATGCGTGAGCAGCGTCGCTGACAACGGTGCCCTCAAAAAGCTGTGGTGCTGGATCGGCGACAAGTGGAACTCTCTGCGCATATTCACCTACTACATCCCAATCTGGGTGTGTATCCTGCTGTCCACCATCATCTACTTCGCCGTTGGCTACCAGGTGTTCCATCAGCGCAACCAGCTGCGCAACTTGACGCTCAGCAACCCAGCTAAGGACACATCGAGTTCTGACGTCAGGGAGTCAGACGAGAGGGTAAGTCCGGCATTTTGTCACTGTCTGTCGAGTCCCTTGCCTCTGCACAACAACGCTCTCTGCCGACAGCGGGAGCGCAGTTGCATCTGCACGTCTTACGTTCCACCACTACTCTCTCGCACCTTATCGGTGGCCCCCCTCCTTTGTGTCCCACCGTTCCCTCGACTCGTCGCCATATCTAAACCGTTGTCCCCCTCGTTCAGACAACCTACGACGGCCAACCGCGCTGCTACGGCATGGTGACAACCGAAGTTCGAGTCACCGCCGAGGCATCCGTCACCTCGGACGACCACCTCACCCCGCCAACCACGCCCACTCCCTCCATCGCCCCCGTCCTCCCGTGCAAGCCCGCGACCCACCACGGCCACCACCCCTGGGCATCTCCCTCTGTCGGCCATCACCATCACCCCAGCGACTTCGACCCAGACGACTTCGACCTCGAATTCGGCCACCCCACCACCCACCCGACCCGCTCCCCCTCCTCCTCCGGCAGCCGCTCCCGCACTACCAAACCCATCGGAGGCGGCGCAACCACCACCACCATTACCAGCACCTCATCCCCGCAACTAACCTCGTACACCACCATCTCAAGCAACTACCACCCCCCTTCCTCCGCTTCCCACCGCCGCAAGGCCAGCAAACCCACCACCGCAACCTCCCCCCGCTCCTGGCTCTCGGGCATCCGCTCCGGCACCCGCCACTTCCTCACCAAGCTCTCGAACCTCGACCCGGTCAAGCTCGCCTACCTCCGCACCTCGTTCGTGTTTGCGATCTCCATCCTCATCACCTGGACGCCCTCGAGCATCAACCGCGTCTACACCCTCATCCACCCGACGCGCTTCAACTTCGGGCTCAACATGGCGTCGGCCGTTGTGCTGCCGCTCCAGGGCGTGTGGAACGCCGTCATATACTGCGCCACGAGCTGGTTTGTCCTCGCCGACGAGGTGGCCGACCTCAGGGGGAGGGTGGTAGGGGCGGTGGTGGGGGCGGATAGGAAGAGGTCGGGCAGCGCCGGGGTGAGCGTGGGGTTTGATAGGTTTGATGGACGGAGGAGGAGGGGCAGAGGGGAGAGGGGGTTTGAGTTGAGTCCCGCGCCGAAGGTGAGTACCATGCGGGTTGTGAGGGGGAGTTTTTAGCTTCGGGTCTTATTCTGGCTAGACGGTGGAATTGAAACCATCTTTGTTTCGGGCGAGGAGTTGGTTATATAGATATTGGGTATGAGACAATGATATACGGTCTTAAAAGAGCGGGGGCGCTGGGGAACTGGATTGGATTATATGATACCATTGAGATAGCGTGGATAGTGTGTCTGGCCTTACCTTGACTGGCGTCAGTTTGGCTCACTGGATATACAAAATCAATCAGTCACTGCTTGTTTCAGAGTCGCGTCGTGCGACTTCCCCTTTGGTAATCTTGCCTTTTGAGCATATACTTCTAAATGCTCATACCAACTGCGCCCAGTCAACTTCGTCAAGGAACAGCAACCTCCGCCTTGGCCACATTGGTCCCGCTAAATTGGACCTTGGCTGCCTTCCCACTGTACGACACGTCCAGCTCCATCTTCTCTCCCGGCCACAGCGTGACATAGTTATCCGACCAAAACACAGGGTTGATATCCTCCCCCGCACTGTCAACCAAGTCCAACCGCACAAAGAAAGCCGGTCCTGCCGCCTTGTTCTCGAGCACGACCTTCAACCCGCCACTCCCACCCCCGGACACCGTCGTCAACACGGCCGCACTCCGCATCTTCATCAGCGCGCTCAGGTCCGCAAACTTGGACACCGGCGTGTGGTACCAGCTCGAGTTCTCCCAGTCGAGCGTGTCTACCGTCGGCCCGAGCCAGTACACATTGCGACTGAGCACCGTCTCGCCATCCGACAGGACCAGCCTCAAAAACACCACGTCCTTGACAACCCCCAGCGCCTTGCTCAGGTCCGCCACGCTCTTGCTCCCATTTGGCACTGTCGTAGTCGCCACCGTCCCCTTGGCCACGCTCTTCCCATCCAGCCCCATCACCTCCCACTCAACCATCCTCGCGCCGGAGCGATCGATCGAGTGGTTGATCAGATACACCCCCTTCTTGACATAATCATACGCGACATGCTCGATCCGACTGCCGACTTTAGTCCCGAAGTACGCCCCCGCCGGGTGCAGGTAGTAGTCGAACAGGCTCCAGTGCAGGTTCGGCCACGCCCCGTTGAGCATCCAGTACACCAGCCCCGTGGCCGGCCGTTCGGCGCTCCACAGCGCCGAGTAGGCCTCGTACTCGGCCCGCGTGGCCTCGTAGTCCATGAGCTGCGCCTTGAGGAGGTAGTCCTCTAGCCCGGTGGGGGCACCGTACCGGCCGTACAGCCCCAGGTTGTAGATCTCGCGCGTCGCGAAGGACGAGTCCTGCGCCGACATGTGCCAGAGGGAGGCGTTGGGCCTGCGCCAGAGGTCGTCGAGGTCCGCGGCGGACAGGAACCTCCTCAGGCTGCTGAGCTCCGGGGTGCCGACTCCCGGGCCTAGCTCGGAGCCGAAGCCGAAGGCCGCGCCGAGGCGGTCGGAGGAGGGAGTGACGTCCCACCAGTAGTTGGGCGGGACCCAGTCGTAGGGCCCGTCCATTTTCATCGAAGGGGGGCCTACTATGGCCGGGTATCCGTCCTTGCGCGCGGCGTAGGGGACGATGGGCAGCTGCCAGTCCAGGGCCTTCAGGGCGCCGACGTAGATGGCTGCCGCGCGGTCGTCGGGCCAGAAGTCGCTGCCGACGAAGTACATGAGCACGCTCGGGTGGGTCTGCAGGGTGGCGGCCTCGTGGTAGATGCTCGCGTTCGCCGTGGCGTAGTCGGCGTCGGACCAGACGGCCGGGCTCTCGATGTTGTCGTTGTAGCTCCAGGCCTCCCACTTGTCGCAGCACTCCCACCCCGGCATCACCATGACGCCGAGCCGGTCCGTGATGTCGTAGAACTCCGGGTGCTCGAGCTTGCCCTCGAGACGCACCGTGTTCATGCCCATGTCCAGCACGTACCGCATCTGCGACTCGAACCGGGCGCTGTCCCAGCGGAGGAGCATGTCGGAGGAGTAGCCTGCCCCCAACACCTGGAAGGGCCGCCCGTTGACGCTGAAGATGCTGTCGTTGTGGGCGTTGATCTGGTGCGTCACCTGGCGGATGCCGAATTGGCGCTCCGTCTTGTCCGAGAGGGTCTTGTCGACCGAGACGGAGAGCTGGGCGGTGTAGAGATTCTGGGCGCCCCACGTCGCGGGCCACCAGAGGTTGGGCTTGTCAATCGTGGTTTGGAGCATGACCTCACCTAGAGCGAGGGGCTGTAGCGTCACCGACTTTGTGAGCTTGATCGATCCCACACTGCCGTCTGCGTCGACTGTTACGACCTTGTTCTCCAGATTCCGTATAGTCGCCTTGAGCGTCACCACAGCGCTCCCCTGGCCAACTGGCTTGTCGAACGTGGTTGTGACTCGCAGCGGGCCCAGAGCAACAGGCCCGGTCTGCTTAACTGTGACATCTCTCCAGACACCGGTGCCATTGTCTGGAGGTTGAGGGTTCCAGTCGACAAACCCTACACCGAAGTCTTGGAAGTAGTTGGTCGGGTAGACCTTGAACACCAAGGCATTCGTCCTGTTCACAATGTCTGTGATCTCATACGAGTGCCCACCGTCTGATCCGCCCGTTAGCGGTAGTACTACTTCGGAAGAAAGTCTTTACTTACATGCACCCGATTGCAGCACCTTGTCGGCGACCTTCTTGCCGTTGAGGAAGACATCGGCCTTGGAGGTGATGCCGTTGGTCTGCAGGAAGTAGTGCTGGCCAGCCAGGGGTTTGAGCACGAACTCGTTCCGGTAGTACCAGGGGACCCGGAACTGGTCGCGGTCAAAGTGCTCCAGGTTATCCGAGTAGAAGAGATCCGCGTCCGTCTGCTTGAAGTCTGGGCTAGCGAGCAGACAAGCCATCAGCGTGCACCGGGGCACATTGGGATGATGCCACGACGACGTATCGACACCGGGCTGGGCCAATGCCAAGGGCTCGGTAGTGACTTTGGACGTCGACTGCACGTCCCACTTGGGTATCTCTCCCACCTGGCCGGGAGCAGAGACTATGGAGCATGACCGGCCGTCAACCCCAGCAATGCTGGCGATGAGTCCTGAGAGCAAGACGGTGTACTTCTGTCTTGACATGGCGATAGATGCCACGGTGATGATCCCTTAGGGCAGAAGTCATGGCGGGGGACAAGCAGGTCTTAAGCAAGCCCACCGGAGGATGTATAGATGGAAGGCACGGTATTGGGCCCCCTGTCCAGAGGTTGAAGTTGACGTGCCATTGCGAGCTTCCAGATGCCAATCGTGGCGATCAATTTCCCCGCAAATGCGGTGATGAAGTCTGACAGCTACCGGTAAATAGATTAAACTGCACTATCATTGCATATTGGGGTCCAGCGACGGGACGGAATAGATGAAACCTACCCCAACGACTTGCCCTTTTTGTTCCACAAAGCTCGCAGGTCTGCACCTTCACAGACATCTAAGGCTACTAACTTCCTCTTGTTGTGGTGCATTTCAACATTGGTGCCTTCCTTTGAGGTTCTCGTGATATTCTTCAACGATCGTTCTACTCTGTGCACCGCTAATCGGGAGATAAACTCTCACGAGCCACTCCTTCCTCTTTCGGCGTGGAGATGGTTACAGTGCCCAACGGTCAAGGCCGTGGCGGGGAGCTTTACCGGGGTGGAGTGAACGTTACCTCACAAGCTAGGGTCCTCCTCTGTGCTCCTCCAATTCCACCAATTCCGCGATGGCTTCAAGTTGCCCGTCGAAGCACGACAAGCGCCATCAAGATCATTGTACACCTTCGAGTTGGTCAGGATCGAGGAAGGCAACAAATTGGAGCTGCCTCGAGGCCTTGACTACGCCGAGGCTTGATGCAATCTACCGTCAATGTCGGCACGGGTCCAATTTCGTCGGCATCCCGCGGATAAAGTCACCATGGTCTGGGGAACCGACGGGCAACACCGTCTGCCGCTGGAACATGTAGCCGTTCGAACAGTAGCGAGTCCTTCCGATCCCGCGTCGTAATCGGAGCCGTATCAGATCGACAGGAG
>Ga0209127_100393_pt1 | contig 15164 bp, 10 predicted proteins | sample LakSupMetagenome_FD_187469 | JGI IMG/M metagenome (GOLD analysis project Ga0209127, IMG submission 187469) | Freshwater microbial communities from Lake Superior, Canada - Sta WM archaea (SPAdes) (version 2) | ecosystem: Environmental > Aquatic > Freshwater > Lake | place: Lake Superior, Canada...
GAAGTTCCTTCCCTCCATCCACTCCAGTCTGCCGCCTGAATTCGTTTCGTTTCACCATCGACAAGCACAGACGAATCCAGGAGGGCGGGATGTGGCGCCCCTGCATCAGCATTTATGCGAACAATCAACTGACCCTCCGGAGAGGAATTCGACTATCTCTGGAAAATGAGTTTGCCACTCATTGCCTCTGTAGCTTGTGAGCTCCAACGTGGATGCAAATGCGATGCAAACGCGCTCGTTGTCTGCGGTGTTAGCCGTGGAGTAATTCTCCGTCGAATCGGGTGCGCAATCCTCGCCCTGCCTCTCGGCAGGTCTTACACAGTCCGAGGTCCAGCGTTAAGTGATGCTGGGCTTCCGAACGAATGATGCGCTTCTGCCGGGCGGATTGTCTATCTCTGACGCTGGAGGGCGGCACCAGTCGCCGCGGGCCCTACCGTCTGTCATGGTCAGACCCTCGACATCCCATGTTTTGCATGTCGCAGCTCTCGGCTAGTCTCTTCTGGGACGGCCGCCCTGCAGCACACACCATCTACCGGCAAACCAGCCGTTCGGACATCTGCGATCTGAATCACGATGCACTTAGCATCGCGGGCACGCTTGTGGTCTCCCCCCCCAGATTCTCCTGTCTTACTGGATTGACATTAGATTCCCCTGGTGTTTCTGGTTTTGGGTCCAGACCAGTCGGAGTCATGGCCTCTACACCTGTGTTACTCGATTGGGGGTTGCGGAAGCCCTCAAGTAGATGTTAGGGCTATAGGACTCGGGTGGCAAGTCGACGAAGTTGCTCTCATCAGTACTTATACCCGCCGCCCTCTGCCGATGCGATCTACGTGAGTGATCGCTCCCAACCCCATAGTCTATTTGAATTCTCAGTCGCTCATTTGGTTTGGTTTCTTTCCTTTCTACCGTCACTTTTTAATATTGCGGCTGGTCCGTGTCCTCTCCTTCGATTCTCGCAAGACCTTGCTACCATGAAGATCGTCAACTCCCTCGCCATACTGGCCGCTTCCGCCCTCGCCCTCGCCCTCGCAGCACCACACCACCATACGAACCAGACCGCTCCAGCCATCGCAACCCTCGATGCACTGCTCCCACAGTTCGGCGTCGTCGCCGGCACGAACAAAGACTCGGCAAACAACTGCCAGGGCATCAACCTGGCCGGCAAGATAACGGCGATCCAGTGTCAGTGCCCTCCCGACCGGACCGCCTTCCTCAAAAAGCTCAGCAAGGCCCTCGGGGCCGGGAAAGTCAGCGTCCCGGACGCCAGCGGCGAGATCCACGAGTTTAAGATCAGGTTCAGCACCACGGCGCCTGCCGGCGACGCGGCGGCCAACAGGGACAGGGCAACTGCTGCGCTGACGGTTCTGCAAAACTTTGATGGGCTTTTCGGCAAGGGGTGCCCGGCTGTGTCGGTGCCGAACTTTCAGTCTATGCAGGGAAGTGGTCTTAGGGTCGATAGGCAGCTGGTGCCGCCCACATAGGGTGTCGAGGCGGATGTGGCTTTGGCATGTTGTCGGGAGGCGTTTAAGTTCAACGGATGGGGAGTCTTTGGCTGCCAGAGACTGGTTACCCGGTGTATGCATGCGCGCTGGTGTTTTCGGATTCTGCAGTTATCAGTTTTATACTATATCAGACATTGTACTCTGCGATTCGACTCTTGCAGTCGTGCCAACCAGTTGTTCGTCCCTATCAGTTGTTATCTGGCACGTGGCAGTCATCATCACCACTGCTTTCCGCACCCAGGCCCCTCGTTGTGTTGCAGAATCACTGGACTTGCATCCGCATCGCTTGTCAACATGCTTCGCATCGGATCAACACGAATATCGACACAAAAGGGACCATCTCGATCGTCAACACGGCGCAAACCAAGCTAGCAGGGCCAGAACGTCAAGGGCCCTGTTTCTAGCGTGCTGATAGGGCTTGGCGAGCTTGGCGACGCCGGAAAACGGCAGTCGCTTGGCGCTAAGTGAGGCTTCGGTTTGCGGGGTCTTGACGCACCCTTGCCAGGGGTACGTCATTTGCTCCACCGACACGGTGTTTCCTCCTGGTTGGCAGTTGAACTCCCATGAAATCAGGACTTCATGTCTGTCTCGGTGCAGGACATCGTACGACGCTGACGGATCGTCAATCTCTGTCATTGCAAGATATACGAGATCGAAGCCTCTTCGTTCGTGATTCTTCTCTGAATCCCCTGGAGCTTACTGCATTTTCCTCGACGCCAATGCCCGTAGCCCAACCGTGAATCACAGCCATGTCGGACATCGAGGAAGAAGCATCCCGACGGTCGTACGGCAAGCCCTACACCTCGAAGCACCCCGTGCCCACCATCCACGGCTACAAGGAACGCAAGAATAAGATCGAGCAGCAGGAGCAGGAGGCCAACGTTGCCATATCTGGTGACGAGGGAGGCCAAGATGACCAGGGGCCCTCCAAGCCCAAGAAGGCCTACGGTGCCGTGAAAGCCATCGCCAAGGGAGAAGACCAGGAAGACGACGGCAAGGCTCCATATCCATCATCGAGCCGAAACGACCCAGGTCGATCTCTGAGGCAGGACAGGGCCGACGAAAACGACGACAAGTCATCCGTCCAGTCCGTCCCTGGCATGGACGTCCAGGACCATGCAGACGACACCAACAAGAAAGACGACAAGAAGCAGCAGAAGTCAGCCTCCGAAGCAGCAGCCAGCCACCTGGACCCAAAGCAGAAGCGGAAGGACATGAAGAAGATCACGCGCCACGGCGGCGGACGCGAGGTCACGGACCCGGTGACGCACCTGCCCGTCATGATGCGCGACATGACGGACCGGGACCTCACCAACGCGCCGGAAAACGAGGCCGCGGCAGGTACTCACCATCGCAATAAGACCGGCGCCGCGGACAAATCCGGGGGAGAATTGGGCGCTGAGCACGACGAGATGAACAAGGGATATGGTGGGATGCGGAAGCTGTTCCCCCCACCCGATTTTGAGGATACGAAGAACGAGATGGCGCGGGTGTACCGCATAGCGATCGGGGCTGGACTTGGGATTATCAGCTCCGTCGGTTTGCTGGGACTCGTTGTCATCTCGTGGCTGCAGTCGGGACACGACCAGGCGCGGCCGAACTGGTTTGTTGCGGACGGTCAAGGCCATAAAGCATCTTGGTCGTGGATGTGGATTACGCTTACCCTAGGCATCACGGGCGCCGTCGCTGCCGGCGTCGTGTACGTCATCACCAGCTGGCTGTCTAAGAAGGTGGAGAGCATCTTCGACGACGAGACATGGGACGCCGATCGGAACGAGGAGAACAAGACCGTTGAGTCCGATGCCGAGCTGCCAGAGTCGACGGCCTGGTTGAACAGCTTACTTGCGTCTGTCTGGCCGCTCATTAACCCGGACCTCTTCTCATCCCTGACCGACATGCTCGAGGACGTCATGCAGGCTTCCCTGCCCAAAGTCGTGCGCATGGTTAGCGTCGACGACATGGGACAGGGCAGCGAAGCCTTCCGCATCTTGGGGATCAGATGGCTGCCGACAGGCGCAGCAGGACAGTCCGTTGACGCAAAGGGCAACCTCAAGTCGTCAAAGGGCAACGACAGAGCCGCTCCCGGAGAGGGCCAGATCGAGGACGGCGAGAAGAACGATGACGCCCAGAAGAGCGACGAGGAAAAGAACGACACGAATGCACAAGAGGAGGAAGCAATGCGAGAGGGCATGGAAGCCGAGGAGGGAGATTTCGTCAACCTCGAACTGGCATTTGCGTACCGTGCCAGGTCTTCGGGCAAATCAATCCAGAGCAAGGCTAAGAATGCCCACCTCTACCTCAAGTTCTACCTCCCCGGCGGCATCGCGGTGCCGGTATGGGTCGAGCTAAAGGGCATGATTGGGATCATGCGAGTCCGGCTGCAGCTGACGCCCGACCCGCCGTTCTTCGACCTCTGCACCATGACCTTCCTCGGCCAGCCGCGCGCAAACCTGTCCTGCGTACCGCTCTCGAAGCACAGCCTCAATCTCATGGACGTCCCCCTCATCTCGTCCTTCGTGCAGTCATCCATCGACGCCGCACTGGCAGAATACGTCGCGCCCAAGTCGCTGACCCTCAACCTCAAGGACATGCTCGTCGGCGACGACTTCAAGAAGGACACCTCTGCCCGCGGGGTGGTCATGGTGCACATCAAGTCCGCCAGGGACTTCAAAGACGGCGACGGCGGCGTCGGGCCGATGCAAGGGTCGAGCGACTCGTACGTCACGGTGTCGTGGGGCAAGTTCGGGAAACCCATGGCCTCGACGCGGATCATCGTCGACGAGCAGCACCCCGTCTGGAACGAGTGGGCCTTCGTGCTCGTTACGTCGGAGGAGATCAACGCCGACGAGACGCTCCGGCTGCAGCTGTGGGACTCGGACAAGTACACGGCCGACGACGACCTGGGCCGCGTCGAGGTCACGCTCAAGGAGCTCATGCACGGCTCCGCGACCAAGAACAATATGCACGACAGGGAGGACGACCTGCGCGCCGAAGACCCGGACGAGAAGATGCCGGGCTCGCTGGCGTGGTCGGTGGGGTACTTCGAGAAGGCGCACATCCGGCAGCGGCAGCTGGACCAGCAGACGGTGGATCCGGAGATCCGCAGCCTGGACGCGCTGAAGAAGAAGGTGGCGGAGCAGGCGGAGTGGAAGCTGCGGGAGGCGGACACGGATAAAGACCAGAAAAAGGAGCTGCACCAGCAGACGGTGCAGGACTTCAAGGAGAGGGAGAACGAGATGATCATCTCGGCGCCGCCGCCCGAGGACCTGAGGAGCGGGGTCGTGTCGGTGCAGATCCACAATATCACGGGCCTCGAGACGGCCAAGCTAAACAAGGCGAAGTCGGGCAAGGGGGGCGGCGAGGACCGCGAGGACGAGGCCGAGCAGAGCGACGAGCTGCCGGATAGCTACTGCACCGTCATCCTGAACCACCAGAAGATCTACCGGACTCGGACCAAGCCCAAGAACGCGAAGCCGTTCTTCAACGCCGGCACGGAGAGGTTCGTCCGGGACTGGAAGACGGCGGAGCTGATCGTCAGCGTGCGCGACTCGCGGGAGCACGAGGAGGACCCGCTGCTCGGGATCGTGTACCTGCCCCTCCGGCGGGTGTTCGAGAAGCGCAGCCAGGTGATGGAGACGTACCCGCTCGCCGGCGGGATAGGGTACGGGCGGGCGCGGATCAGCCTCGTCTGGCGCAGCGTGGAGCTGCAGCTTCCCAAAGAGCTGGCGGGCTGGGACTACGGGACCGTCGAGGTCAAGGTGCCGGTGCGGCTGAAGCAGCAGGACAGCGACTCGCTCGGCGGGTGCAGGATCAAGCTGCAGACGAAGCTGGGGAGGGTCAAGCTCAAGCCCGACGGCGGCGGGGAGTGGAAGCCCAAGAAGCCCACGGAGCACGGGAGCGTGTTTTTGGGTGTCACGAAGAGGTATGCCCAGCCGCTGGTGTTGGAGTTTCGGAAGTCGAGCCTCGGGCCGGACAGCAGCCCGGCCTTTGGGGTGTTTTGGCTGAGCGATGTCCCCGATGAGGAGGAGAAGACTGTCACGCTTAAGGTGTGGAAGGGGGGGAAGGAGAATATGAAGAGGGCGAGGAACTGCTATGATTACCGGGGCATGGAAGAGGGCGAGCAGCCGATTGGGGAGATTGACCTGACGATTAAGTTTTGGAGGGGACTGAGCGGGTATCACAAGAGCTATGCGAACAAGGCGAAGAACTCGGTGGTCAAGGACGTGATGGAGGTGCTGGACACCATTGCCGATGAGAAGATGGGGGTCGACGAAGCGGAGGGCGAGGAGGACAGCGACGATTCCGACTCATCGGACTCATCATCCTCGGAATCGGACTACGAGAAGTTGTACGGCAGTGATGGTGGCGGCGGCGGCGGGGAAAAGAAGAGCTCGCAGGAGGACGTCCAGAAGAAGAAGATGCTGCGAAAGGCGGGGAACGACAGCAGCAGCAGCGACTCCGACGAGGAACGCAAGAACCCGGTGGCCAAGGTGAAGGACCGGGTGCTGAGCGGGGACAAGGACGGGAGCGAGGACGGGAGCCGGGGTCTGAGGGCGCAGCTGCAGGACTACAAGCAGCATCACAAGAGCCTGCACAGGAAGCACCGCGGCGTGATGCAGTGGAAGGGCGCGAGAACGCTGGACTGGGTAGCCAACAAGGCGAAGCACGGGAAGGGGAAGGTCGAGGGCATCTTCGAGCACCGCGATAAGGAGCAGGGGATCGAGACCGAGGTTTAGCGGTCTGCGGAAACAGGATAGCTTACATAAGGGGAATCATAATTCAGCTGAAATGGGTGCCTCGGAGAATGCAAGGCTAAAAGTTTGACGTCTTGGGGACTGTTTCCGCAGATAACACGTGTACGTCTGATATTTACAGTTGTAGACATCGGCCACGACGTCAATCCCTGGAGCCACAACTCTCAGCCGCCACGCCACAGATTAAGCTCTGACACTATTCCCAACTTCAGTTGCCCATCTTGCTGGCAAGCATGTGCAGAGTGTCGCCGCAATGACAGCCACCAGAAGTGTCATAGGCAATCCTTCCTCATGTCAACAGGGAGTACGAAGCCTTGGACAGCGTGACAGGGTTCTGCCACACTGACGGTCCTTCTTGAACGCAATGGCATCCGTTAGGTGACTCGTATGAGGATTCAAGCTTTGCGAGCTTTGATTCGAAATTGCAAGCTGTATAGGGTGGGTATGAAACTCTAGGCTGTCAGCCAACTCGAAACCCAGATATTATACTTATGCTACCCGTCATTTGAGAGAGTGTGCTAGGTCCAAGACAAGGAGACCGCTTGTCGTGGATGGACTAAACTTTTCTTCACGTCAGGGTCGGGCGGTGATACCTTTGCAGCAGGCCCAGGGACTTGCACGGCGCGTGCATATGCGGGAGCGATGAGTCTCAGGGGATACGCAACCTCGCCGTCCCATCTATACATGGCTGAACGATCTGAACTCCGGAAAAGCTTGACATGCGCATGACCCCTCCGAAACACAATAAACCTACAAGATAGTCGGACGGACTGTAAATCACGAGGCGATGAGTACATTTGGCCAGGTTGGTGACACAACACTGGGCTTAAAGCACCCCCTTCCCGGCCCAAGAGCGATGTTCTTCCTCTTCTTTTACATCTCCTCATTTATGCCAGAAGAGAAGGGTCAAGGTACGGCGACTGAACACCTGTCATTGCCCTCAGTTTCGGACACCACTATATTGTCCTCGCTCATATTCTTGATTTGGTTCGAGATATTCGTCACATACATATCTCTTGTCTTCCCATTCACGTCGTCACAATGGCGGCTATTACCTGGCTAGAGGGCGATATTGCCTTCCTCAAGGACTATCAGACCTTCAACGACCGCGACACCCGCGAGCTCATCTCTTCTGGCATCATCCACGAGCGAGCCACCGGCCACCCTTGTATCATCCTCAAGATGCTTCCAGGCGCTCGTGCTGTTGTTACCACCGTGTCGGCGCACGGCTCGGGCGACTACAACAACAACCTTGCCCCCTGGCTGGCCATCAGATCCTGCGCTATGGACAGGCCGTTCTTCCGCTCGTTCCAGGGCTCCGTGTGCAGCAGCAACCGGTTCAAGCCCCTGCAGCTCATTCCAGGCCAGAGCATGCCCAAGCCCAAGACATCCTGGGTTAACATCAAGAACGTCTACAATGTCCCGCTGTCCGTCATCGGCCGATTTACCAAGCCGCGTTACAGGGTGATCCTCAAAATGGCCCCGGACAGCCTGGCCGACCTCCAAATGGACATTGCCAAGCGCTGCCCCTGCTACAGCCCAAGGTGGCAGCTCGCAGACACCCAGTCATGCAGCGACAAGAGGCCCATGATCGCCACTCGCGAGCTGCTGTCGGCGCTGCCGGAGGCCGACGCTGTTGCCTTGATCACCACCAAGATGCGTGCAGCCAGCATCGTCGCCCCAGTTCTCCCTCAAAAACAACAAGCTCAGTACTCGGGGCAGTCCGGACGAGGCCAGCCGATCACAACCCCTCCGGTTCCGGTGACGCAGGCGGCTGCACGACCGAAGCAACTGTCCTGGGCGAGCGTCGCATCCACACCCGTGGCAAATAAGCCCACCAGCGGCGCCCTTCGTCGGAGCACGTCAAGGATCAGTCGCCCCAGGATGGTCAAGGCAACGGCTTAGAAAGCCGTGTCTGCCATTTTCGCTGCAAAGCCTGCAATGGTTAGTTCCCTCGGCATCCAGACATGCCACGTGTTCAGAAATGACAGTGACTCACCAGTTTTAGACTTTGCAGCGCCGTGTCCTTTTCGGACATCGGACGCTCTTTTGAAGTTCCGGCTCGGAGGCCCCGATGCCCCGAGGTCTGACACATAACACCGGATTTTTCTGCCTCCCTGTTGGCACGCACTTGAATGTGTCCCCGTGTCGACATTGGAGGTCGTGAAATGTATCCCCGTGTTGATATTGGAGGAGGAGTTTCGGTCCTCCATCTCGGCACGCACTTGAATGTGTCCCCGTGCTGATACCGGAGGGTTGATTCTCGACGAACTCCACGGGCGTGCACGAAACACGCCACACCACACCACAAACCGAGCTCCAGCACCGATCTGTCTCGAAGAACGAATAACACACCCACTTTTCCTTTGTCACACGATCCACGCGATCACAGGGAATCCACTCAGCGTTGCCAGATCCATTATCATCCTGGCTAGACGACGCGGCCGGCAGCAACCGACCAAAAAAATCACAACTCAAACCTCAAAGCGCTTCTCTTAACCTCATATCTCAGACCTCAAACGTCCTACCATCGATGAATCGATCTACCTAGCTCCTCGCGCGGAGCCATACCAAACCAAACCAAAAGAATCAAGGTCCGCCCTTGCGTGCGTTGAGGAGGATTCCCTGACCAAAAACGGTATATTCGTTACCAAGCGTGGCATGACATGGCTCACACCCATGGTAAGCCCTCAAACTGAACTCTCCCTAACTGAAGTGTACGTTGCAATAAAGTCGCTAACAGTACTGCAGGCCGAGGCATTGTCTCTACCGCAACGCTCTTGAACCGAGGACCACGATTTTCCTCGGAGCGTTTGCGCGGCGCAGGATATCGCGCCTTCCTCGTTGGCCGGAGGACGTCGACTTAGAGTTGGCTTGGGGGCAATATATACTGGTGCTGTGATGGGTGGCCATTTATATACTCCTTTTGGACACAGACATCAATTCAAAATGTGTTCCGAATTTGCTCCACTCAGTATATTCGTGATTGCAATTCGCGAACGCAGGACCAAGAGGTCCTGCCGTGATGGACGACGCTCGTCAATGCGTAGTGAACCTCGTCATCTCATGTAAGCGTGAGAGTGGTTCTGGCCAGAAGGGAAGGGCTGATAACCCGGCTATATGTCCCAATCCTGTTTTCAGTGCTTTATCATCGCGATCGAGCGATGTCTTCATCCCTTCACGGGAGCGTCACTCCAGCAGTTGTCATGGAGGTGTGCCGTGAGCGTCGGTTCTTGTCCGTAGAGACATGCAGTTTCCGTAGATCTTTATCGGTCAAGGGAATAGGCGATCAGGTTACCCTGATGCTATGGTTTGTAGCACAAGTATCGACGTGACACTCCGGCCTCTTTCCGGTCGGTATAGGGTAGGCCTTCAAAGTTGGCTCGATGCGGGTCAGCTTACCGGCGTTTCTTTCTCCATGTCCGCCTCGATTATCGCCGTTCGTTGAATGGTGATGAGCTCCTTTTCTGCATTCGTCTCCCTCGCTTTACGTCGCAAAAGCCTCTTATCTGTAGATGTAGAAAATTCTAGCAATCAACGATTCAACCGGCAGTTGCCAATCGTCCCAAAACCAATATGAAGATGGCGACGACACATCTCGTGAGAAGGACCAGCACTTCCTCCCTGCGAACCATGACCGCGACAACAATGCTCTCCTTCTTCATCCTCGGCCTCTTCTGCAGCCCGCTGTTTTCGTCGGCCATCGTGCGGCTGAACCTGCCGCTGCCGCAGGAACTGCATGTCCTCCCTGTTTCACTGGTTGCGTCCGTGGGCCCGACGGGTGACGCGGTGCTTCCTGTTGGTCTCGGAGCGTTGGCGCGCAGAAAATGGGATCCAGGTGTTCCAGGCCGCGATATTTGCACAGCTGGCTGCTTCCCTGGAATTCTGGATCATGTTTCCACGGCAGTCTGCGATTCGCTACGACGACGGCTATGGGAGCGCCGACGAGGAGGCGCCTACTGCTGATGTGCTTGCGACTGACGGATACCAGGACGAAAGAAGGGACGCTTTATGGTATCATTGGTGCCTAGGTGCCGTAACTCGCCTAACGACCGCCGTTACATATCAGTCCTCCGGATATTTTACAAGGAATATCTGAAGCCCTTGTTGTCGATCTCGGTCATATCACGCATCCCCTTCTCGATGGCCTCTTGCTCCAGCTCGTCGACGCCCCGCGCATCCGCAGCCGCCTCTCTGTCCCGTTTCTTGTTTACGCTCCACATGTACGCATATAGGACAATCACCATGACCGTCTTGACAGAATAGCCGATGAGGATGCTGCTCGGTCTGTCAGTTACGGATGGCACCATCACGAGGAGTGAAGGGGGAACTCACGCTATATATGCCGAGTGGTACAAAGGCGCCTCGGAGTCCTTAAACGTCTGCGGGCCGATGATGTTACCGACACAGTAGCCGACAAATATGAAGGCCCCTGTCAGCTGCTTCTTGGTGTAGCCGGCGACGTTGCTGCTGACCATGGTGAGGCTCATGGCGAAGCCGACGGACTGGAAGGAGCACAGCCAGAGGGCCACGATGCGTCCCCACCTGTTGTCCGTCCCGTCGGGACCCGGCGAGAGGCCGACGAGGATGCCGCCGCAGACGACGCAGACGAGGTTGCCGAAGATCATGACGATGCAGCGGACGTTGGGGAAGCGAGACGCGATGTAGCCCGAGAGCAGGAGGGAGACGATCTGCACCACGTTGCCGGGGATCTGCATGTACTGCGTCTGTAGGGTAGTGAAGCCGAACGTCTTGAGGATGATAGACATAAAGGTCGACTGCGCGGCGTTGGGGATCTGCGCCGCGATCGACATGACGAATAGGATCCACGTCTTCGGGTCCCTTACGGTCTGCCACATCTGGTACGTCTTGAAGTGGTGGTTCTTGACGCCTTGGCGGTTGGCGGCGACGCGCTCGACGGCGACCACGACGTCGCGCCCGGTCAGCCACCGCGCCGTGGACGGCAGGTCGGGCATGAAGGCCAGGAACACGACGCCCCACGCGAAACTGATGGACCCGAAGATCAGGAAGACGTACATCCACTGCGACAGGCCCGTGGTGATGTGCCCGATGGCGTACCCCAGGAGGCCGCCGAAAATACCCGCCCACCCGTTCATGCTGTAGTAGATGACCAGGCGCAGGGGCTGCTCGGCCTTCTGGTACCACATGGACATGACGAGCACGAAGCCCGGGTTCACGACGGCCTCGAAGACGCCGAGGAGGAAGCGGTTGGTCGCTATGCCGGCGAAGTTGTTGCATGCCGGCGTTGTGAGGATGAGGACGCCCCACATGAGGGTGCTGGCGCCGATGACCTTTGCGACTGGAAGCCGTTGCAGGAGGTAGCCGGCTGGGTACTGCGCAAAGAGGTAGCCTGGGCAAGTGTCAGCTCACATTGCCAAGAGACATCGGGGATGGGAGACACTCGCACCGAAGTAGAATATGGACGACAGCCAGGAGTAGTCCTGCCCGTGCAGGTTCGTCCCCTTCTGCAGGCCATACACGCTGGCGAAGTTGATGCTGGACTTGTCGAGGTACTGCAGCATGTAGGACCCCATTAGCAGCGGGAGGATGTGCCAGTCGATCTTGCGCAGGACTTGACGAGCCTCGGTCGGGTCGAGGTCGCCGACATCTTGTTGCTGCTGTTTGTAGATCTCGTAGGTCTCGTCCAGGTCTCGCGAGGACGCGGCCGTGATGGACTCTACGTCTGCACCTTGGACGTTACCCGTCACGGGCTCCTTCTTGCCACTCATCGCAAAGTAATCGCGCGCAGATGAAAGAGCACACAACCCGACCTTTCACTCGAACAGTACGGTACCAAGGAAAAGCTGTCCCAAAGGAAAGTATTTCGTTTATCTACCATTAGGCCAGCATCCTACGGTTGCTATATCGGAATCTATCTCGATCACCAACGTGCCTGATGCCGCATACTGACATCAATCCACATGCGGCCGCGCCGTTAGGAAGCTTAACTTGCACGTCGCCGGGGTGAGATGGTGCAATCGCTCGCTCCGGCCAATTGCGTGTAATCGGCACCGTTAGGCCGATGAAGTCGGCCTCCACTCCTCCGGGCGCCTTCCTCTTTGCGTCGGTGAAGGAAGCGCACCTTCTGCGGCGGGGTGTTGCAGTGTTGCATTTCTCCCCTAAATCCGACAAATGCTTATCTGCACGAGGGACAGGGGGCGCTGTGCAGGCGCAGATCAGCCATGATACGCCCATCATCGTAGTAACGCCTCCAAAAACTCAAACCCCTCCTTCTGCACCTCCCACGTCCGCGACCCGACAGTCACCCTAGCCGCAAACGTGTGTCCCTCCCCCGGCGCCGTCCTCATCCCACACCTGACCCCCTCCCGCCGCAGAACCTCGTACAGCTTCCAGCTCAGCTCCAGCGGCACCATATCGTCCTCCTCCCCGTGGACGATAAACGTCGGCGGAAACTGCCCCGTCACATTCAGCACCGGATCGATCTCCTTCCACTCCTTGCTGGGGAAGATGGCGTCCCACGGCGTTCCGTTTGCGATCTGCGTCAGGGCGTAGGCCTGTCGCGGGTCGGAGAAGTCCGGGGGACCACCCGGGGCTGCCTGGCCCTCCAGGGATACGCCGCCTTCGGTCGGGACGGGGGATTCGGAGAAGACGAGGTTCAAGAAGGAGGGATCCAGGTTGGGCGGGAGCTTGGATCGGAGGTGGGGGAGGGGAGAGGTCCAGAAGGGGTGGGAGAAGTGCACGGGTCCGTAGAGGGAGAAGATACCCGCTACGGGACGGGGGACGCCGAAGCCCTTAGGATGGACGTCAGTGGCCGATGGGAAACGGAACCGGTGCTGATGGGCTTACCAGGCAGAGGGCCAGTGTCCCGCCGGACGAGGTCCCGAACGCGAAGACGTGGTCGAGGTCGACTGGGATCTCCTCGTCGTCGCCGACCGCCAGGGCATCCAGGGCTTCTTGCAGTCCGCCGGCGTGAATCCACGCTAGGAGATCCCTGCAGTCCTGGATCGGGCCGTCGAGGACGGTCACCTGCGGACAGAGACGGTGGTTCGGTGCGACGACGAGCCATCCCCGATCCGTGCAGTCGCGGATCTGGTCGTTGTTGACCAGTCTGCTGGAGCCGAGCTTGAATGCCCTGCCGTGGATATCGATGACTTGGCGGTTCACCCCGATGTCAGCCATGCCGAACGTTTATTTTCGGGTGAAAAGGGGTCCGTAACGTACTCACTGGACATCCTGTGGCCTTCATGGTTCTGACAGAAGAAGGGGGGATGTACAAGTCGGCATCTATCTGCTGCTCGCCAAGTTTCTTGTAGACGACCCGGTGGGGTGGAAGGTGTGCCATGGTGCTGATCAGGACTGCTTCAGCGTTTTGGGGCTGAGATCAAGATGAACAGACTCAGACGGAGCGAAAGTCTCGAAAGACAGACCTTGAGTAGCACCAGCAAGACCACGCACGTGGGAGGCCCCCGGATTCCAGCCTGTGTGCTCGGTCATCCAGGAGCGCCCGGTGGTGGGACCGGCATGGCCGTGCTACGCCGTTCGGATATTCCGCTGCAGTCTCGGCGTTGACAGCGGGCTTTTCTCCACAGTCGCTCCCCACATTCCGAAACTTTGGCTTCGACACCGGTTCGGCATCAGATTACAGTCCAGAGTAGACTAAACCTCTGATGTGATCACAGTGTGACAATGGACGGAGGATGCTATGGCCCGACAGGTCACCCTGGGCGACTTGGAAGCGGTACCTAACGTCAGCAGGGTAACCCGTCAGCTGTCTAGGGGTGGTGTGGTGAAGGTATTTGTTGAGCGACGCAGAGTTAGCTGTAGGGTAGGTCGGCAGATTCGGGGTGGACTTGCGAGAACTCGGCGGTCGAGTTGCATTCGCACAGCTGCAAGGGGCAGTTTTATCTCCAGCACGATGTGCTACATTGTTGCGTGAGCCTTCCATGTACGAAGACAGAATCAATGGAAGACAGATATCTTCGGCCTCCGGTCCCCCTATTGCAGATGCATGCATGCTCACTCAATTTTGACGGCGGTGAAGAATGATCACGACGAGACCAACGCATTCTTGTGTACATCTCGAAATTCAACTTGAGTTCTAAGGGATGCACATCTTGGTAACCTTACTTTCCACGACGCTGATTGTTACCGCAGCCAGGGCAGGCGTCCTATAGATCTACTCTCCCACCTCCCGATCGGCATGCCAATGGACCAGTTGTCTCACCCACCGCCAGCGCCACGAGATGTGGCGCAGCTGGACGCCCCAGACGTAGAAGATGGCAGTCGACAGGAACACGGCCGCCGAGACGCCCGCGAAGAGGGAAAAGACGGTGACGTAGCCGTCCTTCCGGATCCACGAGTCCACGTAGAAGCTGAGGAGGAAGCCGAAGATTGCTGGTTGTGTGGCAGGGAGGGTTAGCAATGCGAAATGGAGGGAGGTGAGTGGAGTTAAAGAAAAGAAGAGGAACATGCCCTTAAACACAGACTGCGTGATGATTACCTCCCCCGCAATAGGCCTGTACGAGTCGATGATATACACAAGCCCAATGTTGTTCGACTGCACGACAGTGAAGTTCACCAGACCGATACCGATCGTCGGCACAATCCAGTGCAACCCCTTGCCAAACCCGAACCCGTACAGCAGACAACTCAGCGGGCCCGTGAAAAGACTGACAACCATGGCGGGCAGCCTCATCTCGGGGGTGCGCACGCCACCGTTGCGCACCGTCAGGCGGTCGGCGACCCAGTCGCCTGCGTGTCCGCCCCAGAAGATGCCGACGAGGGAGCCGACGATGCTGGAGATGAAGGTGAGCCCTGCCTGCCAGGGGGCGAACCGTAGATTTCGGTGAAGGCGGAAGAGTAGCCGACCGACAAGACGATGATCATGCCGATTGAGTATCTATGGCGACTGAGAAGCTTAGGGTTA
>Ga0209127_100394_pt1 | contig 15146 bp, 16 predicted proteins | sample LakSupMetagenome_FD_187469 | JGI IMG/M metagenome (GOLD analysis project Ga0209127, IMG submission 187469) | Freshwater microbial communities from Lake Superior, Canada - Sta WM archaea (SPAdes) (version 2) | ecosystem: Environmental > Aquatic > Freshwater > Lake | place: Lake Superior, Canada...
TGGTGTTCTCAACGTCGTAGTAGTAGATCGACGTGGCGACGATATGTTCGTTCAGCATGCCCTCTAGATGCCAGCTACCCCCGGGGTACCTCGCGTTGTCCGGGGTGAGCTCGATCGAAGCCAGTTTTACGATGACTTGCAGACCTTGATCTTTGAACCACTGCTGAAGCCGCACATCCTGGGGACTGAGGTCTGCGACACGGTCATGGTCGCCATTGTAAGAGGATATTATTGGCCGCTGAACTCCCCTTTTCCACTCTTCGTGCAGGTTCCATGTCAGCGACTCAGCGCTGTTCTTGCAGCATGGCTGAATGCGTTGGTGGAGATAACTTACCTTCATATGTGAAAGACTGCCCTGGCTCGGGGTGAGCTACCTGGCGGAATCGCTTCCATTTCCGCTCCAGTACGTTATGCAGGATACTCTTGAATTGCCAGTGGTGGGCATTCGTATCGACCTCAATCCGCGCAAGTCTCTCCTTGAGCGAGGCGACGATTGCTTCCGGGTCCTGCTCGTTTCCCACATGGTATTCTTCATCTTCGTCATCGTCGTCCTCCTCCTCATCATCATCACCAGCAGTGTACCCGGGACGGTCTGGGAGCGCAAGGAATTCCTTCACCTTTTCCATGACCTCAGCGAAATTGTCATCGGTCGTTTTCGCCGGCAAGTTTTGGTACTCGGCCCACTCAGGCAGCTTGGGCGTCCACTCGGCACCTTGGGTGACGATGCGAAGGGGTGTGCGGACTCCGGTGCCGTACATCACCACCTCGTTCCACAGCGGCACGGAGAGGCCGATCATCTTCTCAATGGTGCGATAGAGGTTTGCGTGTTTACCCGGATGCAGGTTGTTGATGTAGGATGTGATGCGAACGCTGACCTCCTCGTCCTTGCCACCGGTGAACTCGACCTCGCACGGGAGCCACTGGTAGCCGCTGGACCAGGCGTCGCTGTCCGAAGATAGCAATTGTCTGAAGTCCTGGTCAGCCTTCTCGCGCGCCTCCTCGCCCTTGCCACAAGAAGCAAGGATGTCCTCCAGTTCGACCCGGCCGCCTTGGCTCAAAACCCGCGTTTTTCCATACATGAGAGGGTACAGGGATGGATGAACAAGGTTGAGAACCTGACCGTTGGACCCAGGATGCCAGTCTTTCTGCTCATCCGGGACAGATAGCAGAGGAGCGACGTTAGCGATCAGCTCCGCCCTGAGCTCTGGACTCACAAGCACATCGGATTTTGCGCAGCGCGAGTTGCTGTCCAGGGCGAGGACTATCCGCGATGACTTGAAAGCCTCTGCCTTCTCACGAGCCTCGGTGGAAACCCAGTCCCAGGCAGCCTCGCTTATTAGAGGCATGGCCATGGCTTCGGCGCGCCATTTGGCGACGATGCTGTCGTCAAAGACCTTGCGGTCCCAGTCGGGCTTGTCGGTGATGCTCTCGGTGAGCCGGAGCATTGCAAGCTCGCGAACGGTGAGGCGCTCTCCGCTCCAGCCCTCGATCCCCTCGGCGAAGAAGCTCCTGCGCTTGTCATCTTGACGGAGAGAGTCCTTTGCGTCGTAGGCGTTAATCAGCATGTTGAACCCAGGCACGCGAAGTGGCCCGAAGCCGGAGTTGTCGTACGGCATGCCTGCGATTATTGAGTTGGAAGAGATTCTCTCCGAGAAATAAAACGGCGGAATACTCCTAAGACTGATTAGCAGCTTGGCCAGGCAATGAAGGGATGAAGCAGCAATTGAGCGAAAGGCTGCGGGATCGATGTTGCCAATGGGCCACGGTGCATGCAGTCCAGAATTTTTCTGACGAGCAGAAGAGAAGTCTGGAAACTGGGAGACCGGCTATTAAGTACACCGCCGCTGAGCACGTTGGCGACTTGGCGCCGGCAAGGTCCCGGGCAGTTGAATTTCTTGGTGGTTTCGATCCGACGGTCCACCCCTGAGTCTAGCACAGGCAGCAAACTGCTAAACGCGCACGCGCTTGACCAAATCCGCTCTTCAGCTCGTCGCACGACAGGCAGCCAGGCCCAAAAACTCCACCTTCCTCCTAAAATCGTTCCATTAAGCACTCGGAGCTGGTGCAATCTGTTTGTTGATGGCTTCGAATCGACCTGGCTGTGCTGTCATATGCAGCGCATGTCGCCAGTTCCTGTTTGACGTGACTCACTACTCTCCATTGTGAACAAATAGATCAGGCAGAATCCAGCCCCCTCGTGCCGTATCAAACTCGGGTCCCTTGGCCACCCTCTCCAGTCAAACGCACAGCTGACCCCCCTGAGGAGCCTCCCGGCCGCACGAGAAAGAGGCATAGCACATCTCATCTAACGCCAGCATCTCCGTGTGTATTGCTTAGTGTGATGAACAATGCGATTGCCCGGTTGCCCGCAACCCGTTGTCAGCAGCCATCTGGACGTCGAGGTGATTACTCACGACAATCTGATAGCAAAACCTGACCAGATCCCGAGTGCTGACATCTCTCTGGAGAGTCCTTCCCTAGCAACTTAAGAGATCTCTCTAAGTACGCGAAGTTACCACACTCGGTGAGTACTGAGCCCGAGTAGGACTCGACATCCTTGCATCTTTGTCTGGTACCAACCAATGCTGGTCAGCGATGCGGCCCGATCCGCCTTTGACGTTATTATGCATGTTAATTTAAGGTCGATGTGCGCCCCGGATCTGCTTTGCAGTTGCGGGTGGACCATCCTGGGGTCACCGCTCGTCCCAGATGTCAGATATGCCGCTACAAGTGGGTGTGCCTTGAAGTCCAACCACCATATCCGCTCGATGAGCCGCCAATTGGGGCTCTCCAACGAGCCACCAGGGCCATGGCAGCATTTATCGCAAGTCTTACTGTGTACGCAGGAGTGAGTTTCATGGCACGTCAACCCGTCCGCCTCAAAGGACGAGACCTGGACTTCTCACGTCTCTAAGTTGACTCTCGCCGGCGTACTACTTCACCTGTGTGAACCTCGTCTTCAGTCGGATGTAATAGTTAGGGTTACGGCAAAGGACAAGGATCTGTATAACGAATACAGTACAGTTTGGCCAACGACCAGGTCCCGCCGGTCGGCCGTTCGTGGTTCGCACTGGTTGCCCGATCCTCACTTATACATGACCGATGAGCCGCATGGCTCCATGCAACACATCCGGTTATCCCAGCATCTCAGACCAGCCAGATGCTGCGTTCACCTCGCCGGCATCAACATGGAGGCATTTAGCCTCCGCTTGCTCGAGCGTCAATATTGACCGACAAGGAAAGTTTCACGCTTGGATGACGAATTGGTTGCTAAATGTGGATGGTTAGAACATGCAATTTATGGTAGGGAAGCTTGCGCTGCCGGAAACGGCGTCTTGAAGAATGGCACGGGACCTTGCACTCGTTCTAGCGCAGATGCTAGAGCGCTAATCGAGGGGTCTTGGATCGATCCGGCCAATAACACACATGAAGGCATCTGCATCGTGGACGTGGTGCCACAGGCATGCACCGTTGTTCAAGTTTACTGTGGTTTGGAGCGGGGAAATCAACGGATGCCTCGGCGCACAACAGCACTACTTTCGTCATCGAAGCTTCGATGCATGCGACCAGTAAACCCAACACATAAAGGTGGCATCGCGCTCGACCTCGTCCCAGTGTTCCCAGCCATGATCGATTGTTCTCGTTGTATTCTTGGTGACAACCTGCCCGCTTTGCTTGGCAAGGACAAAAGGATCCGTCGTTTGCATGCCCTTATACTTGGACCGACAAAACTTCGATAATATGGTCTCTGCACTTGTGCGCCTGGCATTGGCTGCCACGGTCCTGGCCCAAGGATTGCTGGCGGCAACAGTACCAAAACGAGCTGATGCTTCCGCTTCGAATGCTCTGCCCTCTGCCACTCCTTTGCCACCTTCTGCAGACCCTTGGTACACCGCCCCTGATGGGTTCGAACTCAAGGAGCCCGGCACCGTACTTCGGATCCGGAGTGCTCCAGGAAACTTGACTGCAATCACTGCCAATTGCTCGGGGGCGTTCAATATCCTGTACCGGACCACAGATAGCCAGTACAAGAAAAGTTGGGCGGTCACAACGGTCTTCCTGCCCGTCAGTCCGGTTCCGGCACTGCTATCGTACCAGATCCCGTACGATTCCGCCGATATCAATGAGAGTCCAAGCTACGCCATGTACAGCGGTGTTCCACTGGACGTGAACCAGTCGCTGTCCAAGGGCTGGGTCGTCAATGTGCCTGATTACGAAGGTCCAAAAGCAAGCTTCACGGCCGGCGTCATGTCCGGCCATGCGACGCTGGACTCGGTACGTGCGGCATTGTCGCTAACTCCCGAGAACACGACAACCGCCTTGTGGGGGTACTCGGGAGGTGCACTTGCCTCTGAATGGGCCGCTGAGTTGCAGGTGCAATATGCACCGGACCTGAACATCAGTGGAGCGGCTTTGGGCGGGTTGACACCCAACGTCACAAGCGTTTTGCAGACCATCAACAAATCGTACGCGGCTGGCCTGGCCCCGTCTGCGATTCTTGGACTCACCAGTCAGTTCCCCGAGGTCTACGAGTATATAATTTCGCGACTGAAGACATCTGGAACCGACAACGCCACCACGTTCCTGAGCGCGTTGAACATGTCGGTCGGGGAGGCCGGTGGCGTATTTGCCTTCAAAGATATCTCCAGTTACTTTGTCAATGGGTTTGACGACCTGCTGAACAACTCCATGACGAAGAAGGTCATCCTGACTGATGGAGTCATGGGATATCATGGAGTTCCCCAGATGCCCATGTAAGTGCCGAGACCGATGATAGTTTCCCGAATACTGACACTCTTCAGCTTTGCATATAAAGCGGTCGGCGACCTTATCAGCCCAATTAACGATACTGATGAGCTGGTCAGCAAGTACTGCGCAGTGGGTGTCAACATTTTGTATGAGAGGAACACCGTCGGCGGCCACGCAGCTGAAGCCACTAACGGGCGGTCGGCGGCCGTCTCCTGGCTCAACGCTGTCCTAAATGGAACATACGCCGACAGTTATCCGACGTCGGGATGCAAGATCGAGACTGTGAGCGTCAATATCACAACTTCTCCTCTCAAAAGGAGGTGGATGGTTGGCAACTTGATAGAAGACCCGAGTCGAGGCATTGGCTTGTAATACCTATAATATCTAATACGATGGTCATGTTTGATCACGCCGGCCATGCTCCCCCTGGCAACCTATTCCGTATGTAAGCGACTGTGACTTATTGCCGTACTACTTCGACGGAACGCATATGCCGCAGTTGACTGGCGGCGAATTCGACGAGAAGCCGCACACTTAGGCGGTCTGAATACAGGAAGTTGTGACTAAGACCCCGTGGTCATAATCGCCGTGGCAGTCTGTCAGCAAGGTCGATGGATGCTACTATGGTGCATAACAAAGAAGATTGAACAGATGACAGCTAACCATTTGTCTAGGAGGAATAACCGTATAACGTTGAGTCCGCAGCGCCCGAGTCGTCTGACATCTGACGAGGATATAAGCAAGGCGGCACAGAATACACTCTTTAAGCTTACTCCAGCACGCGCGTGTTACACACGGATACAACCAGATCCTAGCGCTTTCAGGGGTATTTGATTCCTAATTCCAGCATCGCTATCCACCTGCTCGTATGGGCGGCTGGGGCGATGATTACACGCTTCTTGATTGGGCGCCTCGTAACTTGCTGGCTGACGATCCTACCTTTGCCGCAGTTCGATGGGACCCTGCAAGCCCACCGCTGTCGGGAGCCTGAGTAATCAAGCCTTTGCCCAATCTCCACCGGAATACACAAGTGACAAGGCTATTGCCGAGTCTCAACTCCCCAGTTTTACACTTCTGCACTCCCCTCCATTGCCAGAGTCAATACCATGGCTGTGCCCAGTCAGTGCTACCCCATGCCATTACGGTCCGACTATGTCGGTCTTGTCGCACTGAAAATGGGCCGACTGGCCGACCATCGAGCTGACTAGCATCAATGACCACCCGACATTGCACACTCTGAGCTGCCTGGGATTCTGGCTTCACGTGGAGTCCATCCACAATGCAACCATCGACATGCTATATTAGTGAGGGCTTCCTAGCATCACTGGCCATGCCGAGACTTAGCTCGCACCAACCCGCAACCGGAGTTCCTATCCGAATAACTGCAAAGGACAATGAAGTTTTGGTCAGCGCTGTCGGTCCTCCTGCATGGAGCCGTTGTTACCGCTGTTTCCCCGGCGAACAACTCCGAAAATGACCTTGTCAGGCGCGCGACGAGTTTCTGGTATGCGAACAGTATGTACCATCCAAGCGACTTACTAGGCTGCCTCGACACTAATGACTTGAAGTGGACCACACGGGCAATGCCCGGGGGTTTGCTCCCGACCTGCCTGGAGGAGATTTCAGCTACGAAGTCTTCAAGTCAGCCACACCAGGTGATGGATCCTCCATCCAGCGTGCAATCAATGCTGGAAGCAATGGTGGCACTCGTAACAGTCAGTGGCTTGCCAGCCAGCCGAGGGTAACGACATAGGACCGCCATGACCATGTTGAAGTACCGAGCTAACGGGCGAACGTGCAGGTTGTTTACATCCCGCCTGGCACGTACACCGTCAGCCAAACGATAAGGATGAACACCGACACGATTTTGATGGGTGATGCGACAAACCCACCTATCATCAAGGCGTCTTCCTCGTGGTCTGGCGAAGCGACCTTGCTCAACGGTATGTGGTCACGTCAAGGCTGTCTTCCTCACTGCTTTAGTAGATCTGACTCCGAGACATAGGCCAAGACCCAGGTACCGGAGTATCCGGAGAGCTTTCCTTTGCTGTAGGCCTGAAGAATTTAATACTTGACACTACAAGCATAGGAGGTAAGCATGCATCAGCCATCCATCGCGAACGGCTGTGTCGACCGTGACGCCGCTAAGCCTGAACAGGTAGCACAGCCTTCACGGCCCTCTACTGGGGCGTGGCCCAGGCAGCCCAGTTGCAGAACGTGAAGATTACCATGGCCAGTTCCGTCAATGGCAATGGCCATACGGGTATTCAGCTGGGACGGGGTTCGACCTTGGGTCTCTCCGATGTTCGCGTGGAGAGAGGCCAGGTAAGTCTCTAACCCTTGGTGCTCAACACTTACGACCAACTTCTGCTAGACCACCACTAAACATGGCACTTTTCAAGAACGGTATCTGGCACAACGGCCACCAGCAGGCCCTGTACAAGAGCATATACTTCTTCCAGAATACTGTCGGCATGCTCGTAAGGTTTTTGCAGTACCTTATCACAAGTATTTAGTACTAATAGGTCGCTTAGATCACCGGGGGATCAACCATCAGTATCATGGCCCCGTAAGCAGCGAACTCCGCCGTCCGTCTAACTCTGACAGCATGCTAACGAAGCCATCCGCAGCACGTTCGATACTTGTGGAACAGGAGTCCATCACACATCTGGGAGCGCCCCATGGATTGCGCTGGTAGATGCAAAGTCCGTGAACTCTGGAGTCACCTTCCAGACTGACGGGTTCCCTTCATTCATTATCGAAAATCTCAGCAAAGACACCAATTCCGACATTGCCCGGGTACCATCCGGTACTGTCCTAGGCGCCCAGAGCCACGTCAACACCTTCACTTACGGAAACACGGTCGGCAGAAACCCCATCTACGGGGCGACGACCTCGAATAGCCCAAGGCCTGCTGCCCTGGCTCCTGGTGGCAACTACCCCGTGATTCCTGCACCCAACTACGCGAACAACCCCGTCACGGACTTCATCAACGTCAAGGATCCGTCACAGAATGGCGGTCACACGGTCCTGGGCGACCACACAATCGACGAGTCAGGCGTCCTCAACCAGGTGCTTCAATTCGCGGCGGCCCAGAACAAGATCGCTTACTTCCCCTTCGGCAAGTACAGAGTGGACTCGACCCTCCTAATCCCGAAAGGCTCCCGTATTGTCGGCGAAGCATGGGCCACGATTACTGGTAATGGCCAGTTCTTTAAGGACTCGAACAATCCCAAGCCCGTGGTTGCTGTTGGAAATGGTGGCGACGTTGGAACGGCCCAGATTCAGGACATGCGTTTCACCGTTTCCGACGTCCTGCCAGGAGCCATCATCCTCCAGTTCAACATGGCCGGCACTTCCCCCGGCCAGGTGGCGCTCTGGAACTCCCTCGTCACGGTGGGAGGTACACTGGGCGCATCTGCGCTGAGCAACACGTGCACTAGTGCGAGCAATGAGTGCAAGGCCGCCTTCATCGGCATGCACTTCGCGCCGACCTCGTCGGCGTATGTTGAGAATGTAAGTTCCACAACCCGATTATCCCGCAGTACTCCAATTTTTTCATGTATAAACACTGACAGCGCCTAGATCTGGAACTGGGTGGCTGATCACCAAACAGAAGGCAGCGGAGGCAACAGCATCGCCGCTAAAGGCGGCGTGCTGGTTGAGGCGACCAAAGGCACCTGGCTTCACGCCCTAGGTTCGGAGCATTGGTGGCTGTACCAGCTCAACCTCCGCAAGGCGAGCAACGTTATGGTGTCCCTGCTGCAGAGCGAGACCAACTATGACCAGGGCGACCACGTGCAGCAGACGCCACCTGCCCCTTGGGTGGCCGATGTGAAGAACTGGGGTGATCCAGACTTCTCGAACTGTGGCGGCGGCGACACGCGTTGCCGGATGGGTTTTGCCAACTATATCAACGGTGGATCCAATATCTACACCTACGCGTCTGCTTCGTGGGCCTTCTTCAGTGGCCCGGGATACCAATCGTGCGCGGGTGCCTTCCAATGCCAAAGTGAGTGGACTCTAGCCTCTGTCTTGGCGAGGATCCCTCAAGTAACGCTCTTGCTGACCGTCAATCAACTGCGCAGATACCATGCATTGGATCGCCGAGACGCCGTCTAATCTGCAGGCGTTTGGCCTCTGCTCGAAGGACACCTACGCGACCTTGCGTCTGGCGGATGGGACGCAGATCCAGACGCAACAGGGATTCACTGGGTCGTGGCCTGGCACTGGTGGTGATGTGGGCCGCTACACCACTTGAGTCACAGTCGCCGGCGTCTGACGACCGAGTCGAGGGAATTCGAAACCCAGCGACTGTGCCAACTTCGTCAAAAAGGGGGATTCTGCCAGATCGATAAGAGGTGCTCTGGGCTCCGCGCTCTGACCAACTACCGATCGGCCAGGGGTGAGAGACTGACGCTAACCCTGGCTGGATGGCATTGTGCGGAGATACAGGGGGATCAAACGCAGCAGAAAATGAGGCCGAGGCATAGTAACTTTGAACAGACGGTCAGTTATTAGGTCTAGACATAGAGCTCAAGTCAGTTCTTAGTATATCTTGCGAATGTCTCTGTCTCTTTCGCGATCAGAAGCGATACGTACTGAGAATTCCGATCAACAAGCTTTTAGACGAGGAGTCTTGGTCTTAGACAAGCCCCACACTGCAGAAATTGTCGCCAAAGGGATGAGCTCCGCGGATGCTCCCTCTTGACAGGACAACGTCAAGACACCTACCAACAATGGCACCGAGTGGCTTTGTGCGTTAGCATCGATAGATTCTTGCTCATGTAACGCGACGATAGCCGCAAGCCAGATCGCAGGCAGCACCCAGTGGCAGTGTGTTAGCGGCCAGTGCGCATGCTCTCTGGGATAACTCCACCCGTCCGACAACGCCACCGGGCTCGCCCTCGCCCACGCCGCTGTCCTAACACAGTACAGGACGTTTTGTGTGAATCATCTAGGGCGCGGCGAAGCATGCAGGTATCAGATCTGGAATGCAAGGCCCTGGTCTCCACGGAATTGAGTTCGGTGGCCTTCTTCATCTCCGGGCGATGGTCGTGGACATGCCAACCGCCTGCCTCCTCCAAACACATTCCAGCCAGACAGGACAGCGCGACGCGTACAAGATAGTAAACATGGGAGTATATAGGTATGCCGTGTCCTCTGGCCTGTTTCAAGAGCACACCTCTTTGTTTGCTCAACTGTTCGTATAAACCGTTCCCTGCTGTCGCCCTGTCAGTGTCACGATGAGTGTCTATTCTCTAGCCACCTCATACGTAGGGAACGCCCTGATATCCGGCTTCAACTGGATCAACACGGCCGACCCCACTGGCGGCTTTGTGGCGTATGTGCGGTATCACCGTCCAGCTTTAGTCCTGGCATCAAGTCTAACGCCCTTTACTGCAACAGATACCAAAGTCAACAAGATGCCTTCTCGAGGGGGCTTTACTCGGTAGACGGCTTGACCGAGTCCGTTACGCTGCGCGTCGACACAACCAATGTATACCCGGCAGACGGCAGCCAGGGAGGTCGACCCAGCATCCGCATCGAGAGCAAGCTGCCGGTGAACAAGGGCCTTGTTATTGGCGATTTCGCTCACATGCCCGGATCGGTGTGCGGCTCATGGCCTGCGTGTTAGCCTGCCTTCTCCTATCCGTACCCATCCAGCGCTGTCGGCGAGTCCTGAGAGCTAACGCTTCTGCAGTCTGGATGTACGGCCCGGATTGGCCTAACAACGGCGAAATCGATATAATTGAGGGCGCAAATACAGCTCTGAAGAACCTCATGTCTGGTCATACGTAGGAAGACCCAGTACAACCTGATTTCAAGTCCAAATACTCACTCACTGACTCTAGTGCGGAGGGTTGCACACTGCCATCCACGGGATTTACTGGTTCTCAAGGCAGCACCGACTGCACTAGCCCTGGTGTAAGTGCAGGCCCACCAGTCACATCGCCGATAGGAAGTTAACTGGTGTCGCATAGAACAACGGCGGCATAGGGTGCAACTACGTTGCACCTAACTCAGACTCGTTCTCGTACGGCGATGACTTCAACTCGATTGGAGGCGGTGTTTACGCCCTTGAGTGGACTGATGCCGCGATCAAGATCTGGCACTTCCCACGGACCGCCATCCCGTCCGATATCACCAACAAGCAGCCCGACCCGTCTTCTTGGGGCCAGCCCGAGGCCCTGTTTGGTGGTTCGACCTGTGAGGTTGACCAGTTCTTCAGCGACATGAGCATCGTTCTCAACATGGTACGTCATGCTGCATGCGTTGTGTCTGTCTTCCAGCACTAACCAGGGTCTAGGACTTCTGCGGCGCTTATGCTGGGAATGTGTGGGGTTTGACGGACACTTGCGACATAGACACACAGTCAACCTGCGTGGACTGGGTTGCAGGGCATCCAGAAGCCTTTACCAACGTGTGAGTCTACATGTTGTTGATTATTTGCGCGGTGGAAGCCAAGCTCACATGTTCTAGGTACTGGGAGATCAACTACATCGATGTCTACGACGCGCCGGTGTCAACGTCGAGCTCCTCATCGACGCAGCTCACTTCTTCATCGACTTCTTCGACTTTCCCCGTGATCTCCACGGGGATCTACGCCAACCAATCGTCGACCGGCAGCATGTCTACTCTCGCTTCCTTGAGCACCTCGGGTTCGGCAAACATTCCCACGTCGCTCACAGTGCCCGTCTCAACCACAGCTGGTGCATCGACCCCGGCTTCCGCTTCCATGACGGGTGCGCCAACATCAACCCCGACTGCGTCATTAACCCGTGACCCGGCGGCCATTGGTGACTTTGTCCTGCTTGGGTGTTTCGGGTCCAACTCTAGCTTCGTCACGTTCAGCTCCGCCGGTACCGACAACGCTATGACTCCGGAGGTTTGCGTCGGCCTCTGCTCTGCGAGGAAATACGCCGGTGTTTTCGACGAGTAAGACCACTTCGCCCCAGTCTCTTGTAAGCCCTTAAAGGCATTCTTGCTAACCCGCGTCAACAGCACCTGCTACTGCGCAGACACCCTAGACGCTGCAAGCTCGGCTTTACCAGACATCGACCAGTGCAACCAGCCCTGCCCCGGAAATCCGGACATGTACTGCGGCGGAATCGCGAGCGTCAGCACCAGCGGCAACAGCACCACCGCCAGCAACCGCACCGTGACTACCTTACCGCGCCGTCACGCCCGCCGCGTCGTCGCCTCCTCCAACATCCTCCTAACGGTCTACGCCAACCCCGACGCCGGCACGTCCCCGCAGCCCCCGCCGGCCCCGGCTCTAGGGAACCCATCGGCAGTAACCATGACCGCCACCGCGACCGCAACGGCCATGACGACGATCATGTCGACCATGTCCTACACAACTGTCTGCCCCACGAACCCAGCCTCCCTTGTGGTCGTGGAGTACTGCGCCACCTTCACCGTGCCCAAGTGCAACTGCGCCTCCCAGACAGCACCGGCAATTCCTCTGACCACCGTTGTGGCCAGCTGCGACACGTGCGGCGCGCAAGGGGAGTCTAGCGTCACGCTGACGCTGCCGGCGGCAGTGGTTGCGGGCGCGACTAACACTGCTGCGGCGGCAAACGCTGGCTTCGTGGCAGGCCCTACTCAGGCGGCTTTGTCCGCCGCGGCGGCGGCCAAGAACAATGTAACGGCTACTGTCACGTTCACCACGACGTCGACCTCTTCGCCGGGTACTTTTGTCACGGCAGCGGCTAGTGCCGCAGTGATAAGCAAGGAGCTTCTAGCACTGATAGTAGCGGGGACCGGCACTTTATACTTCGCCATGCTGCTTTAAGGACTAGAGTAGTATTAAAGCTGATCAGAAGAGGCGACCAATGATGATATAGCCGCCGACTGGGCGGTGCTGGCTAAACTCAGGGCAGGATAATCTCGGATTCATTGAGCGGGGGCTCAGGCTGTCATAATCTCAGTAGCACAGTTTAGCTTAGAAATCGAAGTGTTTCCACCGTCCTCGGTTACCCTGGATGGTATATCCAGGCTGCGTGCGCTTCCTTTCCTTGACGTCTTGGGCTTCCATCCTCCCTTAGCAGCGACATTCCCTCATTGAACAGTGATCATGCATGCCCCCAGTCTTGCTTGCTTGCTGTCCCTCGCTGGCTCCTATGTCACAGTGCTCGGACAAGAGTCGGGCGACCTTGAGATTGAGGTCATCTTGTCTGTCACCTGCGATCGCAAGACGCACAAGGGAGATGTGATCTCGTGCAACTACAACGGAACGTTTACCAACGGCACCGAATTCGACTCCAGTGCGTATCCAGTATCGAATAAAGGACCCATCCATTGTGGCTGGTGCTGATTCCGCTGCAGGCTACGGCGAAGGCTCGGACGGACCCTTCAGCTTCAACCTCGGAGCGGGCGAAGTCATCGAGGGGTAAGGCGTCCATGTTCCCATCCTAGTGGCGCTACCCGTCGACCCAAGCAGTCATTGACTAGGTCGTCTGCAGATTTGACAGAGGACTTCTGGATATGTGCATTGGAGAGCAAAGGCGAGGACTCACGGGGAATGACAGCAAAAGGGGAAAAATTAACGGCGCCACAGAAAGCTAACCATCCCCCCTCGGCTTGGCTATGGTGACGAGACCGTAGGGCCTATCCCGCCCAACTCGACACTCAGTAGGTGGCTTTCCTTCTTGAGGAGTCGAGATCGCCAGCTAACTTGACATAAAGTCTTCTATACGGAGTTGGTGGGCATCGAGGGTGTGTCCTAGCCGGGCATCGAGGGTGTGTCCTAGCCGGGCATCGAGGGTGTGTCCTAGCCGGGCATCGAGGGTGTGTCCTAGCCGGGCATCATCGGCGCATCGGGGACGAGGGTCTCCCGGCATATGGTCTAGTGTGCTGGCAACTGCAGCTCTGGGCAAGAATAAAGCGTCGGGCCAGCAACAAGATTTTTAGCCGCTGACGACGACCGAGACCGAAGCCAGGAGCTGAAGGGCGACAATTCGCAAAGATGATTTCGTCGCTGATTGTAGGGAGCAAATCTCTTCGCGCTCGATTTTAGTTTTCGCCAGCGGAAAGAGGATCTGGCTTGAAGCTACGTGCTTCGTTGAAGGAGCAGTCTGCGCATCCGTGCTTTATACGTGCATCAACAAGTAAATACGGGCAAGGTAACCGACCCTCGCACACCGCATGTAGATCGCACCCTGAACACTTGCATAATGCTCGTCTTTATCAATAAACAGATCAGCACGGTTGTTGTGGTGAAGTTGTGAACATTAATTTATCGTGATTACCTTTTGGCCCAGCCTGATTGGCTGGGTCTCAGCCCTTCGTCATGCCTGGGCTGCCCATGACTCTGCTTGCGGGGTGCATTGGCGGGCTGGAGTTGACAGGGGGCAGACAGCGTCTCCCGCCAGCTTCAAGCTCCTTTGTCGAGTTCTTTGGACTTACAACAACCATCTCTCTACCAATGACCTGTCAGTTAACGGCAGAACGAGCCGAACACATCGCACGAGCCAAACATTGAACCAATCCGCCCCTCGATAACCAAATCTGTAACGACATCTCCAAAGCCTCCCACCACAGCAACCATGTCCGCGCAAGTCTGCCCAGTTATTGGCACAACGAATGCCACGCTTCCGCCGAGTCACCCGGACGTCGACCTTTCCAAGCCAGGACAGAAGTGCCCGGTGGTTGGCGCATCGACGGACCATCACCACAACCTGCACAAGCACCCCTCTGTGCCCATCCCCTCCGACAAGTCTCCCGCTGATGCCTCGGCCTGCCCGGCCCTGAAGAACCTGGTGCAGGAGCCCAAGAGCCAAGAGATGGACGACCAGGTGTGCCCCGTCGTTGGTATGTTCTCAGAGGAGGATTATTGCATAATAAGCTTGAATTCTAACCTTGATGCTGAAGGTACTGCTTCAACGGTCCTGCCGCCCGACCATCCCAGCACCGAGGGCAAGGACGACGACGTCGAGTGTCCCGTCACGAAGGCCAAGGTTGGACATCACAAGGGGAAGCTGGTTTCCCACCCGGATGTGCACGATGCGAAGGGCGTATGCCCTGTCGCTGGGGTCAAGGCGCAGTGATTTTCCGGACGGGGCGCTCGGGTGAAGAACTTTGGGGTTATTGCGATAACCGCGATAACCTGAAGTGGGAAGGGAATATCGGGATCGTGGGACTGTCATGGGGTTGCTGCCATTGGTATGGCGCTGGTGGCGACTGGAGTTAGGTCTATTTGCAAATATATCGACAGCAGTCCAACGTCTGTTGCCTTGCGGCCTGGTCATGATCAGCGTCGGAAGTGCAAAACGAATCCAAATATAGCGGTGCTGGGGACTGTATAACGGGAAAGTATTGGGAAGGACGGAGTCGTGGCACTCGGGATGGCAAACTCGGACTCTCGTAAATCCACTGATGCCTCTCGAATAGGG
>Ga0209127_100395_pt1 | contig 15140 bp, 13 predicted proteins | sample LakSupMetagenome_FD_187469 | JGI IMG/M metagenome (GOLD analysis project Ga0209127, IMG submission 187469) | Freshwater microbial communities from Lake Superior, Canada - Sta WM archaea (SPAdes) (version 2) | ecosystem: Environmental > Aquatic > Freshwater > Lake | place: Lake Superior, Canada...
ATCGGCTTGACTTCGGGCATCGGGAGCTCCTGCTGGGCTGGGTGGCGTCAACACCCAAAACCTCCCAGCAGGAGCTTCCCGTCACAAACCCCGCAGCTCTCCCGCGTCAGCGGGTTCGTTCAATCCCACGACACCCGATTTTCCAAACAGATGGGATGATTGGGGTCTGAGCCTGAGGTGGCTGCTCCGTTCGGGATGTTGGAACGTGGTCCGTGTTGAGCGGCCACAAGCATCGGGAAGGAGCAGCCATGGACTATTATGCCGGACTGGATGTGTCGCTGGAAGAGACCGCGATCTGCGTTGTCGACGGAACGGGCCGGATCGTGAAGGAGGCGCGCGCGGCGAGCGAGCCTGCCGCTTTGGCCGGGGCGTTGAACCAGCTCGGCTTGCCGCTGGAGCGCATCGGGCTCGAGGCCTGCTCGCTGACAGCCTGGCTTCACGACGGTCTGCGTGAGCTGGGCTTTGCGGCGACCTGCATCGAGACGCGCCAGGCCAATGCCGCGATGAAGACGATGCCCAACAAGACGGACCGCAATGACGCCCGCGCCCTGGCGCAGATCATGCGGACGGGCTGGTTCCGGCAGGTTCATGTCAAGAGCCGCCAGTGCCGGCTGTGGCGTTCGCTGCTGGTGGCGCGCCGCACGGTCCTGGGCGAAATGCGCTCGATCGAGAACGTGGTGCGGGCGATCCTGCGCGAGGCCGGCCTCAAGCTCGGCACGCCGGGTCGGGCAGCCTTCGCCGGCCGCGTACGCGAACTGGCAGGTGACGATCCCCTCGTGATGCCTCTCGTCGAGCCGCTTCTGACGGTGCTGGCCACCATGCTGACCGTGCTCGCCCGGCTGACCAGGCAGGTCCTGGATCTCGTCAGGAAGGAGGCAGTCTGCCGGCGGCTGATGAGCGTGCCGGGCGTTGGCCCCATCACCGCGCTCGCCTTTCGGGCGACGATCGACCGGCCGGGCCGGTTCAGACGGTCGCGCGACGTCGGCGCCCATCTCGGTCTGACGCCGGCGCGTTACCAGTCGGGCGAGACCGACATCCAGGGCAAGATCAGCCGCTGCGGTGACGAGCTTGCCCGCACGGCGCTCTACGAGGCGGCGCATACGCTGCTGGTACGGAGCCAGAAATGGTCGAGCCTGCGGGCCTGGGGAATGAACATCGCCAGGCATCGCGGCATGGCCCGCGCCCGCGTCGCGGTTGCCCGCAAGCTCGCCGTCATCCTCCACCGCATGTGGAGCGACGGCGCCGAGTTCCGCTGGGGCAAGGAGCCTGCGCCTGGTGCTCCAGCCGCAGCATGACGCCGCAGCGCCGAAGCGGGAGGACCAAACGCCACGCATGAACCCGAAAGGGTGAACCGGATCGTTCCCGTGGGGACGATGGGCAAGGCGATCTCGTTGAGAGTCCAGAACCTGCGGGCGCAAACCCCAAGGTCGTGAAACAGATTGAGACGCCTCGCCCTCCTGACCCCATCATGCGGCGGCCCGGCGCCGACCGCGAAGAGAAGCGTGTGACCCATGGGCGACACGAGCCGGAGAAGCCAGAGACGGTGAGACCAGAACGAGCAGCTTGACCTCAACGACCCCAATCAGAGAGGGCTCTTAGATCAGAGAAATCGCCGTCCTGAAACGCTCCAGCTCGCGACCAATATGCTCAGAAGAACGAAGCATATCAGACAATAATTTCTTTACATTTCGCTCAAATGAGACGGCCTCCGACATTCCGCGCAACCCAAAACTGCTCTCGACCTTCTTCGCCAAATCAATCGAAATATATTTCTTTTGCAGAAATATAGCGCTGATAAACGCAGGCGAACATTGCAATTCTGCCGCGAGGCCTTTTTGACTAATGCCCGCAGCGGTCAACGCTAAATTGATGACATCGCGCGAGATATTGATAGATGATTGAATTCCTAAGATAGTGCTGGCTAAGTTTGCAACGTCATCCGAAATTTTATATAGATGAAACATATCATTGTATTCCAACTTTGGCCTGACGTTCGCGTCACAAATCTTTGACTTGTCATTAAATCGATTAATGAAAATAATTTCATCGCCATTATCTGTCGAATTGAAACTGACCCCTTGAGTATTATAATAACCTTTAAGGCGTGCCATAGTAGTATCGCTTATCGTACGAGCGCCTCTTTCGAACTCTGTCAACGTCCGCTTTCCTATGTGAGCTTGGTTGCAAACTGTCTTCATATCCAAATTCAAAACGACGCGTGCTGCTCGAGCCTGTTCAGGAGTCATTGCATCTCTTTCTAGCTTACGCGGGAGCATTGAGGCGCTTCCATCTCGCCCCGACAGGACCAACAGCGCGGTAGGGATTACAGGGGGAGCCCTGAAGTTCGCTGGGAAATGGACGCTGATCCAAAGACCTGCGGATGGAGATTTCAGGGGCTCGGTGCGGTCGAATGCTTAAGCCGTCCGAAGAACGGCAATCACTTCTGCATAGCGGGCTCGGGAGTTCGACCAATTCAGCGCGAAATCAAACAACTCGCGCTGGGCCAGGGAAATCACGCGATACGCAGCGAGAGCTGCGACGAGCGCGCCAAGCGTCAGATCGGTTGTAAATTGTACTAGCATTTAAAACGCGCCTTTAGCTTCGAGATTTTCGATTTTGCGCTTGTTCTATTTGCCTCACCATGGTATATCCGAAGTCGCCTTGGCGACGGCTGTTGTACGCCGTTTTCGCTATGCCTAGGAGCTTCGTCCAGGGCACGAGTAATGTGCACGCGAGCCCGAACCCTGACGTTTAGCTGTCGCTTGCGCCGTGGCAATCTGCAGCGGCAACATAACCAAGGTAGCGAAAGCGAGCGCGACATTTTGAGGCAAGTAGAAAGAGTGGCGTTGCGCCAAGTTTGCCCTCATTATAACTGACTGGACCCTGTTCTTGGTTTGGCGCTTGCCGGGCTGAATTACAAGCTCGTTCAGCGCCAGCTGGCGGGTATTGTAGTCCATCTTCCATTTCTGTCAACGGGCACCGAAGTTTCGCCAGATGAGATGTGGGCCTCCAAAATTCCCTACCAGGCGGTTTCGGCGCGCCTGATCAAGGATCGCGGGTTGGTGTGGGCAGGCATCTTGGGAACTGGATGTCCATGAGAACCAGTTGCGCAAATGCGTGAAGCTTTTTCTGCCGATCCTGCCCAGGACTTTCCCAATCAGAGAATGCTCTTGGTGCGGCCATCGTCAGCGATGCAGAGCATGCAGGGCGCAGAGATCGTTACGGATCGCCGTGGCGGCTACGGCGGGCATGTCCCATTGCGTAGCTGATCTGCTCGTGCCCCCTGGCTCGCACCGCGCGGCGCAGCTTGGCGTTCAGAGCTTCTATGGCGTTGGTTACTGGAATGAGGATGGCCGGTGCGGACGTCCTGCCGCGTCGTTGCGATGTGGCGTATGCTGCGAGCATCCGGGACAGAGGCACCGGGAGCACGAAGGTGCGGGCAGGCCGATGTATACGATGAGCTGCGAGCTCGCGTTTGTAGCTGGCCGCCTCTGCGACTCGCCCGGTTGCGCCGAGAGCGCGGATCCGTAGGTGTCGTGTCGCCCGCCGCTCCCCCGTCATGCTGACAGGAGGGGCCGATGCGACGCGTGATATCCACCGGACCTTTGGCGAAGTGGTGATCTGGGAGGACGGCAAGTTGAGACATGCCGGGCGGGTCGACATGACCCGAACGGCCCTGGAAGGGTTTGGCAAGAGGTTGCTGCCGACGGACGCGGTCGTGATCGAGGCGACCGGCAATTGCATGGCGGTGTCGCGCGCGATGTCGCCGCTCGTCGCGCGGGTGGTGATCGCCAACCCGCTGCAGGTGAAGGCGATCGCCCATGCCCAGGTGAAGACGGACAAGGTCGATGCCGGCATCCTGGCAACGCTCTATGCGGCCGGCTTCCTGCCGGAGATCTGGACGCCGGACGCGAAGACCGAGCGGCTGCGGCGGCCGGTTGCACGGCGCTATCAGGTGGTTCGTCATCGCACCCGGATCAAGAACAAGGTGCACGGAATCCTGCATGCGCACCTGATTCCGAAATGTCCGCACGCGGACCTGTTCGGCGGCCGGGGGCGTTCCTGGCTGACCAGACAGTAACTTCCGGCGGACGAATGCGATGCGATCACGCGTCATCTGCGGGAGCTCGACAGGCTCGGCGATGATCTTGCGGCTCTTGAGCGCGAGATTGCGCAGGATGCGATCGAGGATTCGACAGTTGCGCGGCTGATGACCGTCACCGGGATCAAGCTGGCCGTCGCAACGGCGCTGGCGGCGGCGATCGGCGATATCACCCGGTTCAAGACACCCCAAAAGCTGGTGAGCTACGTCGGGTTGAATCCCCGCGTCCGCCAGTCGGGCACGGGTGTCGCTTATCATGGCCGCATCAGCAAGATCGGCCGCAGCCATGCGCGCGCCATGCTGGTCGAAGCTGCCTGGGCGGCCGCCAAGGCGCCGGGGCCCTTGCACGCCTTCTTCGTCCGGATCCGGGCCAGGCGCGGTCACCAGGTCGCGGCGGTTGCGGTCGCCCGCAAGCTCACGGTCCTGGTCTGGCATCTGCTGACGAAACAGGCGGACTATCGATGGGCGCGCCCGGCCCTGGTTGCCAGCAAGCGCCGGGCCATGGAGTTGCAAGCCGGCAAGCCGCCGCAAAAGGGCAATCAGCCCGGGATCCGCCCATGCCTACAACATCAAGGCGCTGCGGGACCAGGAGATGACGGTGGCTCGCCACGCCGAACGTGCCTACGAGCACTTCGTTGCCCAATGGAAGACGCGGCCGGGAGGAGAGGCGCACGGACGCCTCAAATCGACGAGGCACGAGTGAGGCGGCCTGGCGGAGCTTGCAGTCGGCGCTCCGCTCTTCGCCACGAGGTCGTCCGTACAAAGCCGAAAATACCACGTCGCATGCGAGAAAGCTCGCCATCTTATTCGACGCACGTCGAAATGGAAAGCGTAGAACGGCACAACCTCGCTCCAGGCCCGGCGCCAGCTCTGGGCGATGGCCGGATAGCGGCGGCCCCAGAGGCCTTCCTCGAAGGTGCATAGCTCGGCCTCTCCGGCCTCGGCGACGACGGCGCGATAGATCATCTTCAGCGCGGCTGCGACGGACTTTCGATCCTTGTAGGAGACGAAGTCGAGGCTGTGGCGCAGCAGGTGAACGACGCAGGTCTGGACCATGGCCTCCGGGCACACGGCCCGGATCGCGTCGGGAAAGCCCTTCAGCCCGTCGACGACGGCAAGCAGGATATCCTCGATGCCGCGCAGCAGCTCGGTCATGACGCGCAGCCAGAACTTCGCGCCCTCGTTCTGCTCCAGACCGAGAATCTGTTTGGCGCCGTCGGCGCGGACGCCAAGCACGATGTGTACGGCCTTGTTCCGGAGGATGCCTTCGTCGCGGACCTTGACGCGTAGGGCGTCGAAGAAGACCAGGGGATAGACCGGTTCCAGCGGCCGTGCCTGCCAGGCGGCGATCTCCTCCAGAACTGCGTCCGCGACGGCGCTGATGAGATCGGGCGAAACCTCGATGCCGTAGAGCTCGCGCAGGTGCCCGACGATCTCCCGGGCACTCATGCCACGGGCGTACATCGACACGATCTTGTCGTCGAAGCCCGGAAAGCGGCGCTGATGCTTGGCGATCAGTTGCGGATCGAAAGGTCGCCTGCCGATCGCGGGGGATGTCCCGCTCGATCCGGCCATCTCCCTCGTCACCGTCTTGCGGCCGTAGCCTTTATGGAATTTTCACTCGACCGAATATGTGGGATCTGATGTAGCTAGAGGTTCGAGCCCTGCCAAACATTTTCGTCAAGAGGGAACAAGCGAGCCCGGCCTGCGGTTTCTAGAGCACCTCGAAAGGGAGACTACCATGCCACACGAAAAACCCGGCCCGCATCACGACCATCCCGGCCATACCCCTGGCGATCTCGACGAACGCGGGCATCGTGACAAGTCGGTCAAGGAAACACCCGGTCAGCATCACAACCACCCCGGTCACAAGCCCGGCGATCTTGATGAGCATGGACATCGCGATAGCTCGCCAGCTGAGAAGCCCGGCGAGCACCATGATCACCCTGGGCACAAGCCAGGCGACCTCGACCAACATGGTCACCGCGACAAGTCTGGATAGCCGGCTGCGACACTATGAGGCGGAAGGCGCTCCCAGGAGCGCCTTTTGTCATGATGCGATGGCCGTAACGCCGTTCGCAGTGACATTGAGTTCTGCATAAACTGGAGGGTTCGAAGAACTCCTTCTTAAAGTCGGGTCTGGCGGCATCCAGGACTTCCTGGGCGGCTCGAGCGGCGGGACAGTCCGCCTGCTCGTTCTGTATGGGCGCTAACGGCGGGATCATTGCTTCCCTGACGTGCCCTATGCCGGCGCGGCCCGCGTGAGCCAGGCGGCGCAGGTTGTAGATGAGATTGGCCATGCCGATCTTCGTCTTCGCCCTGGCGATGCCGATCGTGCGCACGAACAGGCCCATCCGGACCTTCTGCTCGGCGAAGAAGTGCTCCACGCGGGAGCGGGTTTTCGACTTCGCGTTGTTGGCCCGGCGCGTCGCCGCCGGCATCGGGCGGCCCGCCGGCTTCTTGCGATGGATCTGACGAAGCCATGCCTGTCGAGGGAGGCCTTGTTGGCGGCAGACCGATAGGCGGTATCGGCCCAGACCGTGCGGGCCGTGTTGCCGGGATCGAGCAGTCCCTCGCGTAGGCGAGAGCTCCTTCATAGGCCGCGGCATCCGTCATCAGCCAGCGCCGGATCAGCCCATGCTCGCGGTTGGCCGAGACGTGGTTCTGGTAGCCGAAGGCCGGGATGGCAATGTCGACCGGCGGCTCGGTGCCGTCCTCCTGCGGCTTGGCCTTGGTAAACTTGACCGTCCAACGCGCGTCGCGATCCTTGTGTCGGAGTTTGACCGGCCGTTCCTTCCAAGCCGCAGGGATGCGCCCGGCCTTGATCTCCTGCTTCTTACCTTGAGTGTTGCGCTGACGGGGGTGCCGCCACCAGGCTGGAAACGCTGCTATGGTCTGCGCCGATGCGATGGCGGGGCCTCGCCAAAGCCACCGCTCAGGTTCACCTCACCGCCATCGCCTACAACCTCAAACGCACCCGATCGATCGTCATGACAACCGTTTGATCGTGCAAAGTTCGGATCAGCCCGAAGCTGCCGATGACAGCAATGAACGCGCCCGAAACAGACAGATCACCACCGTCTACCCCTATCATGCCGCCGCCGGCCACGCCTGGAAGGGCGAGTTGCTGCGCCACATCGCGTGCAGCACGACAGCCATCTTGCGGGCTACCGCTACGGCCGCATGTTCGAAGCCCATCCTCTGTGCAAGATCGCGGCCCCACGCCTTCAGTGCCGAGTCCTGGCGCACGCGCACCAGCAGGCTGGCGGCCGCTTCGAACAGATAGGTTCGCATCAGCCGGTAGCCGCGCCGGGAGATGCCGCCCGAGTGATCAGCCTGGCCCGACTGGTGCCGGACAGGTGTCAGCCCAAGGTAGGCCCCGACTGATCGCGAGTGCCGGAAGTGTTCCGGAGCCTCGATCGCGGCCGCATAGCTGGTTGCGACGATGACGCCGACGCCGGGGCAGGTCATCAGCAGGCGGCATGTTGCATCGCTCTTGGCCAGGGTGATGCCGCGGCTAGGCCGTCCGCATGGGCGGCCAGTACCTGACCTCGTTCGGCTACACGCTCTACGGCACGCCCCTGATGTGGGTGGTGGCGCTCGCGCCGCTCGCCTTTATCTTCTTCTTCTCGTTCCGGATGGACCGCATGTCGCCGGCTTCGGCGCGGACGACTTTCTTCGCCTCCGCGGCGGTGATGGGCACCTCGCTCTCGACGCTGCTCCTGCGCTACACCGGCGCGAGCGTCGTCCAGGTATTCTTCATCACGGCGGCTGCCTTTGGTTCACTCAGCCTGTGGGGCTACACGACGCAGCGCAGTCTGTCTGGCATGGGCTCGTTCCTGTTAATGGGCCTGATCGGCCTGATTATCGCCTCGCTGGTGAACATCTTCCTGGCCTCGAGCGCGCTACAATTCGCGATCTCCGTGATCGGCGTGCTGATCTTTGCCGGCCTGACCGCGTACGACACGCAGAATCTCAAGGAGATGTACACCGACGAGCTCGGCTCGGCAGATGGCGAGCTTGCGGTCAAGGCGTCGATCCTCGGGGCGCTGACGCTCTACCTGGACTTCATCAACATGTTCCAGTTCCTGCTTGCCCTGCTCGGCAATCGCAACCTATAGGATTCGGAGGCAGACGGGCCACGGTGCGATGGTTGCGGGATTGCCCGGTCGCAAAGGGAGACAATGGCTGTGGACCTCGTTGAGCCGGAGTGATCGTTGCGAGGCGGCGGAGACCGCGGCACCTCAGTTTGGCCCACTTCCACTGCAAGACAACAGGGCGCGTAAATCCGACATCGGTCTATCTTCATAAGTGCGACAAGAATGGTGAGGTGCTTCATGCTCAAGTCTCGTATCCTGCTGGCCGCTGGCCTGGTCCTGTCTCCCGCCGTCGTCCTGGCGCAAGCCCATTCGCACGGAGCGGAGCACGGCGGCCAAGTCCACAAGCTCGGCTCCTACGAAGCCGAGCTTGTGGTCAAGGGCACCGACGCCATGCTCTACGTCGTCGACGACAAGGAGCAGAAAGTCGATGCTTCGAAGTTCAGCGCAATCGCAGTGGTGCTGGCCAAGGGCAACGAGCAAAAAATCCTTGAACTGAAGCCTGCCAAGGACAACATGCTGTCCGGCAAGGTCGACTTTCCTGTCGAGGGCAAGTTCCGGGCCACCGTGACCTTAAAGTCCGGGTCGACTGAGGTCGGCAAGGGCCGTTATAACGTCGACGTAACCGGCCGCTAATGACAGGCGCGTACCCCATCAAAGCCATGGCTTTTCGGACCACCCGATGCGCGAACGGACCGCGCCGCCCCTTGTGGCAGGCGGTGATCGCGCATGCCATGGCGCTCGTGGTCTTCATCGGCCTGCTCGTTCCGCATCCGGCGTTCGCTGCCGGAGCTGTTGCGGACCTCGCGTCGGTCACGATCACGAGCACCTCGGAGGACACGAACGACTTTCCCAGCGGGTCAGGGGACACCGGGCTCGTCCACCAGGCGTATTGCGCTTGCCATACAGCCATTCGGCCGTCCTGGAGCGCCGCCTCGGTGGAGCCTGTCCGGTCAGCGGCGGATTTTTCCGCGAGAGCTGACACGCCGCCCCGGCCGAGCCCCGCCTCGCTTCCGTTCAAGCCACCCCGCGCCTGACCATCGCGAGGTCCGACAGCCGCTCGTTTCGAGCGACTCGGGCCTCATCCCACGTCCTGCTCGACAGGCGAGGGTGTTTGGTCGTCGGCCGTGGCTCCCCAGCGGGCAAGGCCATCGAAGGGTCCGCTCTCTTGAGCGCGACTGTCGGAAGGTGGTAGTATGTTCATCCGTTTCCTCTTCATCATCGTCGCGCTTGTCGTCGGCGTTGCTGTGGCGAGTCTCGTCCCTGAGGTCTCGCAAACGGCACGGACCGTCATCGGGGCCGTTCCCCTGCCCGGGCTTGCGCAACTGAGCGCGCGGGAGCCGGCGAAGGCTGCCGCCAAGCAGGCCGAGGACAAGGAAGCCCATGGCAGCGGCAGCAAGGACGATGGCCATGGCCACGGGTCAGGCGGCACCGAAAAGGAAGGCAGCAAGGAAGGTGTGCTCAAGCTTGGCCCTGATCAGATCGCGGCTGCCAAGATCGAGACGGCCAAAGCCTCCGACGGCACGCTCGCCCGACGGCTGACCATCCCGGGCACGGTTGCTCCCGCTGCGGACCGCATCGGTCGCGTCGCCGCGAAGGTGGTCGGCACGGTCGCGGAGCTGAACAAGCAGCTCGGCGATACTGTAGCCAAAGGCGAGGTCGTCGCCATACTGGATAGCCGCGAGGTGGCCGAGGCCAAGAGCGAGTACCTCGCCGCTCAGGTCAATTTCGACCTGCAGAGGACGCTGTTCGAGCGTGAGCAGTCCCTGTTCCAGAAGAACATCACCGCCGAGCAGCAGTTCCTGCGCGCCCGCACCATCTTCACCGAGGCGCAGCTGCGCTTCGACCTCGCTCGTCAGAAACTCTCGGCGCTTGGCGTTCCCGATAAGGAGATCGCTGGCCTGTCGCGGCAGTCGACCGCTCTGCAGCGCTACGAGCTCCGTGCGCCGCTGGGCGGCCGTGTCGTCGAGCGGCTTGTCAATCTCGGCGCGCCGGTTGGCGGAGAAGGCCAGGCGAAGGAGCTCTACGGCATCGCCGACCTTTCGCAGGTATGGGTCGAGCTCGCGGTGTCGCCTCGGGATCTGCCCTCGATCAAAGAGGGTCAGGCCGTTCAGGTGACGGCGGGCGGCATGAACGAGAAGGCCGAGGGCAAGATCGCGTTCAAGAGCCCGATGCTCAATCCCGAGACCCGCTCCGCTCGCGTGGTGGCCCGGATCGCGAACAAGAGCGGCGCATGGCAGCCAGGGACCTTCGTGACCGCTGGGATAGTGGTCGAGGAAGAAAAGGCTCCGCTCGTCGTGCCGAAGCGCGCACTGCAGACCGTCGGCAAGGAGCAGGTCGTGTTCGTGCGCACGCCGGAGGGGTTTGAGAAGCGTGAGGTCGCGCTTGGTCGAACCGACGGCCAGTCGACCGAGATCGTGTTCGGGCTTGATCCCGGCGAGGAGATCGCGGTCACCAACACCTTCACGCTCAAGGCCGAACTCGGCAAGTCCGAAGCCTCTCACGCCCACTAAGGCCATTCGCCATGATCGCCCGCATCCTTGCTTTCTCGGTTCATCATCGCTGGGTCGTTGTGCTCGTGTCTGTGCTGGCGATGGCGCTCGGCGTCTACTCGCTCACCCGGCTGCCGATCGACGCGGTGCCGGACATCACCAACAATCAGGTGCAGATCAACACCACGGCGCCCTCCCTCTCGCCCTTCGACATCGAGAAGCAGGTCACATTTCCGGTTGAGACGGCCCTCGCCGGCATCGCCGGCCTCGAGTACACTCGCTCACTGTCGCGCAACGGCTTCTCGCAAGTGACCGCGGTCTTCAGCGAGAAGACGGACATCTACTTCGCGCGCCAGCAGGTCAACGAACGCCTCGCCGACATCAAGAGCAGCCTGCCGCCCGGCGCCGAGCCCAAGATGGGCCCGATCTCAACCGGCCTCGGCGAAATCTACATGTACACGGTCGAGTACGCGAAGCCGCCTGCGGCCGGGACTGGCGTGGAGGCCGTCGAGGAGACTTCGACGGGGGGGGCGCGTGCGGCGACGGATGGCTACTCCTCCGAGCGCCTCGCTCAGCCAATCCAGGACGGCAAGCCCGGCTGGCAGAGCGACGGCACGTACCTGACCCCAGAGGGCCAGCGCCTCACGAACGACTTTGAACGGGCCGCCTATCTGCGCACGGTGCAGGATTGGATCATCCGGCCGCAGCTCAAAGGCGTCCCGGGGGTGGCCGGCGTCGACTCGATCGGCGGCTACGAAAAGCAGTATCACGTGCAGCCCGATCCGGCGAAGCTGATCGGCTACGGTCTGACGTTCGCGGACCTTGCCACGGCCATCGAGGCCAACAACGTCAACCGCGGTGCGGGCTATGTCGAGCGCAACGGCGAAGGCTTCGTGGTGCGCTCGGCGGGTCGCATCGAGCGCATGAGCGAGATCGGGCGCGTCGTGGTCGCGACGCGCGAGGGCGTGCCGATCCGGGTGCGCGACGTTGCCGAGGTCTCGATCGGGAAAGAACTCAGAACCGGCAGCGCGAGCGAGAACGGCTCCGAGGTGGTGGTCGGCACCGCGCTGATGCTGATTGGCGCGAACAGCCGGACGGTCTCGGCCGCGGTCGACGCCAAGATGCAGGCGATCAACAAGTCGCTGCCGCCGGGCATCGTCGCCAAGACGGTGCTCAATCGAACCTTCCTGGTCAACGCCACCGTCAAAACCGTGGCCAAGAACCTAGCCGAGGGCGCGCTCCTCGTCATTGCCGTCCTCTTTCTCCTGCTCGGGAACATCCGCGCCGCCATCATCACGGCGCTCGTGATTCCGGTCGCAATGCTCATGACCATGACCGGCATGGTGCAGGGCAAGATCAGCGCCAACCTGATGAGCCTGGGCGCGCTCGACTTCGGTCTCATCGTCGATGGCGCCGTCATCATCGCCGAGAACAGTTTGCGCCACCTTGCCGAGCAACAGCACAGGTTCGGCCGGCAGCTGACGCTCGGCGAGCGTCTCAGCACTATCATCGAGTCGGCCGAGGAGATGATCAAGCCCTCCGTTTACGGCCAGGCCATCATTATCCTCGTCTACGCGCCGCTCCTCACCTTCACAGGGGTCGAGGGCAAGATGTTCGAGCCGATGGCGCTGACCGTTATCATCGCGCTTGCTGCCGCGTTCGTGCTCTCGCTCACCTTCGTGCCCGCGATGATCGCGATCGTCATCACGGGCCGCGTGAAGGAGGAGGAGAACTTTTTTGTCCGAGGGCTGAAATCGGTCTACCGTCCCCTCCTGCGAGGCGCCATACGCTTTCCGCTCTCCACCATCCTCGGCGCCGTCCTGCTGTTCGCGGCGGCCGCAATGCTGTTCACCCGCCTCGGCCAGGAGTTCATCCCGACGCTCGACGAGAAGAACATCGCCATGCAGGCGCTGCGGATTCCGTCGACGTCGCTGTCGCAAAGCCAGGAGATGCAGTTCGCCGTCGAGAAGGCGATCAGCCGCTTTCCGCAGGTCGCCTTCGTGTTCTCGAAGACCGGCACCGCCGAGGTCGCGGCCGATCCAATGCCGCCGAACGCGTCGGACACTTTCATCATCCTCAAGCCGCAGGAGGAATGGCCCGACCCGACGCTGCCGAAAGGCGACTTGATCAAGCAGATGGAGAGTACGGTCGGCAAGCTGCCCGGCAACAATCTCTCGTTCACGCAGCCGATCCAGATGCGCTTCAACGAGCTCCTGGCCGGCACGCGCGGCGACCTCGCCGTCAAGGTGTTCGGCGAGGAGTTCGAGCCGATGCTCGAGGCTGCCAACAAGATCGCCAGCATTCTGCGCGGCCTGCAAGGGGCGGCCGACGTCAGCGTCGAGCAAGCAACTGGCCTGCCGTTCCAGGAGATCCGGATCGATAAGGACGAGATCGAGCGCCGGGGCCTGAGCCTGGCCGCAGTACAGGATGTGATCGGGACTGCTATCGGCGGCCGCGAAGCAGGTCTCGTCTTCGAAGGTGACCGGCGCTTCGACATCGTCGTGCGCCTGCCGGACGATGTTCGCGCCGATGTCGATGCTCTCATCAATCTCCCGGTTCCTCTGCCGGCGACAACAGGCCAGGCGGCGACCGGCGCCAGCATTCCGCTCAGGGAAGTGGCCACGATCGAAACGGCCGAGGGGCCGAACCAGATCAGCCGCGAGAACGGCAAGCGGCGGGTTGTGGTCACGGCCAACGTGCGTGGGCGTGACATTGCCTCGCTCGTCAATGAGGCACAGGCCAGGATCGCCCAAGAGGTGGCACTGCCGTCGGGGTACTACATCACCTGGGGCGGCCAGTTCGAGAACCTGGCGGCGGCGCGCCAGCGCCTCATGGTCGTGGTGCCGGCGTGCTTCGCCCTGATTTTTCTCCTCTTGTTCAGCGCACTTGGTTCCGCACGGGACGCGCTCCTCGTGTTCAGCGCCGTGCCTCTCGCGCTCACCGGCGGGATCATCGCCCTGTGGCTGCGGGACATGCCGTTCTCAGTCTCGGCGGCCGTGGGGTTCATCGCCCTGTCCGGCGTCGCGGTGCTGAACGGCCTCGTCATGCTGAGCTTCATTAAGCAGCTCATGGACGACGACATGCCGAAGCTCGAGGCAATCTATGAGGGAGCGCTGGTGCGCTTGCGGCCGGTCGCCATGACGGCGCTGGTCGCCTCGCTTGGCTTCGTGCCGATGGCGCTTGCGACCGGGACCGGCGCTGAGGTCCAGAAGCCGCTCGCGACCGTGGTGATCGGGGGCCTGATCAGCGCGACCCTCCTCACGCTCGTGGTCCTTCCGGCGCTCTACGCCCGCTTCTCCGGGCACAAAGCGAGGCCGCAAGTGGATTCCCATCACGAGCCGGAGCGGCCGGACACGGAAGAACACGTGCCAGCCAGGCAAGCGGCCGAGTGAACGGGCGAGTGACCTGGTGGCGATCGGAAATTGGATCCTGAGTGATCCGCGAATGCAACCGAACTGAGGACACGACTATGAGAACACCCAGCTCTCAACGCGGCAGCGCACGCATATCCAGCTCTCCCACGGTGGTTGTTCAAGCCACGACCGCAGGTCTCCTGGCCGGGCAAGCTCAGGCCCAATCGGTCAAGATCGTCGGCATTGGCGCGGCGACCTGCCGAGACTTTCTGGGCGAGATCCAAGGCCGGCCCGACGTCGAGAAGAACTTCTTTGCTTGGGCGCAGGGCTACATGAGCGGCCTTCTGATCCGGGCCCCGGCCGGCAAGACGAAGGACTCGACCTTACGCCGCCGGCGTTCCCGCTGCTCAAGCAGGCTGAGTTTCTGCGCAGTTATTGTTCAACGCACGCCGGTGAGGACTACGCCGATGCCGTGAATACACTCTATCGCACCCTTCGAGCTCCGCCTGGCTGAACGATGGAGTTTCCGACGATCCAGCTCAACGAAGCGGACAGCTTCAATGATTTTAGCTCCCATAATCTTGATCGCCTCGCAGTTGGTTCAACCCGCTAGCGGTGTGACCCGCCCGGCCGATTGCATTGCAGGGCCCCATGAGCCCTTGCGCGTCCGTAAACTGCCGGGCGTGGCGGCGACCACCTCAAAACCGCGAAACCCGCTCGAAGATTCGCTGCCGCACTGCACCGGCTCGGGCGGGACGTCATCGAAGGACCGGCCGGAACAGAAGTCCGCCGCGCGCGAGCGTTCACGCTGATGGTTCGTGTGGTCTCAAGTTTGGACACGTCGTTGGAGCACGTCACGGCCTCGAGCATGACGTGCGGCAGTCGCCGTCGATTGCCGTTCAGAGATGGCGCCCCGCACGGCGGAGGTAATCGCAATTTATACCAACGGCCCGCTGATCTGACTCGACGGGGATTGAACGAACCCGCTGACGCGGGAGAGCTGCGGGGTTTGTGACGGGAAGCTCCTGCTGGGAGGTTTTGGGTGTTGACGCCACCCAGCCCAGCAGGAGCTCCCGATGCCCGAAGTCAAGCCGAT
>Ga0209127_100396_pt1 | contig 15120 bp, 14 predicted proteins | sample LakSupMetagenome_FD_187469 | JGI IMG/M metagenome (GOLD analysis project Ga0209127, IMG submission 187469) | Freshwater microbial communities from Lake Superior, Canada - Sta WM archaea (SPAdes) (version 2) | ecosystem: Environmental > Aquatic > Freshwater > Lake | place: Lake Superior, Canada...
CAGGGGTGACCGAATTATCGACGGTCCCAAAATCGATAGGAACGGTTTAGCAAGCAGATACCGGGAAAAACTCGCATGCTGGTTGCATGGCTCTCGGGCCCAGCTCGCAATCATTGGCACCCAGGGAACCGACTGATTCATCCGGCCGGATGAGCCTGGTTCCGATGACGAGGGACATCCGACGGTGTGAACAGACAAAACCCGCGTGCCTCCCGAGTGCAGAATTGAAGATGTGACTACTCTCGTTGTATCAGACCAGAACAAATCGCTGAGGAGACCGTTTAGGAAGGGGGCGACATCGACCTAGATATAGATTTAATACAAGCTTGGGGCAGCTGATCTAGCCATGCAACTCAGGCGTCAGCTGATGGCCATGGCAAGTTGGCAACCTGTTCGTCGATACACCGCTCTTGGGTGCCAATGGCAATATGTTGGCAGCCAGCCGTGTGGCTCGCTAGGAGTATTACTACAGTACGTACACCATCAAGCGCGATCACTGCTATAATTCCGACCTCGATATGAACACCCGGTGTGTGTGTCGTACCGGTTGCGGGAGGGTTGCAGTTGTATTGACGTCGTCAATACATTCGCTCCCGCTCCATGAACTTCGAAGATTTCGAGGACTCACCGGTCATATTCCCTCTTTCGAAGAAACGCTTGCTGCAGAGGGCATCAGGATCAGGAATATGGACGGTACGTATATCTGCCTCTCTCTCGAAACACAAATGTACGTTTAGACGTTGTGCTATTAATAGCCAGGCCGATTCTGCAAACCACCACCGACCTTCGACGTCCTGCAGACTTGATGACAATAGACAGAGCAGTCGAAACCTTGAGTGGCAAAACGAGCTCTGCAGCTTGGCCGCAGAAACATGTTCAAACGCACACTTGGGTGGTTGCAGGGACGTTGAAGAATCCGGAGAGATACCGCATTTGGACGAATCAGAAGTGCCAGGAGGGATAAACCGAATCCAGCGGCGATAAGGAGGGCTTTGCCAGCCCCTCGTTACGGTGAGGAGAAGTGCTCATGATCTTGATCTTTGAGAGACAAGGCCAAGCGGGCAACATCAAATAGGCAGTTGCGTCACATGTAGCTCGTTGTGCTTCCCTCGTCTTTGATGTTGTTGTTGCTATTGTTGTTGATGCGCGTCACAGCCTAGCTCCAGATATAGTGGCCATCAAAAGCGGCCAGATTCCAGACTCCAAGAGACTCAGAGCAGCAATAGCAACAGCCGTTAAGCGTAGCATATTGCGACACAGGGCCAATTGTCGCCGGCCCCTGTCCCCTCGGAAACCATGGCATTGGAAGCGATTGATGAAATGTTTGTCGATCGGCTGGAGATCTCCCAACCCTAAATCTCCGTCGTTGACGCTTTGATTAACCCAAGACAAGATCCAAGACACACCAAGACACGGCCGCTAGTGAAAGAAAGGCAGTTGCGAGGGTCAGTTCATGGGATTCAGGTGCTTTAAATGCAGCTCAATCCACACTTGTGCTCGCCGCCAATCGCAAGTCGGCATGCTCTCGTTATCCACGGAGCAACAAGAGCAGTTGGTCCCTGCTCTGCTGCCGCCCAGTCCGCCTCTTCCGTGCTTCCCGTGTTGTCTCTGCTCCCTTTTCTGCAACAAATCCCGGAGTTTCCCTCCCCATTGACCGAACCAAAATGAACGAGTTGAACTCTGCCTTCCCTCCCGATTCAAGGTGCTGTTTTCATGGTCGATGATCCCCTCTTCGCGCCGTCGCGATCGGTCTCCTTAGGTCTAGGCACTTTGTAGTGCTTCCCCCACATTCTGCGGACTTGCACATGTCCGAGACCAGCAACGCTTCAATCGTACGACGTTACCCCGTAACCGTATTTCAGCTCATCAGCAAGCCAGCAACAAGCGGGAAACTGAGGCTGATGTTTTCCCTGTGAGGCTATTCCGACTGAAGGCCGTCTCGCAATATCTCCCGCAGTCGTCGTCGTCGCTGGGTCAGCCACAGCCACCGTTCCCAGCCCGACCTGCCTAGGCGCTGTGGTCGGTTGTGTTATTCTCCTTCCAGAGCAGTCGAAGCATCACCGACTGCAAGCCGCGTTCCCGACCATCCGGTAAAGAGAGGCACCGCCGCGCCCGCCCAGTCAGCCGTTGTCCAATCCGCATCTGCCTTTGGAGCGTGTGTGTGCGTGTGTGTGTGTGTGTGTGCCCCCTTTTGCGGTGCGCCCGCTAGTTCTCCGCGCGTCCGGCCAATCCGCCTCGTCGCACCAAGTAGCACGCCGCAGCAGGTGTTCGTCAGCCCATCCATCACCGTCTTCAACCTCATACGACGCCCGGGGTCTCTTTTCTCTCTGCCCCCTAACGCCACTTATTTCATCTCGACTTTTCTTAAATATGTTATTTGGGACGCTGCATCGCTGAGTTGCTTGATTTGGAAGCATTTTGCATTCGCTCTTGGCAAACTCGGGACTCGAGACGATATCCAGTTTTTTTGGCGGCAGGCTTTGCGATGAATTGATGCTCGCGCGAATCCCCAGTGGACTGTCGTCCGTAAGCAGCGCCAGCGCTGCCGATTGCGCACCCTTTTGGCATCCGAGGACATCCGATCTTCTGTGGACTCGCGGTGTCTGCAGTTGGGAACGGGCTTCGGGGAGCGGACAGGAATCGAGGGCCGTAACAGCTCTAGAAGTATTGTGAGATCGAAACTCCCAGGCCAGGCTGGTGGCGGCCATCTCTAAGCCGGCATCATGGTGGTAACCCAAGGTCACGGCTCGCCTGGCGGGATCAAGATAACGAAAGCCCGGAGTAAAGTGGTGAAGCCCATTTTGAAAAAGCTGTCGTACTCGGAGAAGGGCTCGTTGGATTTGGATCGCGGATGGGACGAGCAGGAGCTCGATGGCGTGTGGGAGCCGATCGGGATGGGAAAATCGGCCAAGGATGTCAGTTTTAACTTTGGCACAGCCGGAGCCAGAGGGAGCTCGGGTGGTCGAAGTGCACTGAGTGGGAAAGAAGCAGTGACTACGGGAGGCAGCAGCGGAAATGTGGTCAGGAAACCCTTTCACCAACACGGGCGCTCTCACAGCGGAAACTCTGTTGCGACCAACGGCAGCGGAGGCATGAGGGCCAGTTCGTTCGTGCATCCCTTTCAGCAGATGCCACGAACCTCGACGCCTCCGTTATCATACGCAAATTCCGTGGTATCTTTCGACAACAGCAGTGGTTTTGCGCCGAGAGATTACTCGCCGACAATAACAGAGAATGAGGACGACGATGGCGAAACGTCACTTGGGCCTCACCTTCGCCTGACGAACCTTAACCACAACCACTCACACCACCCGTCGTTTTCTTCTACCAGTCACCAACCTACACTCTCAACGCACTCTTCAACCTTTTCTCAGACAGGTCTCCGTCGCCCATCTTTAGCAAGCCAACGCACTTCTTCCCTCACAGATATCACTACTTCCACCCCGCAACTTCGAGTAAATACCAACGGTCGGTCTACGCCGTCAACGTCGCGTCTCGCGCCCAGCAAATCCGACCTGCATCTCAATCTAACCTTGAGCGAGCTCGAGTCTCCGGTCGGTAGCCTAAGCGGCACGCCCACCCTCGTCTCGGCAGCCACTGCACCGGCTACCATCGCATCACCCACAAGCTCAGCACCCATGTCTCCGCTGCGCACCTCGCTCGACGCAATGGGGATTCCGACGCCTCGCCTGCGCAGTCGCTCGGAAGTCGACACGGCCGTCCGGCAGGAGCAGATCCGCCAGGCGCGCCGCAAGTTCGAGGAGCGCGAGCGAGTCAAGGAGCTGAAGTACGAGCGCGAGGAGGTCGAGAGGCGCAACCGCCAGGCCAACAAGGAGGCGGCGCGAATCGAGAGGGAGACCAAGGAGTGGTACAAAGCCACAGGAGTAAGTAGCGGCGGTGCTGTTGGATTTGCTTCCTGCGGCGGCGGCAACAATGGCTCTAGCGTAAATTTGAGCTCGAGTCTGCACGGCGATTCCATCCTGCAGGCGCCGCCTTCGTGTGCCCAGATGCCCGGCCGTCCCTCGGCCTCCCGGCGGACCACCCCGACCAGCATCGCCTCGGCTTCCGTTCCAACACATCCTCTCGGGAGGAGCGTCGGAGCCGGGGTATTCGGTGGGAAGTCGCGGAAGGGCAGCTTCGGCGTGGCCGGGACGACGGCCGGTTCATCTCGACCCGACTTTCTCGCCGGCGGATATCCTTCGACCCACGGGTCTTCGAGTCGGAAGAACAGCGGATTCGGGAGGGAGAACCAGGCTAACGTTGGCGATGCTGAAAAGGGATTACCATATGACAGCCTGCCGCCAGAACAAGACATGCCTCGCTTCGGACGCAGCATTGACGAAGCTGAGGACGACGGCGCCTGGAGTAGCGAGAGGCCTCGGCACTCGCACTCCAACAATGCCAAGAAGAAGACGCAGACGGCCTGGCAGGGCTTTGTACTGTGGCTGCGCACGAGGATCTTCAAGCTCCGCAGACGCTAGGACGTCTGGTGAAGAAAAGAGAGGCGTCAACATGGTTAGGAGGCATGCGACTATCACGACCATCACGAGGCCCTCCATCATCATCTCTCGACATAAACAACGCCTAGCAAGACTGGACTTTCACAGCCAACCAACCTCTCAACTTACATCTACGTCCAGCAGTATAAATCACTGCAGATGGGCAACAGTCACAACTCGACTATACATACCTTGCGAAACTCACGACTCACTGGCTCTGGTTCTCAACCACCCCACTTTGAGAGCACAATTCACGGCCACACATCATCCCGGCGTTGCAAGGTGTTTCGACTATATACGGATCAGGGGGATACTGCACGTATCCGGCGATTGCTTTTTTTTCTCGCTCTTGTTTTGCTTTCAGGCATCAGCGGGTTTCTGCCTTGGTCTTGCGGTTCAGGTTGGCTCGACAACAGAGCTGTTTACGGCCTCTGTTGCATCGGAACGAGGAAGAAGGAGCGGATAGGGTGCCCGTTGGATACGCGGCAGGTGATACAACTCTACGGAGTGGTGTTTCCAAAGGATAGGGGGCGGCGATGGACTGGAGTTTTGAAGGCTTTCAGGTTGCATTGGGGGCTTTCGAGCGGATGGACGAGGAATGACCGCATACTTACCATAAGGACAAGGGAGAGACACGGCTGGACAACAGGGTAGCATTGGATTGGTAGCAGCAACAATGGAATGGTACCTACAAACGCACCACAAACTGGGGCTCCTGCGCCATTGTGAGCTACAGGCTGTTATGGTGCTCTTCTATCATCCGTCGAGGCTTGGTAACGACTACTGGCTACCTCACGCTCGAGGTTTGAGGTATGGCAGTGCTGCAGTAGGATACGTCTTCGGCTTTCACCGACCCCGAGGCTGCGGCGGAGGGAATACACGGCAACTCCATGCTTCCACAGGCCAGCTACATTACCTCGCTTGCTCAGGGTGGCCAATGTTTGTCCATAATACCGTATTGATGCACCCCCAGCCTTGCCAAACAAGCCGTACTTGTTACACATGCTCCGGGGTTGCGCGTCTTCCGAAACTATAACAGCGGCCCTTGGGTGTGCACACATTCAGCCAAACGATTGCGCGATTGGCATTGTGGTCATACCTGACATGAGGTTTTTTTTCGACTGGCCAATATATCGTGATCTGCCCGGTCCGTCTGATGATCTGATCTTTGTCCTGACCACTCGCTAGACGGACAACCAGTTCACGTCGCCAGGGCGCTGTCCCTCATCGGAAAATGGCATACATTGTTCGTTCGAGACCACTTCCATGCGTACCACTCGCTTTCATAGTCTCGTCGTGCAATCAGCCTTCGCGAAGCTCAAATCAATCAACGTGAGCAATATCGGGAACAGAGTCAATCTTCACGTCTGCCGGCCGCGCTAGCAAATCATGGCCCACCAGATCTAGACTCCGTACTCGCCGGAAACGTCGACTTCTACATCCATCGCGTTTCGGAGGAATATACTAAGCACGAGACATGGTGCTGATAAAGTGGCATTCACCACAGCAAGAGACAGAAAAGAAGTTGTACCAAGTGACGGCCGATGAGGACTCTGGCTGTCGTCTGTCGTCGCGACATTCAGGATACCCCGCAGTAGCTGAACTAACCCTAACCCAGATGAAGCGGAGATGAGCCTTTTGGCAACCGGCTTCACATGCCTGAGCCTCGCGTTGGTCCAAGCTTAGGTTCTTACCGTTGCCTTGGCCCTAACCAGCAGGAGGACATCGTAAACGAATTGGTGATAACAGGAGCCCACATCAAGTAAGGTAACCATGGTTCCGTCCCGTCGCTTCGCCAATCACGCCGGGGCCAAGGAGGCTCCGGCAGAGTCTCTTGCTTACGAGCACGAGATGGGCCAGAACCCTGTGCTGAGAGGATGGTCCATGGTCGTTGCCGGCGCGCTGTGAGTACAACATTGCTGCTGTGACGCCTGAGAGCTTGCGGCTGACGGGGAGGTGTCCAGTGTATCCAACTCGGGCTTCCTCCAGAAACATTTCTGGAAAAATGCCAAGTTTGATGAGGCGAAGAATGTCCCGGAACTGGACAAGGAAGCTTCCGTCTTGAACGTTAGGGAAGCCCAGGCATGACGCGTCTGTACCAATTACTGATCGCGTCTATAGCCCACCGTCATCCCCCTGGCACACCCCTCAGACTCGCAGAACGCACCGGGTGTGGAGCCGGAGCTCTTCCCTCCCCAGGCGGCTGACCTACCGGGCCGGTACTACTCTGCAGCCGACTACCATGCGCTCTACAACTCCGGGGACGTGACGCCTCTTCAAGTAGCCGAGACGCTGCTGGGCCTCATCCGACTCCCATCCAAGTACGCCGACGCCTGGCGTTGGGTGAAGGAGGATGCCGTCCTCGCCTCCGCGCGGGCGTCCGCCGAGAGGTGGGCAGCCGGCAAACCAAAGGGTCTCCTCGACGGCGTGCCGTTCGGAGTAAAAGACGACGTCGACGCCAAGGGCTACGTGACAACCGTCGGCATGAAAGTCGACAAAACGCTCCCCTTCTTCAACAAAGTCGCCGCCGAATCGGAATGGTCCGTCGCCAAGCTCGAAGAAGGCGGCGCCGTCCTCCTCGGCAAGCTCCACATGCACGAGGTAGGAATGGACACGACGGGCTGCAACCCCTACAACGGCACCCCAACAAACTGGTTCAACAAGTCGTACTACCCGGGCGGCTCCTCCTCCGGCCCGGCCTCCACCCTCGGGGCTGGCATCGTCCCAATCGCAGTCGGCACCGACGCCGGCGGCAGCGTGCGCGTGCCGGCGGCCTTCAACGGCGTCTACGGGCTGAAAACCAGCCACAACCGGCTGTCGACCCGCAATTCGTCCATGTGCATCACGGGGCCCATGGCCGCCACGGCCTCCGACCTGACCCTCGCCTACCGCACCATGGCGGCGCCCAACCCGTCCGACCCAGTCGGGTCCCTCTTCGCGCCCTCCATCCCACCCACCCCAGACACCAAGAAGTACATCGGCATCTGCGCCCCCTGGCTAGAAGCAGCCACCCAACCCGTCCGCGACGCCATCGCCCCTCTCATCACCCACCTCGAGACCCTGGGCTACGAAACCGTCCCCATCTCCCTCCCCAACCTCCGGGTAGGCCAGTTCGCGCACGCGGCCACCTGCCTGGCCGAGGGCGTCGTCGACGCCCGCGCCCGCGTCGCCGGCACGGACAGGCACTACCTCTCCCCGCTCAACTCGCCCAACCGCCTGCTCCTGTCGGTGGGTTCCCAGACGCCGGCGAGCGAGTACATCCGCTACGGGCAGGTGCGGGCCGCGCTGATGCGGCACCTCGCGCACCTGTACGAGAGGTATCCAGGGATGATTGTGCTCAGCCCGACGTCGCCTGTGCCCGGGTGGCCCAAGACGGAGGGGGACGAGGCGTATGGGTTTAGCGATGGGAATATGAGCATGTATAACATGACGTACGTCTGGGTCGCGAACACGAGCGGGTGCCCGGCTGTTACGGCGCCCGTGGGGTATGTGGAGCCGGCCCGCGGGGAGGGGGAGCTGCCCGTCGGCGTCATGGGGATGGCGGAGTGGGGTGGGGAGGAGGGGTGTCTTGAGTTTGCGAGGGTTGTGGAGGGGTATGTGAGGGATGTGCTGCCTGGCGGGAGGAGGAGGGCGGGGGAGTGGGCTGATGTGTTGGGGGCTGTTAGGGAGGGGATGGGGAGCGGTGATGAGACGGGGAAGTAGGCTGGTGAGAGGGAGGGATGTTTGCTGAGATGGTGGTTGGGGATATGTTCTGTGGGAGCGTTGGATTTAAATGTAGGCAAGCTTGTGTTTTAACTTCTAGTGCTGAGCGTTGGGTGATCTATTTGACGTGTCTTTGGATGTGGTAGCAGTAGAGATATACGAATGGGGGAAATAGAGAGATGAATAAGTTCAGGCCCTCACACAGGATTCCAGCTTCGGCTTCACGGCTGATATGCGTTTTGGCAGTGATGGAGATGCGTACGATGTCAGTACCGACGCTCAACACATTGGACAGTCAACGGAGCGCTAATATGTGTGGGCTGTACTAAGGTATTGCGCCCAATGTCACACCTCGACACGCATATCCCTTAGGTGAAGGAGTCATAACGAATAATTCAGGTACACGGTGCGGCAACCAACGTGACAAAGATCATACATACAGTCTGACGGAGGCTGGTCAACAGTAGAATGCCACGCAAGTACACCTCACATAATATCTCATGGCATTACTTCCACAACAACAATTTTCTGACGCCGCAACAGAATAAAACCGACGCTGATGAGATATCCATCCAATATGAACCACAACTCCAAAAGTACAACAAAAGACGCCTTGAGAACAACATTGCTAAACAACTCTTCCACCGAGATACAGTATGTTTTGCTTGATCGGCTCGGTCAGCTCGACCTGGCCAGTGTACACGTGAGCCACGGTCTGCGGCCAGACCTCGGGGTGAGGCAGCGGAAGATCGATGATGTCGCCCTTGCGGACGTGGCCCGACACCATCAAGGCCGCCAGGACGGGGAGGTTGATGCGCGCATACGTGATATCTAGAAAGGGCCGCATGTTAGCCACAAAGTCTAAACACAATGGCATGACTAATACACAAAGAAAAGAAGACGACAAAAACTTACGCATCGGCAGCGCATTCGCGCCACGAATAAGATTGCGATTGATGCTCTCCGCCGGCGGCGGATGATGACCTTCCTTGCCGTCCTTGGGAGTCGTCTCAGCCCCGTGGTTGGCCCCCTGGCTCGACGCGTCGTCGCTAGCCCGGCGGCCCCCTAGGTCGGCGCTGCGGGGCGTTACGGCCGCACTGGGGAAGAGCAGCTCCACAGTGGCCGACTCGCGGCGCGAGGCAACGGACGGGGTCGCGGGCGGGTCGGGGATGGTGCTACGGATCTCGTCCAGGTCGAAGCTGCGCTGCAGGATGAAGGGCTTGCGCTCGATGTCGCGAGGGCGGACGCGCGCCCGGATGGTGACACGGTTGGTGTTGTCGTTTTTGGTGGCAGTGGAAGGGGTTTCTACGGGTTTGTTGTCTGTGCTGTCCGCGGATTTCACGTTTTCCTTGCCGATGGAGGGCGTCTCGCTGGGCCGGCGGAGGGAGACGGCTACGACGAAGCAGTCGGCCGATATGGCGTTACCGTAGTAGACGTGGCCCCAGACGAGGAGCTGCTCGCGCACCGTGTGGCTATGCCGCCGGCGGGCCGTGAGAGGCGAGTTGGGGAGTGAGCGGCGGCGTTCGTTGTGGGCCATGATTCTGCCGATGCTCCTGACGTGCTCGGAGGGTATGCCTGTCAGGAGGAGGGACCTGGTCTCTTCGACAATGCTCTGTCTCCGGGGCACCTGCGAGAGGTGGCGGGGGATCTGGTAGCCTGATGACCGGCGTGTCTGGGAGAAGGAGGCTGTTGGCGCCGGCCAGAAGGCACGTGGCGAGGTTGGCGAGTGTTCTGCGATCGGGCGGAGGCTCCGGTGGTGGCTGTCGGGGGTGATAGAGTCCCGGCGTCTCCTCATATCGTAGCTGTCTGCCGCAACCCGGTCGCGTCGTCTTGGGGACACATCGCCATGAGGGGTGCGAGGAGTGGAAGGATACACGAGGGAGGGCATCGCCCTTACTGCCCTCGGCGAACTAGGAGAGGAGTTGAAGGGACTGTATGCAACGCTGAAGGCTGACCGTGGGTAGCCTTCGAGGTTGTGGTATTCTGTAAAGAGTGGTTGGAGCGAGGGGCGGGAGCGGGCTTGAGTGTCCATGATAACAACCTAGAAGCTGTTTGTCTCTGGATCGAATGCGACCTGCAAGAAAGCCAACAAGAGGCAGCACTACCTCCCTGAGTTCTTGATACTGCTTGATATCACTTGAGAGAGAGGAGAAGGGGGGCAGGGTTGATCACTGATCAGCTCTTTTGTACAGAGTGGGAACTCCCCATATCATGCAGGCTGGGGAGACAAGAGCAGAACATCACCCGCATGGCATGGCATATTTTCTTGAAAGCGTCAGTGCACTAAGAAGAACATCACGCCCGTTCGGCAGTAAGGGCGGAGGAAGGGAGGGTCCAAGAGAGTGCCTATCTCGACGATGTGGAATGACAAAGCATTGGTTGAAACCGGATGGCTTGCGTTGAGAACAAAGGAACCGCCGAGCTGGTGTTGATCCCGCATTTCTGTGATGCTGGGCTCATCCTGGTCTGAGCCGATCGCCGGCCACCAGAAAACAAAAGAACAAAGAAAAAAGCATGGACCGCGCTATGACCCGGAGCAGGAGAGAAATTTCGAGATTTCTCATGCTCATCAGGAGCAGTCCGTTCGGCCGTGACGGAAAGGGCAAACGCAACCAGTCTGCGGCTTGACCTGCTTTACCTACCTTAGTGTTGGAGTTCGTTGATTTCAGAAGGGAACCCAGCATTACACGTACACTATGCTAGGCTAAATCCAACCTACTGAGGACTGGAGCCCTTGAGGTTGCGCTATGGCTGCTTTCAGGTAAAACTAAAACCTCAACGGCCAAAAGTTCCGAGACATTTCTCCGACCATCGTGTCTCCACGTGATAACGTGCTTCCACCATATCTGATTGGTCGATTTCTGAGGTTAGTAGTCTAATGCTAGGTCGCATTCCGACAGAATGGGTACCCGGCGGCCTTTACTGCAAGGCTGAACGATGTCTCCGTCAACTCCACGTCTGTGGCTTGTTGTTTTCTTTGAACAAGCTGTCCTCACCCCGACCACGCCAGGCCTCCTACTCCGCCCACCATCCGGAGTGCTTTCCTTTCAAGGCGATTCGTACGCAATGCCACTTGGACCCCGAGAAAGGACCGCGATATTGTGAATCAATCTGCCGGGATGGCGAGCAATTCCACCGTCAGCTACAAACAGCTGAAGGAAGAATTCGTGTCTAACCTTTCCGGCGGTTCAGTCGCTGAGATATGCTCTGTCACAGCTGTAGCGCCGGTATGCCTCCCGGACCTTTTGCTCAACAAGCTTGAAGTGACGCAACGTCTCTGACTGGATTTCCGTGTAGGTTGCCGCATTATTATGGTCTGTCCTTCAGGCCCGGCACTCTTTCTTCAAGCCGTATACGCCGTTGGCATTCGTGGTTGACTTCCTCCTCAATGTGGGAGCCATCCTCCTTTCCATCACTCTGTATTCCAGCTCCAGTCTGCTTCTCAATGGCCTGATTCTCGCGGCTGCCATCTTTGTCTATGCAATACCTCCGAATTCCGCTGGCCGGAGAAAGAACCTGAAGCCAAAAGTGCCGCCCACCACGGCCCGGGTGCAGTCAAAGGATGCTACGTCACCCTCGCTAAGCAACCTCTCTACAAAGCCCTTCCTGACCACCTATCGGGGCTGTCTGATGGTTGCAACCTGTCTGGCCATCCTGGCGGTCGACTTTCGCCTATTTCCGCGCCGCTTCGCCAAGGTCGAGACATGGGGCACCTCGCTGATGGACATCGGCGTCGGTTCCTTTGTCTTCTCGGCCGGTATCGTCGGAGCTAGGCCCGTATTGAAAGAACGTGCCGAAGGGAAGACCACGGCAATCGCCCAACGGCTGCTGTCGTCGCTACGCCACTCTCTGCCGCTCCTCACTCTGGGCGTCGTCCGCCTGCTGAGCGTCAAGGGGCTGGATTATGCCGAGCATGTCTCCGAGTACGGTGTGCACTGGAATTTTTTCTTCACTCTGGGGCTATTGCCACCATTTGTCGCCATCTTCCAGTCGGCATTGAGGATCATTCCGTCATATGCCGGCTTGGCCATCCTGCTCGGCGTCCTGTACCAGGTCGCCCTGGAAAGCACGTCGTTGAAGGCTTACATACTGACGGCACCGCGGACCGACCTCCTCTCGATGAACCGGGAGGGGATCTTCAGCTTCTGCGGCTACCTGGCCATCTTCCTGGCCGGGCAAGATACGGGCATGTTCGTCCTGCCGCGACGGCTGAGCACGCGGCCGAGCAATTCCATTCCTGGGTCACTGCAGCGGCTCACGCTCGTCCTCACCATGGCCACCTGGACGCTGGTGTGGGCCACGCTCTACTTCCTGACGACCAACTACCACTACGGCGCGGGCTTGACCGTCTCGCGTCGGTTGGCGAATCTGCCGTACATGCTCTTTGTTGTCGCGTTCAACTCGATGCAGCTAACCGCCTTCTGCGTCATCGACACCGTCTTCTTCCCGGCTTTCTACACGGCGCCGGATGCCATGGTGGAAAAGGAGCTGCACCACACGGCTACTAGCAGGGTATTGCGCGCATTCAACCGCAACGGTCTCGCCATCTTCCTGCTGGCCAATCTGCTGACTGGGCTCGTCAACATGACAGTGCCGACTCTGGATGTCGGGCAGCTCGCCACGATGGGGATCCTGATTGCCTATGCTTCTGCATTGGCCGGTGTTGCCGTGGCGCTCGATATGTACGATGTTACCCTCAAGCTGTAAAAATGTAACTCTCGGGAGATGCCAAGGCTCTCTTGATGTATGCCCACTTGATTCGTATGAAGCTGGAGTGACACGGCATATGCAGGCGTCCGCGCTGGGACAGGATGAAACGTGCTGTTCGGAAAGAGTCACGAAGACGATGCTGAAGGGAATTTCCTTTGTTCTTCTGCGATGGGGCAAGTGCGAGAAGACAGCGTCATGGAAACTGGAAGGATGCAACTGAAAATTAGATAGCGTGCATTTACTGGATTTCATAGGATCCATGAGACTGCTGCTCGCACATCAAATAGAGCGCATGCGACGCCTGGAGCTCGAATTTACCAGATCAAGCTTTCAAAGTTTTCACTCCACCTCATCTCCGATGTTTATGCCAGTCCATCATGACGAGGCTTGTTGGGCTGTTCATGAAGCCAGGAACAAGTAAGTGGATACGGTGATCCAGGACCAAATGGGGAAAGGACCAGTTTCTGAGCCAGCGGGAACTTACCAGCGACTAAGCCTTGCTTGGACTAGTTCATGCACTGACCAATGCTTTTTGCTTTCAGCTTGACAATCAATTGAGCCAAAGGACGCGAAGCGCGTTTGAGTTGAGCCGCCCATTTTCTCCTACACGTGTACAACCTGAAAGCCCACCAAACGAACCCATCTGGGTCTCCCAACCACCGACAAGATGCCCGACAAAGGCCACAGGGGCGGCCGCAAGATCCTCGACGTGAACAAACCCGTGCGAGAGCGGCAAAAACCGGGGCCCAAGCCCAAGCCCAAGCCCAAGCCCGACCCCCTCCTGGTCGACCCGGCGACGTACGTGCCGCCGCCGCGCAAGAAGCCCAAGATCCGGTACACCAACGAGCAGATCGTCGAGGTGCTGCAGTTCATGTACTACCACCGCATCCTCGACAAGAAGCCCGACGGCACGGTCGGGGAGAAGCTGCCGCGGTACCGGTCGGGCACGATACTGCAGAAGCGGCCCGACCTGGCCGTGGCGCCCGAGGGGTTCCGCTACCGCAGCCCGACGTACGAGGAGGCGGGCGACTGGTTCCAGATCCCGAAGAGCACGGTGTCGACATGGTGGAATACGAAGCTCGAGATGATCGGGATCCAGCCCGAGGAGGTGCCCCAGGCGCCCATGCCCGACTTTTTGAAGAATAGGCCGAGCATTACTGCTCAGCAGGCGCAGGCACAGGCACAGGCGCAGCAGCACATACAACAGTCTGGGCCGGTAAATAGAGCACCCGCAGTTAGCATTAGCAATGGAAACCCGGTAATCGGCTCACACGTCGGAATACCCGTGGTCCCTGGACAACCCGGTCCGGGACAGACGATGATGTACCCGGTGCAAGGGGTCCCGAACCCGTCACAAATACCCAACCCGCCACAAGGAGTGCCGACCCAAATGCAACGAGTGGTCAGTCCGATCGGAGGGCCTCCTGTCCCTGTGGCGCCTTCTCCAACCCCTCAGCAGAACGGTGTAGCACCAAGCCCTGCCGTTGCAAACGGAGCACCAGCCGTCGCAACTCCTCCGGCTCCGAGCTCGGCCGGGCGAGAAGAAGCGGCGGAGCGGTCGTCAAGGGCCACTACGACTGACACGCCGACGCCGACACCAAGCGAGCAGTTGGCTGAAGTGTCGCGGTTCAATGAGGAGGTGTCCAACTTGGACAAGGCCCCGCCCATCTCGGGGGAAGATAACGAGGAGGGCGAGGACGAGGAAGAGCTCTGAGCATTATGGCGAGGGGAATAGGTGTGATTATAGGCGAGCAAGGAGTTTTGGAGTGCATTGCGCTTAGGAGTTCACTATTCTGGATTGGCTCGCTGGTGGACAAAAGCAGATGCAGCATAGCAAATTCCCCCGAGGATCATGACGATGGAATGTTTACTACTGCAAGCAAGCAGGGATGGAGTGCTCCCGTCCTGTCGGAAGGTTTATGCGAGACACGGAAGTGGGTTGAGCTAGTTGGTTCGAGTCTGAGGCCTGAAGTTTTATTCGTACAATGCCTGCTTCTTTGCTCTGCATCGCGTACACGTGGCGCCTACTGGAGCCATCAATGTTGTGTATAGCTTTTTCAAAGGCGCATCAAGCGCGCATCTTCCTCTGGTCACTTGTAATCGTTAAACGGCGATAAATTCATGCTTATCACAAATGCGTAGTTACTGTTGAAGACAAAGATTCCGAGAGCCAGACTTGAATTTAGTGTATAGGTCCACAGGACTAACT
>Ga0209127_100397_pt1 | contig 15118 bp, 8 predicted proteins | sample LakSupMetagenome_FD_187469 | JGI IMG/M metagenome (GOLD analysis project Ga0209127, IMG submission 187469) | Freshwater microbial communities from Lake Superior, Canada - Sta WM archaea (SPAdes) (version 2) | ecosystem: Environmental > Aquatic > Freshwater > Lake | place: Lake Superior, Canada...
TAACTCGCCTAGGGCGGCCATCGCCGACGATATATTGAACAGTGGCTCTAATGCGACGGTCGCGTATCACTTCTTCAGGGACGACCAGCCAGAATCCCTGGTAGACGTGCTCCGTCATCTCGTCTATCAGCAACTGTCTCAGCCAACCGGGATATCCAAGGTGGCTTTGGATCTTCACAGAAAGAGCAAGAGCTATAATGCAATGCTGCTTCCTAAAGATCTCATCAACGTTCTCTGCGACGTAGCCTCTACCTCCGGCCGCTCTTACTTGATCCTGGACGGAATCGACGAGTTCCCCCATTTTTCAAAGCTGCTGAAACACCTCCCTCGGCTCGCTGAGGCAGGCACACATGTGCTTGTCGCCAGTCGGGATCTACCGTCGATCAAAAGCCTTCTGTCGGATGCAATTCACCTGGATGCGCGTGCTGGTGCTGACGATGTCAAAGCCTATGTAGAGTGGCGGCTCGAAGAAGAGGCTGACCTGGACGATACAGTCTTCACCGACGACCTCAAGCAAGATATTTGCACCAAGCTTGCGGAACACGTCAATGGATCGTAAGTTCCACCGGGGGTCCCCAAAGAATTGTTGTGCTTGCGGAACTGATACGCCCGTGCCTTTCAGTTTCCTACTGAGCCGTTTGTTGATGGATCTCGTCTGCGCCGCAACTACAGTCAAGAAGCTTCGTAGGACGCTCGATACCCTGCCCTTGGACTACGCGGAGGCATATCAGAATACTCTCGACAGAATCTCGAAACAAGGCCAAGACCGCACAGCGCTGACAAAGCATGCGTTGTTGTGGGTTTGCAACTCCAGCCGCCCCTTGGATATGACCGAACTTCAGCATGCCATTGCAAGCTTAGAAAAGGACGCTGTGTATGATGCGGAAGACCTGGAGACCGAGAGGTCGATCATGTCCTCCTGTCTTGGCCTTCTCGTTCATCACAAGACAAGCCAAACCGTTGAGCTTGTCCACTCTTCCGCCAAGGAGGTTATACTTCGACACTTGGGTTTGCAAGGCCCGCAGTCTCAGATCCTTATCAGTAACGCGTGTCTCGCATACATGTCGAGCGCTGAAATGTCAAAGGGACCTTGCAGATCGGTTGAGGAGCTCAAGGCACGTATTACTGAGTGGCCATTCCTGGAGTACACGGCACGGCATTACGGCTACCACGTCAAGCAGGTCGAGGACGGTGTGTTGCCGGACTTGCTGACATTCCTTCAAGACGACGATTATCGGCAAAGCTCTTGGCAGCTGCTCCATTTTGTCTTCAAAGTCGAGAGTCAGTCAGCACAAGAACTGATAGATTCTTTACCCACAAGCTCGTCGATCTTGCACGTGGCGTGTTTGGGGACTTTCGTCGTTGCTTCAGAGGGTACTCGACGGGCCAACCGGTCAGGACGTCCTTGGCCAAGCGGATTCCCATGGATGGACTGGCCTGCACTGGGCCGCGTCCAATGGACACACTGACGCGGTGAGAAGCCTCCTCGACGCTGGCGCTGGCATCGATGCACTCGATCGCGGACAGTGGACACCGCTATTCTGGGCGGCTGTCAAAGGACACACAGCTGTTGTCAAACTCCTCCTCGAACGACGAGCTAATCCTTTCCTCCTGGACGCTGGCGGCTTCACTTGTCTCCACTGGTCCATTATGTCTGGTTCAGAGGAAATAACAGCGATTCTCTTGGCGTGTGGTGAGCAGTGTGAACCCTATGAGTCCAGTGAGGAGACCATCTCTGCGAAGACTCTGAGTGTCGCGGAGGCAAAGGCGCTCCGGGAACCCAATGCCAAAAAAGCCAAGAACCTGTTCCTGCTTGTGGCTCAGACGTCAAATGTGGACGGTTTCGAGCAACTTGCTGCGTCATTTGACACTTTTGGTAGAAGGGGCTATCATGACGCCGGACTGAATATAGAGGAGTCAGTCAAAGTCTGGGACAGGACGAAAGTCGTCATGTCCAAAGGCGATTATAGCTGGTGGCACAGTCTCCAAAGACAGTCCCCATTCGATGGCGTCAGAAAACAGCTTCTCAAAGATGCCATCCAATGCGAGGATATCGACATGGTTAGAAACGTACTGCAGTTGAGCATCGACGCTGGAAAGGACTTGTCCACCGAGACTGTTTCCAGGCCCGGGGCAAAGTACGTCCATGTTGCCGCTTACAGTGGCAGCCCCGAGATCATGCGCCTACTGATCAATACTGGGCTCACGCTGCAAGCGACAGACGATAGAGGAATGGCTCCTCTTCATTATGCTTGTCGCACCGGTACTTACGAGGTCATCGAGGTGTTGCTCGAGTCAGGAGTCGAAGTTGACCAGATGACAGAGAGGACGCCGTATACACCGCTGATGGTCCTGCTGCAGTATGGAAGCTGGCGGACGCGCCGATGTCCCGGGGACACACTCAAAATTCTCAAGGCACTGATCGCAAAAGGCGCGTCGATATCCGCCCGGGACGCGAACGGAAACACTGTTCTCCATTTTGCTACGCTTTCGTACGATCCGACCGTCATTCAGACACTTCTTGATCTCGGAGCTGATGCTGGAGCGCTGTCTAACTCCCTGATTTCACCTTTGCAGTTCATCGCGACGGGCTTCCAGCAGCGATACGGGGGGCTCAGTCCTGAACGTGAAGGTTTCAGCCGGACCAAGTACGGCACCGGGGACGTCCCTACCCATTTCGTGCAAGCATCTGTCAACCTCTTGATTTCTGTATCCCCTTTATCGTCCCTTACGGAACCGATGGAAGACGGCAGCAGCCTCCTCGCGGCAGCAATACACAGTAGGCGGTGGATACTTGCCCGAGCTCTCTATCAATTGCGAGCGCCGTTCATATCGACCTTGGAGCTTTCGTCGGACCTTGATGAGGTGTCCAACCTGGGATTCTGTGAGCTCACCCGCCTTCTCATTGACCAAGACGCCAGGCCGGGGAAGGCAGACATATTTGCCGAAATCTGTGTCAGCGTTCCGGCTCTCAAGCCGCATCTGTGGGCTCGTTATCCCGCCAGCCTGAATGATGCTCCGGGGGGGTTCCCTCTCCAGAATCACGAGCGGACGGTGAGAGAACTCGCCGCATTGACTGGGGTCGACATCAATATTGAGAGCGGTCTGCCTCAACTGTATTTCAAGATGACCGCCATCCAGGTCGCTACCGAACGGGGAGTGGATGCGGGATTGGTGGCGGCGCTCCTAGACGGCGGTGCAAACCCCTACGTCGAGACCAGAGAGGGACTGGATTCGTTTCTGCTAGCGCTCCTGTGCGGGAAGGCAGATAACCTGACAGTCCTTCTCGAGCACGCTATCGCACACCCTCCGGATGATCACTGGTTGACGAACTGGCTGCGGAGTTCAGGATTGAGTAACGCACCGGACGAACAAGCAACATTTGAGTCTTACATCGCTGCGATCGCCGACGCGGACCTGGTCAACGCCTGGGACATGAACGGCCACTCACTTCTCTTCCTTGCGGTAGGGAGAGAAAACCAATTGCTGGTAGAGGAGCTGCTCAGACTGGGAGCGGACCCTAACCTCGCCGACCCTCTCGGCTGGACCTCGTTCCACGAAGCAGTGAGAGTCGAAAACGTCCCACTTGCGAAACTCTTGGTAGACCACGGCGCCGACATCTACCAGGCCGTATCCAACGTCAGCCCCTACTCGGCTTTCTCCTCCTTCGGGGGTTCGGCTGTCGCGCACAATGGACCCCTAATACCCGCCATGAACAGCCTACACATTGCCGTCGGCGCGAACCCACACCCTATGGATCTGGAAGCCAGGGCTCGCCTGTCCCCGGATATGGTAGAGTTTCTCCTTGATCTCGGTCTCGACCCGAACGAAAAGACGCGACACACCAGTGCTCTGCAGGTTTGGGACCTGAGAGAGGAAGAGGCGCCACTGCAGATCATGTTCCGCCCTTGGCGGTACACGTGGTCGCCGACCTTCTTTCGAGTCGTCCAGATGCTGACTGACCGCGGCGCAGACGCTGCTGGGATTGCGGATCGGATGAAACCGGACGATGTCGCTGGGTTTGAGGGCTATGAGGCACTCTGGGAGTATTTGAGGGCGGCGTGAGCTGGGGTTGTGGATGCTTCGGGGGTACCGTATGGGACGGAGGATTGCGCATGCTGAGTTTGGAGCGGTGCCTTTCCCACAACGTCAAGGGCAAAGAGCATGAGGTACGAGGTAGAATGAGATCAATGGATGATAGACGATTTGATGACCATCGAAATGAGCAGGCAGATAGAGGACTTGACCTATTTATGTCCATTTGGCCCCAATTCCACACCTGACCGACATACGGTGCCTTGTCACTGCTCCATCATGCGTGACTCCTACCGTTGATGTAGTACCTATTCACTTCCATGACATCGTCTCCTCTCTGAGAGCATTTGCAGGTTGTGATACTGCCTGGGTGGCTGGTCCGTACATGCTGGTTTACGCCGCACTATACTAGTGCAGCGGAATAGCCCCTTTCTAGAAACCTTCAATTTAAGATTGCAATGATTCTCGCCATTGCCTACACCACCGCCCTAATTATCATAAAATATACAACATCAACTTGCCGCATACCGACAGAGAAGATCCTAGCTGAACTATATTTTGGTTCAGCAGTCTCCTGCAATGTCCTCCTTGACAGCGCTTCCCGTCGAAGTCTTAGATGCCGTCGTCGAGAATTTGTGCTTGCACTGCACACCGCCAAAGAAAACCGACAGGCTTGATGGATCTATTCATCGCCAGAGGATATGCCGCGTGACCGCCCTGGCGTCTCTCTGCCTGACGTCGCGAGCTCTCAATCAAGTCGCGACGAGGCATCTCTACCACCGCCCTGATTGTGCCAAGTGGTGGCTGCTGGCTCAGACTTTGATCACTCGCAAAGAGCTCCGCCCTCACGTGAAGCACTTGGATTCTCTCGGCTGGAAATACATATACTCCCAAGAAGACCCAGACGAAGTCCCAGGCTACAACAATAAGAAGGCATGGCTCCTGGAGCGCGCCGACAACATTGCCCAAGATGCCCGGGCCACCCTGCTGTCCGGCGATGGCGACACCGACGGCTCCATGGAGATCATGTGCAGTCTCTGTCCGAATGTGGAGCGCCTCGAAGTCAACGACGGTTCATTCGAGAAATACTTCTTCCGGCCGCCCGGCTCGATGACGGAGGTCAAGCACCTGGAGGTCTCCGCCGACGACCCGGAATACGGGTTCAATGTCGCAGACCTGGAGGTCCTCTTTCTCGCCGCCCCCAACCTTGAGACCCTCGTCTTCCACGAGGCGGGCCACTGCGGCGAACTGCCGCTGACACTAAGCCACGTCACGCGCTTGGATCTCAACTGGTGCGACCTGAACGCCGAAGCGTTCGCCAACGTCCTCCGCCTCTGCCCGAACCTGGAGAATCTCCGGTACGTCTCCAAGGGTTTCGGCTGCGAGAGCTCCGAGCCATTCACTCCGCGAGACGCCAAGGAGATCATCGAGCGTTCTACCGACCTGAAGAGCCTGAGGAGCTTCCACCTGGACATGAGCCAGTGCGAAGCCGAGCTGTGCTGGATGGAGGAGGAAGTCGACGTGGAGGAGGAGCTGCAAGATGCAGAGGAGGTTCTGACAGCTCGCGGCATCAACTTCACCTTCAAAGCTTGAGTATAACCCTTCCGTAGCATGCGTGCACACCTGTGGGCCGACGGCATATATGTCTCAATGTCGATGTAGTTTGTCACGTACGACCACAGATACACAGAAAACTCGGGATCCCGTCCGCTCTCCCATCGATAAACTGGTAATCGTCAGGCTAGTACTCGGGTGGGTGACCACCGGGGAATCCCTGATGTTGTACGTTTTGCTTTTTGAGTCCTCTTGTAATGCTTCCTGAGGCTGGCGGGCGCGCCGTTGTGTTTTACAAGGCTACAGGTTGAGTGAATAGCATCGAAATTTATACAACCAATACTCGTGTCTGGTGAATGAAAGAGTGAACTTGTTGCTAGACATGGTAGTCACCCTCCCTGCACGTTTGTCAGGATGTTAGCAATGTGGGGCATTTCCTACGTAGCCAAATTCATGCAGTACCACTCCACGGCCAATTTTGTGTCCAGACAACCAAATACAACCTTTGAACTTGGCTCACAACCAAAGGCGTCAACATGGTGCGTACGCGGCGGGCAAATAAAACAAAACGATATACGGAGTTTGCGTACAGCCCCTATGATGACGACGATGAAGACGGTACGGCGCCCCCAGTCGAGACAGGCGCAGACGACCTGTCCGACTTCGAAGCCGAACAAGGTGAAGATGAAGTGAGTGCAGCAGAGGACGATCTGAGCGAAGCCGCCGCCGACAACCCCGCAGACCTTTACGAGATAGCCTCCGGTGCTGGCCCAGTGAGGAACAAAGCGGCCGATTCCAAAAGGTCGCTGTCCAAACCATCGACCCCTTCAAGACATGGGGTCGACTACCACCAGCTACCACCTTACCCGCTCGACGCGAGGATACCCACCAGAGCCTACACCGGCCCTCTTAAGCGCGGGGTCCGGTCCGGCATCCTGCGGGACCTCATGTACGGGCCGGAATACAGCAAGGCCAAGCTCATATGGGATCTCTACGAGCGCTGGTTCAAGTACGCCGTCTTGCCCCCGCGGCATCCGCCTCAGCATCCGCAAGGGGTCCTGCCCAGCCCTTGGGTGCCGCCGGGTTTCGAGCGGGACCAGGAGAAGCTCGCTGCGAAGTGGTACGGCGAGTACTCTGCGCTGTCGACCGAGAAGTCGCAGTCGCGTACCCTCCTGCAGAAGCATGGGGAGCGCCTGATTCCGCAGGGCCAGGGCGATTTGACTGTGCTGCTTGGTCCTGTCGGCAGTCAGAAGGAGGTGAGATTCAGTACTAGTATGGGGTTAGCCTTTTCGGCATCTGGACTACCTCTGGGTGAGCCGGACAGCCCAGACGACACTCCCAGCGGGTGGATGGTCGATGTTGGAGGGATAGTCGTCTCTCTGGGGTGGGCGCCCTTCCAAACAGGAGACAAGCAGATCCTGGCATTAGCCGTCATCCCCCATTCAGATCAGGCGAGGCCAAAATGGAACCATGCTACGGAAACGGAAGACGATAAAAAGCATGGGTGCCTTCAGTTTTGGGAGTTTACGTGGGACAGAGACGGAAATGGCGCCAAATGGTCAAGCCGGAACCGGCCGAGGTTTCTCATGGCCAAGTGCTTTGACTGGGGACGTCCGAGACGCATGCAGTGGTGTCCCGTCTCCTTGGATACGGTTGGCCTGTACGGGACGCTGGCGGTACTCTGTGGCGACGGACGTGTCCGCGTGCTCGAGGTCAAGACTGTCCCGAATTCGGAGACGAAGTTGTACGGTAGGTCCGTCCATTTGTCTCACCGTTCAAAAACCTCTTACCGATCTCTTACAGAATGGATCGACGCTCCGGTGGCGACACTCGCCTTCACCGACAACTACAACGTCGAAGTCACCTGCTTCACCTGGGTAGGATGCAACCGTCTGGCCCTCGGCCACACCGACGGCTCCATCACCCTCTGGTCCATCTATCCCACCCAGATCCTGCAAAGACACGCCGTGCACGCCAGCCACGTCCTCGACATCAGCTCCGGCTACCCGTCCATGCCGCACATGGTCGCCTCGGTGCCAGTAGGCGGCTTCACGACGCTAGTGGACCTCTCAAATCCGACCAGCGAAAGCACCTACGTCGCCGCCCCGGGCATACAGTTCCAGCCGGGTCTGCTGGAGTGGAGCGACCACCTCCAGGGCTGGCTCGTGCTGGCGCCGGCCGGCGGACCGGGACTCAACACCGTGGTGTTCCTGAGCGTGCGGTACTTCCCTCTGGCCAAGTCTATGCTCACGTCCATGAGCATGCCGCTGTGCGTCTCCGTACGGGGCAACCACCCGTTCGGCCTCGTCGGGTGCGCCGACGGGAGCGTGTGGAGCTTCAACGCCCTGTCCAAGCTCTTCCGGCAGAGGGACGAGGACGCGTTCAAGATCAAGATCTTCGAGCACGAGTTCCGGCCGGTCGACGACGACTTACCCGGGACGTCGGACGGTATGGAGGTGGTGGACTGCTCGGGCGGGAGCGGTAAGCTGCGCGGCGCGTCGAGGGTGCTGCAGGGCTTCTTGCCCGAGGTCAACGACGACCCGCGCTCGGAGAGGTTGAGGGAGCTCAACAAGCAGAAGCTGCAGAACTCCACCAAGAAGAAGGCGGCAAAGGGGAAGAAGAAGGGCAAGGCGGGCCGGGACGGCGGTGTGGACGACGACGAAGTCGAGGTCGGGGCAGACGCCGCTGGCGGGGGCGAAGGCGACGTGTCGGCGCATATGGCGTCCCGCATGGTCATTCATGAACCGCTGACCCGCGTGACCGCTACTGCTTGGAACCCGAATGTGGAGTTTGCTACTTGGGCGGCGGTTGCGCTTGGGTCGGGATTGGTGAGGGTTATAGATGTGGGCGTTGAGTGACCGTGGGTGGATGATGATGGCGAGCGAACTTGGTGTAATCCGTTTTGACGGCCTTGAAAGCATGGACGAAGCCTGAGGCGGAGCCACTAGGTGAGCCACTCGTCCGAACAACGAACGGTTCGATGGCAGGATGAACATCTCACTGCCACCACCCTGGCTATGATGCTGAATACCTTGGTGGCTCTCGGACTAGCAGCAAAAGATGCTCATAGTATCTGTAACACTTGGGAAAGTCTAATATAGGAGTCTATGCCATGCGTACCACCTACGTCAAACATTTGGCACCTAACACAGTGTGATGGAAATCAAACGCCTTGCTCATGCCATACAAATGAGACGCAGCCGCCAACACCACGAAGACGTGAAAGAGCTGGTGCGAGCTCCCCCAGATGTCAAACGTGCCCGGAGATATCCTCTCGGGAAAGCGAGCCTGTCCAGATTAGTCAGCCAAGGGAAAGAGAGAGGGCCGACACAGGGGATTGGGAGGGGCGGAATAACTGACAGCATACAAAAAGGCGCCAAAGATATACATGGCGCCTTCCAGCATCACCCAGACGAGCCCCATACGGTCATTCAACGAATGGAAGCCGTACATGCTCAAGCCGTGGAGGATGGGCACTACGCCCGACAGGCCGAGCCCGACGAACATCAGCGCCCTGTAAGGCCGCCATTCCGGGGTCCGGAAGTGGTCGAACCATGACACTGTCATGCAACCAACGCCAAGGAGGCAGATCTGACCGCCCTTGTCAGTTTTGAGAGTCAAAGAGAGTTTCCACAGTGGCATGGAACTAACCTGGGCCAGATAAACAGTCAACAACTTGGGCGAGCACGAGAACCCGTAATAAATGGCAGGCACGTAACTCCCCACGATCAAAAACACGATGCCAGAATAGTCAAGCTTGTTCCCAAACCTGGCGACATCGGGGGAGTGGTTGCTGATAGCATGGTACGTGGCGCTCATGCCCAGACACAGGAAAGCCCCGGCGAAGAAACACGCCCAGACCAGCAGATCCGCCCCGGAAGCGGTCTCGTACCGCGGCGCGACGACGGAGTGGAGGACCGCCCCGGCGACGGTGAAGCCGAGGGCGCCCAGGAGGTGCGACCAGATGTTGACGGTCTCGTTGTGCAGGTAGCCCAGGCTGCGGAAGGAGCGGCGGTAGGAGTTGCTCGTCGCCCGGTAGCCGGAGACGATGTAGGCGTTGTCGCGGCGCCAGGGCTCCAGCTGGTCCCAGATCTGGAGGAACGCCTCCTCGATCGTGGTTTCGACCTGTCGGGCCGCGTTAACCACCGTCTCGGCGGCGGTGCTGGGGCGGCGCTGCCGGAGCTGGGACTGGGATCCGTCCCCGGCTTGGCTCCGTGGTTCCGGCATCTTTGGGCTTTGACTGTCCGGGTCGTCTTGTTCTCGGTTTCTGCGGGTCAAACTAAGGTACGGGTGAAATCGCAAATGAACTGGCAAAGGAGTATTGATCTCATTGTATGACTTGAAGCTTACAGCAAGCCAGTCTCTCGGAATGTCAACATCTTTCCATGATTTTGTTGGGGCTCACATGGCAATCCAGAATCATTCGCCGAGGCCCACCGAGGTCGGGAGTGAACCCGTTGGAGACAGACCAGGAGAGACGTCAGGGTTAGGGTCGTACAGCCGCTGCCGGTCGATGATGCAATTGCCAGCTGACTACTCACACAGCTCGTCTCCTCACTTGACATCGAACCTTCGCCGTTTGGCGAAGATATCCTTCACATGCCCCTTGAATCCACTCCGAGCCAAAAAGCCGCCGTATAGGACCCCGCGGTGCCGTTGGCCCTTTTCGAAGGCGAAAATTTCAATGGCACGCAACGGGCGAGCTGCATTCTCGTCGGCGATTCTTCTACTGTCATCCAGATGATTAGCCTGCGTTTCGGCTTCGTCAGGTGGCATCTTCCTTTTACGTCTTGAAAAACAGACTCCTGCATTCGGGTTGGGCAGCGTTGCATTGGAGCAACCAGGGAGAAGGCTTCAGCAGTCTAGGTACAGCTGGACGCCGACGTCAACCCGGCAAATCTCTCGCTGCGGAGTGGCGGTCACTTGCTAAGCAGCAACTTCAACCGATGAGGACCCTTGACGAAGTGTGTTTACAACCGTGTGTCTCGCCCTTGGCATGCTATGGCGCTTGCTACTGATCACGGGTTTTGAAATGACGACCATAGAGAATGGGTGAAAGCGGAGGCTCCAGTGGCCGGGTTCGCGAGGACACCCATTGTTCAAAGCACTCGCCGATGTGCCTGACAGATTGCAGTTTTGCCTCACAGTACCCGCCGGTGGCCTTGTCCTTAAGCGGCTCTGTCGGATAGGGACTCCTGTGGCGGACCCGAAATGGCATCCGCACATGACTGGACTTTTCCAAGCACGGCGTTGCCTCTGTCCTTCGGCCCCATCTGCAGCTGGTCGCTATAGGAACTCATTGAGGCCGTTCAGCTTGTGTTGGAGAGGCGTTACCATCAATATCCAGACTTGCATCCCGTCGCTCCGGATACCAGGAAATAATGGCAGATGCTCCACAAGAGAAGTCGAGGACTACCTTAACCAACCGACGTTTTCTATTCTTGGAGCGGTCGGACATATGTTCTGCGATCCACAATTTGGGGTACAAGGGATCCCAAACTGTGCGGATAGGCCTCGTATATTGTGCTGAAGTCAGTCTAGGAGGTTAGTTGGCTGGCAACAGCCGTCAGTCGACGTCCGGATAAAGTTTTGGTTGGGCCAGGCCCCTCTAGAACGACGGGGAAGAGCAATCAGAGGAGTCTCGAGTGAGCTGAACACCGAACATGGCACGCGGGAACAGCGACGGTGGCCGGTATCTGAGCATCTGCTCGACCTCTCAAGGCCATGCAACTACAACCGCAATGCTACCATTGCTGGGGCTATAAAGTAGGACATAGCCTCGGAACGTGATCTGTCGTTCTTTCGGCCCAAAATGACCTGCTCTCTAAGGTGTGATGGTCTGCTCAGTTCATTTATGGGGAAATCGAAAGAGGCGACAGTCAGTCACTCTCGTCCTTGCGGGATGTGGTCCAAAACACCATGTCAATCCAAAAATAGCATATCCCCTGATTCCTGGCGTCGACCCAGAACAAGCTTAAGTCGGTTTGTTGCGGTAATCTGGCCCCGATCGTCCAAAAAGGTCTCCAGTTTGGGAGTTTTCGTATAGGCAGAATGAAGGATGCTACCTTTTCTCTTCTCTTGTCGTCCAAGCTCTGTCCCTGAACACCTGGAAACCAGCGGTCCAAGAGCCAACAAGCTTCACGGAGGTCTCCGGGTAAATCCCTGGATATATAACAAGCTTGCCTCCGCTTGCTCGCGCCCGCAATCTATTCCATATTAACGAGAGATTGTGGCCCTTGCCATCATCACCTCACTGAGAGCGTTCGTTGTCTGCTGCTCAGAGTGCGGGATCTAGGCGTTGCGCTTCTATAAATATTATCACCAGCTCCGACAGGCACGATGATGTCTTCACAACGGATCGGCAGACTTCAGCGGCGAGGCTATATCATTGTCGACAGCTTCCTTCCTGAGTTAAATATCTCCACCGTTCGACCGTGAACCTGCCAGGCATCTCACCCAGATCAGCAAGTCTCTCAGTCATCATGGTCGGGTCAGCCCTGACGCTCGCCCTCATCGGCCTCGGTGCCGTGAGCAGTGCGTTACCCACCGGTGATAACGCGGTCAAGGAGAGACAGATATTTGGATTTGGATCAGGCGGGAGTTCCTTTGGTACCGGAAGCGGCCAGGGTGTGCAGTGCAACCCGGATGTGCCTCTGACCGAACAACCTCCCTGTATACTGACCGTCATCGGCGGCACCTTCAAACCGCCCAAGGGCAAGCGCTTCACCCTGCCGCCTGACGCCAACACGAACAAGCAGCATGCCATCGACACCCTGGAGCTCCAGCTTGAGGCGCTACAGAACAAGAAGCACAAGACACACGACGACTACGAGGAGATCGCCGATATCAAGGCTGCCCTACAATATCTGGCTGGCATCACCAGCATCTCCGCCCCTCCCGGCACTGGCACGATCTTCCACCCGGGCAAGCGTTCCGAGCTTACAGCCCCTAGCTGCCCGGATAGCTTGAAGGACAACTTGGACGGCTTGGAGCTGGCGTACGAGAGCCTGCTTCACCAGGATCATCTGTCGTTCCAAGAGATTATCATCAAGGAGAAGCTGAAGAGCGCCCTCCTGGGCTGCGGCATCACCATCGTCAAGTCCCCTGACGGCACCAGCACCATTCTTAAGCCATCCGACAAGCGCGACGTCTACACCGCAGACTTCGACCTCGTCGGACTCGAGAAGGCCTACGAGCAACTCATTCAGTCCCTCGGCAGCTCCAAGCCCTCCTTCACCACCTGGCTGGCCATCCAGCACATGGAGTCCCTCCTCAAGCTCTACGGCATCACCATCGAGCAGTCACCCGCCGGCACCACCACCACCCTCCGCCCGGGCAAGACCAGGCGCCAGACCTTCACCATCGGCACGCAAACCTGCCAGCTGTCCGACATCATCAGCCTCAAGGCCGCACTCGCAACCCTCTACGCCGCCTACGGCGACCCCCGCACCGCACCGCAAAACATCTTCCTCATCGAGCAGGTCATCGTCTCCTACCTGACCCTCTGCGGCCAGACGGTCAACGGCTGGACGACCCTGACGCCCGGCAACCCCATCCCCGGCGGGCCCATCACCCCGGACCCGACCCAGCCCGGCGGGCCCATCATTCCGGATCCCACCCACCCCGGCGGCGGCATCGTCCCCGACCCAACCACCCCGGGCGGCGAGATCCACCCGTCCGACAGGCGTCAGGCGCCCATCTCGGATCCCTCCGCCCTCCTCGCCGCGCTCCAGCTGCTCGAGTCCAAGTACGGCGGCTACGGCTCCGGCACGATCCCCGTGCCTGTCTTCCTCATCATGGAGAACATCGTCACCATCCTCCAGGACATCCCCGGCGTTACTGTCCCCGGCTGGCCGATGTTGGGCGCTGGGTCGACCGGTGGCATCAAGCCATCAGACTAGATGGTTTCAGGGGCTGGAGGAAGAAAGGCAGAGTTGAAGTCCTGGGGACCGGGTGGGCGTGAAAGGATCGCAGTTGGCGGTGGTGATGCGGGAGCGAGTCCCATACCACGACATTCGTGTCAAACTGCCTCGATCGAGGCTGTAATATCATAACAGGACCTCCATTGTTCTCCACCATATTTTTATTTCGTTCTTTTTCCTATCTAGCATCTAGTGTTACCAAAAGGCTTGATTGACTTATACCCTCTTACAACCTAACAACTCCTTCCTTCGCCGTCTGACTTCGTGATGTCTGACCCTTGAATGTTCATGCCCATATCCTCTGAAGTTGAGGACGGCTTTTGGGAAACTAACGGAATTGGGAGCAAGACCGGGGATCTTCGCTGCGGGTGCCTGACGGTGCCTACTCTCGTTGCTATGCCATGCAGCGGCAGCATGATATGCTGCCATAGAACCACGTCGGTTAGCAAGTAATACCTGTCTTCACAAACCACTTTGGTAGAGTCCCACTAGTAGCATGGCATCATCCGGATGAAGTCTACTCAGCAGTCCGGCGTGCCGTTGATCTCCTTCCTGCCCGCATATACGACTTCCGAGAGCGTAGGGCGCGCCAGGAGGTGCCACTGATTCCCCGAGTTCACTTCAAACATTCTCGACAACGATGATGCCTGGGGGATACCAATGTGTAACAAACATCACGTGTGCCATCTTCACTATCAAGTGCCAGTCAATGCTGCGCCTTCCGACACGCGCGTGCGGCTGTTTCCATCTGGACGTCTGACTCCTCCGATACCAAGACTTGTCACGTCCATCCCCTCCAGACTTCAGCCCCTAAGCCGACGTAAAAGATGGGACCACGCTCAAACGTGAACTATCCATCCGAGAGCACGGCATGGGAGTGCCACTGTATGCCGACTCCTCCAAGACGAAGCCCTCCCGCGGCCGATCTTCGGATAGCCCAAGCTTCTTCTCGTCGTCGTGACCTGAATATCATCCGGATTCGTTCATGGCTGAGCGTAGCCGCGCATGCTGACACCGTTCATGCCCGTCCAAAGTCAAAATAGAGCTCCATACCATAGAACGGTCACCTGGCCAGCCGATCTGGCACCACCTGCGCATAATGATGAAACGATAAACATCATTGGCCTTCGACATCCACATGACCCCCTACAAATGCCTTGAACAACTAGTCGGAAGAAGCAAAGTCTAACCCAACAACTAAAGAGTCTGTTTACGTAGACCGCTTGGCCCAGCGCCGTGATCTTCGCACGCACCGGCCGAAAGCTAACAGTCGTCCGACGCTATATCCTCTTCCGGCGTCAACCGACGTCGGATCAAAGCGCACCTACCATACCATATTCCTACAAGCTTTGCCCGCGGGGCGGCTGAGTGAGACATTTCTACGGCTAAGTACGTATCACTAGTGACAGCCGCCCTAGCTGGCGCCACAACGAACGACTCACGCGTACAAGCCATGCCCGACAATTGCTCGGCCGGAAGCGAGACAAGCGTGACGGCATGGGCGAGGCAAGGGATGAAGCAACCCATGAGCGCCAAGGCGACTGATCGCGCCCGGCCTGACCGAGTTTTGACCGGTGTCACGGCTTGTCGCAAGGCACTCTGCTTTG
>Ga0209127_100398_pt1 | contig 15104 bp, 24 predicted proteins | sample LakSupMetagenome_FD_187469 | JGI IMG/M metagenome (GOLD analysis project Ga0209127, IMG submission 187469) | Freshwater microbial communities from Lake Superior, Canada - Sta WM archaea (SPAdes) (version 2) | ecosystem: Environmental > Aquatic > Freshwater > Lake | place: Lake Superior, Canada...
CTGCTCCAATCAATCCTGTAAGAAGCTACGGTTCACGAAACGAGTTGAAAAAAGCGTGCTAACAGAAGGCTTCCCCCCTCCAGACTCCCGATTCTCTTGCACTCTAGGAGAGCGCCAGACTACCGAGATTAGCATACGGTGACGACGGCTTTCTCCCTTTCGCTATCGCGAAGAACTCGTTTGGCCGGACTATCATCAGGATGCTGGAGCAGAAGGACATGGGAACGATGCAGATCTTCAGGGGTCACCTGCCCGCCGGCGTCATGATTTTCTCCTAGCATAAAGTGCTGGTAGACGTTCAGGATGGCGAAAAATGTCGATGCTTGGACTTCGGGCGTACTGATGACGGATTAAAGGGCCGCAAACGGGCAGTTGCGTTGGTGTTTCCTTGTAGATTGGGAGACTGCGGTGTTTGCCACCAGTAATCATGCACGCACACGCTGTCAGTCTACGCTGTTGAATTTTGAACGGAAAGGCAGTAAAAATCTCAACAGTACCCCGCGACATCGAAGTTATCTGGAGTTGAGGGTGCGTGAATCACGACCGTTAAGGTGCATCGATGACTAGGTTTTGCCTTGCGCACGACAGGCTCGAGCCCGTTAAAGGCTATGCTAGATTTTCGCCACTCTTCCCCAAACTATCAACACCATTACCCAAGAATCAACAGGCGCGTTCTCTAGAGAGTCGCGAGTAAGTACTCGCACCAATTATGGCAACGCGTTGGTATTGCGCACAATTTCCAAACCCAGCCATGTCTCCTCCCACTCGTCTATCACAGCTGGGAGTCGAGCCAGTCGTTGTGGCGGCGTCAATGGGGCCAGGGCTCGTCCTCGAACATGACGCCTGTTTCCACTGCATATGGCGCAACCTCGAGTACTTCAGCCAGGACATCAAGAAGCTCGCAGCCCGACCTCGCGTCACATGCTTCAACGTCCCAGGCGACTCCCGCTGCGAGGCCTGTATCAAGGCAAACACCCAATGCGAGAAGGTGCGCTACTTTTGGCTACCCTCGTCATCACCATCCGACACTGACCACACCCCGCAGATATCCGCAGCTAGGGAGGGCGATGTCCGAGACCTGTTCAAGCTACTCGAGTGGTGCGACCGAGTGCACGCCCACGAGAATGCCGTCCGGATCTACGACGAGCCGTTCTACTTCCCCTTCTGGACGGACAAGTACAAGCGCGCTGTTCTACATGCTGCACTAGATCTCATGGCTGGCTTCAGGAATGCCGAAGAGTTACATCGCTCTATCCACAGGCTCGACCTTGAGCCGGGTGCAACAGAGGCGGTTAGTCCTGTCCTCTCCAAGACTCTGGCATGCTGAACGTAACTAACATCGAATCCTTTTACATTCAGAGCCGAGCTACAATTCAATACGCAGCCTATCTCACGATCAAGAAGACGAATCTTGAGCTGCTGCATCCCTGCCCAGCGCCAACCGTGAGTTTCTTGCTAGACATGTTCCTCGACACGTGTAGAAGAGTGGCTGACACACAAATCCCTTGCTCATATCAGGACCCCGATGCCTTGCGCCGCTGGGAAAACGCCCGCCTCCCTCGGCTGCGGCCGACGGACCGCGGATTCCTGGACTTTGAGTGTGCAAAGCGTCATTTCAAGAGGCTCGTCCTCCATCTCCTGAAGAAGACAGACCACGGGGCGATGAGCATGTTCAGCGATGTTTTGCCAGATGACGCCCCCGCCTAGACTGCTAACCACAAATGACCGTCTGACTTCGCGGCTGGTATTGGAAAGCGAGTAATCTTGTTGGCCATGAATCCGTGGGGGTGGCTCGGCTTGCTAGAATGGCAAGTAGGTCTCCCACTTCGAAATGCAACCCAGTTTGTCCCAAATATGTGTGATGGTGATTGCTCGCAACATATGAACGCGTTCGGTCCGGTTCTCTGCATGTAATGGTCGGTACTAAGCCGTAACATAATTAATACCTGTGATCAACCACTACCTGAGCGGAACTTGCCACAGGAAGCCGTGGTCTACCTACGAGACTGTGTCGCATCATCTCCATATCGAGAGAACGTGGGCCATTGTGGTTGTGTCCATGGAGGGCGAGGGATTTGGATGAAACGGCAATGTGAAGTCCGGTCAATTGCTGTAGGCAACAGCCAAATTCATGAGCCAGGAGGTACAAGAGCAGACATAGAGCAGCGGCTGAGACATGAGCCTGATGCTCCTTTATGTTCAATACATGCCTCGCAACATTATGACCACCGACCTGGAGTTTTCAAGCCTGGAAGCTTCCCGAGGTTCGCAGCGTCGGCCAGGGAGGAGATGGAAGCGTAGTTGGCAGCTTGAGTGGCTGAACATCTTCGAGTGTCATGCACCTTGAACGGCAGGCATATAAAGTTCGAAGTAGAGCACAGAAACTGCCTTGTCCATGCTTGTCCTTGCTCGCCCAAAGGTAATGTATGTCTCAGGTCGCTGTGGCACTCGCATCTCCCAGAAACGGCCCCAGGTCTGGGCACATACTGGTCCTACGTATGCTCTTTATAAGAGCCCCCGGACGCTGGATATGGCACGTATCATGCCGACTATGTAAGGGTGTGTCCAGCCGCAGAGATGGGCTAGGAGCTGAGCACGACTCCCCATCTCGTTGCACAGCCGGCGGACTCTCCACCACCAGATTCTTCCACACCCGAGCCTTAGACATCCCAGACGAGCGGCGGGCTGTTTGTATGCCTCCGCAACAAGGTTCCGCTAGTTTCTTCCTGCCCTTTACCTTTCACAACAAAAATCTCGTTCAGTTGAGTAAAACAACACTGTCACCAGACATCTTTATCTCCCACGACACCTGGCCCAAGACGCTCTGTCATCAACCACAATGGCAGCCCAGTGGCTCCCCGCACATGAGCCAGATGCGTGCTATCAGTGCATCTGGCACAGTCTGGAGGACCTCAAGAAGATGCAAATCGACCAGGATCGTCCCCGTGTCCGATGCGTGACAAGCAGCCACAGTCGCAGGACCTGTGATCGTTGCAAGAACCAGAGAGCTCCCTGTGAGAGGGTAAGCCCAACCTCCTACCCAAGGGAGAGAGAGTATCCGTGCTCCGCTCTCGCAACTGGAGGCATCCTAACATCTCTTCTCAGATTGCGGGTGGCATGCTTGGCGATGTCTATGATCTTTTCGACCTGCTGGCCTGGGTGGACCGAGTCCGCGACCACACCATCGCCGTCGGAGCCCAAGCCCCTCAAGACTTCTGGACGCTTGAAGAGAAGAGAGAGATTCTGAAAACAGGTATTCGCCTTTTCAAGGCCTTCAAGAAGGCCGAGGGAGAGCACCGGAAGGAGCACAAGATCGATGTCGGCAGGGAGAAGAGACGCGCGGTATGCATATGGCCCCGTTTCTCCAGCATAGTCGTGACGAGAGAGGCACTAACGAGATATATGTGCAAATACCAGGCTGGAGATGACGTCCGCTATGACTGCTTGGTCGCTTCCAGGATGGCTGCCCTCCATCCCCTCCCTGCCTCGCCCTTCAACCAGATTTCGGTTGGGCTGGCGCGTCTCGTGCCCCTCGACCAGGGCTATCCTGTGTGGGTCACAGCCAAGGCAGCCTTCGGCAATGAGATGGGCGCCATCATGGATAAGAAGGGAGATGCCGAGAAGAAGGTGGAGTTCAAGGGCAACATGAACCCGGGCATCGTCAAGATTGCGTGAGCCAGGGACTTCTCGGCCGGAACCATCATGTGCAGTTTGGGATGGGAAGACAGGTTACATGAGGCAAAAGGGACACATCGGCAGCTCCTTCTCTATCTGGCAGACCACTCGGTCAAAGGCCAGCAATGGATTAGTATGAGATAAATGGGAAATCATTGCGAAGAAAGGTTCCCCTTCCATCGCTGTACATTCTTGATCCGCTCTTAAATTGTCTCGGCCTTGCCTTGAGGGTTGGAGGTCAGATTAAGGTAGTGACCAATTTAGCGTGCACAGTATCACCCACTCCACTCTTTATTGGCACGGCGTCACATCAGCCCTACAGGAACAGCTGAGCTTCCCCCTGGAAGCAACAAACAACCGCTGGACCTGGCTTGACAGCATCAACGTCTTTGTCTCCACAAACCCTCCTCTTTTTTCCCACATGGCCTGCCGCTTCCGGCTACAGGCCACTTTGCTACCACCAAGATGTAAGACCCCTGGATGTGATCTCGCACTCGATTAGCAAGCCCAACTGACCACATTCCCCACCGGGACCTCAGGATCGAACCCTCCCTCCGTCTCCGACGAGCGATCCACGCCAACGACGCGCTCCTCGTCCAGCGCATCCTCAAGTCCCACCCGCACCTCCTCCACAACCCGGACACCTCGGCAGCCGGCCTGTCCAACTCCAACCTCCACCTCGCCGCCTCCCTCGGCCACCTCCAGATCTGCAAGCTCCTCGTCTCCCTGGGCCACGAAGACCCGGACCCGGCCCTCAACGAGTCCCACCAGACGGCCCTGATGCTCGCCTCGGGCGCCGGCCACACCGAGGTCGTCCATTTCCTCTGCGAGAGGTACCCGGACGTCATCAACCGCCGCGACGTCCGCGGCCGCGACGCCATCATGGAGGCCAGCCTCGGCGGCCACGACACGGTGCTGCAGATCCTGCTGACGTATGTACCCGGGGGAGCCGCGGAGGCGGTGCAGAGGGCCGACCTGGACGGGAACACGGCGTTACATTTCGCGAGCAGTAATGGGAACCTGCTGGTGCTCAGGACGCTGCTGGCGGCGGGGGCGGATGCCAACCGCAGAAATGTTTGGAGCTGGACTGCGTTGGCGTACAGTGCTACTGTGCAGGCGGAGGTGTACCTCAGGAGCCTGGTTGCTGAGTCCGAGAGGAGGAGAGAGATGCGGCGCGCTGCCGAGGAGCAGAGGAAAGGCGCTGGAGTGCGGATTGTGGAGGAGGATGTTGGCGACGAGTGAAGTGGTTTGCGCTATATCATCCGGATGCCCTTGTGCCTGGAGCAGGGGCGAGGCCGCTGCTTGCTATGACAGAGACAAGTGTGTCGGTTGGCACGCAAGCAGGTTCAGTCTGATTTTTGGCATGGAGTTTTCGGGCTCGGGAAGCTTTCAACTAACCTAGCACTCGCGGCTGGGCAACGATTTTATGTATCACGGAAATGACGCAGGCTACGATGTAACGACGCTTTGGTCCATCTACGTATCCCGAATGGACACCTCTTGAAGGTTGGACTCCAAGCACCTTGACGCAGGTTAAACTACCTACCTCTTGGGTGAAACTCAGCCGCAGCCCGCGCTTCACCACAGATGCTAGGGTATTGAAAGAGGTGAAGTACCTCACAGCAACCATCTTTGGACTTCTCACAGACGCAAGTTGCCCCATTCTTCACTAGATAGGCATCTAATGGCTATTGCACAGGTGAAGTATCTCACTGCAGCCGACCTCTTGGGCTGTTCTGTCGAGTCTGGGTCGCTCCTTCCTCCAGAATGCCGATTCTTCCTCCAAATGAATCCTTGGAATGAGGAAGATCACGCGCTTCAACAATTCGGCCAGCAAATACCTCCCTGTCTTGTCAGACACATGCTTTGTTCCGACACCTCTCAGACCAGAACATCTTGGGCCTTGTAATCCACCTCTCAGCAAGCTTCTTCGCAAGGCTCGTCCCAACTCCTGGTGACTGGCCAAGGCGATATGCAACTAGGTATGACTCCGGATCAAGCGCCACCAAGAAACGGAGCTGCGACCTCTGCTGACCTATATTTCGTTGATAAGGTTTGCTTCCTCGTTTGCCGGACCAGATTTCGCTGGCCCGCCAGTGACATGACCATGACCTCGCTTCGTGTTCTGCACTGCAAATACGCCATCGTGCATCTACCTGCTGGGAGGTGACCTGCTTGGCAAACATTGGAGCTCGCCGTCAGATAATCGAGACTGCGATGCCATGCGCAAGATACAAGGGCAGTACCAGCAAACGTGGCATTTAACGGCTACCATCCAACATCATTGACGGATACTGACGGATAAACCCAACGCGTAGCTACCACAATGACCCGGCATTTACGACCTGCTCCGCGACACGCTCGGCAACAGGACATGCCACGTTTACCCGAGGAGAGTCGAGGGCAGTCAAACTCAGATCTGCCGTGGTCATTGCGATTAGCTTTTATGTGAATCGGACAGTTTCATCTGAGCGATCCACAGGATCACGCTCGCAGCTATGATTCACGGCGTCCGAAGAGTTTGCCGAACAGGCTCCAGTGAGGCGCGGGCACCGTCTGTAAAGAGGAGCCATCCGATCAGACGCCGGCCATCACGCCGACATCAAATCGCCCGCGAATGTCTATGAATCACGCAGATCACGCAGTGATGGATTCCGATCTGGTCTGTGGCGGCCTTGGATTCCAGGGGGAGCGGAGTCACTCACTCTGGGGAGGTTTCACTACCAGCTGGAACAACTATATCAACGCGAAACCGAGCAGAGTGGCTCAAACTCTTTCCAGTCTCTTCCAATACCGCACATCATCCGAAGCTCCCAACAACAGTGTCACGCTCGTCGCATCATCTCAACCACCAGCCGGAGACCGGGGTTTAGGGCTCCATACACTCTTGCTTCGTCCATATCCACTGTTGTGAGTCTGTCTTGTCTGTTCTCGCCGCACCACGACAGGACTTGTTATCCACCATCGTCCCCTTTATCAGGCGCTCGTTCTCTCGCACGAGGGAGCAAGCGCTAATCAGGCAAGCTGGCAGCCCAATCTCAACAGCACCACGACTACACTGCTGAACTCCCCTTTCCTGCCACGAGACTAGTCATCACCAAGCACTTCTTCGTCTCATCAAGCCCACTCGCGTTTGGCGTCTACGTTCTTGCCACATTTTTCGACAAGCACGACAATAAGCTTTGGGAGAAGGAGATTTGCTTCGTTCATCAAGATAGTCGTGGCCTGAGTGTCGACGAGAACGACATCGACGAGGGTCCTCGTCCTCCACGATTTGCTCTAGAGGGTAAGTAACTGGCCCCAGAACATCCGCCTCATCTCTTCATGGCCATGCCGTCGACTTGATTAAGCTAACAATGATCCAAGGCAGACTTCCTGACCCGACTGAAGATCTCACCGGCTTCAACATCAGGGGTTATCGCGTCGGTAACCGGACGTTCGACATCTGGAACGGTTCAATACGCGAGACCACTCCCCGCCCGTCCAGAGCCCCCGCACCGTCGACACGTCGTCCAGTCAATCCTTATCCCTACTGGCCGTACACCTACCCAAGGTCTCAACACTATCAACTAGGACCGTACTCCGGTCACAACGTCCCAACTGCATACCAGTATCCTGCAGTACCCTCCAATTGGACATTCACTCCTCAGTATCAACCTCGTCCCATCTACTACCCTCGAGCTCCTGTTGTCGGCAGATACGGTTACTGGGCACCCAACTCACAGCAACACGTTGGTTGGAGTAGTCCAGCTTGGTACCGCTGAATCAGCCTCCCACAACACGAAATGGCATACTACGGGCCTCCACCAGCCAGCGGCTTCAACCCTCGCTGGGGCCGCGATGAAGGCATCCAACCTCCCAACGGAGGCGGCTTCATGCCTCAGCCCCAAGGCTACGCACAACCCGGCTTGTACGGCGTACCTCCAGCCCACGGTTATCCTCCCCCACCCCCAGCACCGGGCTACTACTACCCTCCCGCCGCTCCAGTCATGCCAGCCCAACCACCAAGCGCAGCCGGATTTGCCTACATGAGCGGCATGGGCGGTGGCACCCGGCACCCCGGACCATACCCCATCGTCAACCCGGACCTCCCCGCCGCCAACCTGACCAACAGCACCGGCGGCGTCGGCTGCGAGCCGGGATACAACTACTTCTTCGCGGGCGAGCACACCAAAGTGCACGTCATCAAGTCGGGCTCCACGCCGCCGTGGGAGCTGCCGCGGCACTTCTCGGTCGGGTTCCACGCGTGCCACATCCCCGTCACGACGACGCTGGGGGACCTCCTGAAGGGCATGGGCGCGACGAACCCCGTGGCCAAGAAGAACAGGGTGTGGGAGGTGGTGCAGGGCGGGAACGGGAAGTGGTACAAGGGCATCGGCTTCAACGCCGAGGACGGGCCGGCTATGGACAAGACGTTGAAGGACCTGGGGTGGGATAGCTCGAGGAGTGGCCTACCCGGTGGGAAGCCCGTTGTTTATCTTTACATTACGAAGGATTGAGAGTGGGTGCAGATGTTGGAGAAAGGAGGTTGTACGATGGCAAGCAGTTGACAGTGGGCAAGAGCTGTTTCAACTGTATTGGCGGTTATCACTACTCGGAGTGCACCTGGGGCCATCAGTCCTGGACAGGAATGTAAGCATAAGCCCCAAGTCATCGTAAACGAATCACATCTCCATTACTTGATCCCAGCTAGACAGGGGCTGGTGTGCGAATACGGGGTGGTGGTGCACTACCGCCGCAAACCTATCCGCCGCCGTCAGTCACAGTGGACAGCAACTCTACGACCAAGTTTCTTGATATTTCCGAGCAAGTAATCAGATGTCTTGCCTTGCTCCGGCATTAGCGTCCGACATTGCATCATAAAAGGAAGTGGTCTGATCGTTTGCGGGCTATTACTCAATCGAAAGGGCAGATTGACTTCGGCTGGGTGGTATTCGAAGCACACGCTATCTTCATCTCCGCGGAGTCTAAACTGACCCTACGACAACCTCCAGTGTCTATTACCAGTCAACGAGACTCTACACAAATGCCGTGTAACCGTGTCAGGAAAGCCGTGTCACCTTTGCCGGTTGCTTACTACTCGTTATGGACACCGCCGATTCCTCCGTCGCCGACTTTATGTCGATGTATGCATTGTGGCCTGACAATTATTCATGAGCCTCCACGAGAACGTCACCGGTAGTAGAAGCATGCCCTTTATATATGCAGCACACAGGAGATGACCAGTGTCCCCGCGCCACTGTCAAGACCCAACTTTAGAAATGCCAACCCTTCTGTCCATCCGGTCTGCTCGCCCCTCTTCATACCCTTTCACCCTCTCAAACCTCAGGCTCCGTACGATTCATACCCTACGCGTCCCGAGAACGCCAGCGATCATGTCGAGAATGGACGCCACAACCTCTCCCCTCAACTTCCCCCGAGACAGGGCCCCGGAGTTCACATCTTCCTCGAGCACCGGCCAGGCAGCCTCAGCGACCAGCAAAGCGAGCACCTCAAGCGCCGAGCCACCCAGCTTCCCCTTCAGTCGGGCCTCCGGCCTCGACCCGCCCAAGGAGTTCGCCGAACTGCGGGCGACGCAGCCCGTATCGCGGGTGAAGCTGTTTGACGGACGGCTGGCATGGCTGGCGACCAAGTGGAAGGACGTGACTGCCGTCGCTACCGACAACAGGCTTTCAAAGGTTCGTCTGCCCGATCAGCTAGAGTGGGTGGCGCTAACACGATCCCAGGAGAGACAGCGCCCTGGCTTCCCGGAGCTGAACGAGGGCGGAAAGCTAGCTGCGAACGCCAGGCCGACGTTCGTGGACATGGATCCTCCGGCCCACATGCGGCAGCGGTAAGCTCATAGATCACCGGGGAACAAAGATCTTCGCTGACAAAAAGACAACAGGAGCATGGTCGAGCCGTTCTTCGCGCCCGCTCACGTCGCGAAGATGGAGCCGTACATCAAGGAGACGGTCTGCGACCTGCTCGACAGGATGAAGGCGAAAGGCTGCGCCGAGGGGCCCGTCGATTTGATCCAGGAGTTTGCCCTGCCGGTGCCGTCGTACATCATCTACACCATCCTCGGCGTGCCGTTTGATGACCTCGAGTATCTCACCAGACAGGTGGCTATTCGCAGCCATGGGAGTTCCAACGCGAGGGAGGCCTCTGCTGCTAATCAGTAAGGGTACCACCCATCAAAAGGTCTGTCAGAGGGCAGATGAGCTGACTTGTCCCAGGGGTCTGCTAGACTACATCGCCAACCTCGTCGACAAGCGGATAGGGCGCCCGACAGACGACCTGATCAGCAAGCTCGTGACGGAGCAGGTGAAGCCCGGCCACATCGAGAAGTCGGACGCAGTGCAGATTGCCTTTCTGCTGCTCGTGGCCGGAAACGCCACAATGGTCAACATGATTGCCCTCGTAGGTTCCACTATTCCTTCCCGACAGCAGCCATTGTAGTATCACAGTTCTAGCTAACAACGGCGGCCAAAAGGGCGTAGTAACCCTCTTCCAGCACCCCGACCAGCTCGCCGAGCTGAAAGCGAACCCCTCCCTCGCACCCGCCTTCGTAGAGGAGCTCTGCCGGTACCACACCGCCTCCGCCCTCGCCATGAGGCGCACAGCGAAGTCCGACATCGAGTTAGGCGGCCAGGTAACTTTCTCCCCTTTCCCCACCTTCCCCCTGCCATCTCCCCTCCCAACCCAAACCCCCTCTCTAACAATCCCTCCCAGCACATCAAAGCAGGCGAAGGCATCATAGCCTCCAACCAATCCGCCAACCGCGACGAGGACGTCTTCGCCGACCCAGACACCTTCGACATGCACCGCCGCTGGCCGCAGGGCAAAGACCCGCTGGGCTTCGGCTACGGCGAGCACCGCTGCATAGCCGAGCACCTCGCGAAAGCCGAGCTGGCCGCCGTCTTCGCGACGCTGTTCGCGAAGGTGCCGGACCTCAGGCTCGCGGTGCCGGTAGGGGAGGTCAAGTGCACGCCGCTCAACTCAGATGTCGGGGTTGTGGAGCTGCCGGTCTTGTTTTAGGGGGCTGTGGGGTGGTAAGGGAGTGGAAGGGCTTTTTAGGCGGCGAGTGGGAGACGAGGGCTGTCTTTCTGAGGATCGACGATACAAGCCCCATGGAAATGAGGTATTCCAAGAGGTAGCACAAACATCGTCGTAAGACAATGTCTCCTTTTATAGTGTAGATGAACCCATCCGGCCGGAATCCGCGGCTAAGAAACGTACACGAGACGATCCTAAGACGTGAAAGACTGCAGTGAAGAGATTCGACGAAAGGCGGCAAAGTACGCACAACGCCTTGTGGGAAAAGATGATCTTGCTATTCGTGACTACGGCTCTACCACCCCTGTTAACCCTAGGGAGATAAAACGCAAACGCCTTGTTCCGTGCCAATTCCACGGTTTGAGACCCATATTGCAATGAAAAGCCTGATTTTCATAGTCCGTCATGACAGAAAGCACCCCTTCCCGAACCGCCACCCCGGTAGAATGGCGCAGCGACGTTTTCACATCACCGCGAGAACATCCCTCCTACAGGCGCGAACACTTAAGCCTTCTGGGGGTTGTTGGTGGGCACGACCTTCTTGCCGTCCTTGTTGTACCGGACGCGAGGAGGGGGGGCGCGGTTGCGGCGGCCCTCGCGAGAACGGACACTGTGATGGGATATGTCAGCTTAACCTATGCTCTTGGGAGGAGTGACTGTGCGCGTCCGTGGGTGTGTATAGGGAGAGTGGTTCGTCGGGGAAAGGATGCGGGCGGTTGTTCCAAAGTTTCCAAAGTTCAACCAAGGCTCTTCTCTAGCCGCCCACATCCTCCGGGATGGAGGATGGGCTTGTCGCGCCAGGCGGACAAACGTACCGGACAATCTTGCCGTGAATGGCGCAAGAGACGCAGTACTGCAGCTTGAGGTACATCTTGGGAACCGTGTACTCGGCGAAGACCGAGGCGTCCGAGATATCACCTGGTGGGAGAGACAGAAGTTAGCAAGGTAGCCAGCGAGACACAGTAGGGACCTCTCATACGGATGGCGGCAGACTCGACCATGTTGCGGATGGTGAAGCGCTTGATGGCCTTGTCCTTGGGCGTGCATCGCGAGCAGTTGCTGCAGCGGATCGGGTTGACGTGGCCCCTCCCCTTCTTGTTGCGACCGTTGTTCTTTCTCTTCTTCACCATTGTGCCGTTCTTGCTTCTTCTCTTCTTCTTGTTTTTTGGGAGGAAAAGGGGAGGAGAGGAGGTGGTGGTGGCGGGTGTAGGTTGGGAGAACAGAGAGGGAGAGGAGGGGAGGGAAGCGAGGAAGTAAAAAATGTTGTGGGCGGGTCCCCGTTTTCGTATCACGTGCACCTTCAGGAAGGCACATCCGTTACTGATACGTGGGACTTGCATTGGAGTTCCAGGTAAGGTATTCTATTGATGATATTTTCCAGGAGCTCTACCTGTCTATCGCTGACCTCCGTCCTGGAGGTGCCGATGCTGGGACGATAGGGCATGAATTGAAGCAATATCCCGAAACCTCCCTCCCTTCTAAAATAGCGAAATCAGAAGAAATACATGTCGTGGTTAGTCCAGCGCCTGGATTTCAGGATGCGGCTGGTCGTAGTCAAAGGTACTTCCTCCACTATGCAACCGTCTCTCTCAAATCTCCAGCCGTCTGGGTTCTTCGCCGTCTACCGGGCCGCTCAACGCGTATGGTAGTTGAAGCTACGATCGAGGTTCGTTTATGGATACCTGTGCGAACTACTACCACGTGACCCTGGAAATTCCTGTTGCCTTTTGGACCTCCCTCATGTACGATAAGTGTTTGGATTGCGGAGCTCTTAGAACCTTATCTATTGGCTGAAGCTAGAAGTCTTTCGTATTGGCTATACCGTGGCTTAGTAGGGTTAAGACGACGACTTTCCTATTATTTATGTTACATTCACTACCTCTAATCTAACTCTGTGTTTGCATATATAGCTATGTGTAGCTCTAATTCCGGCTCTAGAACCATCTCTTAATCCTAGGTCCATTCCCGGCTCTAGTCCCAGCTCCAGCCCCAGCTCCAGTCCCGGCTCCAGAACTGGCTCCGCGCGTTGTTCTGCGTGTGGCTCTGTGTGTAGCCCTTTGTGTGGTACTGCGTGTAGCTCCAGTCCTAGCTCTAGTTATGCGTTCCGAAAGGCACGGCCACAGCAAGCCTGCGCAGTGGGGCGCTCCCATTTCGGAAGAGGAGATTCTGGGCTCGGGGGCGACCTCGTTGCCTGCCGTGTGACATCGTCCCCTGTCTGTCGAAGAATTCGGAGAACAGGCAAACCGTATCGTCTTATAAAGCGTTTGTGAGGTCGCAGATCTACTTCAGTTTGCTGAGCGCCAGTAGTCTAGCTATGCGCCGTCGTACTTTCATGTCGGCTTGTTGTTTGGCAGAAAGCTCGCCTCTCGCGACCTTTGCCTCCTGATTCGCAGAATTCCTGTCCGCCGTCACAAGAGCTTTCGCAGCTCTACTCTTCAACGCTTGCGTAGCATCTGCCTCGACTCTCGCGACAAGTCACCTCCTCGCCAGTCGCAGCCGCCTCTTGTCTCGCCGATTTCTCTGCTTCGCGTCTTGTAGCAGCCTCCTGTCTCGCCGATTTCTCTCCTCGCGTCTTTGCGGCCGCCTCCTCCTCGCGTCTCGCGAGTCGCGAATGCAAGAGTGGCTGGTTGGATCGTAGTCACCAGAGCCAGAACGAGAGAGTATCTCGCGAACACGGCCGGAGACATGGTGTGGGAAATTCGGGTTCGCATGTGGGATGAGTTCCGCCATACTCTCGGGTCGACAGCCAGGCAAGGAAGGAGCGCGAGGCAACACAGAGTGACAGAGGGAAAGAGGGAAAAGAGCAGGCCAACACTTCGGTATGCTCACGACATCCAGCTTTGAGTACTTGTGTCTACCTAACAAGTATCGCTGTTCCTTCGCAACATGTGAGTCCCTTCCTCCTCGAGAAAACGCCCCTTCGGCCCGTTCAAAAGTCATCGCGCTTCAGCAAAAGTGCAAGACTCATCGCGATGTTGATCCTCCTCCCATACCTTTTTCCCAAGTGTGCCAGTATGGACTCGTCGCGAGACCCCAGAAATGAACGCTAAACTGATCAGTGACTGACCCTGTCTCCAGCCCATGCGTCTGATCATTCCCGCCTTATGGACTGATCATTCCCGCGTCATGGACTGATCATTCCCACCTCTCGTGGCAACATGGTCGTCGAGGAAATTCTATGCGAAAGCATGATGAAAATGCCAGTGCGATCGATCACTGGCACATTCCGAAAGGAAGTGAGTGTGCTGTGCTACGAGGAAGTCAAAGGTCATCGCAGAGGCCTCGCTTCTATCGGCGTAAAAGGAACGTTGCTGTAATCTTGATGTTTGTAAGTCGAGAGACGTAAAAGCTGGCTCCGATTCTCGCGAGCCAAGATCGCGACGACTGGACTTGCCGCAGTGCAGGGAGGAAATGAAGGCGTAAGTGTTCGAGATCACCGAAACATGTGTCCGCAACTCTATCGCGAAAAGAAGGCAAACCTGGTATACGATCTCGGAGACTGGGTAAGCCGACGCGGGAAAGACAGGGGAAAAGTAAAGCAACTTATCGCAAGACGTCGCGGATTCTCGCGACAACGTCTGCGCCAACCACTGCGTCGCAACACATTTGTCGTTGCAGCCAAAGGCTCCTCGGACATCGCGGACAAGCCTCAATCGTTGTCGCTAAATCGCGGCTGGCTCTAGAAGCCTAGTGCGATCCAGGCCGTCAGACTCATCGTCGCCGTCTCCATTGTGGTCAGCGTTCACATCCTTTTCAGTCGGCTTCGCGACGTGATCAGGGCCCTCTGCCGGAGCCGTTGTGGGATTCTCTTGTTCCACGTCAAAGGTGCGGATGAAGTCGGCATGTCGAAGGTCAGCGTCAAGCAAGGTCTGGTGCTTCGCTTTGAGTGCTTCGTAGCGAGCTGCTAAGTCGTTGTACTTGTTTTCAGACTCATGCAGATCGGTCAGAGTCTCGCTGTGATCAGTCCGTTTCTCCTCGAGTTTTTCAAGCAAGTTGCGTATCGCATCCCCGGCCTGTCGCTCCAGCAGTGATACTTGCTTGGCCTTGTCAGGGGAGCTGGTTCGCGGATTTTTGTGATTGTCTTGTTTGCTGAGAACCGTGGGTTGGAGCTGGAGATTATCCCCAACAGCAATTACAGGTCAAATCCTGGTCCACCCGAGGAGTTGCGGTATCGTCATTGCACCCATTTCCTTACCACGCCAACTTTCGCTGCGTCGCGGTTAAATTTCCAGTATACCTGATCCCGGCTTGTGTGCGGTGTGGTATAGAGTGCATCCGCGTTCATGATGATGTGCTCCATGATATCTCTTAACAACGGGCTTGGTGAGAGATGTGGCCTCTCATCTCTATATTCCAGGTTATGTTCTCTCACAAGCGTACCCCAGTCGACT
>Ga0209127_100399_pt1 | contig 15095 bp, 8 predicted proteins | sample LakSupMetagenome_FD_187469 | JGI IMG/M metagenome (GOLD analysis project Ga0209127, IMG submission 187469) | Freshwater microbial communities from Lake Superior, Canada - Sta WM archaea (SPAdes) (version 2) | ecosystem: Environmental > Aquatic > Freshwater > Lake | place: Lake Superior, Canada...
CGTTGACCATGGTGTTGTCGGCGGGGAAGTTGTTGAGCACGTTGCCGAGCGTCTTGTCGCCGAAGGTCAGGAATCCGGAGAGGGCCATCAGCAGGCAGAACACCATCGAGATGCCCGTCGAGTAGTGCGTCACGCGGGTGAAGCGGTCTATGGTCGGCTTCTCGAGGGAGCCGTAGATTAGGAGGGAGTTGTGGTGGCAGACGAATGCTGCATCGTGGTCTGTCAGTAACGAGCCGGCGACGCACGGTGGGAGGGTCGTGTGCAGGACAACAAACATACCAAATGATATAACCCCTATAGCCTGGAAAATGCCGTCGTTGATGATCAGCTCATTCTTTCCAAACGAGCCCCTGAGTTCCCTAGGCGTCAACGCCCCCTGCACCACGACGGTGAAAACAATAACGCCCATGCTGATCAAAGCCAGCGTGCTCGCCTTGGCCAACTACACACAAGCCCCCCGTTAGCACCTTGTCCTTTGACCAGCACCCAAAGAGTCGAAACATGACATACCTTGGCAATATCCCTATACAACGTAAGCGGGTAGCTGACCCCGAGCAAGAAAATGACAATCGTCCCCTTCCTCCCCGCCAGCGCGCCCAAGACCGGCACGTCCCTCAACCCGGGCCATATCGCAGAGAGCACGTGCGGTATCGTATCGCCCACGATGACCCCGAACGCCACCATGCCGCCAAAGGCGAACACCCACTGCGCCAGCGAGATGGCGACGAGCCCGGTCTTGCCGAAGCACTTCTCCACCGTGCCCTGGAAGGAGCTCGACCCGGACAGCTTGCTGTTGACGACGATCAGCCGGATCGTCCAGTCCACCACGGCCGTCAGCGCCACCAGCAGGACGATGCCCGATATCAGGCCGGCCTGCCGGAAGGCGTAGGGCTGGCCGATTATGCCGGCGCCGATGATGCTGTTGGCCATGTTCATGAAGGCGGAGCTGAGGCCCGACCGGGGCCGGTGCAGGAGGTCCGTGGCGCGGGAGAGGTCCATGGACGGGTCGTTGGCGAGGGTGACAGAGGGGGCCTCGATGCCCGTCAGGAGGGGAACTCGGTGGTGTTGTGTGGGCGAGGCGAAGGGGTCCTCTTCGTCGACGTCAAAGCTATCGCGGCCGGGCGCGGCGTGGTGGTAGTGGTCTGCCGGCCGCCCATTGGGGACGGAGCCGTTGGTGGCGGCCGCATCATCCCCCACGATTGTAGGCACAAGGTCGAAGCGGACGCGGTTGGGCGTTCGGGGGGTGCGAGGGGTGCGCGGAGGCTGTTGCTGGCTGGGATGCGGTTGGGGGGTGGTAGCTTGTGCTCCCGCGCGGTTGGACGGGGTGGTGAAGTAGTCGCCATCGTCCTCGCCGCCCGCAAGCTCGCCTGGTTGTACTATGACGGCATCTTCGTCGTCGCTGCCGTCCGCTCCGCCGGCCAGGAGCCCGATGTCCTCGTCACTGCCGGCGCTGGGGCTGTTTTCGTTGTGGTGGGCTGCTGTCGTAGCGCCATTGGATCTGGCCTTGGCCATGCTTGGCTTCTTAGCACATCTTGTGAAGACCGGGCGCTAAGAGAGGCAGCAAGTCTGCGTACTTGCGACGGAGGTATGAAAAGGGAAAGACGGTAGAGCAGTTTCAAAGTATAGGCCAAGCGGAAAGCTCAATCCATGGAGGCTCACAGGGTCCGTAATGAGGGATGAATAGCGGATTCCAACTGCTGAGACGACGTCATGTGATTTTGGCAGGGGGATACCTTATCTGGCCGACGCGAGCCGCGCTGAACCCCTGATCTCTCGGACAGTCAGGTGTCTTTTCCGTGGTGAAGGTCACCTCTCTATCATGACATGATGCGTACTCTTTAGAAGTGTCCGGCCACGGCATTTCATGGCCAAGCTAAGCTATGTGCAAAGTGCTAGATTACATAAGTATATTACAACAAAGAGAGGACGCGCCTCCCAGTCTCTTTTCGACTTTCATAACAGTCGCGCTTCGCTTCTCTTTTCCAGGATTCACCATGGATCCTGCGCGAATTGCTGCTGTGGCTTCCCGCCCCCCTCGGGTATCATGTACGTCGGACTGGAAATGAGTGACTCCAATGTCCGGTGGTCTGCAAAATCGGAAAATGAACAAAATATCAAAAACGCTCCAAATGCGAAGAGGTGTAGAGCATGCTAGTGCGGCCCAGCTGTCAGCCAATCTCTGGCCAACCCCGGACGTTGCTCGCTGACGTATCTAAGACGAGGACGAGGCGGCGGTCGTTGCCAGTCCTTTGCGTCCTCTACGCCACCATGGCAATAACAGCAACGATGCATATTATTGAGGCATATCTGTTGCCCTCGAGTTGCTCCCCTGGTGAGCTCACCGTGCCGGTAGTTGTCGCAGCCGATGATCCCGCCGTCTGAGCTGCCGGTGTGGCTTGCGTGGCCGGCGTCTCATGTCCGCTGAGTCCGGGAAATGGTGACATGGTGGTCGAGCTGCCAGTTGCCGACGTAACCTTGCTCGGGTCTGTAATTGGACTGCTGCCACTCGAGGTTCCCGATTGAGAAGGAGACACGTTCGTCGAGGACGAAGACGACACTACCGACGGCGTGCCCGTCGTTGTGGCTGGGGAAGACGATGCCGGCTTGGCCGCGAACCCGATACGGGTTTGGTCAACGTCGAAGACGGAGTAGACGTTTTTCAGAAACGAGTCCCCGAGCAGCCAAGCCCCCTGCACGACCGCCTGGCCGTAAAAGTTGCTGAAACACGTGTCACCATTTGGCTGTGACATCCAATCCTTGGGGGAGAGCGTGTATGCGACGCCCGAAAAAGTCACAGTGAGGGCCTTGGTGCTGTCACATGGCACCTTGTACATGAAGCCGTCGTCGCTCTTTGCACCCGGAATGAGCTTGTGGAGGAGAGCCACGTCCTCGGGCGGTCCAAACATGTACGACGTGCCTGTGTCGATGTACGCTAAACTGCCCTCGATCCCAGCCTTCTTGCCATCGTACGCCATCTCGTCCATTGTGATGGCCCAGTCGCCGCCAGCACTCGCCGAGACAGGGGTGTATGAGATGTCGCCGGTGTACTTGGACGCGTCGATCCCGCCAAACGTGACTTCGCCGGTGTTTGGCCCGTCCGAGTTGCGGCTGAGCGACACGCTGAAGATGTTGGACTTCAGTTGCTTCGACGCGTTGATCACGGACAAGAAGTTGTCCGTCGCGCCGCGGCTCATCGACACGCCCAGGATGCCGTCGAAAGGAAAGTGGACGAACTCGCCAGACGTATCACTGGCGACACCCAACGTCATTGACAGCGACATGCCGGCCACTGCGACCGTATCCTTGGCAAGCCCACCGGAAACGACCCCGGAGCCGTACTGAATCGAGAAGGTCTGCTTAGCGTCCGCATATGTTTTCGAGTCTGACGGTGCGAAGACGTTGTGCATCGTGCAGGCTTCAGATTTGCAGTCGGATCCCATCACCCATGTCGTCCCGGCGCCTGTGTCGAACAACATGAACATGGGCTTCGCTGTGGACCCGACCCCAACCTGTATGAAGTAGGAGAAATCCGTCCCATCCTGATAAACGCCCTCACTGTTTGGCTTCGATGGAGGGGTTGGAGAAACCACCGCGTACTTGTTCTCGCGACGCGTCAAGTCCGGTTGCCGGGCTGTCGTCCGCGAAGGTCCGTACTTGCGGAGCAGTCTGCTGGCCTCTTTAGCCGCAGAGCCCGATGGTTCCTGGTTGGCCTATAATACAGCAGCACCCTGGTCAGCAAAAAGCATGTTTCTGGAGTAACAAGATTCGAAATCACATACATCGCGAACGCGCTGGGACAGCTGGTATGTATGCACATCCCGTGCCTTTGGCTTTTCGGACTTGGAATCTGCTGCACAGTTGTTCTCCTCTTGGCACTGCCATGGCGGGATCAAAGGGTAGAAGGCGTGTATTGAAGCGACCCAGAGAGTCAATTGCAGAAGGATGACGGTGCCCAGCATATTGTTGGCCAGAAGAGCACAACCCCCACCGCTCCCTTCACCACGCTCGAGCGAACTCGAGGCTCAGCGGTCCCCCAGGACGGTCCGCGGGCTGACTTGACAGAGACTGGCCTCTGTGCGTCAACTGCCAGTAAAGGCAGACGGGATGCCGTCGAGTGACCGAGAGTACCGGACTCTGGCACTTGGACGTATTAGTTGATTATGTATTAGGTTGGCTGCATTGGTGGCCGTCTATCCAGGAAAACGCGCTCGATGCAGATGCTTTTGTTGTGAAGACCAAGATCAGCCCAGTTTGTTCGACGAAGGAAAACCTGGTGCAGCTTCTGTTTATACAGGTAGGAAAACTCTTCGGCAGGAGAAGTTCGACAATGAAGACGGTAAGATTGCTGGCGTATGTAATCCAAGAACCAGACAGAGCGGTGGAAGAGCGACAGAGCGAGAGGTCGAAGAATAGCGAAGACGACGAACAAGCAAACGAAAGCCTGTGGTCCGGAGCAAGAGCAGGTGAAGGTGTCTGCTTGCATATATCGCCAAGAGAGAAGAAGGAAACAACCTCGATTACCACCCCTATAAGCGACAGGAGACGGGTGGAAGAGGAGACGGAGGTAGGTAGAGGTTAGGTGAAGAGGAGAGTGTAGGAGGAGAAGATGCAGATCGGGGAATTATTAGGAGAAGCGACGACGTTACGCCAAGCCGTGCGGTGGTAAACGGCGAGAGGGTGTGTGGAGGTGGAGGTTGGCGGTGGATGTGTTTGTGGATGCGATGCCACTCTGGGTTGGAACCTCTGATTCAGTCCACTGCAGAACTGTAGTGAGGTCCCCGTTGTCTCTGCCCATCGTTTCCTGTCTCGCAGAAGGGAGATGGCTTTGCCTTGTCTCTGTCTTTCCCCAGTGCTACGCTAATATGAGCCCTGTGAGTGCTATCGCCAACTCGGTTTAACATGCATGAAAGCGATACATCGGACTGGGCAAGCGTTTACAAGAGCCTGCCAGCCAAGCCCCGCGCTGCAGGGAGCAAGACATTACGGAATTCCTTCACCCTTCGCTCTTCCTTGGAGCTCATTTCTACATGTCTTGAAGACTCTCTGTCGTCACACGTCGGAACGACGACCGAGGACGGGGGCGTACATTGTGCTTCCTAGCAACTGGCCGGGTCATTTTTGTGCGACCTTGTTGGACTTTGTCCTCGCAATGCAGTCGTCCGGTACGTCTCTGTCTGTCAATGGCTCTGGCAATGAAAGAACGATCTGCTTGATCTGCTTATTTGAGGACCCCCCGGGCCTTGCAGGTTGAAACCCCCGCATGTGATTGGACAATCGTTTCGATTCGCCAACACTGGGGGCCGGGGCGTCTGTGGAAGATTTCTGGAGCTCCATTCTGTCTTTGGCCGAGGACCACTGGACCAGACAGACGCCCTTGAGATCTTCAGCCAGCCCTTCGAATGCACGCTGATCTACCGTCTGAAGTATCCTGCAATGCAATTGATCTCTCCTTGCCTCTGCGTTCGGATTATGTGGATATGCGGATAGCAGGACGCCAATTATTCCGCTCCCTGCTGTCCGCTGTAACCTCCCTTCATGTGAGCTTCAACCCCCTGAGTTCAAAGTGCTGACTCGACCAGGGTTCTGTCGGCATTGCAGGGGTGCGGAGAGATAACAACCCGGTCAAAATTGAACTGGCCTGGCAGGCCAAGAGCTGGCCCCTGTCCGTCAACCACAACGGCCCACTACGGCCCCAACTTTCACCGGACAGGACCGGTGCCAGGGGTTCCTACCGTGTCCGAACGAGATACACGGCTGACGTGACGGCGGGCGAGCCCCGGGACGGTAACCCGCATCTTTCCAGGCTCAGACAAATGACAGGCAGTCTGTGCTGCTCGAAGTCTACAGTGCTCTGGGTAGGTACTGCCTGTTGAGTGAGCGCGCATCGAGCGTCAGAAAATGCTGCACGTAATTCCAAGCCGGCGCCTACAAGCTGCCGTCTGGACCCCACCTCTCACCTGGACATAACGTTACCATGCAGCGATGCTCTCGGCTGAATGACCACTCAGTTTCTCCGATAGTGGCACTCTTGGATTGATACAGCAGAGAAACACAGCCCTAGTCCGACCAAGGCCTCAGTACACGTGTAGGCACTCCCGTATCGTCGGACGCCATGTGCAACTTGAAATTGTTGTCTGGATCAAAACAAAATCATGTCTATTTGTGACTGACACCTCGCCGCCGCACTGGGCATTGATTGTCAGGGGGACATTCCAAAGCGCCCGTCCTACCAGCCTACTAGACCTAGTGTAGGGGCCACGTAGGTCCCTTCTCCACGTGGCTGGCAGTGATGTCTGGGTGCCCATACCTCGAGGAGTAGCTCGTTGCTAGTGATGGCAGATATGTGAGATATATAGCTTCGAATCTCCCAAGTCTTGGTTGACGTACCGAAGTCTCAGCCACTGGCGTGGTACGACGAATGAGGCGTGCCAACGCACTTTCAGCCGCCAAAGCCAAAGACATCATTGCTTCGTTTAAGCGGCAGTAGTCTCGTGACACAAGGTGCCGTTGACATCAACATGTCGACTGATAGCCCCATGATGGGATCATAGGCTTGTGAGACCGAGGAGCTCGATCAAAGTTCACATGCAGCAGTCAAGACCCAGCTTTCCAACCTTGACGATAATCGGCGCACCACCGTGCCGCGGCTTTCAAGACCCTTTTGGCCGTCTGGTCTCCTATGCCTGCTTCGAGAGCGGCGACGGTTCGCAAGAACTCGCGATATTCGGGCTCCCGCGTCACCTTCGACGCCGCAATCGTCCGCAGAAACACCCAGACAGACTCGTTGGTCCAGCAAAGACTTTGCGCCAGATGTAAAACGTCCTGCAAGACACATCTTACTGCGCCTTGCTCGTACCGGCGCTCTGCCAGGAGCAGACACTGCAAAAAAGACCACCCCGAGATGTCGTCGTGATGTCTCTTGCACCAGTCGACAACGGCGTCTAAGATTTCCTGCTTCTCCTCCTCGTACCTCCAGTCCACGAGATCCATCAGATATCGGGCGTGATTCCAGGCGTAATAGTTGCGAGGGTGTTTTTCGCCCGCCACCATGACCACTCCCGTCAAGTCTTCGAGCACGTCGGTAAAACCAAAGCGGAAAAGACGAGTGTAGACCCATCGTCGGTGAGACCACAGAGTTGGTGACTTGTTGTGCGTGTTTAAAGGGCTCGTGAGCAAGCTATCGATGAACGTCTTCTCAAGCCGCATAAGGTCCGGGTGTCGCGCGATACGCACCCCAGTCTGCTTTACGCAGACAGGGGCGAGCAGTGATTTCCGTAAGTTTGTGGCCATGAGATGCTCGGGTTGTAGCAGGATGAGCACAGCTAGAGACCTGAGCGCCTCAACAATCGTCTCGTAATCGAGCAGGTGCTTAGCGTCGTCGGACACATAAGTAGCATGGCTGACGTTGTCAAGAGCCTCGAGGTAGGCGGCTTTGAGACTGGACTTGTTGATGGCGACGGCTGACGCATCTCTCAAGACCGATGCCCCGGGAGGGAACATTGACTGCGGAAGAATCTCAATCTCCATGAGGCCATCATGCGCGGCCGGGTCGACGGCATCTGCTATTGCCATGAGTGCCTCCCGCGCGAGCTTTCTGTTATTGAGGACATCTTCCGGAGGGTCTGGCATGATGCGAGCTCATACTGAGTAGTTTTGAGAGGTATTGTTCGTCGATACGGACCTGCACTAAGTCTAGTATGCATGCGTCGGAGCCGTCCAACATTTCGCTGTCGAAGTGATCCAACTATCTAAGCAAACCCTAACCCTGCTGGGGCTTTCGTCTTGCTGTGAGCCTGTGACCAGGTAGCTTGGTGGGGTGGACAGCTGTCCGCCATCAGCGGCGCAGAGGCGGACAGCTTTCGTGCCCGACATTGCAAAAGCTTCAACACCTTACGACATTACGGCGGACAAGATGCCGTCCCTTCTCGTGGTGATATTTGTTGTCGAGCTTGCCGTCCAAATCATCAATAACTTTGGCGCAGCAGCGATCAACTCCTTGGTACGTGAATGCAGAGCACACGCTCTCCGTATCCAAAGACTAATCACCGTCCCCTTGCAGCTCTGGCGCATCTACACGTCGCTCCCGACCCAGCTCTCGAAGGACTATGCGCATCAACGGAAGCTTCAGGCGGAGTACCTCGCCGTCCGTAAGGAGCTGAACGGAACGAGCAGCCAAGACCAGTTTGCAAGGTGGGCTAAGCTGCGCCGGAAGCACGACACCCTCCTCGAGGAGCTGGAGAAGAAGAGTACGACCCAAGTCTTGTTATGCTCTTCCCAAGCCAGATGCTAACCGTCTCGTCCCTGCAGAGAAATCCCTAGAAGCGACCAAGAGCGGCTTCGACCGATACGTCACGGGCGTGCGCTGGGCGTCGACAAAAGGGCTACAGTGGTTCCTGCCGTTCTGGTACGCCAAGGAGCCCATGTTCTGGCTGCCCTACGGATGGTTTCCCTACTACGTCGAGTGGTTTCTCTCGTTCCCGAGAGCACCGCTAGGGAGCGTCAGCATCGTGGCGTGGCAGTGGGCTTGCACGGGCGTGCTGACGCTGCTGGTCGAGACAATCGGCGCCATAGTTGGCCTTGTGGCCGGTTCGAAGCAGAAGCAGGCCGTCCCTGTGCCGGCGGGAAGAAGTAGTGCCGCTGGCAGAGCCGCCGCAGAGAAGAAGACGTCTTAGCACCAGTTTATGGTGGAATTCATTACCACAGCCACGGTAGCTATAACCGGGCTTTTCTCGGATCATTGACTACGAGGATATCTACAGAAAGGCATGAATGTATGTCTCTCAACAATTAGACGCAAAGTCGGTCATGGCCGGAGCTGGAGACTCTGCAACACGAGTGAGATGACTCTTGGCAGAGTACTTGGGCTTGTTCTAGGCATTCTTTTTGACTTTGGCAACCGCGGGAGAGTTATGGTTGCCAAAGCTTCGAAAGTGCCAACCTCACACGTAGCACTCACTCTGCGACGGCAAAGCACCTATTGCTATCCGTATCCTTACCTGTTGACCAGAATGACCCCGATGTATGCAGCATGCAATGCTGGGTCAAGTTCCGGCTAGATATGCAACAGTTGCTCAATCCAAAGTTGAGCTGCGATATGAGGGAGGAAGGAAATCTAGCACCAGACATAGATGCCAAAATTCAAATTTATGTTAAGCGCAAGGCTGAAGATGTGGAACGCTATGGCGCGCTAACGAGGCCACTGATAAGCTCGGCCAATGGATAGTAGCTACACTTTCAAGATGCCAGATACAGATGTCAGCCTTGCTATCACCCCCCTTTGTCCAAGCCGCCGACTGGCCGGATCGACGACAACACCGTCCAGAGACTTCAGACACTTTATTGTTTTCTGGCTTGAGAGCGCTCGTAGTGAACTAGTAGCATGCGAGGTCCATAATGGCTACAATATCCTGGGGGACGTAGGTATCGCCGTCCACAGCTCATTTAGAGGTCCATTGCTAACAGAATCCAGCATTAAGTCCCTCCTCCTCTTCTTCGGACCGCTAGTCCTACCAAAAGCGATCGGCTACTACCGCTCCGCCCGTGCGGCACCATCGCAACATGGCCTCACAGTTCGACCCCTCTCACCGACCGTCTTCCGCTCCCTCCTCGCCCTCCTCCTCGTTTCCCTCGTCTTCCTAGTCAAGACCCTCCCCATCTTCGCCCCAGAGAACATCTTCCGCACAACCCAGTCCCGCCTCCAGATCCCAGTCGACGTCCTCTTCACCCGCCTCTCTGCCGTCCGTCCCCTGACAGCAGCGGACACCACCCTCCGCTCGCGCTTCGTCAACCTCGAGAGCCGCCTCCTCTACATCCAACACGGGCCCGACGCGCTCTCTACCTGCCCCTTCTGCACAGCCGACGAGCCGCGTTCCTACCTCTTCTACGGTCTCCCCGCCATCCTGGCCCCGCACCTCTTCAACCTCGCCGTCCTCGCCCTCGCCACCTCGTCCACCCTCTCCGGGCGCGAGGCATCCTCCTGGCGCCGCGCCGCGACCCTGGCGGCCGTGACCCTCGCAGCCGCCGACGTCTACCTGGCGTCGACTTACCCCTACCAGTCCAACGCCCGCGCCCTGCGCCTCGAGGACGTCGACTTCTTCTTCTGGGCCGCCCGGGCGCGCCGTTACGTCTGCCTCGCCCTGCTGGACGGCGCCGTGGCGTGGGTGCTCTACCTCTCCTCGACCAACCGCGCGTTCGTGATACCGCCCACGCCGGCCGAGAGGATCGAGGCCGCCACGAGGATACTGGGAGGGGCCAAGAGCAAGCTCAACGCTGTAGGTATTGTTAAGAACACGGCCATCCGCGACGAGGAGCTGCGGGCGCGGACCCAGGCTTACTGGGCGCACGAGGGGGTCGTGATGCGGGACGTGATGGAGGAGAGGGAGGTGGTCGAAGGGGTCAATGATGCGCTGGCGAATAGGATTGATATTAGGGGTATCGAACGGGATGCTGAGACCTATGCGGCTAATGTGCTGTTGCCGAGGCAGGGAGCGAGTAGACTCCAATAATGGTAGACGTGGATCTCTTGTTCTGCTCTGAATTGTCGATCAGCTGACTGTCTGTGGTCATATGTTGCCGCTTCGGACATTATCACCGTCATCACGTTGTCGTAAGCTTGAGCTTTTGCTTTCCATCTTGTCAAGGAGCAGTTATCACAGTGTACTGCACGGATAAAGGACAGCCAGTCCGCTAAGCAGCTGGCAAAGCTATTATTGTACTTGGCCAGTAGTCATGTCAAGGACCCTGATGAAAAAGCTAGAAAGACCCTGACGCGCAGGAAAATGGTAAAGTGGTGATGGAAACCCATACTCGTCAAGCCCCGTCGCCCGTAGCCCATAAGTCATACATACATCGTAGAGTCCGAAATGCTGCCGTTCATGGATCCGTCATTCATACTCTCGTTCAGTCATCAGCATTCGAGTCCTGCTCGTCATCAACCAGAATAACTACAGTAAGAGTGGCCGCGTACGCCTCGCGGATAGCACACGCCATGCTGTACACCTACGTTAGCCGCTTCCGTCAGTCATAGGTCTCGGAAGAACGGGGCACTCACCAAGTCTTTCCGATATCAGCAACAACCGCATTCAATCCCCAATGCGCACACCAAGCCCTAGCCAGGACCTCGTTATCCGGCACCCCAAACGCCTCGACGACCAGCACTCTCTCCTCGTCGTCATTTTCACCCCCTTTGGCGTCAACCGCCTTCCCATTCCCGTTTCCATGAGCATTTTGCTTCGACGACCCGCCGCCAACCGCAACAGCAGGCGACGACCGCGCGCTCGCGTACGCCCCCAGCGTGGCGCTGCTCTTGCCGCCCCCGGCCCCGAAGCTCCCGTTCCAGTGGCGGATGGCCACCAGCTCGTCGACCCCGACCGCCGTCCAGGCGTAGTCGAAGAACAGCGGGTGAGGCCCGTCGCTGCACGGCCAGGCGGCGACGAAGTTGACGTCGAAGGCGAGCCGCAGCGGCCACGAGACGCCGTCGATGGCGAACTGGACGCTGGCGTCGAACCACGTGGGGCCCGGCTCGGCGGCCTTGTCGGCGCACGGCTTGAGGCCGAGGAGCTCGACACGCACAGTGTCGACGGGATAGCCGTCGCTCGAGGAGTCGTTGTCGGGCGTGACGAGCTCGTACTCCTTTACCGGGAAGACCTCGGCCGGCGGCCCTAGGGGGTCGCTCCGCTCGGCCATCGAGGCCACGTCCTCGGGCGTGAGGCGCTGGCGCGGGCGGCGGGAGCGGATGCGCGCTATCTGGCTGCGGGCGAGATCCTGGGTCGGTCGGGCCGGGCCGACCCACCCGGCGACAGAGTGGCAGGTCGGGGCGAGGACTTTGCCGACGATGGAGCTGGCGGTCCAGTAGGTGTAGCTGTTGCGGTATTGGAAGCCGCAGGGCGGGTGGAGGTGGGTTAGGAGGGCTAGGTCATCGGTTGCGCGGTCGGGGTCCATGTCTATTAGGGAGTTCATAATTAGGAAGGGAAAGGTTGGGCCTGGCAGCACGAGGCCGGCGAAAAATGCCATTGCGTGCGAGCTGACGAGGTCGAGGGTTGAGTCCGCGTCGCGGCGTTTTAGGACGTTGAGCGTGTCGGAGAGGTTGGGCCACTTCATCATCTGGGCGAAGCGCTTCAGCATCTTGACTTGGCGGCGCTTGAGTTTGAAGCGCAGGCGCAGGGAATCCGCGGTCTTGCCGTAGGACTCGATGCGGACGTAGTCGCGCCAGCGCCGGGCCAGGGCCAAGGACCACTGGATGGTAGGCGGGATTTGGGAGAGGAGCTTCTCTTTGGCTGCGGGGAGATGAAGCTTCGAGTTGATTCGCAGGTCGAGCTCCATGCTCAGTAGCAGCTGGTGGAAGAATCTCAGGTGAGTCTTGTGGTTCTCGAGGTCGGTATCAAAGATGAAGCGAGTTACGATTTGCTGGCGGGGATTGGTGAAGTCGATCCACGTCGGCGCCGAGAGCACCAGGATCAGGTCGGTGATTTGCTTGTCGAGGGTCTTGTGAGGGCTGAACAGTTTGTCTGGGTCGCGGAGGAAGCGACGGTACAGGTTTCTGTAGAGCAGTTCTTCGTCATCGTCTTCGAGACCGCGCTCAAGTTCCTTGATTCTCTCGAAGATCTGATCTAGCTCGACTTGCCTTGGAGCAACGCCGGGGTCCCGCAATGCTATTGATAGAGGCACTACGCTGGACAATGCAGCCCACTGGTTCAGGGTGATGGTCCCTGGTCGGTTGCCGAAGTAGAAGGAGTAGCTTGGCTGCTCAAGCGTTTCCCAGGGATAAACGGCGTGCCCGGGACCAAGGAGTCTCAGAGTCATCAGCTGCGTCATGGCGTCATGCTGGTTCGCGACATCGGTATCCTCCCCTTTATTCCCAGCTGCTGATGCGTAGAGAGCGTAGTAGCTGTCAGACGCATGGGGTATTGGCCGCTTGTGGCCCCTGAAAGCCGGAACACCGCGCGATATGAGCTCCATCGCTTGGCCGAGGGACAGCTCCTCTTTGCTGGACATCCCCGAAGGCGGCCATTCTGTGAGCGGACCCGACCCATACTGCCGGTCATTTGGTAACTCTCGACCTTTCCCCTTGGCAGCACCTTGGTCTGGGCGACGGGTTCTGCGTCGTGAACTAGTGACGGGCTCTCGGTCGGCGCGATGCCGGTCTTGATCGTGAGCGGTTGCTGGAAGCTCTGATCTCCTTTGTCCTCCCTCACTATATCTGCGTGGTGGTTCTTTCCCCTGCTTGGTGTTAGTCGGCAATGTTTATGCGGTGCAACTGACCATGTAACTCACAAGTTTTCCGTTTCTTGCAGCTGAGCTCTTGGAGCGGAAGAGCCCCCAGAACCCTCTCTTTTCCTTCTCGTAACTCATATTTCCTGGACTGCCGCACCACTAGCCTCCGGAGTTCTCACTTCGTCAAGAATAATTGTCCTTTTGATATCTGGTAGACATTTGCGCAATCTGCATATCTCCTGGATAGCGGTGTCGGGTGAGCAGTTGATGGAGGGATAGAAGGCGCGTCATGAGGTGCGCCAGGCGGATTCCAGTTTTGCTGCTGGCTCCCTCAATGTCTTAGAAGCACTTTTAATTCTGGTCCATATGTGTGAGTTATCTAGTTGTATGTTTTCAAGACGCCGTAAGGGAGAGAGGTAAGGGGAGGCATGTCTGGCGAACCAAGTCCACTAACATTCTCGAAGTACCTGACGGCCCGTGGGACGATGAAACAGCTCGATTCCGTGATGAATCGTAATCCTCCCAAGACTGCACCTACACGTGTATGCACGATCCTTGAAACAGTCACTCGCTATCCAATCGCCAGATTTTGCCACGGGGTTCTCCAGCGCAAGGTGGGCTGGACAACCTTCAAAATGGGGGACTATTTCAATGTAAAGCTGGTCAGGCGTCACCGCCAATGGAAGTCTTCCAGCAAAAAGGGTCACTTTGTGCGAAGCAAGGCTTCCGGCGGTACGGACATTCAAGTTCTTACACGACACCAAGAGTTACACAACACCAAGAGAATACTATCCAGCCCGGAGTTGTTACGGTGAAGATCCAGAACGGGGAGGAGGCTTGTCCTGCTCGTCTAAAAGTGAATGAGAGATATGTACCTCTACTCAGTACTGTAGCGATGTATGGGACACGGGCCGCGGATCTTAGTGGGGTAAAAGCCAAGTGACGCTAGCAGCGCCCCCTGTATTCCCAGGATGCAGCTTCCGTCACCGCCTGGCAAAACCCAAAAATTTCAGAGAATTCCTCTGCTGTCCATACATCGTATCAAGCGGGCCTGTTCATCACCTACAGGTTATAGATTTTGTCAACCGACTTATAATACGCCACGTGCCAAAATGCCCGTTGAACTTAGGAAGAGAAAAGAGAAGGCTGCTCCAGCCAAGGTTGAGGACATGCCTCCCGCAAAGAAGGCCGCGAAGGCTGCTCCGGCGCCGAAGAGGAAGGGTGAGCTTATCTGACACCCTTCAAGTTATTCAAGACATCGTCATAGCTGACAACAGCCTCTACAGCCGCCGAGGATGCCTCAATCGCATCGCCAATTGCCGCAAAGAAGCAGAAGCCCGTGAACGAGGCCCCCGACGCCAAGGCGAAGCCAGATGCGAAGAAGGCATCATCCGACAAGGCGACCAAGAAATCGAAGACAGACCTGAAGGCGCCGAAGTCCAAGAAGGAAGCGCCCGTCGAGAAGCCGGAAGTTGAGAACGGCGAGGATGAAGTGGAAGAGGCCGATGACAGGACTAAAGACCTAATGGCACTCTTCGACAGCGACGACGAGGATGAGGCAGTGACGACGAGCAAGAGCACCTTCAAGGAAGGTCAGGACGTGGGCAAGATACCCAAGACCAAGAAGGCCGACAGCAAAGCCATCACAGACGGCAAGCAGGCGGGCACAGGCACAGTCTACGTCGGCAGGATACCCCACGGTTTCTACGAGCACGAGATGCGGCAGTACTTCTCCCAGTTCGGCCCCATCACCCGCCTCCGGCTGTCGCGCAACAAGAAGACGGGCGCGAGCAAGCACTTTGCCTTTGTCGAGTTCGCCGAGGCGGCTACTGCTGAAGTGGTCGCTAAGACCATGGACAACTACCTCCTGTTTGGACACATCC
>Ga0209127_100400_pt1 | contig 15080 bp, 12 predicted proteins | sample LakSupMetagenome_FD_187469 | JGI IMG/M metagenome (GOLD analysis project Ga0209127, IMG submission 187469) | Freshwater microbial communities from Lake Superior, Canada - Sta WM archaea (SPAdes) (version 2) | ecosystem: Environmental > Aquatic > Freshwater > Lake | place: Lake Superior, Canada...
CAGCGTTCCAGATCCTGGGGTACGCGTTAGAGTCGATCAAAGGGAAGAGTTTCCGGAGTATGATGGAAGACAGCGTCCTGAAGCCACTTGGCCTAAACCATACCTACTACGCATCTCCGCCCGACTCGGTCGGGATCATACCCGGTAACGCAAAAGAGTCGGGTTGGGCATATCAGCTCGGCGACGAGAGCCCGTAAGTGACACGAGAGACGCAAAACTACTGTTCTTCCCGGTCCCGAATCAGGATATTCATCATACTAACGCCTATGTTAGCGCCGGAAACATGTACTCCTCCGTCGCCGACATATCAGCCCTCGGCCGGTCAATCCTAAAATCCACCCTCCTCCGCCCAGCCCAGACCCGCCGCTGGCTCAAGCCCGCAGCACTAACCTCCGAACCCGTAGCGGGCGTCGGCTACCCCTGGGGCGTGCGGCGCATCACCCTGCCCGAAGCCAACGGCAAGCGGACGGCGGACGCGTACAACAAGGCCGGGCGGGTGGGCTACTACGGCTCCCTCCTCAACCTCCTGCCGGACTGGGACGTCGGCTTCTCCATCGTCATCGGCGGGCCCTCGATCCCGGGCAACATGAACTTCAACCTGGCCGACATCGTCGGCGAGCAGCTGGTGCCCGCCTTCGAGGCCGCGGCCCGCGAGAACGCCGACGCCACCTACGCGGGCACCTACCGCGACGAGGCGGCAAACTCGAGCATGCGCGTCACGACGCAGCCGGACAGGCCTGGCTTGGGGATCGAGCAGTGGGTCAGCAACGGCACGGATATGGCGTATGTGGCTGTTGCGCTGCAGGGGCAGTACACGCCTGTGCAGCCGACGATAAGGTTGTATCCCACGGGCTTGGAGACGACGAGGCCGGACGGGAGCAAGAGAGTTGCGTTCAAGGCGACGTTTGAGGATCTGCAGGCGCCGGCGAGGCCGAACAGCATGTTCTCGACGGACTGCGGGACGTGGGTTGGCCTGACGGCTGTGACGTACGGGTCGATGCCGCTGGATCAGTTCGCGTTCGAGATGGATGCCAATGGGAAGGTTGTCAGTATCGAGCCTATTGCGTTGAGGGCAAATCTGCGGAAGGTATGAGTGTCGGGGGGTTGGAAGGAGATTCCCGAAATACTTGAGCTGGAAACTTCACTGCATGTGTGGGACGGCAATACACGTTGCCGTCGACATGAAATTGTACAATAATTGAACACTATCTTGATTACTGGTTGTGGCATGCGCCGCGTCGCGAACTTCTAGTGCAAAGTGATGGGTGTATAGTGGAAATGCTGTGCTGCTGCGGGAATTCTGTGCTTCAGCTGCGATAAGGTAAGTGAGGTGTCACCTGAGAGCATCGCAACCCCAAGGATGAACTTCCTCCATCTCAATGTCCACACCAGCAAGCACACGCAAATCTATCAAAGCTTATTAAAGTCGACTTGCGTCGAGCATTGGGATCTATTTGCCATATATCTACAGACCCTCAATCCCTGAGCGGCCAACTGTCGTGATCTTTTCTCGAGACCTGGACCTCGCTCTTGACCCAGATGACACCCGAATTTTGGCCCGGATGCCGAGGATGGTTCTGATCGTACATACTAAAGATTTCATCCACGCTATTATAGCATGACGGCCCTGCTCGGGTATGCGCAGTCGGCGGCCTTAGCGTCTCCCCGCTCACGCTCCCGCTCCCTCTCGCGCACGCCTCAACGTCCGTATGGCACGACGACGAGTCGCGCAGGGAGGGATCAAACACGGGCGGTTTGTGATCGATCATGGTGAACTCTGGTAACTGCTCCTCAACTCCTCCCCTGCGTTGTCGGTCGGCGTAGCCGGAGTACCCGATGCTGCCGCGTCTCCTGAGGTACAGTGGCCTGAGGGTAGGGATGCCGAGGCAGACCATGGCCACTGCAATTTCCGCACCGGCCCAGGCGAAGTATGGCACGAAATTAACTACACAAGAGGTGAGTGTTGCACATCGTGTCGTACCAGCGAAGGAGGGGACTGACTAGTATAGTTGAATACATCAACCCGCGAGAGAACCACTGTTCTGACGATGCCACAGGCTCCGGCGCTATGTGTTGACCGTTAGTTACGGATCCAAAAGCGGTCGCCTCACGAGAGGGGCTTCCATCTCACATAACACCCAAGCTCATGCCCCCTGCCAGCAAGATTTTCTCCCGCCGCGGCATGCGGAGAGACCAGATAAACATCCAAGGGAAGATGGCGAAGAAGAAGTCGCAGGCGCTGGACCAGACCCCAAGCCCGATGCTCATCGGCTGGATCTTGATGTTCCACTTCCCCGGCGTCCTAAGGGGATCCCAGCTAGCCTTGATGGGCGTAGTCTGATTCCAGAGCATGATCGTGAGGGCGCCGGACGTCCCCGCCGTGATGATGACCAGAGCCCAGAGAGCGATCTTCTGCCATCTCAGCTGTACGACGCGGAGCAGGAAGAGGCCCATGGAGAGCTTGGCCAGCGCGTTGCCCGTGATGGCGAAGCTGTTGGCCACGTAGGTCCAGAAGATGGCCTCGGAGGAGTCCTCTACGGCCAGCTTCCAGAAGTCCTTCCCGAGGCCATAGTGGTGCGACATCTGCAGGGAGATGGTGAAGATGAGGAGGAACACGCCGGTCCAGGCGTAGAGGTGGTCCTCTGAACCGACGAACTTGACGATGCGTATTCGGGTGTATAGCCGAAGGGCGACCAGGACGAGCGACAGCACCGTCAAGGCCCACATGGCAGACACCAGTTGGACTCCCGTATCCATCTTGGCGTCGTGACAGGAACCGGGCCGCTGCAAGACATCAGAAAAGGTGAGACAGTTCAAGGGGAGCACAGAGCAGGAACCATGACGGGTCGTGCACTAGTTTTAAAGAATCGCGACTGATATTCGCGTCTGAAGAAAGCCGGGAACACATTCCAGAAAGGAACATCCTTTTCCCCTCCCCTATCTATGACGGTTGACGGCCGTCGACATGGGAACTGTCATTTGATACCCAGGACTCAGTTGGCCCGCAATGGTTGAGCACATTGACCAACAGCATCGTCAGGAGAGCCCTCGAGAGCTTGTTCAGTTGCGTGCACTCGCCCACCACCAAGGACGAATTGATAGCAGCCTCACCACTATCGCCTCCTCCTTCAAAACTCGTCGAGAGAAGCGATTGGTGTTTTCCATGTTGACGAAGTGTCTCCCATGTCCGTCGCGCGGGATTGGCTGTTAATTCACGGGCGCTGGCCAATCGCCTGGGAAGATGTTCGTTAGCGTTGAAGCTCCCCCCTTGCCCAGGGTCTGCTCTCGATTCTGATGGGTGGGACGGCACGACGCGTTCAGGGCACTTAGCCGCCCGTAGCCAGACTATCGTGCGCCATTCCCTACGCCGCAATCAGGTGGCCGCTCCTCCAGCTCCTCTTTAAATATCAACATGCAACTTCCGCAGCGGAGATGATGAGATGATTGATGTCGTCACAATCAACTGATTCTCTGTTGTGGTGCTCAGTGGCCGAAGAGTCCCCTCGATTCATCTTCCCGCCAACCGTCGCTCGCGAGTGAGGTTTAGACCCTTGTCTGTGCTGATTGACCAAGAACTCTGCTCTGCAAGGCAAAGCATCTTCACTCACTCTCTCCTTCTTTCGCGTCATGGTCTCGTGGTGACGCTATTCCATTTTCCACCGCCCAGACAACATCTGTTGTGCGTATCTTGTCAAGTTATATCACGATTGGAAGTGCATGTTCCTCCAGCGAGGCGCACCGGTATGTCTATCACATTGTTCCCCAAGCTAGCTTGCAAGTGCCATGGCTGTCACCCAATCAACTTCCGGCCGGACTTACGTGGCAGCAGTAAAGGAGACTGATGGTGACAGTCCAAAGGGGTATCTGTCGAATATCCATTTCTTCAGCACGGTGAACCTCCACCGCATGGTTATAGCAGCTAGACCTGCCGGTACGCGGAAGTTTGTAGCCGAATCCGTGCGATTTAATATGGGTGATGCGTACTTTAAGGCCGGCAAATACCTTGCCATTCACATGACGGTTAAGATCGACCGTCTTCCCCACGATCCCAAGTAACCGGAAGATTGGATCACGGACGGACGGGACCACTGCCATCCCCTTTAAGATGGACATAGTGGTACGTAGGTGCGGGTTGAGTAGGGACTTCGATCAGCGAGTCGGGCAATTCCTTGACTTGCACCTAGAAAACGGGACAAGTTCACCAAACACCGGTCGTACAACCCAGGATGCCTCCATCTTTGCACTGGGTGCTAGCAGGCAGCCTGCTCGGCAGCCAGGTATCGCTGGCGCTGTCCATACCGCAGCCGCCGTCTCTACAAGGCAGGAGCAGGAGTGCCAACATCACCTGCGCCGGTCTTCCGTCAACAATCCCGACATACCAACAGCTTCCCACGCAGACCACCCTGCCAGACCCCTTCCTGCCGCTGAAGTACACTACCACAGACAATGCGGGCTCAGCCAGCGCGGCATCGTTCGCCGAGGCAGTCATGACCGGAAAAGGCTCGAACCGGGTACAAACCAAGGAGGAGTGGTATGCCTGCCGGCAACCCGAGATCCTGACCTTTCTGCAAGAGTACCAGTACGGGTACTATCCGGACCATTCTCAGGAGAAGGTCGAAGCGACGCGGAGCGGCACGTCCGTAAGCATCTCCGTGACCGCCGGCGGCAAGACGGGGAAGTTCAAGGCAACTATCACCCTGCCTAGCGGTGCATCGTCGTCCAAGCCGGCGCCGGTGGTGATCAATATAGGGGGCATGCAGAATCAGCCCTACCTGAGCGCCGGGATCGCCATTGCTCAGTTCGACTACACCAGCGTCGCGGCCGACTCGAACTCCAAGACCGGTGCGTTCTGGGATATCTACAAGGGAAGAGATATCGGTATGTTCGAAAACTGGGTTTTGGTAGCCTAGCGCGAAGTTGCGACCACTGACGCTCGCATCTCAGGCGTCCTGACAGCCTGGGCATGGGGCTTCCACCGCACCCTCGACGCCCTGAACATGACCGTGCCCGAGATCGACCCCACCCGCGTCGGCGTGACGGGTTGCAGCCGCCTCGGCAAGGGCGCCCTGGCCGCGGGCCTCTTCGACACGCGGATCACGGTCACGATGCCCATGTCCTCCGGCGTGCAAGGCTTGGGCCCCTACCGCTACCACGCCATGAGCGGGCAGGACGAGACGCTGGAGAACAGCAAGGCCGGGGCCGGCTGGTGGAGCGACAGCAAACTCGGCACGTTCGTCAACCACGCCGAGAACCTGCCGTACGACGCGCATACCATTGCTGCCGCCATCGCGCCGCGGGCGCTGGTCATTGATCAGGGGACGGGGGATCAGTTTACTAATTCTAAGGCGACGTGAGTTTGTGACCTTGATTTATTTAGCAGAGCGTGACTGGCTGACGTCTGGTTCTTGTGGACAGGGCTGTGGTGGTCTACCCAGCCGCCAAAGTGGTATATGACTGGCTTGGAGCCGGCGATAAGATCGGAATGTCTGTGCGAAGCGGCGGACATTGTGATATGAGTGGCTTGTGAGTTCCGATCTATCTTCTGCTTTTGGTCAACGAAGCTCGACGAATCCACCGGTACATCTCTAATCATTTCGTATTTAGTACGTCTGTTCTCCCCTTCGTGCAACAGGTATTCTTCGGCACCAAGTCGTCGAAGGACTACAACAACTTGGGCACCTATGGCTCGCCCATGACAACCACGTACCCCTGGGCCACTGCGGTGCCTAAGGCATCTTGAACCGGGTTCCAAACAAAGTGAGACACGCAGCGGGGAGAGTTTGGGTTCGCTAGGTTGATATTTGACATAAAATGCTCTCTTCCCATGCCATCTTCCCATCCCAGATCATAGTTGCGTGAAGTTAGTACCACTGATGCGGACATTGGCCTCATTGGGAATCAAAATATCACCGACGTCATTAGGCCACGCAGCCAGAAATATCGAGCGTGACGGCGATGTCGGTTATATGAGCTGCATGATTTATGACGAGGACCATTGCAATGAGGAGGAATTAGAGCAAGTGTGCCAATCGATCACATTGCTGGTGGCAAAGTGAGGTTGTGAGCGGAGGAACACTGTTATCGTATTCGCGTTGTCAATTGCCTAGCCCATTCCCCGAGCTGCACTTGATCCCAACCCCAATGAGAGGACCCTTTATGGAAGGATTCTTTGCTCGATGATATATCGAAGGCTTGAGGGTTAGGCCTACTATGTTGGTGCCAGTCTAAACGGCCCCCATGAAAGTATTTCGCGCTCAATTCGTGACCACACTTGCCGAATCAAGTTAGCTTTGGGCGACTGGGCCGTTGGAGCTACGGCGGCAGTGGCTTGGCGCCTAACTCGAAGCATTTTAGTGCGCTTTACCCCACAGATGCTGCCCCATTTCCCTTGATGGACGGACCAGGACGGACGACAAGTTGCATCTTCGAATGCTTGACAAAATTCGACAAGATTTTGACTTGCTATGCTGCCCCAATAACCTAGCCCGGGATTGTGGCAATGGAAGGCTCGCAGCTTGGTGAAAGAGGTATGCATTAACCCGTGCGATCACTCGACCTTTGCCACGGATGTCTCGGCAGCGCTGACGGGTGCACCTCTGCTTGCCAAACAGTCTCCAACTCGGAGTCCTTCTCGTGGTCAAACGTCCCTACCGAAGCCCTGCTTGTCGAACTCTCCAGGCGTGACAAAGACCAAGGGCGGCCGGAGTGTGGCTCCGATCAGCGCGGGTCATATGATACTGGCATCCACGTGTTTGCGCTGTTCCTCATCCTTGGGCTGAGCTGTCTCGCCTGCGCCTTTCCACTCCTGTCGCGGCGGAACACCACGGGGCGGAAGCAGAGATACATAAGTACGGAAGACAGCATGTATCGAATCACGTAGACGCCTAGGGACTGACTGAAAAACAAATAGTATTCCTATGCCAACACTTCGGCACCGGCGTTCTCATTGCGACAGCCTTCGTCCACCTCCTCCCGACAGCGTTCGCGTCGCTGACCGACCCATGTCTGCCCTACTTCTTCAGCCGGGGATACCGCCCGCTCGCGGGACTTATTGCCATGGTATCTGCGCTGGTCGTTGTGGCGATGGAGTCGTACCTGACCACTCGCGGGGCCGGTCATTCCCACACGCACCATAACATATTTGACGATGACGATGACGACGACTACGTGGCTCCTAACCAACTACATCCTCACGCCGAGAGCTTTGGGGCACGACGAGCGTCAAGCCAGCGGCCGGCGGATATCGCGCTAGGAGACATGGAGACACAAGGGCTGATGGCGGGTGCGTCGCCAGTGCCCGGTTCGACGCCCACAGTCCGGGCCCAGAACGGCAAGCCCACACATCACGGCGCAGGGGAGGATGGTCTCGGCGACGATGACGACTCGCGAGAGTCTCTTGATCTCGAACTAGACCTCGACGAGCTCAACGGCGGGCAGTCGTCGCACCGTCCAGCAGAGGCGGACCGAATGACGAAGAAGCCGGCACTGTCGAACGGTCACGACCCTGGGACGCACATGCCGCCCAACGCAGAAGAACAGAAGCGGCTCCTCCTCCAATGCCTACTCCTCGAAGCCGGCATCCTCTTCCACAGTGTCTTCATCGGCATGGCCCTCAGTGTCGCCACAGGGCCGACGTTTGTCGTGTTCCTGATCGCCATAGCCTTCCACCAGTCCTTCGAAGGTCTCGCTCTCGGGTCGCGCATCGCAGCCATCCACTTCCCCCGTTCGTCGCCCCGACCGTGGCTGATGGTCCTGGCCTACGGGACGACGACACCCATCGGGCAGGCGATCGGGCTGTTCGTCCACAAGCTGTACGATCCCATGAGCCAGACGGGACTGCTCATGGTGGGCTTCATGAATGCGATTTCGAGCGGGCTGCTGCTATTTGCTGGGCTTGTGCAGCTGCTTGCGGAGGACTTTCTGACCGAGAAGAGCTACGAGACGCTGCACGGGAAGAAGCGAGTAAACGCTTTCCTGGCAGTCGCGGCTGGGGCCTTGTTGATGGCGGGTATTGGTGCGATTGCATGATGCGACCGTATATGGACCTGGCTGGGGCTGAGCTATTGCCTCCCATAGAGCCCGTCTAGACAGAGGTATGAAATCTACGCACAGCGTCGTCTGTTGCAGATGTGGCAAGCGATCTTGGTCTTGGAGTGCCGCTGCGAGCTAATCTGATTTCCCTGTAGACGGCCCTACTCCGGCCAGCCGACCACCGTAGCTGACAGTACGACAACGAGCCGTCAAAATACTACAATTACACTGGTGAGTTCATTGGAGAATTCTACGTATCAGCATGGCCGGGTAGCAAAGTCGATCCGATTCAAGGAAGCCATGTCGCGGCCCGAACTGGCAGCATAACCCGGCTAATTCACTGGACCATCTCGAATGCAGATGCGGCTCGTCCCCTTCCGAGGATGACACCTTTCCCAAGTCTACGCCCATAGCTCTCTGTCTTTACTTCGTCTAGACAATTGAACTGGTCGTGTCAATGATTTTATGTTGCTTGCCGTTGTATTCAGCTCGTCATTGCTTTCTCGCAAGCCCCAATCCTTGAATATAGCGGACGGCTGGAGACCCCGTCAAAGGTGCTAAATTCGGCTACACACGTCTAGATCTTGAGCATGGACGAGCATCCACTACGTGGCAAGCTCCCCTCGCGGAGGTTAGCCAAAGAGGAGCTTGCACGTACTCATAGGTCTCACTTGAAAAAGCAGGATCTGTCCCCTGATGCTCCGCGGCCGGTCAAGCAGCCCCTTCTCGAACAGGCATATCCGGCCTCAACTCGATCGATCCGTGATCTGGAGATAGTGAGTTCAAAGATGGCATTGGTGCGATACGGCTGGGCGAGACTAATACAATAGTCAAGGTCCCTCTCAGTGACCTGCGGATCGAGGAGCATCACCGCGGTAAAGGCATCGTCGTCAAGGTGATAAGCCCGCCATATATCGGCGCCGGCGTGATTAGCCTAGTTGAGGACGAGCACGGCAATGCCGACAAGCTGGCCATCTACAACCACAGCGACTCGTCCATTCTCTCTGGCGTGCCGGAGGGCTGCGTCGTCGCCGTCAAGGAGCCGTACTACAAGTACAACGGCAGCGGCGATGACTACATGATCTGTGTCGATCACCCTTCTGACGTGATCTTGCTTCGTTTTTCTGATCCCATTATTCCGGAGCCGTTGCGGCTGGGTCCGCTGCTGAAGTCTGCTGAGGAGTGGAGGACTGCTGGCGACAAGGCGTTCATTGAACGAGACTTTCCGACGGCGGTTTTCTGGTGAGAGCCCCCTTTCTTGTATACTTGAGGCAAAGCATACTGACGATAGCGCAGTTACACTGAAGCATTAGAGGCCAGTGATGATGTGACGTTCCGCTCCGGCATCCTCACCAAGCGAGCAGGCACCAACCTCGTCCTTGGCCGCTATGACGCTGCCAAAGCAGATGCCCTTGCCTCCCGCACGGGTGCTCCATCAGACTGGAAAGCCTATTTCACCGCCGGCCGCGCCGCCTACGGGCTCTGCGACTACCAAACCAGCCGCAAGTATTATGAGTCCGCCTTGGAGCTGAACCCCCCCGCAACCAGCAACGTCAAGAAGGAGTACGCCCGCTGCCTCTCCCGCCTGTCCGAGGAATCAACCGGATCCTACGACTTCCCCTCACTCCTCTCCTCTCTGAGTCCCACCGCCGTCCACCTCGACGTCGCGTCATTCCTCTCCAATGCCGTCGTAGCCGACTCGACCCTGCACGGGCGCGGCCTCTTCGCCGCGCGGGACATCAGAGCCGGCGAGCTCCTCTACGCCGAGAAGGCGACCCTCATGCCCAACCAGTACGAGCCCTCACGCGCCTCGGCCGCCCTCTACGCCATGATGGTGCGCCAGCTGTACGACAACCCCTCCCTCGCGGGGCCCGTCCTCTCGCTCTACGGCGGCGACTACCCGCGGTCCGGGGTAGAGGGCACCCTCGTCGACGACGTGCCGGTCGTGGACGTCTTCCTCGTCGAGAGCATCCGGACCAAGAACTGCTTCTCGGCGCCCCTCTCCACTGTGGAGAACACCAGGCCACCACCACCCACCACCACCCCAAACACCACCTCCGCTTCCAACTCCAACCGCATGGCCAAGGGCCTCTGGCCCCACGCCAGCTACATGAACCACTCCTGCGTCCCCAACTCGATGCGCTCCTTCCTCGGCGACCTGCTGATCTCCCGCGCGACCCGCGACATCCGCCGCGGCGAGGAGCTCTCCCAGCAGTACGTCCCCGTCAAGGCCCTGGTCGACGTGCGGCAGGCGCAGCTCCTGGCCGGGTGGGGGTTCACGTGCGGTTGCGCGCTCTGCGCCGCCGAGTCTAGAGGTTCCGCAGACACGCTGGCGCGGCGGAAGGAGGTGCTGGGGAGGATCGAGAAGGTTTGCGGGAAGAACGTGCCGGATCAGGGCAGGAAGACGATAATACCGGATTCGGTTATAAGGAATGTGGAGAGGTTGGCTAGGTTGCTGGAGGAGATGCATGAAGCGGAGGTGTACGAGGGGTTGCCGAGGTTGGCGCTGGTTTATCCCGTCAATTGGCTTATTGAGGCGTATAAGGGGCGGAAGGCGCATATCAAGGTTGTGCGGTATGCGCTGAAGCTGCTGAGGGAGTTTGGGTTTCGGGCGCCGGTTGATGAGGGGGTGGAGTGGGAGCCGAGAGAAATGTACAGTGGGGAGGGAGGAAGATGGTCGCTGATGACGATCCATGTTGTGCTGGCGCTGAGGTCTGCGGCCGAGGGGTATAGGGCGCTGGGACGGGGGGATATGGCTGGGAAGTGCGAGGATGCCGCGAGGTTCGGATACATGATGGTCACTGGGTTTGAGAACGATTTGGCGGTGCTGAATGTTTGAGCAGTTGGAGCGGGGGCTTTAGTAACATGCGTACGCCGGAATGCCTATCCTAGAGAAGTCTATCCAAATCTGCACTGACTTTGTTTAATCCCGGAGACATCGTACCAGACTCAAAGCTTCCCCTTGCTTGTGTCCTTGCTCTCCGCCTCCTCCGCCTCCCTCTTCTGCCTCAAAACCTCCTGCCTGCTCCTGACCTCTACCCTCCGCGGCCCCTCCTTCTTAAAGTCAACGAGAACCACCCTGTCCGGATCCCCGGCCCTCCCCGACTGCGCCAGCTCCGGCCCGGGCTTGTCAAGACCGAGCACCAACCTCCCGTCCCCGGGCAGCATGAACAACGCCGTCGGACTCATCACCTTGTCAGCCCAGGGAACGAGCGCGGCCGGGTGCTGTTTCGCCCCTGCCAAACCAGCAGGGCTAGTCGGCGTCCGCGACAGGAACTCGAGAGCCGCCGCGCGCTGGTCAGAGTAATACCGTATCTTCTCGTCGGCAGAGGCAGAAGACGCGGGATCACCGGTCAAGAACTCGGAGAGGAGGGTGAGGAGGAATAGTTGCGGGGGGAACAGGATGATGGATCCGTCGCGGGCCTTGGCCAGCCACGTCGAGATCGAATCGAACGTGGCGGCCGTGTGCTCCAGCCCGCCGTCGTGAGTCGGCACTTGGATGATGGTTTCCTGCTTCACTGCCGCTGCTTCCGCATTCCTCAGGTCCTCCGCGGATGATGGCGGGAGGGGAAGCATGTAGAGGTACATCTGCGTGGTGAAGCGTTTGGGTTGGTTGGTTGGCGTTACCCACCGGGTGAAGGGAAGGAGGCTCTCTTCAGGCGGTGTTAGACAAGTCTGATCGAGTGGTGGCTTATATCATAGTCGTGTCATTGACCGAAGACTTACCGACATCAGGCGTGCCACCCAGACTCGCAACCCATTCCCGGAACTTCACTTGCTCAGAGTGCACCTTCTTCCTGCCATCTTCCATGACATCCGAAGGCACGTTCAATAACCCTCCGCCACCCTCCCGGCGGGCGAGCAGGATGCCGCTTTCCTCAAACGTCTCCCTGACGGCAGCAAGGCGGTAGGCATCGCCGTCGACGTGGCGAGAGGGCGAGTCCACGCCCGGGATGGGGCCCTCGTGGAAGGACGAGAGGTTCCCGCCGGGAAAGACGTGGGCTGACGGGAACGAACTGGACGTGCGGACCCTATGCAGGAGGAGGACTTTGTTCGTTGGCGAGAGGAGGAGGATGCTGTTTGATATGTCAGTGAGTTGGAGCAAGAAAAACATGGTCAGAGGTTGCCAAGGATAAGCAGGCCGACCTTGCACTTGGTCTCGGAGCGGAGGGAGGGGGCCGCGCTTTGGGGTTGCCCCCTTCGGACTTGGATGAGCTGTGTCTCTTTGACGTGCTCATAATGCGGACAATGCGAATTTTGATGTTGCTGCAGGTCCCTCGGTTAAGTGTTGGCGTTGTCCAGCAAGGCCAAAATGTCGCACAACTGCGCGACGACCTGACAAGTTTCATGGGAGGGATGGGAGATTGTTCCCTCCTCAATAGATAGGTATAGATTTCTGATCTAGGTGAGCTGTGACTATTGACTGACTGTATCTCACTCAGGAAAGTCGTGTGGTGGTAGCTTGTGAGGGGGTGATTTGAGCCGAGGTCCACCAGGAATAGCGCTGCCGGACCGCCGCAAAAACATGGTGATCGTCAGAAGCTTCGTTGCTGAAACATCACCAGCCCATCAGTAATATCTAACTCGACACAGCTGTATCTGCGGCGCCTCAGCCGCCCATCGATATACTCAAACGTGAATTTCCTCCTTGCGGAGAGATGTCGCCGTCCAGTGTGCTCATGGCCCGGTGTAATGGACACTGCTCTCCAATGCGCAACACGAGTTCAACAAATCGGGGTCATTCCTTTTGGTTTATTAGGGGACTCGACTACATTACGTACATCAAGTGGTCTCGAGCTGTTTGAGGGGAAGCACCTCTCCCCCATCGCAGCATCATGGCATGACACCTCATTTCATGTTCAAAGTCTCCTTCGCCTTGTTCTTCACGTTTTCCACTGTTGAGCTGGCCTGTTGACCAATGTTGGACGAGCCCAAGCCTCCGTCCTGGCCCTTCGTGTTCTGCCCGGCAGACTCGGAGACGCCCTGAGACGGAAGCAGTCCGTTAGCTTGCGCAATCCCTCCCCCGTAAGGGGATAGAACAAGATCCGATGACGTTGGGGACATACCGCTGACCGCTCGGCCTGCATCATGAACTCGCGCTCTTCGTCGGCCACCTCGTCGGTGTAGCCAGTCGGGTTATGGAGGTGATGATGAGGCTCGCCATGTTGGTGGTGCTGGCCTGACCCGTGGTGGCCGTGGTGCTCGCCTTGGGCTGTCCGTTGTTGGCCTGACATTGCTTTGGTGTTACGAAAATAGTTGAGCTGATGTTTGTGCTTCAGAGTTTTATTGTACGAGTTTGAGCTTCGGATGGTCAGGAGTAGATCGGTATTACATCGCAGGGTGCAACTGAGTCCTTTATACCGCCGTCCCTTACGATTAAGCTTTGCATCATGAGACCTCTACGTTGGCATCATGCACGCAGTATTTGGGCTTAGTCACTGCAAAACAACCGGATTTGTGCGCAATGGGATTCTAGGCCCGTCCGCCCCTCATTCTTGGTAGACAAAAAGGCACCGGAAGTGGTGCGTAGATGGGAAAATCATGATATGATTCTGTCCCGCTTCCGTGGCATGATGTGTTGATGAGGTCGATAAATATGTCGTCAAGCGGGAAGTTCCACGTCATCTCCGCACTGCCACCCTCCCAACCATAAACTCTAATCATTCCCCGCGATTCTTTTGTACGCTTGAAGTCTGCCCAGGAAACGGCGTAGGCGGCATCCGTTGCTCCAGCCCAGTCCCCTAACCCAGTAGAGGGTCTATCTCTCCCGCATCTTTAGACCCTTGGTAGGCAGTGATGTAGCATGGAATGCCGAGGCAGTGGCCGTCGCCTGTTCGAAAAACAACAGGACCTTGTCCTGGTCTACCATTCGCTACGTCTCCCATGAAAACCGAGGGAACGCCTGGGTATTGGACATAATCCGTTATAAAGTGCCCCTGCCTGCGTTCAGGCTCACTTTTAGTACATCACGGCCAAATCACCCACTCCTACGGCACCAAGGACTTGACAGCCAACAGTTCCGCCTTGGGCGCGGTCTGCCGGGTATATTTCGCTGATGGGGATGACAGAGCCCCTCGATGGTGCGACCACATCTTGTCTCTGTACTTGACGAGGGTGAGTCTGGAGTTTGGTCCTCACTGAAGGCTTCCAAGCAAAGCCAGCATTAAGCCATTCTTGACCTGTCATGTTCACAGTGCACGGAGGGATGTTGGCCCCAAAGCATAAGCCCCTTCTCAGCACTCCCAGGCGGACATTTATCGTCGACGCAGTGAAACTGACGATATTAGCGTGCCTCGCCAACCGTTTGAGATCGGTGAGGCTGTGTAGCTGTTCAATACTTGGCACAGAGCCCTGCTTGGACCGTTCTGTACCGTGGAGGCACCCGAAAGTACCATCGTCGGTGCTCTTCTGTTGACGTACAAAATGATGATCCGTTTGCCATAACGCCTGTGATAGACAGTACAGACCCAACTGTACTGGCTGCCACTCGTGGAACCATCAACCATGTTTGCTTGCCTTTATATTGATATCCCCCGACCTTCGGGGATCGGTACGCTGCTGCTGCTTTGGAAGACCATCCAAGCTTCTCAAACAGTGTATCCAAGCTTGGTGGAGTTCCTACCGGAGAAAGGGCCGTAGTAGTGACATATGGTTCTCCTTGGCCACTACACTAACATGGATTGGTTGCCCATAGCGCACAGAACTTTGGTCCGGGCGACCTGGAAGTCCTCAAATGGAGGCCAAAAGGAAGCAGGTTCTGAAGATGGTACTCGGGAACCCGGTAATAACATTCCACTGATTAATGGAGGGCATGACGATGGCCACACAGCTAGTAAGCAACGACTATTGCGTCGAATATCACATTCAGCATATAACTGATATACTAGGCTCATGCGAAAGCGAACATGGGAAGTGCGGTCCGGACAAGAAGAGACATTAGTCAAATGAGGTCCATTGCGCTCCTCACAATGATATTTCTACGGGCCACATTCGTTGCGGTACGTGATCCTCTTTCCGCTAAAAGGAAGTATTTCCATATTCCCAGCACC
>Ga0209127_100401_pt1 | contig 15065 bp, 7 predicted proteins | sample LakSupMetagenome_FD_187469 | JGI IMG/M metagenome (GOLD analysis project Ga0209127, IMG submission 187469) | Freshwater microbial communities from Lake Superior, Canada - Sta WM archaea (SPAdes) (version 2) | ecosystem: Environmental > Aquatic > Freshwater > Lake | place: Lake Superior, Canada...
TCCTCTTGTCCGGGCTTATGCGGACTCCTACCTCCGAGGGAGTGCCCAGTCACTACGACCTTGTAGCCAGGGTAAGCTTGCAAAGCTGCCTTGATATCGTTGATGATGTTGTCTACGTTGAGTCCACAAGCCTGTTGGTAGCCTTCGTGGACCTGGGGGCAGTGTATCTGTCAGACTCCGGAGCACAGCCAGGGGCAGATGTTGCTACAGACCTTGCATCCTTGACATCCCAAGGATCCAGTAATGTTATACGGCACGAGAGTCCGCATCCCATTCCGGCGGTTGTCCTCGTCATCATCTACACAAAGGGTCAGAGCCGTGAAGGCTTGAATGGAGACTTCCAGCAACTCACATGTGCCGCGAAAGGAGAGCTAGGTAGCCGGTCAGCACGTAATCAGCTTGATACGAAGGATGGATACTACATACAATGATCCATTTCCGCAGCCCATCCACGGCAAGGAAGCCCTTGGCGCCCGTAGCATAGACCTGGAGCCGTTTCGTCCCTTCAGGATAGGAGCAGTTGGGCATCGGGTAAGCATCCGCCGAGAAATGTGCACTATACACCATATCATCGAACGTCTCCTGGTCGACCGCTGCCGCGCAGATGGCTGCAAGCGTCAGTGCAAACACAAAGCTTAGTAGCTTCGAAGCCATGGCGGGCTCCGGGTGTCGTTCTTCAGACCGAAGGTCAGCCAGACAGGTATGGGCGTGAGTGACTCGGACAACGTATCTCCACCGAATCAAATGCCCTGCAGGCGGGCAGGTAGCATATAACACCTTCTGAGATGAGGGGCAGCCGTATCGTACTGCAATAAAGACTGCTCTCCATTTAGGCGCGGCAGAATTCCTGGTCGATATCGACGATTACTACCGGTATCGTCCTTGCCGAGACAACCCGGTAGATTGCACCGCTGGCTCAAGCACCTGGAATAGTCGATAGCTGCCTATATTCAACGCCTAATCATACACCGGATGCCATATGTATGTACATATAAAATACATGAGCACGCTCTTCACCCCCCAGCGACTCTGGGAAGGAAAATTCGGGTCTACCTCGTTTTGTAAGCTGGCTCAACTGACAAAGACCAATATCCCTGGCTTCTGATCCGATTATGCTGGTGTCGCCTCGGTCGGTTGCTGTGCTTCTGGCATGTTTTCGGCAGGAGTCTCTGGGGGCGGCGGAGGCGTCGGAAGTCCCAGCATGTGGTTGACATTCTGTGGCCACCACTGCGCATAGGCCTGGTCGAGCTCGTCCGCCCAGTAGATCGTCGCCTGGTGTAGCTCGCCCGGATCCTCATCCTGCGGTGGCTTGGCCCATATCCTGTTTCCCTTGCCTGCTCCTCCCAGGACAGCCGCGATATCCGCGACGCTGTTCGCCTTTTGGTCGTTCAAGACCTTTCCCAGCTCATGGCCGCCGCCTCTCCACGGCTTGATGAGCTTCCTCATCTCGTCGATCGTTGCCTTGTCGCCCCACTCCAGCTCGTGCCGTCTCCTGAACTCGCGCAGTTTCTGGAGCACCGACCGTCCGACCTCTCCCTGACCCTGGGCGAACTCTATTACTGCCATCGGCCTCCAGTAGTCTTTCCGTATCGTTGCCGGTCGGAGCTTCTTGCCGTTGAAGGGTATCTGCCGAAGGGCTTTGTTGGCCTGCGAGCAGTCAGTATCAGGAGACCTGTAGTGTCATAGCAAGTCGTTCGAACCTTCAACGGCGTCGTGTGAGAGTAGATGACATGATTCGCTTCTGTGTGGTTGAAGAGGTAGATCTTCTCGGCAAAGCTGACATCTGGCTTGGGCCCCTTGCGTCCCTTGGGCACCGGCTTTGGGATGGGATCTGGCTTCTTCCGGCCCATTCGTGCTCGAGTATGGGCCTCTCGAACGGATATTCGCGGTAGCCCAGCCAGCAGGCGGCCAATTGAGAAGGAGGTCGTCGAATTCATGGTCGTGTCAGAGTCGCGCGACTTGACCGCGCTGCTAGACTTCGGTCTCGCTATTGTTCGCGATGTTCAAAGCACCATAAAATTTCCGGGAGCTGCCAGCAATCTTGCTGGGCTGTGATTGGCCGTAGAGAACTGTATCGGACGCATGTTTTCCCGAGAGCCGGAAGTACCCGTCCACTCACCAGCCTCATCAATCGCGCTGGGCAGCTACTGTGTTAGTGTGGTAAGCTAGTGAGCCCCTCATTGTGGCTGATGCTCCGGGTTCCAGTGCTTGCTTTCATCCAGTAAGAACAGCGCGCATTGCGGGGTTCCCTAGCAGTCTAGAGCTTGTTTCCAGTGGATTCTAGCTGTGGGCTATGATATCAGTGGAATCGCCCTGTAGCTTCCTGAACCATCTGAGACTCGCGAGGGCATCATACCACCTTCTCGAGACGGCCAGTTCGGGATAGAACTTTCGATTCCGTGAACATCACATCACTTGGCTCTCATCTTCTCCACCTCTTGCTTCGAGTCTGAGGGATAAATTTACCTCTGCGTGACATCCAAGCCTGCATTTCTCTCACTCTTTCAGACACAAAGCATCCAAAACTGCCATTGATACCCAAAGTTTACGCTCTGCGAGTGTGACACTTTAGAAGCACCACATCAAGCTTCGATCGAGTCCATATTGACTCAGAAGCCCACCCACAACAAACTACTTTCCGATAATACACACACATACCTCATCATCTATCTATCCGAAACATAACCACCCATAATGACTTCCAAGATGGAGTTCACCGACCGGGCCAAGAAGGCATTGGAAGATGCCATGGTCCTGGCAGAGCAATATGCTCACTCCCAACTACTTCCCGTCCACCTTGCCGTCGCCCTCATCGACCCTCTACCAGATCAGAGCAAGGACCAGCAAAACGCGGCACCGGGAAGCAATGCCACGCTCTTCCGACAAGTCATCGAGAGAGCGCATGGCGACCCGCAGCTCTTTGACCGCGCACTGAAGAAGATGCTCGTCCGGCTGCCTAGCCAAGATCCCCCACCAGAGCAGGTGTCCATGGCTCCGTCATTCAACAACCTACTCCGGAAAGCGATGGAGCTCCAGAAGGTCCAGAAGGACACCTACATCGCCGTCGACCATCTTATCAACGCCCTGGCCGAGGAGACGTCGATACAGAATGCCCTGAAGGAGGCCAACATCCCGAAGCCGAAGCTCATCCAGGATGCCGTCACAGCAATTCGCGGCACCAAGCGTGTTGACTCCCGCAGCGCCGACACGGAGCAGGAGAACGAGAACCTGGCCAAGTTCACCATCGACATGACGGCCATGGCGCGCGAAGGCAAGATCGACCCCGTCATCGGCCGAGAGGAGGAGATCCGCCGAGTTATCCGCATCCTGTCCCGGCGGACAAAGAACAACCCCGTCCTCATCGGCGAGCCCGGTGTCGGCAAGACCACCGTCGTCGAAGGCCTCGCTCAGCGGATCGTCAACGCCGATGTTCCCGACAACCTCGCCGCATGCAAGCTGCTCTCTCTCGACGTCGGTGCTCTAGTTGCTGGCAGCAAGTACCGGGGCGAGTTCGAAGAGCGGATGAAGGGCGTCCTCAAGGAGATCTCGGAGTCCAAGGAGATGATTGTCCTCTTCGTCGACGAGATCCACCTTCTCATGGGTGCTGGCTCCTCTGGCGAAGGCGGCATGGACGCTGCCAACTTGCTGAAGCCCATGCTTGCCCGCGGCCAGCTGCACTGTATCGGAGCCACTACCCTCGCCGAGTACCGCAAGTACATCGAGAAGGACGCCGCCTTCGAGCGTCGTTTCCAGCAGGTGCTGGTCAAGGAGCCGACAGTCGGCGAGACGATCTCCATTCTCCGTGGTCTCAAGGAGAAGTACGAGGTGCACCACGGTGTTATCATTGCTGACAGTGCCATCGTGGCTGCAGCCAATCTTGCGGCTCGCTACCTCACATCTCGGAGACTTCCTGATTCTGCCGTCGATCTCATTGACGAGGCGGCAGCAGCTGTCCGCGTAGCCCGGGAGTCTCAGCCGGAGATCATCGACTCGCTGGAACGCCGGCTCCGGCAGCTCAAGATTGAGATCCACGCGCTGTCCCGTGAGAAGGACGACGCCTCCAAGGCTCGTCTCGCTCAGGCCAAACAAGATGCCGAGAATGTCGAGGAGGAGCTTCGGCCCCTTCGCGAGAAGTACGAGAGCGAGAGGAAGCGCGGCAAGGACATCCAGGAGGCCAAGTTGAAACTCGAACAACTCAAGGTCAAGGCCGAGGATGCCAGCAGGATGGGCGACCACGCTCGCGCTGCGGATCTCCAATACTACGCCATCCCAGAGCAGGAAGCAGTCATCAAGAAGCTGGAGCGCGACAAGGCAGCTGCAGAGGCTGCCCTCAACGCCGAACACGCCGACACCGGCGGCTCTATGATCACCGACGTTGTCGGACCGGATCAGATCAACGAGATCGTCTCCCGGTGGACGGGCATCCCGGTCACACGACTGAAGACGTCCGAGAAGGAGAAGCTCATCCACATGGAGAAAGCTCTGGGCAAGATCGTTGTCGGCCAGAAGGAGGCCGTGCAGTCCGTATCGAACGCCATCCGTCTGCAGCGGTCTGGCCTGAGCAACCCGAACCAGCCGCCAAGCTTCCTCTTCTGCGGTCCATCCGGTACCGGTAAGACGCTGCTCACCAAGGCTCTTGCCGAGTTCCTGTTCGACGATCCCAAGGCCATGATCCGCTTCGACATGTCCGAGTACCAGGAGCGGCACTCGTTGAGCAGGATGATTGGCGCGCCACCAGGATACGTCGGCCACGACTCTGGCGGTCAGCTCACCGAGGCCCTGCGCCGCAAGCCCTTCTCCATCCTGCTGTTCGACGAGGTTGAGAAGGCCGCCAAGGAGGTCCTCACTGTCCTCCTGCAGCTCATGGACGACGGCCGCATCACCGACGGCCAAGGCAGAGTCGTCGATGCCAGGAACTGCATCGTCGTCATGACATCCAACCTTGGCGCCGAGTACCTGGCTCGTCCCAACGCCAAGGACGGCAAGATCGACCCGACCACCCGCGAGCTCGTCATGAACGCTCTGCGCAACTACTTCCTGCCCGAGTTCCTCAACCGTATCAGCTCGATCGTCATCTTTAACCGGCTTACGCGCAAGGAGATCCGCAAGATCGTCGACCTCCGCATCGCCGAGATCCAGAAGCGGCTGGCCGACAACAACCGCAACGTCTTCATCGACATCTCGGAGGAGGCAAAGGACAAGCTCGGCGCTGCCGGGTACTCGCCCGCCTACGGTGCCAGACCTCTCGGTCGCTTGATCGAGAAGGAGGTGCTTAACAAGCTCGCCATCCTGATCCTCCGCGGAAACATCAAGGACGGCGAGAAGGCGCGCGTCGATGTTGTCGACGGCAAGATTGCTGTGCTGTCGAACCACCAAGACAGCGAGTTGGGCGATGACGAGGACATGATGCTCGATGAGGACGACGAGGATGTCATCAACGAGTTGGCGCCGGACTCTATGGACGAGGATCTCTACGATGATTAGGAGTCGCGCGAGAGACCGTCAGTGAAGTTCGAGGAGCGCACGCCTGAGGAGTGATGAGTGATGATTCTACCGCCTGTATATAGTTGGGTTGTGGATGGTTTACAGGGACATTGCCATACGGATGGCACATTGGAGTTTAGGCATTACCAGGTTGGGCGGTGTTTAGTCCATAGAAGCAATTGATATTCCTCTAACTACTTTAGACATTGACGAACAGTAGTATCACATGTGCCGTTGACTTCGAGCACGAAATTGTCATGATATGGCAAGCACCGCCAGATGATCTTACGCCGTAAGTTCGCGGTAATGTAATGATGACGTTCCTATCAGGTGATCGTCATGTCAGTCCTTTTGCATCTCGAACATCGGGAACCAAGTGGACAACCGAACCGTCCGTCCGTCTTCCTCGCACAATCACAAGCCAGATGCGCAAACTTAGACCTACCTTCCACATCCTAACACTCCCAGCATCCAAGAATCTCGTAGCCACGCCCTCCTTCTGGTCATCACCACCACCGCCCCCTTCTTCATCATCACCTCTCAGACCTCTCAGGCATCCCAAGCCTCTCAGCATAATGTCTACCACCGCCACCCAGCCACCCTCCCCACAAACCATCACCCGCTTCCTCGCCTCCCAGTCCTCCGTCTACGGGCCCCTCCCCTCCCCGCTAACCCCGCAGTCCGCCCGGTCCTGGACCCCTCCCTCGTCCCCCGGCGCGGGCGGCCACCGGGGGCGGTACCTCTGGACCGACGCCTTTGGCGTGCTCAACTTCGTCACCCTCTCCAGAGAGACCGCGCCGGGCGACGACCAGGGCAAGTCGGAGGGGTATCTCGTCCTCGCGCGAAGGCTGGCGGAGACGGTACACGACGTTTTGGGGAGGACGAGAGATGGGAAGGGGAGGTTACCGGGCGCCACGGAGGAGGAGCCGCTGGCGGGGGGGTTGAGGATTGGGAAGGTCGATGCCGGGGGACAGGACGGGGACGGGATGTATCACCACTATGCGACGTTGTGGATGTTTGCGCTGAGGCAGCTGGGGTTGGCGACGGGGGAGGGGAGGTGGATTGAGTTGGCGGTGCAGCTGGGACGGGCGAGTAGTAGGAGTTTTGTGAAGAGGGAGGGCGCAAGGGTGAGGATGGTGTGGAAGGTTGGGGTTGATGGGCGGACGGTGCTGGTGCCGAGTGAGGGGCACTTGGACGCTGCGACTGGGTTTGTGGTGTATAGGTTGGTTGGAGAGGCGGCGGGGAGGATGGGGATTGGGGAGGGGGTTCTGAGGGGGGAGACGGAGGAGTATAGGGTGCTGATGATGAGGGAGGGGAAGTTGGAGGCTAGTAGGGATACGCTGGATCTGGGTATGGCGTTGTGGATGGCGCACTTTTTCAGGGGGGAGGAGTGGGCTAAGCGGTTGGGGGAGGAGAGTATGAGGCGGGTGCCGGGGGTGTTGGGGATGGTTATGAAGAAGGCCCCGGAGAGGAGGCTGGCTTTTCGAGAGTTCGGGACCTGTCTTGGGGTGAGGTGTTGGGACGGCCGGGATGAGGAGGCGGAGAGCGCTGTGGAGGAGGTGCTGACGTTTTGGGAGAGGCACATGGAGAGCTCGACGGATGAGGACTTGAGGCCTATATCGATGGTTATGCATGCCGCGGCTTTGAACCCTGGAGGTCAGTTGACATATATTGTCGGATTATTACAGGCACAGAAGCTAACTACAGAACAGCCTTCCGAGACGGTTACCTGGACGCGAAGTAGGCTAGCAGTCGAAATAACGTACCAAGCGGAGTTGGGTATTGCATTCCAGACAGACTGGTCAGCACTGACTTGTATCGTGCCTACCAGTCGCTCTTTTCCTTGAACAGAAACCAGTAAGTCGGGTCGCTCTCTAGGAGAGGCTCACCGGCAACCTTGAAAATCGAGAAGACCTGAGGTTCTGGCCCATATGCAGGAACAATCATGCGCCCCTTTGCCGTCAGCTTCGACGTATCACAGTCTAGATGTCCTATTTGTGAGTCATTCTCATCAACAACAGGCGAGCCATGTCTCTCCTTGTAGGCAAACTGGAGGTAGACGCGGTTCGGTTCGCTGTCTTGTTCCGGTGCAGCCGCCGGTTCAGGTCCCGTCTTCTGCCGTTTGGCCATCGCCGCTCGGACACTCCCAGGGTCGGCGGCAGCGCCAAGCGGCCGTTTTTGCCCGGTTTTGAGTGCCTTAATGTCTTCTGCAAAGCTCTCTTCGTAGCTTTTGGGCTGTTCCTCGCGGAGAAGCTCTACCGAACGGCGGGACATGCCCAGAAGTATGGTACCGTGGAGTAGCCCAAACTCGAAAGTGGCAGTCACGCCATGCGTGCTCTTTGGCTCGATTATGTCCAGCCTCAAGGTGTCCCTAGCATTGAGGGGGTAGCTGTACTCTCTGCCTTCGCCATCCCACCGCACGATGTATGACCCGTAAAGGTCCTTGAGGCTCAATGGGCCGGGGCGCGGTTTGTGTCGCTGCGCATATTGGCGGTGCGGCTCACATAGGATGTGCCAGCGCTCCTGCTCCTTGGCAGCTGCTTGTTGCTCAGCAGCCACAGCTAGAGCTTTCTCCTCATCTCGGCAGCTTTGTTTCTCCGCTTCTAGTCGCAAGACTTCGGCATCGACTTCCGGGGCATCCCAACCAATAACCATATGCGAGTACCGGCGGTCCCTCGCAAACCTGTCTGATCTCTGCAGATTCAGCTCCCGTGACCGTTCCTCGAAGTTCTCATCCTTGACGTACTGCACGCTCAGTTCCGGAATACTGTCGAGCAGAGGCTTCAGGGACGGCCTCGACGGGAGGAAGGAATGCAGCAAGACCACAGGAGTGGACGGTCTGTTGTTAGGTAGGGAGACAACGCGGTCTTTTTCAACCTCAATGTCGAGATATTTCTTCAGGAACAAAGCCTCATCAAAGTTGGCCTCGGCGGTGGCAAGACGATCAGGGCGCCCTTCAGATGTCGAGAGCCTGGTAAACTCGGTCTCCATAGCCCTCTGTATTTCGGTATCCCACCCGATGATGGCCACATGACTACCGTGATAAGGCACGTTGCCGCTGAATCCGAGTCCCGGAATTTCATGCACTGCATCCCAAAGGAGCCTCCGAATGGCTTCGTTATAGTACGCCTCGGAGCACCACCGGGTCTTTGGTTTTGCTCCTGTCCGGAAGCCCGGTTGTATCGTCCAGGAAATACTTGGCCACGAAGCGCTTCGCGTCGAGGGCGGCCTCCTGGGTGGGATCGCCTCCTCGTGCAGCGAAGTGCTCATCCTTCCAGCGCTTAAGGGCTTGCTTGTAGCTATTCCACTCCGTTCGGAACTGCTGACGGAGAGAGTCCAGGATAGCCACGACCTCTGGCTTGAGATCAAGCTGTCCGTCCGCGCCAAGTAAGATCTAACTCTCGAGGAATCTTGAGCCAAGAGGAGCACGCACATTTGCACTTATGATCATGCCATCTAGCAGTCCCAGTAAGACAGGCCTAGTAGCTGATTTCTTGAAGCCGACTCCGTATCATTCCAGCTGGGCCGACATCCATGCTTTCGTGAAGCTCCTGAACGCGCCTCCGCGGCCAAGCCATCTAAGCTCGTCTATGGCTTGCACCTGCTGGCCATCGATCTCTAGTATCCCAGCTCCGTCTTGATCCCGCGAATAGGTGAAGCGGCTAGATCGCACCGATTTCGGAGGAACTGGCCGGCCTTCAATATCGTACTTGTCGTCCGGATCCAGCTCGACTCCGTAGAGGCGCCAATGAAGGTCGTCATAGTAATCCATGTCGTTGTCTTCAGTCCTGCTGATAGTAAGAGGGGTGTAGCACATTTGGCAGTGAGCCTTCCTGCCAGCCAGCACTGTGTCGCAGGCGACATAAAAAGGTCCTCAACGCGTCAATGCTCGAGACGCGACGCGATAACTAACCTTGGTAATCTCGTCGCCAAAATTAGTCTAGCGGCGCGTCGCTACAGGAACGCCAGTCCGCACCCATGGCTGTGGCTACCTATTCTAGGGACCTGCTGAATGCGGTAAGACCTCCAATGGCGCCCCCTCAATCGCTCTCACCTTCCCATCCCTTCAGCACGTGGAGCCAAGACTCGATAGCCGTTGGCCAAACTTTGGCTCCTCTTGCCAGACATTGGTGACCTTCAGCCGTCTGCAACCTCGTTCGGGCCCTGTCAACGAAGCATCTTAACCCACGTTCCAGGAGCCTATTATGTGCCGACCGCCGAAGCCGTCCAATGAGCGTGCAGAAGACTGCCTGTTGGGTCAAATACGCCGGGGTCGTTCCTGATTAAGGTAGATGGGGAAGACTCTATGCACGGGATCGCGGAATGATACGCGGGTTGTCCTGTTATCTGCAGCTTCCGCCGCCAATGCAACACCATGTCCACGGTGCTGGGGCGAAAGTCATACACACTATGCAGTTTATAGCAGGTAGGAATTGACGATCGCTGGCAATCTTGCCGATTGCCCTGTTCCTCGAGAAGACCGGCGTAGTATTTATGCTAAGAAGGGTCTCTTCCCCAGGAAGATGGCATCTCATTTCTGGGTCTCTTCTTGCGTCTGCGCTTGTCGTTATCCCAATCGCGGCACCGCTTTAGAGACGTCGATAGGAAACAATGAAGTCAGTCACAATCGTTGCCGGCTTGGCCGCTGTTCTTCCGGTTGCCAGTGCTTGCGGCAGCGGATCGAGTGATAGCTGCTTCGGGCCCATCAACCACGTCGAACATGTCCGTCATGTCAAGAGGATGCAACCGGGTGCGCTTGGCGCCTCCTACGGTCCTACCAGGCCGCTGGAATGGGGCCAATTGAACATCATGCACACGGTACGTTGATCCTGGCTGCGAGAACTGGCGGCCCGAGTAGTGCTAACATCAACGCAACAGACGGATACGCACGGCTGGTTGGAAGGACATCTGAAAGAGCGCAACTACGGCGCCGACTGGGGTGACTATGTGACGTTCGCTAGGCATATGAAGCACAGGGCAGGTAACATGGGCGTCGATATGCTTATCGTCGATACCGGTACGGAGATTGCCTCGCAATGCATAGGAGGAGCTGTTTGCTGATCCTCGCCATCTAGGTGACTTGCATGACGGCACCGGGTTGAGCGATGCCACCACTCCTGATGGTGAGCTGTCGAACAAGGTGTTCCAAGAACTCGACTATGACTTGTTGACCATCGGTAAGAAAGCCGAGCTGCCTTGACGGGCCCGACTCTGACAGGGATCATGCAGGAAATCACGAGCTGTACGTGACCGAGGTCGCTTACCAGGTCTTCGACGACTTCAGCAAGTATTGGGGTGACAAGTATTTGACCTCTAACGTCCAAGCCTTGAATCCTGCGACCGGCACATGGGATTACATTGGAAAGACGCACAAGTACTTCACTACACAGAAGGGTAAGTGTGTGCCCTGCGGGCCTACGAAGCCAAGTACCTTACTCTGACACACGTGAAGGACTTAGAATCATGGCCTTCGGCATTCTCTATGACTTTACCGGCAACACAAACGTTACCAAGGTCATCAAGGCCGCGACAATGGTGCAGCAGGACTGGTTCAAGGAAGCCATTGCCACATCCGAGCCGGTCGATCTCTTTCTGCTCCTTGGCCACAACATTGCCCGTCCTTCAACCGGCGGAAGCACCTTTGGCATCATCCACGACGCCATACGGAAAGCGCACCCCAAGACCCCTATCCAGATCTTTGGCGGCCACAGCCATATCCGTGACTTTGCGGTCTTGGACGAGAGCAGCACCGCCCTTGAGTCCGGGCGGTATTGCGAGACCCTGGGGTGGTTCTCCATGAGTGGCTTCGACTCGTCGAACAGCGGATATACCGGCGTCAAGAACCCCCACGGCGTGGCCAACCCCACCAGGAAGGCCACCAACACGTCTACGTCGCCCTTTGTTTACTCCCGCCGTTATCTCGACTGGAATCGCTACACCTTCGAATACCACGCCGTTGGCAAGCAGGACGACGGTGCCTTCGACTACAACTCGGGCACCCGCGTCACCAACGACATTACCGAATACAGGAAGGAGCTCAACCTCGGTGAGCTGTACGGCTGTGTTCCGGACTCGTACTGCCAGACGTGCGTCCCGTTCGACGACCCGAAGAACATCTTCACCGTGCTGTCCGATGCGCTAGCCACCTCGGTCGTCAACCCTGCCCGGGCCGACAAGGTGCGCTACGTGTACTGCAACACCGGCGGTATCCGTCTTGATCTGTACAAGGGACCATTCACATACGACGACAACTTCATCGTGTCCCCCTTCCGCGATGTCTGGTTGTACATCCCAGACGTGCCGTACGATCTCGCCGAGGCCCTTCTTGCGGGACTCAACGCCGGCGGAGCGGACAAGAAGAGGTGGGTGTCGATGCCCCATCCCCGCGAGACCTGCGCAGATCCGACCCTCGCCCCTCTTTCTGAGATCAAGGCTCGCGGCATCGAGTCCCAGCCACGGGGCGTTTCTCGCCGTCAGGTCGTGGACCTCGATCCGGGCGCTACGACGACCGACGATTTTGGCACCGACGGAGACGACACCGCTCACTCCAACATCCCCTCGTACCGGAACCCCAACTATTTTCAGGGTGTGGCCAACCTGCCCGCCGCGGGCAAGCCTGCGGTTGCCGATGTTGTCTTCGTGGACTTGTAAGTCTTGTTATGACTCGTACCAATGCCGAATCCACTGCTAATCACTGGTACTCTCTCGCAGCATCGAGCCTTATGTGCTGGCCTTCTTGGGGTCCAATTACACGAGCGCTATGGTTACGCCATATGTGTCGGAGAACTTCACGTCGCAGGATTACCTCATTCCGTATGCGAAGGCAAAGTGGCAAGCTGGTATGCCCAATTGCCCGATTTAAGCTAGAAGGGTAGGTCGGCTAGAGAGCGTAGGCAAATAATAAGTCAGTTATGATACATCGCGCGTTTCGTCCCTTCTGAGCATACCTCATTGTCAGGAGCATGTCTTCAAGGAAGTGCAACTGGCCAAAAGCCAAAGGCCTTTAGAGAATGTGAGGGAAGCGAAAAGCGGAGCACATAGTTGGTGCTTTTCAGCCCGATCAGGCCGCGATCTCTGAGGGAGGCCATTCGACCAGTGAAACCGTAGCCGACGAGCATGCAAGCCTCTTTGCCCGACATCTGTGAGACCGTCGCACAAGAGGACGGCTCGAGGATGCGGTGTCGGTTCCTAAAACGGACTAGCGTCACCCATCCCCAAGATCGCTCGGTCGCCCTGTTTGGCTTAGTCGGGGCTGAGCAGCTCATGATGTCGCGCAGCACCTCATGAACCCTAAAGTAGCACCAGTTTCCCTCGACGGGAGACTGCAGGCTCTCGTAACTATCCTCATCAAATCCCATACTTCCATCCGTATCTCATCATTCCGCTGGGACGTGCCGTAATTGAGCTGATTGTCATCGACCGATTTGCCACATTGACCGTATTGACCATCGCTGTCGAGGGATGACCGACATGAGTTGAAAAGAAGTCTCTAGGCCAGCACCAGGGCACCAAACAGGAAAGCATACGTTACTGGAACAGAAAGAGGGTAAAACAGTAACCGAAAGTCATCAAGGCGAACAGTACCGAACCACCATGGCGGCTGCCTCTGTCGCGTCTTCCGGCGCATCGCCCGCGTCGGGCTACGACTTTCAGACGGACTCGACTGGAGATGCGGACGAGAATCTCTGGACTATATTGCAGCCGGCAGGTTCAGTCTCGAGCAATGGTGCCTTCTCCTACAGCCCGGCCAGTCTCACAGGGAGTTTTGGGTCCTACCTCATGATCAACAATCGCAACCAGCATCAGGCTCAGCCCCCGTTATCAGGGACACTCTCACCCCTCAATCTGGACCTCGACCAGCACCCTTCGTTTCCAACGTCTAGTTATGGTGATAATGCGAACGGATTCGGCGTAACGTCGGCGCCCGCCGAGGGCCAGTTTATGCCTGATGGACAGTCCTTTGGACAACCGGGGGGCGACATGTTGGGCGACAACCCTTTCCAAGCCTTCGATCCCGACATTGCAGATAATCAAGGATTCTTATTCACGGACCTAAACGGGCTCCTCTCAGGGCCATTGGACTTCTCGAATCTCGTGGGGTCGACAGGAGCTCTTGACGCGATCGAGCAGCAACCCCTGACACAGGCCAACCTCGACATACCCCAACCATACCAGTCTGGCCCGGATGTCCCACCGTGGAATCCGGAGAACCTCCACACCACATTGGAGTCGTCCGCAGGTGACTCCCCCATCTTCGTGATGGAAGGACCGGGTCTGGTATCCCCGTCACCGGCCGCGTACCTGTCACCATCCGTAGCCACACCACCAACTGCAAGTCCGGAATCACCCATCGATATCAAGCTCGAGTCCGGCAGCAAGAACAGAAAAACATCGGCAGCAACCTCAGCCCCAATCACCATCCGCCGCACGGGCGGTTCAGCCGGCGTCAAGAAGAAGAAGGCGCCCGACTCCGCCCCCCGCAGTGCCGCCAGCAGCAGCAGCAGCAACAGTAGCAGCGGCCAGTTCCTAATCGTGACCCCAGACTCGGTCAACGCGCACGCCGGCCGGCCGAACCCCTACGAGTGCTTTGAAGCCGCGCGGCCGTCGCAGAAGGGCCGCAAGGGCCCGCTGATGAACGAGACCAAGGAGAACGCGCTGCAGGTGCGGCGGGTGGGCGCGTGCTTCTGCTGCCACGCGCGCAAGGTGCGGTGCGACAAGGAGCGGCCGTGCCGCAACTGCACCAAGCTGATGGCGCAGGTGCCGCAGGTCATGTGCTGGCAGTTCCAGGACTTCCTGCCCGTGCTGTTCCCGTCCTTCATCAGGACCCACTTCAGCAAGGAGGAGATGAGCAGGTTCATGGCGGACAACATCGCCGGGTTCAAGGTCGACGGCGTCGAGAAGCCCTGCACCGTCGAGCTCTTCTCGGGCGCCAAATGGGAGGCCACCTTCCGGATAGAGGCCAAGTTCTTCACGGCCAAGGGCGCCCTGGAGCACTGGCACATGCAGATCGGGCGCAACAACGTCGACCTGCACTCGCGCGAGGCGCCGCCCATCGCGCTCGAGACGGACCCCGGCGGCGGCGGCGGCGCGCCGACGCAGCAGCAGCGCGACGAGATCCGGAAGAAGGCGCGCGAGTACATCGCGGCCATCGTCCAGGAGCCGCGGTACGCGGAGCAGGCGACGGACTCGCTGCGGCACACGGACCTGCCGCGCAAGATCCTGAAGATCGTGCAGCGGTACGCGCGGAGCTCGGGCGACCAGCAGGGCCCCGCCATCGTCAAGAGGGCGCTGTCCATCTACGCCATGCACTACGTCATGACGCGCCACCTGTGCCTGACGCAGGCGTCGCTGGCCTCGCTGCGGGGGAGCCGGCTCGTCGCGCAGGACAACCCCTGGGTCACGCCGCGGGTGCTCAACCGGCAGATCAAGTCGGTCGTCGACGAGATGCTCATGCGCGAGGTGCAGCTGCTCTTCGAGGGGTTCTCCAAGAGCCTCAAGCCCAAGAGCCGCAGGGAGTGGGCGCCGTGCCTGGCCGCCTTCCTGGTGCTGTGCCTGTTCATGGAGGCGGTCGAGACGGCGGC
>Ga0209127_100402_pt1 | contig 15055 bp, 14 predicted proteins | sample LakSupMetagenome_FD_187469 | JGI IMG/M metagenome (GOLD analysis project Ga0209127, IMG submission 187469) | Freshwater microbial communities from Lake Superior, Canada - Sta WM archaea (SPAdes) (version 2) | ecosystem: Environmental > Aquatic > Freshwater > Lake | place: Lake Superior, Canada...
AAGGGACACGGCCAGACTCCAGAAGGTGTTGGCATTTGGATCGCAGCTATGGATCGGTTCGGCGACGACCTCAAACTGCCCTCCAAACCGTGGAGCGATCCCTTAGCGGCGAAGTCGCTGCCTGACCTCACCCAGTCTCTCAAGGACAGTGGGCGAGACACATCCCAGGATGCCCAGCACGCCGTAGGAAAGCCAAAGCAAAACAACTGGACCGCCCAGCTCCACTGGGTCTGGGATATCCTCCTCGAGCATTTCAAGTCCCTCGATGCTACCGTTCCGAGCCCAGCCGCAGACTTTGAGCAGTTCTGGAACCGGGTCGTCGACGACAGTTTCTTCTCCAAGACGGCATCTGACCACCAGAAATTCTCCGGGTTTATGATCTTCCAAAAGATGTTGGAGGATGGTGCAACATGCCCCTTCATCGTCGACAAGATCTTCAGCAAGAACTTGATGGTCTGCCTCATGAACCAGGCTGCGCGAGAGGATCGCTTTCTCCACCGCGCTGCGCTCAAGGCACTGAAAGCAATCGAGGCAACGGCTCGCAAAGAACCATCCATAATCAAGACAGTCTTGACACATTTGCTTGGCAAGAACGGCATCTACAACTTTGACCAGCGGACCAACACTAAGACGGTCGAGAAAGTGCTCCAGTCTACAGCAAGCTCGGACGGCGCCGCGGTAATTGGGCTGCTCAAAAGCACAAATACTCTGGAGGCCCCGCAATCCATCCAGGTCTTTGCCAGCTATCTTTTCAAGCTTGCTAGCTTGCCCGCAGACTCTCCCGTAACCGACGACGCCGGTCAGCCTTCGGTTGCCGGGTTGGCGCTGCAAGAATTGGCTAAGATGACATACGCGAAGCAGGATCCGGAATCGAGTGCTGGCAATGTGCGGAGCATGCTGCAGAACAGGCTGTCTTCGGCCTTTGCGAAATTTGTGCGGAGGCGCGAGGACTTCAGCCAGTTCTGCAACGCGGTCCTCCTGATCGAGGCCGACATAGGGAATGATGAGGAGATCCAGGCTGAGTATGTCCAAGCGTTGGAGAGACTTAGGGATCTCCTCGATACCAGTGGCATCGAGCAGGAACTCGTTGCCCCGTACCAAGGGCTGGCCCTTCTACATGCTGTCGGGTTGCTTCAGCTTTACAACGAGGAACCGGATGCCCTGGAGACGCTGGCGGACCTCGAGCAGTGCTACGACAAACTCAAGAGAAGGGATGCCGAGGACGAGACCGGGATAGCTGAATTTTTGGTCGAGATATTGCTGTCTATGGTGGCTCGCCAGTCTTCGTTGATGAGGCAGGTATCGCAACAAGTATTCGAGGCGTTCACCCATATCATGTCCGAAGAGGCTTTGAGGCTTCTGACAGATCCGCTGACGGCAGAAGAAAGCGAGAGGGGACAACAGGCTCTATTCAGCACCGAAGACGAGGACCTGGCAGGTGAAGGTGAATCAGATGAAGACGAAGAAGGCGGCGACGACGAGTCTCTGGATTCCGATGTGGAGATTGTTGATCTTGAGGACGCCGATTCCGATGCTGGCATGGATGACGCCAGCCACGCCAGCGACGGCGAGTCGGAGGCAGAGCAGGATGACGCTGAGGCTGACGCAGCCGACGGCGACCTAGAGGCTCTCGACGATGCACTTGCAGCGGTTCTCAAGAGCCACCGGCTGGACAAGGACGACGAAGCCGAGTCGGAGGATGACGACTCGGATATGAGCGACTCGGAGATGATGGAGCTCGACAGTAAACTGGTGGAGATTTTCAAACAGCGAGCGAAGGGCTCGTCCAAAAAGAAGGACAAAAAGGATGCCAAGCAGTCAGTCGTCGACTTCAAGCACCGGATCCTGGATCTTTTGGCTATTTTCGTCAAAAAGGAGGTAGCCACGTACAACACCCTGGCCTTCAAGACCCTTATCCCGCTCCTGGAACTTATCCGGACAACCAAGGCGAAGCCGCTGGCAAACAAGGCGTGCGGCATCGTCCTGGACTTCTCCAAGACGTTGAAGAAGGCGCGGAAGGACTCGGAGGCTTCAGATGTAGATGTTGATCTGCAGGCCATCCTGCGCGTCTTGGAGGGGGTTCACGCCGAGGCGGTGAAGGATGTTTCGCACACCTTCGCCAAGGCTGCCTCCGCTGCCAGTCTATCATGTGCTTGGACCGTCTGCTTCTCTACTTCTGTCAACCGGGTCGACGACGTTTTCAGGCTGTACCACAACACGCAACTGTCCTGGTTCAAGGGCGAGGCCAAAATCCGACCGTCATTCTTTGTGGAATGGATCAACTGGTGCCAGAGTCATGCGTCGAAAGCTGCCACGCAGACCGATGCTTAGCTAGCAAGGATGCGTACAGTACAGGATTGGATTGAGACAGCTCACCCTTAAAGCAGCTTAGCTAGACTGTTAGCATGCAGTCCAATGAACAGCATCTAATAGCCGTGTGTCGATGGGCGGGGACTTGGCCTGACTACCCTGTCACTGTGACTGACAATTTCGTTCCACGATTTCGGTATGCAGAGATGACGCGCTGCGCTGTTCCGGGATGCGAACGGCAATTACTCTATCATCTCCCGTCCGTAGCAAAAGCCCAATGACCGCCATATTAATTGATACAAGTACAAGCTCCAACGAAACCCGCACGCCGGCGAGGAGCGCTCACTCCTCCATCTTGTCATCGTCTTTCTTCTCTTCCTCGTCGTCATCCCCCTCCAGAGCCTTCTTGGCCAACCTCTCGGCCTCTTCCCTGATAGCCTTGGGCACCTCCTCGTGCCTCCCCTTGGTCGGACCGTCGGCGCCGCTGATCCAGCTCATCTCCAGCTCAAACTCCTTGTCCTTGTTGTCGTCGTGCGCAACGTAGATAATCCTCGCTGCCTCCTTGACTGCCTGCTCCAGACTCAGCTCGCCGGCCGCTAGATCCAGCTTCTCCAGCTCGGCCTTGGCTGATTGGCGTCCTTTGCCCGTCGCGGCGCCATAGTAGCCCCAGTACAATCCGGAAGGCTCGATCATGTACAGGAACGGGCCGCCGTGCTTCTTGCCCGTCACCTTTCCTCCGGCGCCGACGCTGGGGCCCTTGCCGACCTCGCCTTCCACGGGTGTCTCGAGCTCGCTGTCGTATCCCGCAACAATGGCCGTGATGCCGAAAGGTCGGACGTACTGGTAGAGAGTGTGGGCTTGCAAGTAACCACCCATACGGCTGGCCAGGTCTGCGGTACCGATGGGCGTCTTGAAGGTCTCGCGCCAGCCGCGGGCTTCGTCTCTGGCGCGGTCGACGAAGTGTCGCCCGTCGGGAACCATTCCGGAGTAGACCTGTTTGTTTGAACACGACGAGTGAGTATTTCATGGACTTGCAGGACAGTGGCAGAGAAAGGCAGAAGCAGAACGTACCACGCCGAGATGCCGGTCGACCGTGGCAATCCTCTTGTTCGCGCCGGGCTTCAGCAGTTTGGATGTGATGACCTTCTCGACCGCTAGGACGACGCCGTCCTTACACCGGATGCCGATTGATGTTCCGCCATTCTCGACCGCCTTTACTGCGTACTCGACCTGGAAGTTGCGGCCGTCGGGGGAGAAGATAGAGTTGGCAAGATCGTAGCCCGTTCCTATGGACGTCTGCGTGCGGCGTCAGCTTCCGGCGAAGACAAGCGAATCACTGAAGTCTCTGGAGCTTACCATTTTCACTGTGTAGCTGCTTTCGGTGTCTAGGGTAAGGTTGGGTACGCTAATGAAGCTGAATACCAGAACTCTGAAGCTTGGTTGCTGCTGTGTGGCTGTCTGGGCTTGTTGGACTCGCAAGCGTTGAGCTTCAGGCAACCTAGAGCTGCGCGTTGAACCCGCCTACTATGATATTGCAGGTGTGGCGCGTGCTTCAACAGTAGATGTTTCCGAGCTGCCAGCTGGTCAGCCACACCCATGATACACGGACCCTACACGTGTATGTGCCAAGTGGAGCCAGACTGAGGTACCTTAGGTACCTTAAGGTACACGTATTCGTGCATGGCCCACACTTTGACTTGGGCGGGTGCTTACATAAGGTGACGGCAGGTAGGTATGTACCTCTTATTGCATCATGCAGCTCCCGCGGGCCAAGCATTGAAACGTGAACGTTGACAGCGACCGGACGTCTAGTAACTCTAACCAAAACATTGCAACTGCGTTGGGATACGTACACCACTAGCATCACAGTCCAGGAATCATTTCGTCAACATGGTAAGACACCGAATGGAGACCGTAGCGGCGTACAGTGCAGTGACTTACCGACACACGGCGCGCAGGGTCTCGAAGCTCCTGCATTCATCCTCTCGGCGCTGACGGCCACTGGTGGCATCATCGGATACGCCAGGACGGGCTCGCTCCCCTCAATCATTGCCGGCTGCAGCGTCGGCGCACTCTGTGAGTCACACGCATTCACGTTGCAGGCGACAGGCGGCCGTTGTCTGTTGTTTCCCGGACAGATCAACTGACTGACGACGATATCGGCAGATGCCCTCGGCGGCTACCGGATCCAGAACAACCAGCCCTACGGCGTCGAGCTCGGTCTCCTCGCCTCCGTTGTCCTCGGCGGCTCGTCCATCCCACGGGCTATCCGCCTGCAGAAGCCTGTGCCCATCGCACTGAGTGTCGTTGCGCTCTACGGCCTGTACACATTTGGCTCGGCATTTCGCCGGAGGTTGTAGGAAAGGAGTGTGACCCTGGCCAAGGGGACAGAGATGCTTCGGTACCTTCGTTCGTAGGCGTGGCGTGGCGTGGCGTGGCGTGACATGACATTCTGCAGCTCTAGCAATTCCACGACCACGGAACCAAGACTTCAAGTTGAATATAGCCCGTTTGATTATACAGTTTTGGAAATGAGCCCCTCCTGAGTGCTGCCAGAAGCACCCGCTGCACAAGCCTAACTTGCTGAACCCCAAGCCGCGAGCGCCGGTGCTGCTATTTCGCCTGTCCGTGTAACGCCGTGCTCCCGAGTTTTTTTCTTTCTGAATATTGTATCGTACACTTGAGTTCTCCTCCGACGAAGTGGCATGAGCCGCCTCCTATGGGTTTGCTGTCCGGGCGCATCATGAGTTCTCTTCGATATCCTTCCACAACTGTCGCACCCGTACGTTCTTTTCTGATCGTTCGCTCCGGTTGGCGCCTTGCATCTTGACCCGCTCCGCTTTCAGGCATTTGCTGAGCTCCGTCTTCACATCGCTGCACATGCCCATGGCCTTCCACATGAAGCCCTGGGCATGGCACTGCTCGAGCGCTATCATGACTTCCTCGCAGCCTGGGCGGCAAGAAAAAGGGTTAGAGCTGGGAAAAGAAGTCCTATACGGCGGTGGCGGCTATGGCACTTACCAACATTGTCTTTTGTGTGCAGATGAGGATGCATCTTGACCCGATGACGCGAAAAGAGAGAAAGACTCTGGTAACGTGGTGTAAAAACAAATTCGGCGTTACCTTACTCTGACCCGTATCTTACGATTTTTGGCCTCTTGATTGTGATCGGGAACTCCCGTCGGATATGCCACTTACACTAGGCAATGCTTGTGCGGGGGCGCTAGCAGTTAGACGGACATTCCATGGCTAGACTGTAAACTTTACTTATTATCTTATTGTAGTACGTTTAACAGCATCGGGACTACGATCAGGCGAACGCCTATACTGTACATACCTTCGCGGTTCATTGAGCTACAACCACGCTTGTCAGAGATACAGCATGGCTTCTCAAGCGGCATCATCCAAGAGGCAGCAAGGTGAGCACCCCGGCTGACACAGGAATCTGCCGACTTGCTGACTTGACTGACATATCGCACTAGACCTGCAAGTTCAGTACTCGAACTACAAAAACACTCTGCAGCAGATCGCGCAGAAGATCGGTGACGTGGAGCAGGAAGCCGAGGAGCACAAGTGAGTCCTCTCGCTCTGCACCTGTTCCCTGCCTCTCGAGATCCCCAGAGATGGTGGAGCGGGACGATTTGAGACGAGACTTTGATCGCTTTGACCTCTCCGACTCGGGACAATCTCCTCTCACCGCTCCCTGCCTTGGCTTTTTCACCGCTCATCCATCCTCGTCCATGCTCATGCTAATCCTCCAACCTCGCTTCTCCTAGACTTGTCCTGGAGACTCTAGATCCGCTGCCGGAGGACCGCAAGTGCTTCCGCATGATTAACGGCGTGCTTGTCGAGCGGACGGTCAAGGACGTGATCCCTGCCCTCCAGACCAACGCCGATGGGCTGAAGAAGGTACTGGATGACCTCGTCAAGAGCTACAAGTTGAAGCAGGATGAGCTGGAGGCTTGGAAGGTATGTCGATGCGCGTTGATTGCGAGCTCTCCGAGAGGAGCACTGGTCGTGCGCTAACCCGGTTCTCTCCCTTCGCTTCTTGCAGAAAAAGAACAACGTCCAGGTTGTGCAGTCGTGAGAATGTGCGGGGCTCAGCGCCTGTTTGCAGAACTCGGGTACAGCATAAGGTAGTTGGGGACGGAGCCAGCATGCGACGACATAACTACACGGTTTGACGGCTTATTACCCGATACATAAAGGTCTCCAGGGTGTGGGGCTACGTGGGCGATGGATCTCCTTCGTGGCCGGTATATTGATGAGCGACATGTTAGATCAGACGTGGCTCGTCATCTAAAATGTGCGTTTTTACGCTACGCTGTTAGTTTTCTGGTGGTGTGGATGAGTTGTACAGAGATGGTGGGTGTGGATGGATGGATTGGCGCCTTGCAGTAACGGGGTCTCAGCGCCCAACGAGCCTCGTCCAAGGACACAAGGTCAGGCTGCCATCGCTGGATTAAGATGTCTGAAAAGGAACTGGGACTTTGCGTCGGAGTAAATGGCCCCCAATCCTCATGTGCGACAATGGACTCGGAGTGGCCCTTGTGCGATCTGAAAGGGTGTCTTACTTATGGAAAAGGACATCGGACACGCTTTGCGACAGTCTGTTTGCGAAGGGGGCCTCTCAAGTCAGGTACCAGTTGAAAGTGCGTGGAAACCAAGTGACCGCTGTGACAAGTGGGGGTTGCCTTGATTGCTGCTCGACAGCCAGGGCAGCATCGCTGTATGGCACCCCAGGACAGAGGTTCGGCTCTCATGCAGGAGTTGAGACCTACATCGGACCCCATGTACGAAATATGCACACCAGATCAAGCTACGTACCACCGTAAGAATTAGGTAGTTCGTCATTCTGGGCACCGCTGTTACCATTTTTGCCAGTTGTCGACGGCTTGTATCACACCCACGGCGAAAAGCCTTTGATGAGACAGCATTACATGCTGACAAAGGTACCGAGCATGACACCAGACAGCAGGCCTCGGATGCAGCCTCATGGCTACCGCTGGACACTGGTAAAAGTACGTCCTTTGCGACGGTGCCCAATGACAATACAGACATCAGCCTGAACCGTATGATTGGGCCGAAATGGTCTCTGCAGCCTCGTGTGTGAGCCTGTGAGGGATGACGCTTATTGGCGCGTCGTTGAAGTCGTCGTTATCGTCCCACCGCAGCCTCCAAGGATTAATCCCGACGCTCTAGGCCTAAGCTGTCAATCGGGTTCTGCCTCGTTGTTTGGTCCCAGAAACCGCCAACTCCCCAACTCACCAGACAATGACCTGGGATACTGGTTGTCTGACCAGACCGGCCGTAGAGTTCCTTTCTTTCCCTTGTTGTGATTGTATGCATCATAAGTATAAGCCCCGAATTTGCGGCTCCTTGCGGTGGGGAAAGTTGGGCAGGGGAAGGAAGCTCCAGGTACTTGTAGTCGTGTAGGTATACTTCAACGTGGGCATTTGTTTACCTTCCCAAAGACTTGGGAGCCACTCATTCACATATCCTCACGTGCAAGGCGCCAGAGCCCGACGGCGGATCCCCTGTCTGTCTCGGAGGTCGTTCAAATCTGTTTGGTTGATTTCCCCGCCATTGTTGATCTGACAATCTGGCGGATGTCAACAACAGTTGCTGGCGCAAAGCCCCAGCGCAGAGACCCACCTTTCAATTCAGCCACTCCTCGCCAGTTCGACTGCAATCCCCGATTCTCCATCATCCTGCACCAAGTATAAACCCCACGTTCTTGCAGCATCTGTCTGACACCTTGTCGAATTGCGCGCGTTCCGCCCGTCCACCGCCTCTTTGACACTGCCCGGTCTTTGCCTGCATTGACGTCGAACTCACCGCTTACCACTTTTAACCTAATCTGAGTGGGAAAAGACAACGCAGAGACGCAGAACAGACACTCCCCTCCTCCACCTCCACCACCACCCGGCCGACATCCCGAGGACGCACCCCTGAGCGCAACTGGCAAGCGGCAGAAGCAGAAGTCGACAAGCTAAGGTAAACTCCAGATGCCGGCGCAATCCAACTGATGACAACACGCGACGCAGCGTACTAGCATCCCCCCCCTCTATCCACACTTTGCTGCTTGCACTCCCCTCTCTCTCGTCCCTCACCCTCACCCTCACCCTGCTTTTCCCTCACGTCTACCTAAGTCTCCCTTGGTTGCCCTGATCTCTGACGCGACTGTGCAGATAATCCATCAGCCAAGCCGCATTTCCCCGCGTGTTGAGAAGCCGTCCTGCCCAACCCGCCCTTTAGCCAACCATTATCCGTCGCATCGCTATTCTGGTGTAACTGTCGTCCCGGCCCAGGCCAGAATTCAGAGATACACAGTGCAAGAGGCTGCACCGCTGCACCACCGCTGCGCCCACGAGAGACACACATACTCGGTTACCTGCACGCAGACACACAGACAGCTTGACAGCGCCCAGTCATTCTTGCGCCCCGTCTGCCATTGGTACCCCGGCGTGCCTTGTCCCCCGGTCCCGGATATCGGCCGCCTCCAATCTCCAGCAATCTGCCGCTGGCACAATTGAGCTTACAAGGCGTCCTGCAGCGAGGCGGTCCATACGACCCATACCGTCGAAGCTACTGACGACGCTAGAGGGACAGTACCTCTGTACATACCTTGTGCTCCACGGTCGCAGCCAGAACAGTCGGGCAGGGCACTAGAGCAAGAGCTTAGAATAACTCCTGGAAGACGCGCATAGGGGAGCAAGCTTCCTTGACGCATCCCTCCTGCAGCCTGAGCCGGCAAAGGACGGGAGACAGATCGCAAGCCCTACCACCCTGCAACGTGGCCAGGGCCACATCATCATCCACTTCTAAGATCCAGCTGTGCGAGCCAGCAGCCGGCCAACAATTTCACAAGAAGCTAGCAGCCGCTGCAGGTAGCCAAAGGTAGCCAAATATGTCAGATTCCCCCCAATCCAATCCTAAGGATGTCGAACAGGGAGGACAGTCTGCCGACGAGGAAGGCGCACAAATGAACGACCCTCAAGATCCACACTCCTCGGGACTTGCGTACGAGTTCGAGGTGAAGGAACAAGATCGATGGCTTCCAATAGCCAATGGTATGTCCATGCCCTCCTTTCCCACTCTTATGATTCGCCTTGATCCCCATGATGCGGAGCCGCTTCCATGGCGACGAAGCCCTCCCATAAGACAGCCGCACATATACTTTGTTTTCGTCCATGTCTCGCGATTCGTCATCCAAGTCGCCCGAGGCGCCTCGCGCTTCGTCCTCATCATCCAAGCTAGATCGAAGTGATGCTTACGATGCTAACATACGCAACTTTGCGCCAGTCGCCCGTATCATGAAGAATGCCTTGCCTGAGAATGCAAAGATAGCCAAGGAGGCTAAGGAATGCATGCAGGAGTGCGTGAGCGAATTCATCTCGTTCATAACCAGCGAAGGTACGTCCAGCTCATCGAGGCCCTCTATGACACTAGCTCTTGGTCTGACATGGCACACGCTGCAGCATCTGAGAAATGCCACCAGGAGAAGCGCAAGACGGTGAACGGCGAGGACATCTTGTTCGCTATGACGTCGCTGGGCTTTGAGAACTACGCCGAAGCCTTGAAGATCTACCTGTCCAAGTACCGAGAAGTGAGAGCACAGCCCCATTCCCTGCCCATCGCCGGATCCTCCGCGGTCTCCTGATTCTAACCAAATATAGCAGCAGTCTCAGTCCAACAGAGGGGAGAACCAGAACCGGCCGGGCAGTCAAGGTTACGGAGCCGCCGGTGGTTCTGCCCCCGGATCAGGCACCTTTCCCGGCACAGACCTCCAGGGAGAAGGCGCAGACGCCGCTGCGTACGGACTCTATGGCGCACAGCCGCCCCATAACGGCGCGCCTGGTGAATACTAGACGATCTCATGGTGATGTCCCGTCCATCTCGCCGTCTGAGGGGTCGTCCGGACAAGCATCATCCACGGCTTTATATCCCCGCCTCGCGCGACAATATCTGGGGCAACTGACGACGTTTGGCATGACACTTATATGTCTTTGTATGAGTATATGACGTGCTTGGTAAGGGGCACTGTTGCTGTCGTTCACGTCGAGCACCCGTTGCCAGTGCACTGGCATAGTACTTCTTGTTGTATATGAACGCATATGGCTCGAGGACATAGGGGATAAGGCTGGGCGCGAAAAGGAATCGTTGGGCAACCCAAAAAACCCTGGCAGAAATTGCCCCTGTGAGCGTCTGTGCTCTTGCTCGTCTGTATCTTTCCTTACCTACTTTAGCTTCACCCCTTTCCCCTTGTCATTCGTTTCTGTGTTTTGCTCTGCGATATCCAGAAATGCGATAGATTCCCGTTTCTGTTGTCAATAAATATCGGCCATGACTTTTTCTTTGCTTGTCAACACGGCTCACTGTCTATGCTGCATGGACAAGAACGGCGCTAGAAACGGCTGTCGCAAGGAGGTCCAGTACTCGCAACATCCGCGTGCAGTGTGATACGGAACACCCGGACATGGCGAGTCATACTGGCTGAAGGCGTGAGTACCTTGGCCTTTCGTGTCAGTCGGACTCTATGTCGGACTTGGTTCGACTGAAAATGAAATTGGACGCCAGAATAAATGCGGCAGGCACCAGACGCAGAAAGCTAGATGTCGGGCCAGATTGTTGCCGTGACCGAGGACATGAGAAGACATGTCGATCTGAAGACTCCTCAGGTGAAGGCAAGACTGTATTCTTCCGTCGCAGCAGGGTAATCATAGTCTAATGCTGTTATTGTCTCTGCCTAGCATACCGCTATGAACCATCAGACCAAGCCGTTGATACCAACAGAAAAGGCCAACGGTTGGAAAGTCCCAAACTCCCTCGCTCGGATTAAAAGACATATGTCGGCAAAAACGTGCCGATAGACAGGGGAGGTGGCACGAAGCCTCCTGGTGCACTGGAAGTACTAATCAAGTACTGTGAGTACTGTCCTTTGACGGTTGTTCGAGTATAGACAGCCGACGCTGTGTATTATGCCCGAAACAAGCGCTGTGGTACATGAAGTCCTAGTCCTGTACGCCCCGGCGCTTCAAGATATGCTGCTATAGGCCTGGAGTCACAACAGAAGTCAAGTGGCTCAACAACCCTCCTTGCCCCCGGTCGAGAGCTCATTTCTTTCCTAGTTTCAGCCACTTTGGCAATTTCTTCCCCGCCCCATCACCACCGCTTCCACTCGCCGTACTCCTCTCCGCCTTGACAGGTTTCGCATCCTCTTCGTCCTCAGCCTCCTCATCCGGCACTTCAGGGACAACGACCTGCTGCGCCCGACGAGCCACCGTGTCCTTGAGGAACGGGGAGCGCCTCGCTTCGTCACCAACGCCGTCCTCCCAATTTAGGTTGACCAAGACCCCGCCTCGCAGCCCGTACCCTCTGACGAGCTGATCCTTCTGTCCTGCGTCGGCATCGGCCACCACACCCTTCCCGCCGGGCAGAAGCAGTCTGAATCTCTCTTTGGGGAAGGCCATGACGTTCCGCACGGCGGCATAGAGCGTGGCGCCAGTGGCGTCGGCCGGTAGAGTCCATTGCGCCGAGGTGCCGTCGGGGAAGCGCACCTTGACGTTTAGGGCGGTGACGGCTGCCAGGCGGGCTGCTTGGGCTGCCGCGTCTGCGGCGAGCTCAGCGTCGGACTTGAGGCGCTTGTTGTGTGTGGAGGCGAGGAGGCGGGCTTGGTGCAGCTGCGCGTGGGCTATGGTCGGCTCGTAGACTGTGTCGGGCACGGACATCAGGGCTGCGGCGGGGACAGAGCCCGTGGGTGCCTGGAAGACGGATACCGGGGCGAGGGCATCGTGGGGTTGGCGTTGCGAGGAGGCCGCGGTCACGGCACGGTCAGTATCCTGTTGAGCGGGCTTCGGGGCTGACGGTGTCGTCGTTGCTGTCTCCGGCCGGGCTTGTGCTGTTGTAGGGATTCGGTCTGACGTGTCCACAGCCGAACTCGCTGGCGGGGCACTTAACGTTTCATCCTCGGTAGGGACGGCGGCAGCTGCTGGAGCTGCTTCCTCTGTGTTTTCTGGGTCCACCTCCTTCATGTACCGGCTGATATCCTCCATTGCTTCGTACAGGGTCTTCGTGGTGGGTTGGAAAGAGATCCGTATCAGGACCGAGCCGGAGTTGAAACCGCACTGCGAGAGTGTCTTCTGGAGGTCTTCCATAGTCGACAGCTCCCGACCCATGATGTTCAGAACCGGGGCCTCGTAGTACAGCTGCCCACTGCCGGTCTGGCTTCCGCTACTAGTCTGTGCCGTCCCCCTCGCCGTAATGTTCAGGTTGTGACCTCCGCTCGCGTCGCTGCTCTCAAACTGCCGCAAGACTTTCCATAGCGTGCTCTCGCTGGAGAACTTTGCGGTCAACCGACCGTTCGGTATCTGTTCGGCATCGCGGCCGGAGAACTGAAGGGCGACGTTGATGACTGTCGGACTGCTGGATTTGGCGACGAGCTCTAGTTTGGCGCCGGGACTTAGGCCAGAAGTCCGGAAGGGCACTGAAAGATCGAGCTGCTTTTGCTTGTGTCTGGGCGAGTAAGTTATGTGTGCATAGAGGAAGGGGCCGGGAGGACGACATACTTGAGGAGATACTTGTCACTAGACAGGTTCAGCTTGCGGCAAGCTTCGCGGAGCACGTCAACCAGAAAGGTGCCTGGCGTGACCTTGACCTTTGCCCGCCGCAGGTCGGTAGCGATCACCTCCACATGCGCGGACATGGTCTATTCCAAAGACAGCGCAGCGTGTACACGACGTAACAGGCGACCTAAGTACTATCTGTAAGAGAGAAGAAGTATGCTTGCAGTAGAGCGTGCCAAAGGTAGGTATTTAGGCGATGCAGCTGCTGGTCTTCCGGCGTGCCTTCAAGCTTATGTTAGTGCGAGAGTGCGGCGAGTGTGTGCTACGCTACCTACGTATGTGTAGGAAAGATGTTGGTGGGGCAGGACGCCTTCCACTACGGCCCGGGGACTGGGGTTTCTGTGTCAGTACTGGCGGGGTAGCTTCTAGAACGAACCACTTACGCAGCAACGTACTGACGCTGAGCTGCCTTGCAGCCGGGCAGATACCCGTGGAACCTTTTTACCTACCTTACCTACTGATGAATGAATGTTGCGGGGAGTTCATCGCGGTCCTGGTCTGCTTAGGTCTCGTCGACACATACCAGAGCCGCATGGTAGGTGACGTACGTAGTATGTATGGCAGCCTGCGTCTGTACCTCCAGGTTCGTAAGGTACCTTAGTGTCAACGAAGTAAATGATGAAAGTTGACAGGGGTCCGCCGTGCCGGGAAGTTTCGCGCCACTACTGTGGAGTAGGCTCTTGCGTTAGCGCCTCCAGCTGGCGAGGCGAGCCACAGCTGCCACTCTCCGGCCACGCCAGCTCGCGTTTGCCTTGCAGCAAACAGCTTGGGATCCAAGCTCCAGAAGGCTGACAAGCTACGACGGTACCAGGTAGCCAGCCTTCAATCAACCAGAACTACCTCTACACATCAACCCCAATAACAATCCCGAAACCACGTCTTCGTCCGTTTCCGTTTCACAGCACCATCCGGACTTCAAGATGGTAAGAAATTGCTGGTTATCCTCACGTACTCTTGGGCTTAAGCTGACTTGATCCCGTACCTAGTCGTCTCCATTCTCGATAAGTCCGTAACCCTTTCTATCGCGCCCTCGAGTTCGAGTGCCGAACGCCTCAGCTTGACATACTAACCGATACCTGCCACCAGACGGCGGTGCCTGTCTTGCCATGGTGGGCAAGGACTGCGTAGCAATAGCCTGCGATTTGCGCCTCGGCCTCCAAGCGCTTACCGTGTCGAACAACTTCCCCAAGATCTTCCAGTACGGCGACGTGTTTCTCGGACTCACGGGGCTCGCCACCGATGTCTCGACCGTGTCGGACCTCTTCCGGTACAAGGTGAACATGTACCGTCTACGAGAGGAGCGCAACATTGCTCCCAGGACGTTTGCGAACCTCGTCAGCAGCAGTCTCTACGAGAAGCGGTTCGGTCCCTACTTCGTCTCGCCCGTCGTTGCCGGCCTGGAGCCCAAGACGGGCAAGCCGTTCATCTGCGGATTTGACAGCATCGGCTGCATCGACTTCGCCAAGGACTTCATCGTGTCGGGCACTGCTACAGACCAGCTGTACGGCATGTGCGAGAGCCTGTGGGAGCCTGATCTGGTCCGTTTGCCCCATTCCATTCCATACTGCCTTACCAAGAGGTCGTTGCATGGCTAACGGAAACATCATCTATAGGGACCAGACGACCTGTTCGAGACGATATCACAAGCCCTCCTCAACGCTGTCGACAGAGACGCGCTGTCCGGCTGGGGTGCCCACGTCTACATCATTGAGAAGGACAAAGTCACCAAGAGGTTGCTGAAGGGTCGGCAAGACTAGCTGTGGGTGTGTTGGGGTCCCCTGGCGTTTGTCGGCACGTTTGGCTGTCGAGTGTACATTAAGTGTCTTTTGGCGCAGGCAAGCTTAATACTAGAGGTACCTTAGCGAGCAGAGACGACTAAGTCTTCAGACTTCATTCCCCGGGTGCTTTATGCGCTGGTCACCAGAGCACATTTCAAGATGGATGCAATTCGTAAACGTTGAGTGACTTTTGAAGGCGAAGGTGCATGCAAGGTGACGGTCTCTTGACAACCTAATGAGTATTTTGGGGTGGTTTGGAAGTAGACCTCGGATTGAGGTAGTTGCAGTGACTTACCTTGATGATCTGTGACAACGGCCTTGATGCTTTCTTCTTTGAAATAC
>Ga0209127_100403_pt1 | contig 15055 bp, 11 predicted proteins | sample LakSupMetagenome_FD_187469 | JGI IMG/M metagenome (GOLD analysis project Ga0209127, IMG submission 187469) | Freshwater microbial communities from Lake Superior, Canada - Sta WM archaea (SPAdes) (version 2) | ecosystem: Environmental > Aquatic > Freshwater > Lake | place: Lake Superior, Canada...
GTCGTGAAGGACGAGGAGACGGGCGAGTTCACCATCGAGGCGGGCGCGCTGATGCTGGCCGACAACGGCATCTGCGCCATCGACGAGTTCGACAAGATGGACATCGCCGACCAGGTGGCCATCCATGAGGCCATGGAACAGCAGACCATCTCGATCGCCAAGGCCGGCATCCAGGCGACGCTCAACGCGCGCACGTCGATCCTCGCGGCCGCCAACCCGGTAGGCGGGCGGTACAACCGCAAGACGACGCTGCGGGCCAACATCAACATGTCGGCGCCCATCATGTCGCGCTTCGACCTGTTCTTCGTGGTGCTGGACGAGTGCAACGAGCAGGTCGACCGGCACCTGGCCGAGCACATCGTGTCGATCCACCAGCTGCGCGACGACGCCGTGGCGCCCGAGTTCAGCACCGAGCAGCTGCAGCGGTACATACGGTTCGCGCGCACGTTCCGGCCCGAGTTCACCGACGAGGCCAAGGAGGTGCTGGTGGAGCGGTACAAGGAGCTGCGGGCCGACGACGCGCAGGGCGGCGTGGGCAAGAACAGCTACCGCATCACCGTGCGGCAGCTGGAGAGCATGATCCGGCTGAGCGAGGCCATCGCCAAGGTCAACTGCGTCGAGGAGATCATCCCGGACTTTGTGAACGAGGCGTACAACCTGCTGAGGCAGAGTATCATCTCCGTCGAGCACGACGACGTCGAGGTCGAGGATGACGAGGAGCCGGTCGAGGACGGCGAGACGCTGAGGAGGGCGGCGAGCGAGGCTGCGGGCCAGCAGCAGCACGAGGAGGACGAGCGGATGGCTGACGGGGAGGAGGGCGCGGGCCACAGGCAGGTCTCGGTTGCGCCGTCGTCGCAGAGGCAGAAGCAGACCATCTCTTACGACAAGTATATCAGCGTCGTGAACATGATTGTCAACCACGTGGCGGAGGACGAGTCGAGCGGTAGTGGCGAGGGTATCGAGGGTGAGGCGCTGGTGCAGTGGTACCTCGAGCAGAAGGAGGATGAGCTGCAGGGCGAGGAGGACTATAACAATGAGATGGCGCTGGCGAGGAAGGTGATTAAGAAGATGGTCAAGGTAAGCTTTTCTATCCACAATGATGGTTTCCGGTCATGTGCTAACGTTAGCGAATAGGACAATATCCTCATGGCGCTACGGGGCGAGGGTATGGCTGATGGGGAGGGTGAGGGCGCCGCGGAGGGCAGCTCAGCTCAAGCCGGCAAGATTGTCTATGTGCTGCATCCCAACTGTGCGATTGAGGATGTTTAGGTCCTATTGCACGATATTGGTCAAGTTACGGTAGATCATGTGGCGTCTGGAGTTTGGAAGAGGCGATGGATGAAGTCACAGTAATGATTGGGTATGGTCTAAGTAGTACCAGGCGTACTCATTGCGATATCTTGCGCTTCATGCACCACCTCATCATGTGTCCGTCCGTCCGCGTCTCCTGGTCCTGCTCGAACGACCCCAACTTCAACGCTAAGCAGCCCTCCTCTTCCGTCCGCTGAGAAGATACGTATGCGCCCTTACCTCCAACAACGGATCATCCGACGGCTCAACTCCATCCACCCTCGGAATCGGATCAAAGATGATCTTCTTAGCCGCCGCGACAGGGTCGTCCTCGACAACCGTATCCAACTTGATCTCGCCCAGCTCGACCAGCTTCCTCTCCTCCGGCCACTTGACCGTATTATCCCCCGTCACGTCCCCCTCCTCCCCAACCTGCACGACAAGCTTAAACGTCGCCGGATCACCACCACCCTGAACCGCCTCCTTCAAGCCCTCGTACAAAAAGTCGGGCCCCTTGCCCTCGGCCTCCTCGTCGCTCAGACTCGCCACCCCCTTCGTCGGGACGATACGATACCGCACATTCGTCCTTTTCCCCTCCCCGTCGACGAGGACAAAGGTATTGACGGCAAAGTACTCCCCCCTCTCGAGCCCGGCCGGCGTGGGCTTCGGCGCCGCGACGAACCGCCTCGCGCTCTCGCTCGCCGGGTCGGCCAGGAACTCGGGCACCCTCCCCTCTTTCACGGCGGCGAAGAAGGCGAGGGCCTCGCCCCCGTCGCGGCCGGGGAAGGCGTCGACCGAGTGGGCGATGATGTCGGTGTGGACCCGCCTGCCGGTGGCGGGGTCGGGGGCCAGGTGGAAGCGCAGGGCGAGGCCGCGCGGGTTGCCGTTTGGGTTGGAGTCAGGCAGGGAGGGGATGCCGGTCGAGGAGGAGAAGCGGGCTAGGAGGGGGACGGAGGGGAGGGTGAAGTGCGGCGCGCGGGAGAGGGAGGAGGCGGTAGGGTTAGGGATGAAGGTGCCGGTTAGGAGGATGCCTTTTGCGTGGACTGGGGGAGGGAAAGTTAGGACGGGGAGGTGGGAGAGAGGGGGAAGGATGGGTGAGTTTACCTGGACGGATACCGGGGGGTGGGTGGAAGATGTCCTTGAGGGTGTGAAGGATGGTCTCGCCAGTTTGGCTGACGGAGGGATCCGTTGAGAGAGGCATGTTGAGAGTATAGACTTGCGCGCTGGGTAAAAATGATGTTATGCTGGTGGCAGCTGCGGCTTGTTGGAAGAAGAGACTGGAGCAACACAGACAGTTTGGTGTCGTGGAATCTTAAACTAAATGCTCAGGTCGCCATAGCTTCAGGGACAGTTATCTAGCTGCCCCTTAAGGTCATTGAGAAGCAGGGGAAGCTCCATGTTATATAGATGCGCGGTTATCATAACAGGACTGGACGGCCATGTCTCTTACTCAGGACCAGTGAGATAAATAAAACGCCTCGGCGCGACATTAGCTTGCCATTCTCCTCGGCGACAGACAATCGGGGACAATCTGGAAGTCAGCTAGAAACGTGATACAGCATGGATAGCTCGAGCTCGAGCTTGTCAACTCGGGGGTACCTTGTTGGCACAAAGACATGACAGATGCATCAAATTCGGTGCGTCCTATTGGTGCGCCAGCGCACCGGTTGTTGGCGTTGCTGCTGTTGCTGACTGAGATGTAATGACGGAGATGTCGTGATAGGTTAGCTAGCCTGTCCCATGCCTCCGCTCTTCTTGCATGCTCTTCATCGTTGAGTAATCGATAGGTGCACAGTTCGCCGAGGGGAATTCCGAGGGTAGGGCACCCTCCAGAGATTTGCATATGGCTGGAATATCGGGAAACAACCCGTCGTGATGCGTCTAAGATCAACGGACTGAATATCTCAGCTCTAGCTTCGGCCGTGGCTCGGACAATACCGCGTCTGACATGTTAACCACTACTCTTGTACGGGGACTTGAAGGAATAAGTGACAACACTTTAGACTCTTGCTATGTACACACATTACAACGGACCCAAGAAAGACACGAACAAGGAAAGGCTTCCAACTACAGCGGCGGTGCATTCGGATCCATCATGCACTGGTCCACCCGCATCAGCTGCTTCCCGGACGCCTTGGCCAGCTTGATGAACTGCCTTAGATAGCCCACCGTCGTCGGATACAGGTAGTGCATCACCACGAGGTTGCCCCCCTTGGCCAGATCCCTCTTGAACGCCTCCAGCTGCTTCTGCGGCGTGTTGGACTCGGCCCACAGCCAGTCCTCGACGTCGATGCTCCACTGCACGATGTACGGATCAGGGACCCCCATGGCGGTGACGAGCCGCTGCCTCATCCGCGCCCCCTCGGTCCCGAACGGCGGTCGGAAGTAAGGGGTGTGCATGCCGTTAAACACCTTCTTCACCGCCGCGATGTCGTTATTGTACTCCCAGTCGATCGACTGCGTGTCCGGCAGGCCCTCCATCTTGGGGTGGGTGTAGCTGTGCAGCGCTATCTGGTGGCCGCGGGCCTGCATGTCCTTGTAAACGTTAGACAGATTCGTGGCCGGGTCCAGCAGCGGCAGGCCGACGGTGAAGAAGGTCACGTTGATGTTCTCGCTCTTGACGATGTCCATGACCTGCTGGGCCAGCGCCGGCTCGCCGTCGTCGATCGCGAACGCAAAGGAGTTGGGCCGCTTACAGGCAAATACGAGCTGGCCCGAGGGCAGCTTGTCCGGCACCTTCCAGCCCGCGGGGATCTGGTTCACCACCTCGACCTTGTAGAAGACGGTGGGGTTCGTCGTGTAGAAGCCCTTGAAGTTGAAGCCGATGACGCGGCTCATGTTGATGTTGAAGTGCGAGATGGGCACGTAGATGTCGTTTGTCGACGCGTAGCGGGCGGCCTCGATCGAGTCCCACGTCTCTGGGTACGGCTGGATGTCGGCGTTGCACTTCGCGTTGTGCTGTTGCAGCGCGATGGAGAACTTGTTGCTGCCGCTGTATTGGACGTGCAGATACGCGTTCTTCCATGGGCTGAAGTCGACGCAGGTCTCTGTGAGCTGGGTGTTCCAGCCCAGGTCCGAGTCGTTCGTCCGCACCGTCATATAACCGCTCCCCATCGTCACAGTCATGCCGTCGTCGCCTCCGTGCCATTGGCCGATCGCGTTGCTTTCGGCCCCGGATGTGAACGAATCGATGACAAATGCGACACCGTTCGCAGCCGGCTTCGTGCCAGCGGATTCTTCCCTCTTCACGCCCGCGGGCGTCGAGGGAAGGACGTATTCAGAGGCCGTGCTGCCACAATAGAAGGACATCGGCCCAAGTATAACTGCCTTGTTGAAGTTGGAGAAATAGATCATCTGCAGCTTTGTGACGTCGATTCCGGAGAAGGCGGTGAAGGGGAACCAATACAGCCGTTCTGTCCCGTCGAATCCCCAGCTAAGCTGCGCGGTCGTCTTGGTAACCGTCTTCGTCGTCTGTCCGCCACACTCTGATACTGAGGTGAGGGTCACGGCGAACGTGGTACCCGATGCGGCTCTTATCCGGAAAGAGATGCCTCCGTAGGTGTTTTGTGCGTTGACGCAGCCAAACTGACTGTAGAAGTACGAGTCCGTGGTCTTCGGGGTCAGCATCACCCTGTGGCTGTCGACCACAATCCCGGACATAGTGCCGTCATCGCTTGTGGATTGCTGCATAGCATTGTAGTTCAGGAAAGTCAGACGCGACTGCGACTCCCAATCGTCAATGAGGAGGTTCGAACATCCGCTCGATGTCGGCTGCGGCGTGGCTACAGTTGATGTTGGTACAACCCCTGTTGGCGTCGAGGTCGGGATTGGCGTGCCTATCACAGAGCTCGTAGGGACTGAGACAACGCGTTAGTCGGGCCACGAACAGAACTGGGTCCTTGAGCACACGAACCAGGCGTACCAGTAACTGCTCCGCAGACGAACTGGATGTTACCGATCGACCACGCAGCCACTCCGTCCGAGATAAACTCGGAGAATGCTAGAGCCACCACAGCATTCGGATTGACCCCGTCGACAAATGAGTCTAGCGGCAGCGTAATTTGTTGACGCGTGCCGGTCAATCCTGAGAGCACATTATATGAGCTTGTATGAGTGGTAGCGCTGCAGTTTGTTTGCGTCTGAAGTTCCACCGCAACCGATCCGTTCACAGGTCCTTGTAATGTGAAGGAGACGGCGCTGTATCCCTCCGTAGCTGCTGCTCGACAAACAAATGACTCGTAGAAGTACGATTCCTGGGTCTTCGGAACGAATGTGACCGAACCCCCGTTGGCGGCACTTGATGTGATGTATGCCATTGTGCCATCGTCTGCGACGCCGTGTCAGTCTCGCCTGGCCTCTTTGATTCTGTCACCGTTGCTTACCGCTGGCTTGGGAGGCAAGGCTGTTGGTGCCATTTGCAAAGAGGGCGAAGTTGTCGATCTGTAAGTTCGACGTACAAGCAGCACTCACTGCTGCGGCGCCATATAGGGCAGCCACCCAGGTGGGACGCATATACATGATAGCTGACAGGAGATGACTGACGCTGGACTGCGGCTCCTGCTACTCATCAGTGTTTGAAGAAGAAGAAAAAAGGCGAGAGCCTGCGGCTGGTATATAAGGCATGTGCCCAGTGATGAGGCGGCAGAACTGGAGACTCGTGGACAACAGAAATCCGGGGAATCCTGGACTTGAGATGCACGCATGCAATATGAGCTTGAGGTACAGATGATTAGAAACATTGTTACTGAGTCTGCGGGTATGACTACGGCACTTGACGGTTCATGGACAAGGGGCCTGCTTTCGAGCCTCGAAAACAGGTCGATAGTAGGATGGAAGTCGTGGAACTTTCCACCAGACCAAATATCCAAAGTGAAGTTGTGGATAGCTTACGACTCGAGCCATGAATGCTCATGGTGGAAGTAATCTCAAGGGAGGTGATGGTAGTAGGGGCTAAATTAACGGGCACATTGGCCCAGCCTTCCGATTCGACCGCACACCACAGCATTGTCGGCAATATCACCCTGGATATGATCTGGATGGGCTGGGGTAGGAGAATCCGATGATCTGGTCCAAGTCTTGGCATTCTTCCAGATTCGAAGTCCACGGTTGCCGCCTCGACTCGGAAGACGACGGAGTCACGGCGTCGTCAAGCCGGGTCTCTCTAGGTCCCCGACTTCGACGGCAAGCAGATCAGGGTCCGGAGATCGGCAACACCCATCCCTAATACCATCGTACTCCAAGTGCCGACGCTAATGAGAATGCGACTGTAACATGGAGACATCCGATGTGGGAGGAGCAGAAGGTGACCGTAGACGCACTCCCGCCTGTAAGAGTGCTCACTGCTCAAGCACCATAAGGCCCCCGTTTCATGGCCCAAGACGGAAACGAGGGCCGGTGCCCAGTCTCCCCAAGAAACGGAGAGTAGAGTGACAAGTTGTAGACCGCGGAGGAAGTAGATCCAGCAAAGCTATTTAGCCTCGAGGGGCTCGTCAATGCCAAGTGACGCCACGCCATGGCAGGACCGAAAGGATGACGAAGCGTCCAGAGACCGGGACGTATAACCTTTCTGTAGGTAGGGGTCCTGGCACTGGCAGATATCTTTGGGGCAAGGAAAGGGAACAAGTGGACCAGCTGCCCGACAACTGAGCAGGCATGAAGAACGACAACTGACGGCGTTGCCGTCGCTGGTGGTGTTGGAGGGCGGTCGTTGGAGTTGCAGAAAGTTCGATGATGGAGAAAGAAATATTAGATTAACCCAATGCGGAGAAGCGCCGGCAGATTGACAGCTGCGACAAGGGTAAAAGTCTTGGCATTACATGTTCAGCCCATCGCAAAGTTGACATTGTAACCTTTTTCCCCTCCGTCGCAGCTGGTGCGTCCAGTGGTCTCGGGTCCAGGCTGCTGCAGGTACAATATCTAGCCGACGAAGCAAGCCACCCTCCTCATTGCCCAGATAATATCGACGACGGTCTCACCAGTACGTAAGCCCATTCCGGCACTGTTGGATTGGTGGGAAATGGACTCGCTTCCCGCCGCAATGACGAGGGTTGGCGCCGCAAGCGACCTGCAGCCCCATGCGTTGCTCATATATATGCTGTGCAGCCTCTGAGATCACACGTTGCAGACGCCAGCGAGCGAGCAGAATTTTCTTCTTCTTCTTGCCTTGCAGGGCGGCGGGCTTGTTACACAGTCATGACAGCTGGGCCGTTACGTGGTCAGTCTGAATGGCGCCAACCTCGCCATGGCCAATGCGGATTCAGCCGGACTGGTTAAAATGTCCGATGTCGTCTCCCGGAAGAGTATGTCTTGGAAAGTCATCGTAGGACCAATCAAGGCCTCATGGACACGTCTTCCAAGCCGGGCCAAGAATAATGCCCGACTGTTATGAATGGCACATGTCGTGATGTTCCACGGTTCTGTCGCCAGTTGAGCTTCCTCCCGAGTTTGGGGAGACTTGGACAGAACAGCACGTCCCGGGAACGGGCGGAATGCCACTAGTTACAATGGCTAGATGGGCCAAAACTGACCATCTGCGGCATGTGTGGGAGCAAAGAGGATGTCTTCAACTCTAACCCATACCTGCAATGGGAGTGGCCCCAAATGGAATAGCAGCGGTCGACGTTGAGCCGAGTTGGACTTGTTATAGGATGTCTGGAGGCTTCGGCAAGAGCCCATCCATTGCTCGAAATACAACAAGGTATGACTTTACTTCTGGGTTTTCAACGATATATGGCATTGCAGGTGCCATGACCGCGCAAGGCAGCCAGCATGGGTAATTGACCATGAACGGTAGGATATCAATTTCCAGTATGCTGGTTATATTTCATGTCCCAACATCTACAGTACATTCTTACTCCAATCCACATCCTTTCTCGAACTTCACTCCTTTTCCCCAACCTACATTTCCCTACCCGCATCTCAACCACCACCCCCTATACCACAGCAATAGCCTGCAAATCCCCAATAACAAAGTCCTTTGGCCCCTCATACCGCTGGACCATCCCGGTAGGGATCTGCGTGTTCTCCCAGACGATCTCGCTGCCGGGAATGAACCTCGTGCCCGTCAGGTTACAGCCGGCCTCATAGCCCCAGTTGATCTCGAGGTCGGCGCCGCCCTCGACGTGCGTGAAGGAGACGGTCACGCTGTTGTCGGCGCAGCCCGTGGGCGGGAGATCCGGGAGGGTCTGGTAAGAGAGGGCCGTGGCCGGGCAGGAGGTGGTGATGGAGGCGCTGACGGTTACGTTGAGGTTGAAGCTGGGAAGAAACTGTCAGTGTCTCGGGAGAGAAGAAAGGGGGGGAAGGGGGCGGACCTACAAGCACTGGGAGGAGTGAGGGATGCACTCGGCGCTGAAACCGGTGACGTCGAACTCGGTGGAGGTTTGGCGCGTCTCCAGGGGAGCGGCCGAGACGGCGGAAAGGAGCGCGAGGGCTGCGGCGGCGGAGGACTTCATGATTGTGGACTTTGTGGGCTTGGTGTAGGTACGGTAGTGTAATAATATTGATCTGAGAGTGCGTAGGTGAGTAGACTATGCGATGCTTGATACTGTTGCGGTAGGTATCCTGTGTTGGCGACGGTCCGTCGATGACTTTATATGGAATGTTCCCCATGAACTTGCCACTGCACACGCCGTCTCGCGGCAAGACAAGCCGCGCAAAGCATGGCAACGATGGCCAGTTCTCATCTCAGCCTCGTGTTGTCTCCACGGTAAAGCCCCCCTATGGTGATCATCTCTTTCGCCCTTTCTTACGAGCCAGGCAATCAGGGCCCTGGGCGTGGCCGTGTACTACCCGGATCACCACCGTTGAACATTCTAGCGCCTCGCTAAACATTCATTGACGACAAACACCGAGCGAGAGCGAGTTTCTACGACCTCTCGCCAGCCATATTTGGAACGATCAAGAAGCGTGACCTGGTGGGCATCAAAGTGAATACGAGAAACCCCTACCCCACAATGACGGTAGTCGTCCAGGGCATTGCCTCTTTAGGCGTTCAACGCAACGTTACTGGTTCGGGGGAGCCGGGGTCAGCGCGATCGGCGCCACAACCGAGCCTCCCGCTGTCTCCTAGGCCCTACGAAGCAAGGTTGGAATACGACCGGTCTGGGGCTATTCGATTGTGTGACATCATTGTTTTTGATTCTCCGTTTCTAGCTACGGAATGGTTGCCGGTCGGACTTCTAGGAAGGCGTAACTGTCATCGCCCCTATTCTAGTTCTCTTCCCGCCTAGATCTCCCGACACCACCGCGCCAGCACCTGATTCAGCTTGACACACCCCGGGATCTCCTCCAGCGCGACGTCAACCTTCCACATCTTGCCCTCCAGCCCCGCGCCGGCCGCTCCTCCTCCTCCTCCTCCGCCTCGCCCCGTAAACCCGGCGGGCACCAAGAGGCCGAGCGTCACGAGCCGCTCCCAGCTGCCGCCCGCGACGCCGCGGCCCCACACCCTCGCGCCGCCGCCGAGCGCCAGCAGGCCCGAGCTGGCCGACTGCACGCGCTGGCGGCCCATGAGGCTGGTGTACTCGTCGTAGGCCATGGCGAAGTTGACCATGTCGGTGTGCGCGACGATGTCCAGCCGCGCGGCGGCGATGAGGAGCGACAGGTCGAGGTCGGAGAGGGAGGGGAGGAGGTGCAGCTTTGAGTCCGGGGCTTCTAGGGCGCTGGCCGTGGGGAGATTGGCGAAGTGAGGTTGTAGAGAAGGGGAGGTGGGAGAGAGGGAGGCCAGAGGGAGGATGCAGGATGTCAGGAAGGCTGGCACGGATTTGCTCAAGTGGTAGTGGTACTCTACGTGGTCTTGGAAGGCTGGGTCTTTGTGCAAAGCCTGATGACACGTTAGCGAGATCGCTACTGATTCGTACAGGGGGGTGGACTAACTGTGATTCTCTGCTCCCACCAAGTCAGGAACGCATTGAGACCTTGCCGACCAATGTCGACACCGTCTTGTTTCAAATCGTCCTTCTCGACCTGGAGACCCTGCTTGCATATGCTCCAGAACTCTGGGAGACTTTTCGCCAACGACAGATATACATATCTGTGGCTAAACCGGCTCTTCACGCGCTTCTCCAGACTCTCCACGACATCAATGCGTGTGGTAAGTCCAAGCACTGCAATGGGGGCCTTTCTTGCCTGTGCGATGTCGAACAGGTTGTAGAGCAGTGTTTGCCTAGCGTGGGTAGCAAAGAGGTCAAACTCGTCGATGATAAATATCACCGATTTGGCAGTCACGCCTTGCTGTGTTTCGAGGATCTCGGATGGATGTGAGAGCACGGCCAGAAGCGATGCAAGTGTGTCGGCGTAATTGTTCGTCTGGAACAAGTTAGACGGCCGTCACAAAACTGTGATTCTCAACCGCTTACCTTATTTATGAGGTCATCCTCGACGTCCATTTCCTTCCCTAGCTGACGCCAGATCTCCTTCAGGGCTATCTTGTCGTCCGTGTGTATGAAGCCATTCAGTCTGACCACGTGGAACTCGTCCTTGTGATCGGCCGACATCCTGGAAACGATTGAGTCCACCAGCGTAGTCTTGCCGGAACCTCTAGCACCAATGACGAGCATCGAATTTCCCTCGCCAGCCAGAACCGTCTGCTCTAGTAGCTGGAACGCCTTTTCGTAGGCCTCATCCTGTCCCCGCAGCGGAATTCGTTTCCTTCCAGTGCAGCGATCGAGCAAGGCCCTCTGGACGAGCCGTAAGTGCTCTCCGAAGTCTGGTATATTGGGGATCTGCTCAGCCTTCTTTGCAACCGGAAGGGCCGTCTTCCCCTGGCCATGGGCTTGCGGTACGAGCACATCTTCCTGAGAGCAGCTTCGGCACAGCCAGTCACCCTCTGGTATAGTGGGGACGTTGTAGCATTTCTGATGGACGGCCATATCGCAACCGTCGCAGAAAATGATCTCATTTGGCGGCTTTGAGTCGGGCTTCTTGCAGACCGAGCAAACTTCCTCTTCCTCCTCCTCCTCCTCCTCCTCCTCCTCCTCGCCGTCCTCCTGCATCTCAACGTCGCTGTCTTGGTCCACTGCGGTCCCATCATCGACTACCTCGGCTGACACAGGCTTGGGTAGCTCCTTCGGCGACTTGACAGCCTTCTTGCCCCTTGTTTTGGATGGCAAGTCCTCAAAAAACACTTCTTGCTCCGTGTTCCCGGCGCTATCAAAGGCGACGCTCTTCCTTGTGCGAGGCGTGCCGTCCTTCCTCGAAGGGGTCAGAATACCCTTAAGCTTAGGAGTCTCACCCCCAGGCTCCCTATCCGCGTGCCGTTTTCGGCCGCCAGGGGTGGCATTTGGAGTGGAAGTTTCCTGCGCAGCCTGCTCAGGCGCAGCTGAAGCCTGCGGCACAAAAGCACCGGAAAGGGCACCCCTAGTTGCAGCCCTTCGAAGTTCCCATAAGGACGGCTTCTTCGTGAGCATTACAGCCGGCACAGTATCGCGAGGTGTTTCGGCTTCCTCGTTTCCAGCCACTTTGCCAGACTTGCTTCGGTTCCTGGATGTCGCTCCGTTTGTGACGGTCTCAAAGGCGTTCCGCGTAGCTGGCGCAAGATCGTCTTCGGCTGTCTCTGAAATTTCGAATTCATGGATCTTACTTGTCCTTCCTCTCCGTTTGGCCCCCAGATCACTAGTCTTGTAGGTCGCTAGCTCGTCCTTAAGGAGCTCGGACGGCTTAATTCCGCTGGTCCTTCCTGATCTTCCTCTCCTTTGCGTTGTTGAGCTCTTAGACTTAGCAGACTCTGACCGTTTCCGCGACTGAACTTTTTCGACGACGGGCGTCGACAGCTCGTCATCGGACTCGGGAACATCGTAGACACTGCGAGGAGATCGTCGAGGCTTCTTGGTCGGAGTGGTCTGGGGCTGCACTTCGTCGTCGGAGACTGGGAGATCGTAAGCAGAACCGGTAGGTTGTGACGCGACTGCAGGCTCGCTTCCGGCAGCGTTCCTCCGTCTTCGTCTACTGGAAGCTGCTGCACTGCTGCCCGGCGCATCAACGGCTGTGGATGGAGTGGTTGCTAGTCGGGCTTTCTTCCCTGAAGGCAGGTCGTCGGCGTTGGCAGATCGAATCCTCTTCCTTGTCGTAGCTGAAGGAGGCATGTTCTCCCGGGCCGACTGATAAACAACCGTCGCTAGTTTCCGTCAACTGTGCGGCTGATGAACAAAAGCTTGCCAGGGTTTACGATACCTAGACAGCCTTGTCGATTGAGCGTCCTTGAGTGATGGCTCGTGCTCCAGACCAAGTGACGCGGTTTGACGCGCCTCGACGCGCTGAGAAAGGCAAGCGCGTAAAGTGGAACTACGGCTATCACATGACCGCTAAGCCGTTGGGCGCCTCTATCCACCGGCATTCTAGTCACCCCTATCTTGAGCTTGACTGTATCATCTTACTGCCTAATTATGCGAGAGGCACTAGTGTCACCCCCTTTTGGAGGCTGAACCCTTGCATCAAACGGGCACTTACGAGCGAGCCAATGAGATCGGAGGACTATTTTTAAACCTTGCGTTATCTTGAGCCTGTGCCTCGAGACCGCTTCCCGCGATTGAGAGGAATGCTATCTGCCTCCAGCGCTGCCAGCCTTCTACGATCTCAACTCGCTCGTGAAGCACTGGATCTGAAATTATATGCCTGCTGCATGTGGCGTTGATGGCGCGGTTGTGGACTAACCTATGGAGTTCCGCGGCCTTGATGGCCCGGATTTGAGCTTCTCATCTCTAAGTCTTGCCTCCTTAGTCGTGACAGGCTGGTGTTGGCGAGGGACTGTGAAGGTCTTGCAGCTGGATCAGCCGCAATTGCACAGCTGAACACCGTGTGACACTTTCTATACACCGGCGTCCAACGCCAAGATTCTCCTATCTTTCCCGCCGTTGCAAGGTTGCACGCGAGTGCCTGATTCTGACTTGCTAAAATCTCACTCAACGTGATGATCGTCTGCTCAGGGTTCCCAGGGATCGACCTTGTGGTGTGTCTCTCAAAAAGTCTTAGTCAACGTTGACTGACCACGCCTCGTCCTCTTTTCGTTTCTTCACTGTTGATGGGTAACGCGCTGTTGGCAAGGCATACTCTCCCGCTACGAGCCTAGTCCATCATGGCAGACAAGCTCCGTTTGCTCAGGAGTCCTCTCGTAAACGACGAGAAGGACTCGCACTCTGATTCCTCGTCGGTGCGGCAGCATACACAATCTGGCCTTGTACGGGAACGGGCACATGACGACGTTCCCGAGTTCCAAAAGCATGCGGAAGCAACCAATAGCGAGGTCTTCTTCGACCTGTTCTTTGCAGCAAATCTCACCGTGTTCTCAGACGCCCACGACATAACGGATTTGAAAGTCCTGTCCGGCTATATCGCCTACTTTTGCGTGCTGTGGTTGACATGGGCGCTCATCGGTTTATACGACGTCCGATTCGTGACGGACAGCATCTTCGGTACGGCCCGGTGACCTTGATATGAGAGCCATCGCGGTACGAGCACACGGTATGTGGCTGACATTGTACGAACAGAGCGAATCACTAGAGGCGTCCATCTTGGCGTCATGGTCGGCATTGCTGTTGTCGCACCGAACTTCGATCCGACCGAGCAGGTCAAATCGACCTTCCGTGTCATGTGTAAGTCTTCTCTATGTGTGCCCGCGCGGACGCGGTGGGCTGCCTGGCTGGCGAGCATTGACTAAGGAACACTACAGCTATTGTTTTGCTGGTGTCGAGGGTCGTTCTCGCATGCCAATATACGAGCATTATCTGGCATGTACGCAAGTACAAGCACACCAAGCTCCCGTTGGCTATCATGGTTGGTATCAACGTTGTTGCTGCCATCATCTACCTCGGCATCGTCTTCGGGTTCAAAGACCACAATACTTACGTCTATGTGACCTGGTATGTCGTCTCCATTGTGGAGATATTGGCTACCGTCGGCCTGTCGCTCCGATGGAAGGTCTTAAGCTTCAATGGGACGCACTTGATCAATCGCATGGCGATGCTCACGTTTATCATGATCGGCGAGGGTGTCATTGTCGTCGCTACGGGTGTCGGCAAGATAGTCGCCAACCCCGACGCATGGAGTAAGTCACGGTCTGCTCGTAGGGCAGTGTTACCTCGGAATACATCGCCCCTCGTGACTCGATTACTCCTTGCTAACGGGAAATGCAGCCTCCGCCACCGTTGGCAACGTCGTCGCTGGCATCGGCAATCTCTACATCATCTACATGCTGTACTTTGACTTTATGCGCGACATCAAACTGCCGAGCTATCGTCAGCTCAGCTGGTCCCTTCTTCACTTCCCTTTCCATCTGGCGATGAACATCTTCGTGCAGGGTTCCTCTCAGTTTGTCGTGTGGTGGAAGATTATGGAGATCCTCCGCACTGTTAACGAGAAGTTCGTTGCTCTGGTGAATAAGGGAGACGACCCTAACTTCAACCCGCCCAATATCACCGAGTGGTTCGCCTCCGAAATCAACAGGACCGCCTTTGACATATACGCGCTCTATCCACCCAAGTATTACGACACGTGGGCCGACACGAGCACGGCTGTCGACGACCTCCTCGAGATTCCACTAGACTGGTGGTATGAGGATCATCCCGAGAACGTCACTGACCCCATTGGCGAGAGGATATATAGCGACATCGGTACGGTGTATTACACCATCCAGAACTCGCTGTTTGCCACGTTCAAGATCAACGGACTTGAAAACGTCAAGAACCAGACACTTGACGCTGCAGATTTCGAGATTGCAGCCAACGACGCCAACTGGAACAGGTACTATCTTGTGGTAAGCTGCACAACCAACGTC
>Ga0209127_100404_pt1 | contig 15051 bp, 8 predicted proteins | sample LakSupMetagenome_FD_187469 | JGI IMG/M metagenome (GOLD analysis project Ga0209127, IMG submission 187469) | Freshwater microbial communities from Lake Superior, Canada - Sta WM archaea (SPAdes) (version 2) | ecosystem: Environmental > Aquatic > Freshwater > Lake | place: Lake Superior, Canada...
GAGTGAATCTCGGCTAGACTGGACTGGCCTTCCTAGCACCCTGTTAGGGGCTTTAATAGATGCTACCCGTGCCAGAGCATGCTAGGTTTTCGTTCGGCCTTCGATGGACCGAAGCAGAGTGAAAGAGGAATTTCGAGTCTTTCCTTTAGGACCTTGGTCTCTTCCTCGTACTCTCATGCCGAAGTCCAAGTCCGGCTGATCAATCAAATGAGGGATCACGGAGGTAGCAAGGCGGAGGCTTGACTTTCAGTGGAGCACCTTATGCGCGGGAACCTGCTAGAACGGCCATCATCCAGAAGCTCGCTCTGGAACTAAGTACGCTGTTTCCTTTCGAACGCAACAACCGTTTCCGTTATCGACTCACATCGACCGTTTATATCTTACACGACCTTGATTCCATTCCACCCAATTGACGCCTTATCGGCTTGGGTTCAGGAAGCCAAAGCCGATATGCAGTGGAAACATATTGGAATACCGAGCTTGCTTTGGTCTGAGAATATGGGTTCGGCCAGGTAGAAGTCAAAGCGGGCAAGCTGAAAGCTTGCGGAGAACAACTGTTGCCATACCAAAGCACGCTCCGAGAACTCAACCAGGCAGCCCGGCCCTCAGCGGCATTGTTCGCTGTCCCTTGCCAGACCAGTAACAACGCCGCTCAGAAGAAGGCGAGGAGCTTTGCTTCTCGCTTACCCCGTCTAATAACGCGTCTTTACCACCTCGCTGTCATTGCAAACAAAGATCATTGCTGCGAAGAACTCCGTCCAGTACAATCTCTATGAGAAATTTTCACATTTAAGCACGAGACTCATATTCAATTTTGGACTCTACCCTCGGACACCTACCGGGGAGTTCCTTCCTTAGCGTCAAGGATCAATATCTCTCAGAATACTGGCTTCAGTCAGTTCGGAACTCATCACGGCCTGATATTCAACGTATGCTGCGAGTTTGCCGTTTTTAGCATGACGGCCAAGAGCTCCTTCGACGCACTCATTGTCATCCTTGAGCGTGAAATCCAACCGCCTGCGATCAAACAGCGCGCCGGCGTCTCCAAAGGCACCGCCCGAACCCAACCGACCAACTCGCCCGCCTTGCTCATGATGCGGAGAACATATCTCTGATTCTCAAGGCACCCGGATCGTCTCAACTGGAAGCGTTCTAGCCCAACCAGAACGGAAGCGACACTATCAACCGCCCTGCCTGCACCAAAGAGACAGATCTCAGCTTTCTGTAACCGGAATAAGTACCGAGCGCAACGCCTCGCCATGTAATATTGAAGCATACCTGCCGTATGTCCATAACACTGTGGCAGCATATTCAGGGCCTCTCCCGCGAAGACCATGGACACCAAGTCTCTGTTTGAAGTCAAAATAACGGTGGTAGCGGCCAGCGGAAAGGTTACGACAATATGCCGAGGAGATCTCCCTCGACTTGAGCAGACCAGTGGACCAATAAAAGACAGTTTTGATCCGCAAAGAGCCTGGTAAACACATATTGCGGCTGTGTTGGGCTGCCACAGTGAGATCCGCGTTTCTGGAAAGCGAAAACAAGGAGATATCGGAGGACGATCAGAATATGGAGTTCAACCAAGCGACTCGTTGCGAGATATCAGCTAACCAATTTGAGGCGCCCGAGCACAATATTAGGCCTCATTAGACGTGCGACTACCGGAGCGTCTACGAAGTGGTAGTCGGTGCCAGGTGGTTGCCAAATAAAGAAGTTTATTTACACCGCCCCTGAAATCGCTTACGTCAGCCTTTGTCACATCACCCGGGACTAAAGGAGAATGTCAACTTCTCACCGTTCCTAGTTAGTTAGGGTCTGCGGATCTAACAAGTAGCACTGTAATTTCGTTCCTAACACCAAGATGTCGCTGTCGGCAACTACCGGCGACGCATGAATAATCACGCCGCCATTTTTGACACCAATGTCGACAGGCGTAAGTCCTTATCCTTGCCAGTTCCTCCCGAGTGAGTGGCTTGTCCCAGTACTAACAGCTCTCTTATCGGCCAGTCCCATACCGAGGATATGGAGGAACTCAATCACGGGAATGCCTCCGGTCAACTACACGCTCGAGCATCGCCCTGTCCGCCGGTCCGTAGCTCTCATACCAGCCGTTCAGAATCTCCACCGCCGAACGCGTCAGGTCCGCTATACGCCAAGGCAACTCCGGGTTCTTCTGTATGCTCCGCCCCGGGTAGTCGTCGGGTATATCGGCGGAAGTACTTGCGAGAAACTCGCACAATATCCCTCCCGCATCATCCGTGTTTTCGACCTGACGGATATCTTGACTGGGTCAGAAGGCGCGCTCGAGTCGATCTGCGGTAAACAGTGTAAGAGTCGCGGACCAATGGTCAAGAAGGACGTGGCAAGCTTCTTGAGATTTGAAGATCATACGATACTGGCTCTCTGGTTTAGCACCGGCAACAATATCGTCCTCAAACTGACCACCACTGGCCGTTGTTGGCTCGTCTCCTGGAGAGGATTCAGGATTGTGCTATTACATACCCTATCTTCGATACGAATTCCTTCGGCGCGATTCTCGACAAGTTTATTGTATTGAGATGAATGACAGTAACCTCTCCACATTCAAGGGATGGCTGCGGGCAATATCTGCTTGCCATCCGGCCCAAGCGCCTTTGCTAAACTTATTGAACTCGTGCGCATGAGTATGAATCATCGTCACTGTTGACGCTAGGTCTCGTTAAGCATGAATACTGCTGACTTCAGCAGCACACCGTACAGACTCCATGAGGTAATGAATAACACCTAGGATGGAGGCGGATAGACTGGAGACGAAACAGAGGTCGCTTCGGAAAACGAACAGAGAGACCGCGGAGATAGTGGAAGAAGCAGAGGCAAGGAAAGGAAGACCACCCGGCATAGTTACGACCATTTTAAACGTTCCCGAAGTGCGTTGATGACGGGCTTCGCTTTCAAGACTCGGAAGCATATCCCAGAATGCCTGAACGGGTCGCGCCCCACCAAGATGCGCGCTCAGATCGACGACGGCGGGGATCCGGACCGCAACGACTTCGACACTGCGCCTGATCGTGGTCTAGCATAGATGGCAACAGCGGCAGCTCACCTTCTGACCCTTCTTCCTCCGACTCAAGTGACAGTGACGACAGCGACGACAGCGGACGTCGACGTCGAGCGACCAAGGAACCTGGACATTTGATGGGCATCCCAACCTTGACAAGTGGGCGTCGCGGACATGCGTCAAGTGCAGAACAGTGACATGGGATGCGATGCTGAAGCCCGCCCACCCAGCTGAGGTCCTGCTGGGCATCGATTGCGAGTACGAGACGAACGTGCGTTCGCTCTCCGTTCGAAGATCACATCCAAGTGGTATATATAGACTATGAATGAGTAGTTCATTGCCAAGCAATAAGAGTGCTGTTGAAAGGCTGCCTTTGCCATGCAGGTGAACGTGGCCGGCACTGTAAGCTCTGCGAAGAGGTCTATGCACTTGGCTTCCAACTGTTTTCTAGTTGTCATACCAAGTAAATTCCAAGATCGTCAGAAAATGGTTGACAGCATCCAGTCATCGGCTCCGCAAAATCCCGACTTTCGGGTGTCATGGACGTTGTTTAAGCGTAGGCCAAGCTGCCGAGAGTTTCGAGGTCGCTTGGCAAGCAGTGCAGCGAAAAGTCGTAGCCAGACCACTTCAACAAGAATGACAACTCATTCCAGAAAGTTACACTGCGCAGGGAATCATTGCCACCAGCTATCAATGCTTACGAACCTTCGCCAGCTACAGCTCCATGGTAAAACAAGCTGTAAGACGCAAGTTACCGTCGGGAGCAGGCCAAAATCGAAGGAGAAAAAATCAAGCCAGTCTTCCCGTGCTGACGTTAACGACTATCTGGCTAGGAACTTGAACGGAATCACCAATTCTGCGGATCTAGATTTCCCAGGAACGGCGGTGATGATCTGTCGCAGGACAGCTGAGCTCGCACCGGGACGTCTGCGGAAATGAACTGCTCCGACAGTAAAGATGCCTCCATTGTACCCTCCAGGGCCGGGCTCGGTGGAGAGGACCAGGCCAACTTGTCTCGCGGGAGGCCGGCTACTGGCTGGCTTGGTTGGATTGCTTCTGTTGTCGCCGTTTCGGCATTGCTCACCTTCCTACCCGGCGTAGTCTCGCCCCTATTCTCGGGCGCTGTGTTTAGCCCAAGCCCTGAGCCGTCCTCGAAAGCCTCCCCCGAGCTGGCCCAACCTCGCATCCGCCGCCGGGATGCCAGTGATGCCTGCGCCTCCGGAGGAGTCAACAGCGCCGAGTACAACGTGCCGTTACACGTCGGCGCACTATTCACCATCCTCGGCGTGTCCTCCGTAGCATGCGGCTTCCCGCTCCTGGCCGCCCGCTTCGCCGTCCTCCGCGTCCCGCAGAGGTTCCTGTTCGCCATCCGCCACTTCGGCACCGGCGTCTTGCTAGCCACGGCCTTCGTGCACCTGCTGCCGACGGCCTTCATCTCGCTCGGCAACCCGTGTCTCTCCGAGTTCTGGACGTCAGACTACCCCGCCATGCCGGGCGCCATCGCCCTCGTCGGGATATTTTTCGTTGCTGTCATGGAGATGGTCTTCTCTCCTGCCCGCCAGTTCACGCCAGGGCGGGGTGTTGAGGATAGCAGCCGTCTCGAGGTCGGAGCTGAGTCTAAGGACAGGGTTGCCGCTGCGACGCCGCGTCTGACCGGCGGCTTATGCGCGGGTAGCCATGCCGAGATCACCCGGACACTCACGCGTGCCTCAGCCCCTGTCATGAGCCGAGAGAGCATAGAGCTCCAAAGGAGCGCACCAGCCCGCGAGAGAGACGCCCAAGCGATGTCCAATGAGGAAGCAAGGCCGACCGCGCACGTGCTGACGCCCGAGCAGCAGCACAAGAAGGACATACTCCAGTGCATGATGCTCGAGGTGGGCATCCTGTTCCACTCCGTCTTTATCGGGATGGCCCTATCAGTCGCTGTGGGCGGCAACTTTGTCGTCCTCCTCATCGCCATCGCGTTTCACCAGACTTTCGAGGGTCTTGCTCTCGGGGCGCGGATTGCCAGCATTTCATGGCCCGAGACGACGTGGCAGCCGTGGTTGATGGTGCTGGCCTATGGATGCACGTAAGTGGTTCAACCGTCTGCTTTCTCTTCATGATCTGCAAATTCCTACAATCCTCCTCTGCGGTCATTTGCGAGGGCGATTTTGTTACTGATGTGCTTGACAGGACGCCAATCGGTCAGGCCCTGGGACTGGCAACGCATACGCTGTATAACCCCGACTCGGAGTTTGGCCTGATCCTGGTGGGGACTATGAATGCCGTGTCGTCGGGTCTGTTGGTGTTTGCTGCGCTGATTGAGCTGCTGGCCGAGGACTTCTTGAGCGACCACTCATGGCTGGTTATGCGAGGAACCAAGCGGGTGTTCGCTTGCTTGTTAGTGCTCCTCGGAGCCGTCTTGATGAGTCTGGTAGGAGCCTGGGCTTGAGTTCCTCAGGTGCCTGGCACATAAGGTTTTGGGCTGCTCCCAGTGGCTGTTGCCAGGTTGTCTCTTGCGGACGCAGTGGCGGACTTACTTGGGTGCGGGCCCACGAACCGCCTCGGCTCGCTTAATCGCGCCCGGTATTCGTCAAAGTCTGAGTGATTGACGAGCCGTGCGCCGTTCATGATGATTATCCCGTGCCACGGGTCCGATGGGCTTGAGGCAAGCATGCGCTATGTGCGTGCTTGGTGTAGGTAGTAAGGTGGAGTGTGCTGTAACCTAAGGTCCTAGTACCCAATGGGGAACGCTATTTTCAGCCACCGCTCAGGGAGAGCAGAGAACGAGTCTCGACCCTTCTAGGTTCAAAGAGTTTCATGCCTAACTCTAAATTATTCATTTCGATACACTCCCGTTCCCCATGATCGTCATCATCAACGCGCTGGCCTTCCGCGCTTGTGCATAAGACACCGACAGACGCGAACTTCACCCCAGGAGGAATGTGCGGACAAGGCCCATGGCATATCCAGAGCCTCTCGTTTGTCAGTCTGTCTACCTCAATCAATCATGTGGTAGACGGCGATGCGCTTCTTGCACTCGACATGTTGGCAGCGAGCACAGGTCCGCTGGTCATGGCATTCCTTTGAGGCGCAACACGTCTGATCAGAGTGACCGTCTCTCTTAGCTCATATCTCGACGTCGAGGGCCCTAGTGTCACTGACTGACACTTCAAAACTTAGACTGGGTTGGGCGAGATGTACAAGCTTTTCAAGGGCAGATCATTCGGAAGACATCCCTAGTCTCAGACCAGGTATATATAAGCGTATATGGGCGTCCTCTCTGGACAAGATGATGCCTCCGGTCTTTGCGCCTCTCGGCAATACCCCGTCCACACCCCCACGCCGGGACTCTCGTGCTCACGGGGTATTCTTCAGCGTCATCAGCAGTCATGAAGCTGTACACTCCGGTCCTCCTTGCCGCCCTCCTGGCCGGGGCTTCTGCTATGGAATACGGCGCCATGCCATTGCCTACGCCGTTGGCGGAGCTGCAAAATAGATCTCCCAACTGCGTGCAAGACACATGTCAGCGAGGTACGTTACAGTCGAGGATGAGTCTATTGGCATGCAACTAACTGGATCCCATAAACTAGCCGTCGAGGCAGTAGATTTCTGTACATGCGTCAGAGACGGCGCGAAGGACTGCTCCTCCTACTTTGTGACTACGATCACTGCCCCGACCGAGTAAGCGACCACAGCCATGTGCTGTATTACCGGGATGTATGCCAAGGCTGACACTCGATGCCAGGACCGTGTACGCGACGACGTACACTGCCTATTCCTCATATACCACGCAGTCGGACACGTTGACAACCACAGTCGACGAAACGGCCACCACAACAGAAGATATTGTATGGTTCTACCACGCAGTGACAGAAGACAAGGGAACCACACTAACAGCTCCGATCAGATCGTCTCGACCTCAACCACAACCACCGCCACCACCGGCCTCCCCCGCCAGTTGCAGCGGAAGCGCGAGGACAGCAACAGGCAGATCAAAGTCAAGCGGGCGCCGCGTCCCAGGCGGATGCCCCAGTACGCGATCGCGTCCTGCCAAGACGAGGCCGCGTACGAGAGCGCCTGCGCCTGCGTCGGCGTCTACCGCACCACAGTCTACGCCGGCTCGGCCACCTTTACGCAGACAATTGTCGAGTCGACGTACAGCCCGACCCTGACGGACACGACGACCGCGGAGACAGAGTCTAGTACCCAGACCGTCTCCACCGAGACCGTCACATCGACTGTCTCGACCGAGACGGCCGTGGCGACTTCTATCTTCCAGGGTCCGTTCTGGATACAGGTCGTGTCGGCGACGACCCAGAGCCAACCTAATCTGGTCGGCTCGTTTGCGTCAACCTCCGGCTTTAACCCCCAGTCGTCGTTCAATAATTTTATGTTCAACGGGGATCCGGAAGCCGCAGCCTTTGAGCGGGGACAGTTTCTCGTCGACAATGAGGGCTACCTCCGCCCGCTCGGCATCTCGCGCGGGCCTGGAGTCGATCTCTACGTGTCGTACATCCCGATGCCGTTTATGATGGCAGATAGACCGTTCAACCTCGGAACTACTCGCGAAGCCGCTCTCAATGCCGGGGAGAGGCTTCTGAGCGTGACTATCGTGGACAATGGGGCGTACAACGAGATCTTGCTCGTGTCTCCGGACCCTGACCTTTTCCGCTCCTGCCAGTTGCAAGCCGGTGTTGCGTTTGTCTTGACCGGGGACACTGCAAGTTGCGTTACTATCAGGCTTGCTGCTCTGCCGGTTGGGCTCGATTGAGCCTCTTAACATTGACCGGTGGCTTGATAAACGGTCCCGAGGTACGGCAATCATGACGGACGCGTCGCGTATCAAGGTCGTTGCTCGATGCGACACCGCTGGGAGTTTTTAGTGTTGTCCGATATTCTTACAATGCGGATATAAAATAATGTTCACATTTCTGTCTCTGTCGAAATCTTCTTCTGCAATGCTCCGTTCATGACAACGCTCCCTTGACTAGTGTTGCCACCCCATATCTCCTCAGGCCATGAAATCCAACACACGTAGACCGATCGAAACAGTACAAGCCCAGCAGCCCCAACGCCAGCATAGGAGAAAGTCGCAGAATCCGTTGCCGCCTTCCAGGCTCTAGAGGTTTATCCCCATGACGTCTGCCCACTGATCGGGTGCGATCGCCTTGCCGGCAGCCTCCTTCGCGGCGGCATCGGCCTCGGTGTTCCTGTCCCTGGGGATGCGCCAGAACTCGATCGCCATGCCATGGTTCTTGTAGCGCTCGACCTCGCCCAGCAGCGCCTCCCACAAATCCCTGTTCATGACCGGGGCCCCGACGCTGGTCCTCCAGCTGTTCCTGGTCCACCTCCTGGCCCAGGCGGTGGAGCCCTCGACCACGTACTCCGAGTCGGTGGCGACGACAAAGGTGCGGAAGCCCTCGCCAGGCCAGAACCGGAAGCGCAGGGCCGCGATGACGGCGCGCAGCTCCGCGCGGCTGCTGGTCTGGAGGCCGTCGTCGCCGAACGGGGGCTCCTTCTCGAGGCGGTCGGACACCGTGAGCTGGTTCCCGTTGGTGGCGTTATAGCCGTGCCAGAACGCCCAGCCGGCGCGCGGGTTCGGCTGGCCGTTGTTGAGACACGCGCCGTCGGTCCGGATGAGGACTTTGGTTCGGTCGTTGGGCAGGGTGTACCTGGGGATCAGGTCAGTCAACAACAGCATCTTGTGGGGGCGAGGGCTGTGCTTGCCTGCAGACGTTCATGTGTCTCATGCGACCAGAGAATAACTCGGAAGGGTCAACTGAGTCGTTGGGCGGGAAGAACTTGGTTGGGAAGACTAGACCGGTACCTTTGCCCAAGTCGTTGAAAGAGCTGGACGAAGGTGCGGTGGAGTCTATGATGGAAGGGTTATAGACACCGCCGAGGACAGAGGGCGGATTAATCTGACGAGGTGGAGCAGGTTCCGTACCGTTCGAGGCGCCAGAAGATATGTTGTAAGGTGCAAAGGCACCACTGAGGAGGCCGCCGAGAACAACGGTCGGATTGCTCGAGCGATATGCAGCGGTTCCCGCAGGGTACGAGCCTGGGGCCTCGTGTCCAGCGACGTACTCATAGCCGTCGTCCTCATCATCGTCTTCATCGTCGTCTTCATCTTCGTCTTCGTCCTCGCCGTTGTCCATGAAGCTGTAGTCGGAGCAGCACTTCCCGCAAACCACCAGACCATGCGGACCGCAGACAATGCGGCCGCTGGGGAGCGTACAGGGACCCTCTTCGTCATCGCTCTCGCTTGCTGTCAAGGGTACGAGACCCTACGCCAGGTACCAACCAAGAGGCATATTGGAGTTGCGACGCATGAAAAGTTGAGTGGAATAAGGAGATTACAGGTTGGATTGAGTACGAACAGCACGACAGAAAACCTGCCGATGGGAAGCTAGCTGTAGCCAGCCTAATATATCTGATATGTCGTCGGAGGGAACCGGTGTCCGCGCAACTTCCTCAGAGCCAAATTGTCCTTGTACCCGCTGAACTTGAAGGGTCCGAAACATGCAAGAGCCACAGAACTTTGCTTTGACGTTGTTTGTGCGGGCCTAGAACTTGGTTGGTGGACGCTCCTTCGATGAACCCCGCTCAAGTTCTACTGTGGTATGGCCTGGATATCAAGGTCTCATAAATGCTCCAAGCTCGTGTCAGGCGCTCTGCAATCTGACAGTCGTTGCTCGGACCGTTGTTCAGATAAGAAAATGGGTCACAGATTCACAGACGCGACCATTTCATGGGGCAAGCTCAAAGGGTACTACATAGTAAAATCAGTGTCGGACCTGCTGTGACGAACCTTATGATTGGGCAGTCATCATATCCTGTAGCCTGCGAGTCAGGTGTAAGACGAGCTGGAGCAACTATAACGACGACGGTTTGGCAAGGCTTAAAATGGCGGCAACAAGGTCAGCACCCTGTTCCTACAAAGGCGGCACAAGTATCTTTAAAGCCCCTTTATCAGACAAACAGGCAACCGAACGCCGGGTTACACACCTGAAGAGATCTTTGCGATGAGCTCATTGTGTGCTTTGGTACTAGCTCCTTCCTCCGGCCACGGATGACCGCCAAGCAGATGTGCCAATTTCTTCCGCATGCCTTTGGCAAATCATGTCGCGGCCCATTGGGAAAGTGTCCTGAAGAAACGGCATCGCAATGGCCTCTCCATCTGCTGTAATGTCCGTTGGGACGCCACCCACACATATCCGGCAACGGGAAGCGATCTTTGGTATATTAACCACCAATGTAGCTCATCCAAGTCGATGGGTCGTTGCATTTCTCGTTCCCCGGATTTTCCATCGTCAGGGCGCCTGCCGTGCTGTTTAGAACGCTGATTGGTGATTGCGCTTAGCACTCCGCCCGGCACTTCGCTGGCTACCTTACTTTTAGTGTAATAAATGAACTGATAATTACCCCGCATGCATATCCGCGACATCACAGGATGGAGATCTCCGAGCAAACTACACGTGTAAACCTGCGGCTAGTTCCGCGTAGAGACATGCTGTCGCGGACACAGGTCGATCGGCAAACTGAAATAGCCTCCGATATCCAGTCAGGGTCGTCTATCCATGCTGGGACCGAACATGCTGTCAAGGAGTGCCGCTAGGCACCCTCCTTTTGACTTTCCTCCCCAGGCTCCTCTAACCTCTTGGAATTAGCATGACGGGCAGTGGAGATATTAGACACGAATCTACACAGTACCACGATGTAACTCTGTGGGGGTGGGGATAGCGTCAATCGCTTCGAAGGACGGGGCCCAGATTTGACCTCCTCCCTGCTCTCATCGCGAACATATCATACAGGCTGTGAGCGGAAGAGCCAGGAGCCGTCATTACTCTTCACTGTCACAGTTCTCTATCCGCTGCAAACAGGCCAAGTTTTCTCATACCAACGCAGAGCAGCAATGGGTTCTTTAGGAGATGGCGCCGTGCCACAGACCCACGATGAGCTTCTCATCGTCGGCGGCGGCCCGTCAGGGCTCTTACTCGCTCACGAGCTCCTCCGTCGGCAGGTGCCCGTTCGTATTCTAGAGAAGCGCCGTGGCCCATCCCATACGAGCCGTGCCATGACGATCCACGCCCGCTCCATGGAGATGTTCGACAACATGGGCATGGCCCAACGGCTTGAAGAGGTCTGCCTGGAGTGCCCGGGAAACATCTACCATTTCCCCGGGATGCCCGACGAGAAGTGCCCGAAGACTGACTACCGCGCCCTTCCGAGCCGGTATCCGTTCTACTACAAGATCAGTCAGAACGACTTTGAACAGGTCCTCCGCGAGCATCTGTTTTCTCTCTACTCCGTCAAGCCGGAGTACCAGACCGAGTTGGTCGGGCTGGAGCAGGATGACAATGGAGTCACTGTTCGGATTAAGCACAGTGACGGAACGGAGGAGGATGCCAGGTACAGATATGTGGTTGGCTGTGACGGAGTGCACAGCACCATCCGCGATGCTGCCGGAATCTCGTTCGAGGGACAGACCGTCGCGGTTATGGGCATGATGGACGTGGAGCTTGATAACGTCACCTTCGATGATCGCTGGATGAACTACTACTTCAACGAGGAACTCTTCATGAACTGCACCAAGATGCCGGGCAGATGGTGGAGGATCTACATGAGCGAGCCGACGGGCGACTATGTCTTTCGGAAAGATCAGCAGCAGGCCTACCAGGAGGTCGCCGACAGGCTGGGCATTGGCTTCAAAGTTGGCCAGGTGGAGTGGGCTACGGCTTGGCAGGTGCGGAACCACATCGCCAACCGCTACCGGGAGAAGCGCCTGATCATCTGTGGCGATGCCTGTCACGTCCACTCGCCTTCTGGCGGGCAGGGAATGAACTGCTGCATGCAGGATGCGTGGAACCTTGGCTGGAAGCTGGCTGCCGTGTTCAAAGGCCAAGCCAACGAAGCCATCCTGGACTCGTACGAGAGGGAGCGCAAGCCGGTCGGGGAGCAAGTCAGCAACGGAGCCATGGCCACTCACGACATCGTCATGGGCTTCGGCAAACCGCTCGAACCCCGCTATCAGATGACGCAGGTGCCCAACTGGGAATCAAAGAGCATCCACCTCGTCTCGGGCTTGTCGCACAACTACCGCGAAGCAGTCGTCCTCCCCGAGGGCTTGACTCCGGTATCCGGCCCGCAGCCCGGCGAGAGAGCGCCCGACGCCCTTCTCGTCGACATGCCCAAGAAGCGACTCTACGATATCTACCGCCGGCCCCAGTTCACCCTGCTGGTCCACCCTGGCGCGCGGGCTCCCGATTCTGTGGCCGAGGTCGGTCTCAAAGCCAGGGATCGCCTTGACGCGCGGTTTCCCGGGCAAGTCTCGACGTTCTTGGTCAGCAAAGACAAGGACGACAGGTACGACTTTGACCATCAGGCTAGGGACGAGGGGTCGGAGTTCACCTCGAGGTATTCGCTTGACCCGGAAGGTCGTCTCATTCTCGTCCGTCCGGATGCGTACATTGGCATGGCTTGTGTGCCGGGCGAGTGGGAACTGATCGAGAAATACATGGAGCAGTGGTTGCTCTAGCTAGACGTTCTCTCTGGCGTGACGCCGCGTACGTCAGGCATGTATATCAGGGCAGATGTCCACGCAATACATGCCACAATACCAGCAGTAGTACAGCGATCTACAAACTTATTGTTTCTCTTGAAGAGCGTGGTCTGATGCTAAGACGGTCTCATGCGAGCTGTGCTACCGTTCCTAATTAGCATGGGATGATCACGGGTCATTCGGAACCTGCTCAGACTCGCTCCAACCCATAGCCTCCCAACTCGTGGTATCCAAGCGCCATAAGCCTGTGGGGCCGTTTAGAATCCATCATATTATCCAAGCGTCAGTATGGGAGGGAAGGTCATAATGGGAGCTTTCGTACCATGTTTTGCAGCATGGGGTGCCGGGCAAGTATCGCCTCGGGTTAGGGTTAACCCCTGAATCGCTCGTTGTTGCTCCAGCGTGTTCGGCACGAGTTGTCACTGGGCTTGAAGGTTACGAAAGCCATTACCTCACGGTTGATGCATCATTTTAACTTCAAACATCGTGGTTTCGTGGAAAACGACCCGCACGCCTAGGAAGTCCGCAGTTTCAACTCCGCTCGTTACAACTCCGCAAAGTTCACCAAGTCCACCACCCAAAGTCCGCTCCGCATAGATTTGAAATAAATATAGCATTAAGAAGAACGGAGCATCTCTGACAAAAAAATAAGACATTTGCTACTATTTAACCATCCAGTCTTATTTGCAGCTTCAGACATAGATCGTATCTCCCATTTCTATCCAAGGCTCGCCTTTACGTTCTCGAAAGGCCAGACTCCACCGTTCACACGGCTTCTCTGCATGCGACTCGAAAGCTACACATTTCAAGAAATTTATTGAGCGTCCACATACTTGTCTCGAGACTACAGGACAGAAACACCATGCAGTCCCCGAAAAGACTCACAATTCTCATAACTGGTTGTTCCCCCGGCGGAATGGGCGCAGCCCTAGCCATCGCCCTCCACCAAGCCGGTCACCGTGTCTTCGCAACGGCGCGAGACCCCTCAAAACTGTACCCGCTGGCATCCCAAGGCATACAGGCGTTAAGCCTGGACGTAACCTCCGCATCGTCCATTGCCTCGGCATTGACCACCGTCACATCAACCCTGCCAGAGGGCGAAGGCCTGAACATGCTCATCAACAACGCGGCTGGGACCTACACGATGCCCATCTCCGACGCATCTCTAGACGAATCACGAAGACTGTTCGACCTGAACGTCTGGGGCCAGCTGGCCGTCACACAGGCCTTCCTGCCCTTACTCCTGAAGGTCGCAGTGTCGAGCACCACCGGCCACCTCCCCGCCCAAGCCATGGTGGTCAACCACACTTCCGTCGGCTCGCGTGCTGCGCTCCCCTTTCAAGGCATATATAACGCGTCCAAGGCGGCGCTCGCCATGCTCTCCGAGACGATGCGGCTCGAGCTGGCGCCTTTCGGCATCTCGGTCATCGACCTCAAGACGGCGGGAGTGCGGACCAACTTTATCACTAATAACAATGTCCACTCGAAGGGTGACCGCCTTCCGAAGGGGTCTATATACGAGCCGGCTAGGGAGGTGGTGGAGAAGGCGATGAGTCAGGATGACCTGGCGCACATAGGCATCACGCCGGAGCAGTGGGCTTCGGAAGTGGTGGCCCTGCTGCTGGGTAGGACCCCGCCTGCTGTCATCTGGAAGGGCGAGAGCGCGCTGATGGCGCGTGTGGCGGTTGCGATGCCGTGTGGCGTCTTTGAGGGGGTTGTCAAGAAGATGACCAAGCTGGATGTTGTTGAGGAGATTATCAGGGAGAGTAGAAGCGTCGTCCGCCACATAGAGTAGGTTACGAAATTGCTCGTTACGTAGCGATCTGTTTTGGCAATCCGCTGAGACGATGGGTAGTTAGAAAAGGCAGACACCATCATCACGCAGACGTACAATCATATAATGACTGACCTGATACTGCGCAGTCCTTCCTTTCGAAAGGACTGAAAAGGCAAAAGGGAATCACCCCTCTGTTCCGGCCCAGCCTACTTCCATATTTCTGTCCGCGTGGAGTAGCTACTGCGCCCTGGCCTGCGGCCGAATATTTGTTTGTGGAAGCTGACGCTATACGGTAGTCCCTGAAAATCCCTTGATTCGAACTGGGGTTCGAACGGGCGACCTTCCGTATCGTCTTGCGACCATATCTGTGAGTTCGGGGTGACTGAGCCATCTGCCGTTCCTCATAACGCGTTGTTGGCTGGATCGAGATTTAACCTTAAGTACTAGTGCTAGTGGGTGGTGGGTGGTCCGGGCAGGCTGAAAATACTCATTGGTGAAGGACTGGTGAGAGGAAGAGGGTCGGCTGCACTTACCAGCTCGGCAACCACTTCACGAGTATAGGCACCTTTGGAGAGGCAAATAGCCCAGCGAGCACTTGCTCTCGCCTAAAAGTGATGTGATTATGGCCACTCAGCCCCGATAATCTTGCTTCTATTGTACTTAAGCATTAATCGAGATCCCTCATCGTCC